>Ga0136619_10000667_pt1 | contig 13162 bp, 16 predicted proteins | sample AntDrymUQ3532106_2_FD_104807 | JGI IMG/M metagenome (GOLD analysis project Ga0136619, IMG submission 104807) | Polar desert sand microbial communities from Dry Valleys, Antarctica - metaG UQ353 (21.06) | ecosystem: Environmental > Terrestrial > Soil > Desert | place: Antarctica: Dry Valley...
GGATTCCGTGCGCCGCGTCGAGCTCGCGCAGGCGGCGGATCCGCTCCTCCATCGGCGGGTGCGTCGAGAAGAGCGCGGACATGCCGCGCTTGTTGAGCGGATTGGCGATGTACAGCGCCTCGGTCGCCGGGTTCACGTTCATCGGCATGGCCTCCACCCCACGTTGCAGCGTCCCGAGTGCCTCCGCGAGGGGACGGCCTTCGCCGAGGTACTGTGCGGCGCTCGCATCCGCGAGGTATTCGCGCTGACGCGAGACCGCGAGCTGGAGGATCATCGCCGCCATCGGCGCGACAATGATGGCGACAAGCGCGCCGACGATCCCCAGCGGATTCGAATCCTCGTCGTCGCCGCCGCCGAAGAGCATCGAGAACTGGAGGATGTTCGCGATCGCAGCGATTGCGGCACCGATCATCGCGGCGATCGTCATCACCAGGATGTCGCGATTGGAGATGTGCGCCAGCTCGTGTGCGAGCACACCGCGAACCTGCTCGCGCGGGAGGTGGCGGAGTAGGCCCTCGGTCACGGCGACGACGGCCTTCTTCGGGCTCCGGCCCGTCGCGAAGGCGTTCGGCTGCTCAGACGGGATCAGGAAGATGCGCGGCGTCGGAACCCCCGCGCGCCCGGCGATCTCCTCGACGTCGCGGTAGAGCTCCGGCGCCTCGCTGCGGTCGACCGGGCGCGCCTTGCTCGCCTTCAGGGCGAGCTTGTCGGAGAACCAGAACATGACGAGGTTGAAGACGACCGCGATGCCGGCGAACAGAATGATCCCGTTGGAGCCGCCGACGAGGCCGCCGAGGCCGACGAAGAGCGCCGCGAGACCCGCGATCGTGACCCAGGTGCGGGTCTGTGTGACGAATCTGGTACGCGAGATCGACATCTAGTGTGGTGTTCCTTTCGGGTCGGACGTTCCGCTCCGCATGGTACCGCGCGCCCCTTCGCGCGAGTGTTTCGGCAGCGTTAAGGCGGACCTAAAGCTCTGCGGACACGCGCTCGAGCCGTTCGCCTCGCACTGCGACGACATCGAGACGGATATCGAGGCCGGCGAGGTGGGGGTGCGCCACGAGCCACGCCTCTCCTGCCCGGACGATCCGCCGCAGCTTCTCCTCGTCCACCATCTCGAGCGGATCGCCGTACCCCGTGCCGCTCTTCCCCTTCACCTCGCAGAAGACAAGTGTTTTTCCACGGCGAGCAACGACATCCAGCTCGTTGCCACCCGCCCAGACATTCGTCCCGAGAATCCGGTAGCCGCGCAACCGGTAGTGCCGGACCGCGCGCCGCTCTTCCTCGCGGCCTCGTCGCACTGTCTCGGCTACGCGGCCGTGTAGCAAAGCGCCTGAAACGAACGGCGGTGCTGCTCGCTCGGCCCGTGCGCGCGAACGGCCGCAGAGTGGCCCGGCGTGATGTAGCCCACGTGTGAAGAGAACCCGTAACTCGGATAGAGCGCGTCGAGCCTCCGCATGACCCGGTCTCGGGTCACCTTCGCGACGATCGAAGCGGCGGCAATGGCAGCGCTCTTCGTGTCGCCGTCCACCACCGCCCGGTGCTCGGGCGCGGTCGGGCCGAGGCGGAAGCCGTCGACGAGGCATGCCTCTGCAGGAGGCGCGAGATCGGCGAGCACGGATCGCAACCCCCACAGGTTCGACCGGTGGAGGCCGTTGCGGTCGATGTCGCCGGCGGGAATGACGCGGACGCTGATCCGCGTCGCGCAGCCGACGACGGCGCGGAAAAGCTCATCCCGGCCGGCCGGCGTCACCTGCTTCGAGTCGTTCAGCAGCGCCAGCGGGCGGACCCGATGGTTGCGCAGGCAGTCGTAGTCGAGGAGCACCCCGGCGACGACGAGAGGCCCGGCGAGCGAGCCACGGCCCGCCTCGTCCGCCCCGGCGACGAAGCGGGCGCCAAGCTTTCGGTCGAAGGAGAGGAGCCTCTGACCGGGAGGGCGAGTCACGTGGCGAGGATAGCGCGGAATCTCGGACGGAATCGGTACGGCTTCGTGCCGAAACTGTTACTCCGGGAGGACACACCCGGCGTCCGGGTCGGACAGGCGGACGCGCGGCCCTTGCTCCTCGGCCTCGACGCGGAACCAATCACAGCCGCCTTCGACACGCCTGACGGAACACACGAATGTGGCTGTCTCCTCGATCCTGAAAATCGCTGTCCGCGCGCTGTTCGTGCAGTGGGTCTCGTCGACGTCGTACTCGGCTGACGACGCCGACGCGCTCACGAACGCCTGCGTCTCCTCCCGGGCTGCCTGCTGCTGTGCGTCCTCCCCACAGCCCACCAGGGCGAGCACGCACGCAATCGCGCCCAGCCGGCGCACGCGGTTACTCGGGCGTCGCGGAGGCCCGGTCGGCCGCCAGCTCGGGCTCGACCGGCTCGATGGCCGCCCTTGCGCCGGGCGCCTGGCGCAACTCGCGCACGCGCGCCTTCTTGCCCACCTTGCCCCGGAGGTAGTAGAGCTTGGCGCGGTTGACGTCGCCGATTGCCGCGACCTCGATCTTCTCGATCTTCGGCGAGTGCACCGGGAACGTCCGCTCGACGCCCACACCGAACGACTGCTTGCGCACGGTGAAGGTCTCGCGCACGCCCGACCCCTGGCGCTTGATCACGATCCCCTCGAACACCTGGACGCGGCGGCGCTGGCCTTCGATCACCTGAAAGTGGACGCGCACGGTGTCGCCCGCCTTGAAGCGCGGCACGTCCTGGCGCAGCTGGCGCTGCTCGATGCTCTCGATGATCGTACTCATGGCAGGGGGGACGGCCGAAACCGACGCTGGATCTTAGCGGAACGAGATTCGGTTGGGCGGCCAATAGGTCGCGAAGACCTTCCCGATCAGGTTGTCGCGTGGCACCGTTCCCCACTCGCGTGAGTCGCAGGATTGGCCGCGGTTATCGCCCATCATGAAGTACTGGCCGGTCGGAATCCGGTACGTCGTCGGGTTGCGGGAGTCGCGGCGATTCGTGGCGATGTACGGCTCCACCAGCTTCCTGCCGTCGATGTACACATAGGTGAGACCCCCGTCGGTGCGGAGCTCGAGCCGCTCGCCGGGAAGACCGATGATCCGCTTCACGAACGTCCCGCCGGCACCGCATCGCGCCCGCGCCGCGAGCGGCGTCTCGAACACGACGATGTCTCCGCGTTCGGGATCTTTGAAGTGGTAGACCAAGCGGTTCGCGAGCACACGGTCGGAGAAGCCCGCCTCGCAGCCGGAGTTCGCCGGCCCTTGCGCGCAATGCAGCGTCGGCTCCATCGAGGAGGACGGAATGCGGTAGGGGTTGACCACCCACTCCTTGATCGCGAGCACGATCAGGATCGCACCGACGATCGTGACGACCCAGTCGATGATCACCCGCCAAGGCTGCGGAAGGCGGCGGGTCAAGCGGTCGACCGGGTTCCGGGAATGGCGCTCCCCAACAGGCTCCTGCCGCGGCGCCCGCGCGTGCTCGTCCAACGGTCGATCGGCGCGGTAACGACGCTCGCGGCCCGGATAGTCGTCGCTCACGGCGCCGTGCTCCGCTGCCGACTCTGCTCCTGCCGCCACTCGTCGACTCGCCCGTGGTCACCAGAGAGCAGCAGCTCGGGCACCGTCCACCCTCGGAACTCGGCTGGGCGCGTGTACTGCGGGTACTCGAGGCCGCCTTCCAGGGCGACTGAGAAGCTCTCGTGCTCGCCCGATCCCTCCGCAAGGGCTCCGGGCAGGCGTCGCACGATCGCGTCCAGCAGCACCATCGCCGGAAGCTCACCACCGGAGAGCACGTATGGACCGATCGAGATCGAATCCGAGCAGAGATGCTCCACGATCCGTTCGTCCAAGCCCTCGAACCGGGACGAGAGCAGGGTCAGGTACGGCTCCGACGCGAGCTCCTCGACCACCGCCTGCGTCAGCGGCCGACCTTGCGGGGATAGCGCGATCACGCGATGCGAAGGCCGGTCACCGTAGACCGCATCGAGCGCGGACGCAACGACGTCGACGCGAAGCACCATGCCCATGCCGCCCCCGTAGGGCTCGTCATCGACCTGACCCGAGCGCAGCGGCGTCGTATCGCGGTAGTTGAAGAGACGTAACTCGAGCTCGTCGCCCAACACGCCGGCCACCGGTTGTTGCTCCGTCATCCACGCGAACGCGTGCGGGACCTGGGTGAAGACATCGAGGCGCACGGGCGGGAGTGAGGTTACTCGTCGTCGGCGAAGCCGCGTGCGACCAGCACACGACCGGCCTCGAGATCGACGTCACGCACGCAGGCGTCGACGAGCGGCAGCAGCAGCCCCGAATCGAGCTCGATCGAGTCGTTCGCGGGCCCGTTGTGCACCTCGGTCACGGCACCCAGCCGGCGTCCACCTTGCTCCTCGACCTCGAGCCCGACGAGCTGGAAGACGTAGTAGGTGTCCTCGTCGGGCTGAGGTAGCTCGGAGCGGTGCACGGCGAGAGTTGCACCTCGCGGGACGTCACGGTCGAGCTTGATCACCCAGCGTCCGCCTGCCCCGCGCTTCGAGACGACAACCTCCGCCGACTCGCCGTCGGCATAGACACGCGCGCCGAGCGCGAAGCGCTCCTCCGCCTCGCTCGCCTCCTCGACGAAGAACGAACCGTCGACACCATGCGGCCGCCCAACGCGACCGACGGCGACCCGATCCTCGCTACTCAACGATCTCGAGCACGACCCGCCGACGCGAGCGCGCGGCGCTCGCGCGGACAATCGTGCGCAACGCACGTGCGATGCGGCCGGCCCGGCCGATCACCTGGCCGCGATCCTCGACGGCCACGTAGAGCTGCAGCACCGTTGCGTCCTCCCGCTCGACCTCCTCGACGCGCACCGCTTCCGGGTTGTCGACGAGCCGACGAACGAGCCATTCCAACAGTTCAGCCATGGAGCACCGCTCAGGAGATGTCGGCGGCCTTGATCAGCTTCGCCACCGCGGCCGAAGGCTGAACGCCCTTGCCGAGCCAATCCTTCACCTTGTCGGCGTCGAGCTCGATCGTCGAGGGATCGGTCTGCGGGTTGTAGCGCCCGACGATCTCGATGAACCGGCCGTCGCGCGGCGAGCGTGAGTCGGCCACGACCACGCGGTAGATCGGGTTCTTCTTCGAGCCGACTCGCGTCAGCCTCATGCGTACTGCCATCCTTCGACTTACCTCCGTCCGGCTTTCGTCAGTTGCCCGGGCAGGGTCGGCATCTTGCCCTTGCCCATCTGCTTCATCATCTTCTCCATCTGCTTCCGTGCGCTGAGCAGCTTATTCACGTCCTGGACTGTCTGCCCGCTGCCACGGGCGATCCGCTGCCTGCGCGAGCCGTCGATCAGGTGCGGCAGGCGGCGTTCCTGTGGCGTCATCGAGAGCACGATCGCCTCCACCCGCGCGAGCTGGTGCTCGTCGATGTCGACGTCCTTGAGCTGGTTACCGAGCCCCGGGATCATCTTGAGGACGCCCTGGAGGGGGCCCATCTTCTTCAGCATCTTCTGCGCGGCAAGAAAGTCGTCGAAGGTGAACTGACCGGCGCGCATACGCGCCTCCATCGCCTCCTGCTCGTCCTCCTCGACGGCCGCCTCGGCCTTCTCGATCAGCGTCAGCACATCGCCCATGCCGAGGATCCGCGAGGCCATCCGGTCGGGGTAGAAGTACTCGAGCTGGTCGAGCTTCTCGCCGACCGAGACGAGCTTGATCGGCTTGCCCGTGACGGCCTTGACCGACAGCGCCGCCCCACCGCGCGCATCGCCGTCGAGCTTCGTCAGGACGACGCCGTCGAAGGCAATGCGCTCGAAGAACGTCTCCGCGACGTTCACCGCCTCCTGGCCGGTCATCGCGTCGACGACGAGCAGGACGTTCGTCGGCTTCGCCGCGTCGCGCACGCGCGAGAGCTCGTCCATCAGCGCCTCGTCGACGTGCAGCCGGCCGGCCGTGTCGAGGATCACGACGTCCTGGCCCGAGCTTTGGGCAGCCTGGAGCCCGTACTTGACGACCTCGACGGGATCCTTCGTCTCGCGGCGGTAGACGGGGATCTGGATCTGGCGGCCGAGCTGCTCGAGCTGGTCGATCGCGGCCGGCCGCTGCAGGTCGGCGGCGACGAGCGCCGGCTTCTTCCCCTCCTTGCGCAGAAGCAGCGCTAGCTTCGCGGCGGCCGTTGTCTTGCCCGAGCCCTGGAGGCCTGCGAGCAGGATCACGGTAGGGGGCCGGCCGAAGGCGAGCCGCGAGTCCCCCGAGCCCATCAGCGTCGTCAGCTCCTCGTGCACGATCTTCACGACCTGCTGGCCCGGCGTGATGCTCTTCAGGACGTCCTGTCCCGTCGCGCGCTCGCGCACCTGGGCGACGAAGTCCTTCACGACCTGGAAGTTGACGTCCGCCTCGAGCAGGGCGAGACGGATCTCGCGCATCGCCTTCGAGATCGTGTCCTCGTCGAGGCGGCCCTTGCCGCGCAGGTCGCCCAGCGTGACCTGGAGCTTGTCTGAGAGGGTGTCGAACACCGGCGAGACAGTGTAGTTAGCGTCTGCGCGATGCCTGCGCTGCTCGTCGACCGCGTCACGAAGGTGTACGCGGATGGGACACGGGCGCTCGACGAGCTCGAGCTCGAGGTGCCCTCGGGCTGTTTCTTCGGCCTGCTCGGCCCGAACGGAGCGGGCAAATCGACGCTGATCGGCGCCGCCGCAGGCCTCGTCCGCGCTCCCGCCGGCCGGATCTTCATCTTCGGCCACGACGCGGCGACCGACCCGCATGCACGGCTCCTGCTCGGGCTCGCGCCGCAGGAGGTGCACCTCGACCGCTTCCTCACTGCGCGCGACGTGCTCGTCTACCACGGGCGCTACTTCGGGCAGCGGAGATCAGAGGCGGGGCGGCGCGCCGACGAGCTGCTCGCTGCCTTCGATCTCGGCTCGAAGGCAGCGACGAGGCCGCATCGTCTCTCCGGCGGTATGCGCCGGCGGCTGCTGATCGCGCGGGCGCTCGTCCACCGGCCTCGGCTGCTCGTGCTCGACGAGCCGACGGCCGGCGTCGATCTCGAGCTGCGGTACGAGCTCTGGCGCTATCTGCGGCAGCTGCACGGCGAGGACACGACCGTTCTCCTGACGACTCACTACATCGAGGAGGCCGAGGCGCTCTGCGAGCGCGTCGCGTTCATCCGCGACGGGCGGATCCTGGCGGACGGCTCGCCCACGGAACTGAGTGAGCGCTTCGCCGCGGAGCGGCTGGAGGGCGCGTACGTGGCGGCGATGCGATGAGGCAGGTCCAGCTGCGCGGAACAGTCGCGCTCGCGGGGCGGGAGGTGCGCCGCGTTCTCTCGCTCTGGACGCAAACGATCGTGCCGCCGGTCGTCACCGGCGTCCTCTTCCTGGCGATCTTCGGAGGCGCTCTCGGCGGGCGAATCCGCGAGATCGAGGGACTGGACTACAGCTCGTTCGTTCTCCCCGGTCTGCTCGTGCTCACGGTGACGGGCCAGGCCTTCGCCAACAACTCGACGAGCCTCTTCCAGGCGAAGACCGAGGGCTACGTCGAGGACGTCCTGACGAGCCCGATCCGGGCGTGGCAGCTTGCGCTCGCGTACATGTCCGGGGGTGTCGTACGCTCGCTGCTCGCCGCTCTCGCGCTCGCAGTGGTCGCGACCCCGTTCGTCGAGGGGCCGTCCTCGCCTGCTCTTGCCGCCGCGGCGCTCCTGCTCGCCGCGCTCGTGTTCTCGGCGCTCGGCGTGATCGTCGGGATGTGGGCGGGGAGCTTCGACCAGCATGCCTTCGTCGCAAATCTCGTCATCACGCCGCTCGCGCTCGTCGCCGGCGTCTTCTACTCGCCGCGGATGCTCGGCGAGCCATGGGCGACGCTGACCCGTGTCGATCCGCTCTACTACCTCGTCGATGTCACGCGCGCCGGCACCGCCGGCCCACACGAGGCGTCGATCGCGCTCTCGCTCGCCATCGCCGCGGCTGTCGCAGTGCTCACGTTCATGGCGGCGGCCGCGCTGCTCGCCCGTGGCTGGCGGCTCAAGCCGTAGCGGTGTAGGGGTTGAGCGGCGCGGGCAAGTGGAGGTCGTCATCTACGGAGGGAGCGCGAAATGGCAGACATCGCCAAGGTCATCACGGTCATCGGCAACTCACCCGACGGCTTCGCCGAGGCAGCGCAGGTCGCGGTGCAGGAGGCGTCGAAGACGCTGCGCGGCATCACCGGCGCGGACGTCCTCTCCATGAGCTGCGAGGTGGAAGGCGACCGGATCACGACCTACCGCACGACCGTCAACATCGCCTTCGCGATCGAGCGCTAGCCGCCCCTGGCCGGCAGCGCCTCCCGGCCGGCGGAGCCGACCTCCGGCGCCGCCTCGGGCCGCTCGCGGCGCTCCGGCCGAGGCCCCGTATTCCCATACTGTGACCTCGGCCTGCGCACCACGAGCGACCCGCCAGGAACCGCTAGTCGGGTCGGGCGTTTACCCGGATACGAGAGCGCGCGCGAAGTCTTGCGGGTCGAATGGCCGCAGATCGTCGAGGCCCTCGCCGACGCCGATCAGCTTTACCGAGAGACCGAGCTCGTACGCAATCGCGACCGCAATGCCACCCTTGGCGGAGCCGTCGAGCTTCGTCAGGGCGACTCCGGTCACGTTTGCGGCCTCCCCGAAGAGACGCGCCTGCTGGAGGCCGTTCTGACCTGTCGTTGCGTCGATTACGAGCAATGTCTCGTGGGGCGCGCCGTCGAGGCGCCCCTCGATCACGCGGCGCACCTTCGTGAGCTCCTCCATCAGGTTCGCCTGGGTGTGCAACCGCCCCGCGGTGTCCACGATCGCGACGTCGTGCCCGCGGGCACGAACCGCCTCCACCGTGTCGTACGCCACCGCAGCGGGGTCAGCTCCGCGCGCGGCGCCGACGAAGTCGGCGCCGGCCCGGTCGGCCCAGATCTCGAGCTGTTCCTCGGCGGCCGCGCGAAAGGTATCCGCGGCGCCCAGCAACACGGAACGGTCGTGCTCCCGCAGCTTCTGCGCCAGCTTGCCGATCGTCGTCGTCTTCCCGGTTCCGTTCACGCCGACGACCAGGATTACGGCCGGCCGTTCGTGGAGGTTGAGTGTCGCCGGCTCGCCGAGCATCTCTGCGATCTCCTCGGCGAGAGCGTCGCCCAGGTCGCCGAGCTCACCGCGGGCCTCGAGCCGGCGCACGAGCTCGGCGGTCGCGCGAACACCGACGTCGCCGTGGATCAGCGCCTCTTCGAGCCGCTCCCAATCCTCCTCGCTGCCCGGGTCGAACGCGACCGCAGCGAGCTCGCTCGTCAGCGCCCGCCGGCTCTTGCCGAGCGACTCCCGCAGGCGACCGAAGAAGCCCGCGCGCTCCGCCTCAGTCTCCTGCGGTCCATCCGCATCCCCCAGCAGCTCTGCCCAGCTTCGCGCCATCGGCGAGGAACGTTAGCCTCACGCAGCGTTAGTCTCACTGCATGGTGACGTGGGAGCGGGTAGCGGGGCTGGCGCGCGAGCTGCCCGAGATCGAGGAGACGACCTCCTGGGGCAAGCCGTCGTTCAAGGTGCGCGGGAAGACGTTCGCCGGCCTGAGCACGCGCCACGAAGGCGCGATCTGGGCCCGGTGCGACCGCCACGAGCGGCCGCTGCTCGTGGCGTCGAACCCGGACGCCTACCGGCTGACGCCGCACTTCGAACGCTCGCCTGGCTACCTGCTGATCTGGCTGGAGCACGTGGGGGAAGAGGACGTGCGCGAGCGGTTGATCGACGCGTGGCTGCTCGTGGCGCCGAAGCGGCTTGCGGCTCAGCACTCGTTCGACGGGTGAGGCCACGGATCGCCGACGTTTGGGGCGCCATCCTTGCCGACGCGTTCGCCGGGAAGCCCTCACAGGAGATCGTCGAACGCGACGACGGCTTCGTGATGGCTTTCGATGCAAGCTATCTCCTCGCCCCATTCGAAGACTGGGATGACGCCGACGAGCGTCGTGCGATGCGGTTCGTCCGCGGCCGAGTTCTGGACGTGGGTTGCGGCGGAGGTCGAGTCTGCCTGCAACTTCAGAAACGCGGTCTCGGCGTCGTCGGTATCGACTCCTCTCAAGGCGCCGTCGCGGTCTCCATAGACAGGGGCGTTCGTGACGCTCGCGTGCTCGATGTCGATGCCGTCGATCCCTCGCTCGGACTCTTCGACACGGTGGTCATGCTCGGTCAAAACTTCGGGATGCTCGGTTCCCGTACGCGCGCTCGGCGCCTCCTCGAGCGGTTCGCTCTCGTGACGACGCCACGCGGTCGCATCGTTGCCGAGACCTTCAACCCGCAGGCGCTCGATGATCCGGTGCAACAGAAGTACCGCGAGCGGAACCTCCGTCGAGGCCGCATGCCGGGGCAGCTTCGGGTGCGAGTCCGCTATCGCGATCTCGCGACGCGGTGGCTCGACTGGCTTCAGGTGTCCCCGGAGGAACTCGTCCAGCTGCTCGAGGGCACTGGCTGGCAGCTGGCACGCACGCTCGGCAACGGCCCGAGCTACATCGCGATCCTGGAGAAGGTCGAAGCGCGCGGCAACGCAAGACGCCCTTGACCCGGAGCGTTAGTCCGTTACGACGCTGCGACGACCGCATCCTCGCGGGGCAGGCGCCGCGAGACCACTTCGCTGACGCCGTCGCCGCCCATCGTCACGCCGTAGAGGACGTCCGCCGCCTCCATCGTGCGCTTCTGGTGCGTGATGACGACGAACTGCGCCCGGTCCGCGTAGCGGCGCAGGAGCTCCACGAAACGGCCGATGTTGGCGTCGTCGAGCGCGGCCTCAACCTCGTCGAGGAGGTAGAACGGGCATGGCTTCGCGAGGAAGAGCGCGAAGAGGAACGCGATCGCGCCCAGCGCCTTCTCGCCACCCGAGAGCATCCCGAGCCGTGTAATCCGCTTGCCCGCGGGGCGCAGCTCGACCTCGATTCCCGTCCCGCCTTCTCCATCCTCGGCCTCGACCAACCGGAGCCGGCCCTCGCCTCCGGGAAAGAGCGTCGCCGACACATCCTCGAAGTGCGCGGCGACCGCCCGGAACGTGTCGGCGAAGCGGCGCTCCACCGTCTCGCCGAGCTCGGCTCGCAGCTCCTCCAGCTCCCTCAGACTCAGCTCCAGGTCCTCGCGCTGCGTCTCGAACTCGGCCAGCCGTTCCTTCTCCGCCTCGTACTCCTCCTTCGCGAGCGGGTTCACCTGGCCGAGCTGGATCCGTCGCGCGTCGAGCCGCTCCATCCTCGCCGCGAGCTCCGCGCGGTCCTCGCCCTCTGCAGACTCCGCGTTCGCCTCGGCGCGCCGTCTGTGCGCGTCGGCGGCCTCGGCCTCGATCCGCGTCAGCTCGATCTCGATCTCGGTGGCCCGCTGGGCGGCCTCTTCGGCCGCCTGCCGCAGCTCGACCTCGCCGGCTCCGAGCTCGCGCAGCCGCCCGCCGAGATCGGCCGTGCGCGTTGCGCCGGCGTCGACGCGAGCGCGCAGCGGCGCTTCGAATCGCGCAGCTGCGGCCGCAGCGACGGCCAGCGCCTCGCCGAGGCGCTCCGCACCCGCGACGACACGCCTGAGCAGGTCGCCGTCGACGGTGGAGCGAGGAGCGCCAGTCTCAGCCGCGGCCGCCAACGCCTTCCGAGCGGCTTCTGCAGCGGCGGAAGCGGCTGCCGCGGCGCGCTCGGCCTCCTCGGTCAGCTCGCGCGCCTCGCGCTCGACCTGCGCCCTGTCCACCTCGCCGACCTCGAGCAGACGGATCTGCCCCTCGCCGCCGAGACGCGCCCGGATCACCTCCGCGGCGCTCGCGCGCTCGCTCGCGCGCGTCACCTCACGCTGGGCATCCTGCTCGAGCGCACCGATTCGCGCCAGCTCGGCGCCGAGCCCTGCTGCCTGGCCGGATACCGCCTCGGCGCGAGCTTGCAGGGGCTCTTCCAGACGCCGCGCGTGCGCAGTCGCGGCGCGCAGGTTCTCGTCGAGGCGCTCGCCAAGAGTCGCGAGCCGCCGCAGCAGCAGCGGGTCGAGCGCACGCGACCGCCGCAGGTGGGCGACACGCGCGTAGCCCGCCTCGGCTTCCCGGACCCGCTCGGCGGCCGATTCGGCCTGGACCTGGGCTGCAGCGCGCTCCTCGCGGAGCTCCGCGGCCTCGTGCTCTAGCCGGCGGCGGCGCGCGTCGAGCTCGAGCAGCACCGCCTCGGCGGTCTCTCCGGCGAACCAGAGCTCGCCGCGCCCCGGGTCGAAGCCGAAGCCCTCTTCCGTCACCGCCGGCGCGGTTGCTGCGAGCAGCTCGGAGAGTGGAACGACGAGAAACTCGGCCACCTGCTGCGCCGGTGATCCGACGAGCACGGCAAGGCTGCCCAGGCCACCTTCGCGCGCACGCTGCAGGAGGGCGAGCGCCTCGCTGGCGTCGTCGGCGACGAGGGCGGAGGCGCGCCAGCCCATCGCGGCCGCGACGGCGCGCTCCTTACCCGGCTCGACGTCGAGGAGCGAGAGCGCGAGCGGGGTGCCCTCCTCTGCGAGTGCACGCGCCGCCGGTGAGATGCCCTCCCGTTCGAGGAGCGAGCGCTCCAGCGCAGCGAGGCGCTCCTCAGCGATCGAGACGCGCGAGACGAGGTCGTCGTGTGAATGGAGCGCCGTGCGAGCCGCTGCTCCGGCCTCGTTCGCGGCATGCTCGAGCTCCTCCGGCGACGGCTCGCGACGCTTCGCGGCGGCTTCCGCCTCGGCAAGCTCCGTGCGGAGGCGATCGCGCAGCGCCGCCGCCGACTCGCCGCGCAGCGCGATCCGCTCGCGCGCGCTGCCGAGACGGTGCAGGGCCGCCACCGCGTCGCGGCCACCGGCGACCTTCGCTAGCCGCGCCTCGAGCTCCGACCGCCGTGCACGGAGCGCCTCCAGCTGCTCCTCGGCCCGTGCCGCCGCGCCGCGCTCGAGAGCGGCAAGTCGCTCCTGAGCCGTCCGCGCCCGCTCCGTGCCCGCCCCACTCGCTGCCGCCGCCGCTCGCGCGGCAGCGGTGGCCTCCGCCGCAGCAAGCTCGTGCGAGCGGGGGCGCTCATCGACCGGAGCGCCAGCCGCGGTGAGCTCTTCACGGAGACGCACGAGCAATGCGGTCGCCCCCTCTTGGCGCAGCGCCACGCGCTCCGTCGCGCCCTGCAGGCGGTAGAGCGCCTTGACCGAGGATTCCCTTCTGCCGGCGGCGTCAGCAAGCTCCTCCTCCGCGGCCCGTCGCTCCTCGAGCAGCGCCTGCAGTCGGGATTGGGCGCTGCGA
>Ga0136619_10000668_pt1 | contig 13149 bp, 10 predicted proteins | sample AntDrymUQ3532106_2_FD_104807 | JGI IMG/M metagenome (GOLD analysis project Ga0136619, IMG submission 104807) | Polar desert sand microbial communities from Dry Valleys, Antarctica - metaG UQ353 (21.06) | ecosystem: Environmental > Terrestrial > Soil > Desert | place: Antarctica: Dry Valley...
CTACCGGCTAGTCCCGCTGGTGCGGGCCGGGGCCAGGTTCGTGATGGGAGAACTGGTCGAAAGGAACGAGGAGAAGGTCGCCGCGTGATCGGAGCCCAATCCACAACATTTGACAATAGCTCGAAGTTCTCGGATAGAGTCTAAGTCCTACTTGGCACCGTCTTCACATTATACGAGCAACAATGGTTTGCCGACGATAAGTGCCACTAGTCTGGTGACCTACAGCAGTGACGAGACAGAACAAGGAACGCTTGACAACAGATTTATACTGCTTAACTGTGATGAAGCGCTTAGGAGTTTAGAGACTGCATATAGTGGGCGGACTCTCAGCGTAAGGAGGACTGAGGACATTACGTCGGAGCAACATCAGCCACTAAGCTTGAGTCCAACTCTACTAGATGCAGGACATCTACCAGTCGCTGATTTGGCTGCGCTGGCCTCACGCGAGGGTCGGCGACCCCGCCCCATCTATGGTGCGCACCGTTGGTTCGCTCGCAGATTCGGTTCAGCATTCCGCGCACTGCTAATAGCAGCAGCATTGCCAGAGGACTCGGATTTTTGGACCGCTTATTATGAGGGAGCCGACCACTGGCAAGGTAAGACCGTGCTCGACCCTTTCGTAGGCGGCGGTACCTCGGTGGTGGAAGCTTTGCGTCTGGGTGCCGATGTTGTTGGTGTTGATGTCGACGCAGTCGCCTGCGCGATAACGCGTTTTGAGACTCGAGCAACTGAAATGCCGGACCTGTTGGCCCCGCTTGATCACCTCAAGGAAGAGGTTGGCGCAGATCTTGCGTCTTACTATAAAACCCAGACCGCTGAAGGCGATGAGCGAGTCGTGCTTCACTACTTCTGGGTTCAGGTAGTAGATTGTGCTAGGTGCGGGGAGACAGTAGAGGCGCATCCTCATTATCAACTTGCATACGAATCCGAAGGAGATCTGCAGTGGGCATTCTGTCCTGAGTGCCACGAGGTGCAAGAACTTGACCGTGAGGAGACGGAACTACATTGTGGGGATTGCAATATTACGATTCCCATACAAGCAGGACCTGTGGAGCGTGGGAAGCTTACGTGCCCTCACTGCAGCAAACAAGAGCGCTTGATCAATGTGGCCGCTCGTAAGCGTCGCCCTCCCGATTGGCGTCTCTTTGCGCTGGAGACCTTAGAGGCCGCGCCTAAGGGCAAGAGTGTGCCACTCGCGCAACGGCGCTTTCGTACCGCCACATCGCAGGACCGAGAGATTTTCGATGCAGCAGAGCAGGCACTATGTGAGCGCAAGAGACAGGATGGCACCTTGCCATTCATCCCAGTACGAGCTATCCCCCGCGAGGGTAGAGCGGACGACCGGTTGTTGGACTACGGTTACGAGAGATACTCAGAGTTATTCAACGCTCGGCAGTTACTCCACCTATCGCTCCTGGCCGAAGCCGTAAACGATCTGGAGGGACCCGAGCGCGAGGGAATAGCGTTGGCGTTCAGCGATCATCTAACTACCAACTGCATGATGGCTCATTACGCCTTCGGGTGGCGCCGCTTGGCACCCTTGTTCGCTGTACGGGCGTACCGACACGTGACACGCCCCGTAGAGATTAACCCTTGGCTAGATGGCACGGGGCGCGGTACCTTCCCCAATGCTGTACGTCAGGTACAGCGAGCGATCGAGTTTGCCCGGTCCCCGAAGGAACCGTTAGCCGAGGGTGGGTTCCGCCAAGCCCCCGAGTACGCCGGTGGGATGCCTGCAAGAATCCTGCACGAGAACTCGCGCGAGCTGCGTTCCCTCGGGGATGAAAGCGTCGACCTTGTACTGACCGATCCGCCGTACTTCGACAACGTGGCCTACTCCGAACTCTCGGATTTCTTCCTGCCCTGGTTGCAGATCTTCGACCTCGCTCCTGCAGACGGTCAAGGCATCGTAGGCTTCGAGGAGAACCTAGCAGCCAAGAATCGAACCGATCTTGCTGTCGAAGAGTACGGAAGGTCTCTAGGAGAAAGCTTTTCCGAGATAGCGCGCGTGCTGAAGCCAAATGGACGGTTGATCTTTACCTACCAGCACAAGGTCGCCGGTGCTTGGCACGCACTCGCGTCCGCTATGGCCGGTGCCGGTCTGCGACCTGTACAGGTATTTCCGCTGCTGGGAGACGGCAACGCAGGCTCTCACAACCACAAGGGCACCACCAAATGGGATGCCGTATTCGTTGTTACCAAAGGTGACCAATCTGACCATCACGACATATTGGCACTGTCTGGTGCCCAGCTGGCCCGCGTTCGTAACCATCACCGCAACTGGGTGAAGAGACTAGGTGGCCTAAGTGAGGGAAGGTTCCGCAGGGCGGACGAGTGCAATTTTTTACAGGCGTGTCTAGTAGCAGGTGCGTTGGGTGCATTCTCGCTCTCTCAAGATGGCGAAAGTTTGACGCTCGACTTAGCCTTGCGAAAACTTCCAGCAGAGGTTGGGGGGAGTGAGGAACAAGTGGCCGACGCCACAACATTTCAAGCAGACCCTGTACCATCGTAGCCCTCACGCTCCAGTATGTGGCAGTTGCTTGAAGTAGCGTTTGACCGTCGCGTAATCAACTCCGAAGTACCGGGGTGTCTCGCTTTCGGGGCGCCATCCCCTCCCTTCGATAATGATCCCCACGACGCAGAGCTACGGAAAGTGGTCAAGCAACTTCGCTGCCAACCGCAAGCGTCCGCCCAGATCGCTCGGGCAAAAGCAAAGGGCCGGAGCATCGCGCCCCGACCCTTTGCTGATACCTGTAGCCTGAAACCTACCGGCGCGCTTCGGCCTCCGCTTCGGCTTCGGCCTCCTCCTTGAAGGACTCACCAGCGCTGACCGCGACGACCTCATCCTCGATGGAGGAGACGATTCCCTCCATGCTCGACCACACGCCGATGGAGAAGCCCTCGTCCACGGGCTCGCCGAGCTTCTGCTCGTATTCGACGGGATCACCCTCGGAGACGAGCGGGGTCGCCGGCTTGAGGAATCGGCCGCCGAGCGGCAGGTTCACGCCTGACACTTTGCCGACCAGCGACTCGACCTGCTCTGGCTGTTTGGTCTTGATCCCGGCGTACTCCTTGCTCGCCACGCCCTTCGGAATAACGAGGAAACCGTTGGTGGTGCGCCGCACGAAGGCGTCGCCCTCACCCAACGATTCGATGCCCATCTCGTTCAGGTAAGGGCCTCCGTCGATGACCGACAGGTTGCCGGCCTCGGCGTCCACGTCCACGCCGGCCAGGGAGAGCAGCTCGGTGGCCGACGCCCCCAGCGGGACCTCGTAGAGGTGCAGGGGCAGGTCGGGGCCGAACACCTGGAGGTACTTGGTCGTGACGGGCTTGCCGAAGAAGAGCGCGTTGTACATGTTGAGCAGCGTCTCGGAGTTGTTGACGACGTGTCCGGCGTCGAGCGGCAGACCGGGGCGCTTGTTGCCGTCGGGCAACTCCACCCGGCGCGGCACCCACTGCTCCTTGTCCTCGTAGAAGATGTTCTTGATGAGCGTCTTCTCTTCACCCATCGAGTACTTGTCAACGACGTGGACGACCTCGTAGAGGCCGTCGGCGTTCTCGTCGTAGCGCGAGAACCACTCCTCATCCTTGAAGTGAACTCCCATGATGACCTTCTCGATCCCGAATATGTCCTTCAGCGCCTCGTAGAGCACGAGGAACTCGTCGAAGTACTCCCGGTGGACCATCTTGTCGGCCCAATACCCCGGCTCCGATTCGGTGCAGTTCACGATCAAACGCGGCTGCGGGCTCTTGTACTTGAAGTACGTCGGGAAGCCGCCACCCCCAGCCCCCACTATGCCGGCCTGCCGCACGATCTCGACGGCGTCCTCCCGGCTCAACGCCTTTACCTCTTCCAGGCTACGCTGCTTCAACTCGGCCAAAACCCTTGTCCTCCGTATGCTCTACATCAGATGCTTGCGGTTACAAGCTCCGTCCAATCTGTTACGGGCAGTATAGCGTTCGGGACTTTACGTGACCAGTGTGATCGGTTACGAATGGGATCTCCCGGTCTGCTACACTCCCGACCAAGGTGAAGCTTTCCCGGCGACAGTCCACGGTGCTACTCGTCATGGGCGTGGTCATGCTGTTCTTCTGGCTCACGCGCACCTACACGTGGTACGCCAATGACCTCCAGGGCAACCCGTACCTGGCCTTCCTGCACCTGCCGATAATAGTCATCTCGCTCTCCATCGGCGTCTACCTGACATACCTGGGTGTCAGGGGCCGCAGGTCCACCCGAAGCTAGGTAGGCTTCAGGAAGGCCCGGTGGCTGAAACCTAAATCCTGATTATCGCTGCGGCGGGTAGCGGAACTCCCGGATCTCTTCCGGCATATCGGCGGTCGTATAGTTCGGCACGGCCCTGCGGAGGAAGCCGAGGGACTTTCCGGCTTCCTGGGCGCGAGCGTGGTAGACTATCCCGTCCACCAGTTCCGGAAGGTCCGACCCGTCGGGAGCCGCCGTATTCTCGGAGGTGAGGCGGAAGACCATCGGGTGGCCGGTCTGGGACTGCTGCTCGCCCTCTTCGAGAAGCTCCTCCTCCAGCTTCTCGCCGGGACGGAGGCCCACGAACTTCACCTGCACGTTGGGAGCGCCCATGATCTCGATCATCTTCCGCGCCAGATCGGTGATGGAGACGGGACGGCCCATCTCGAGGACGTAGGTGCCATACCCTTCGGCCATCGCCCCGGCCTGAAGGATCAGGGAGACCGCTTCGGGGATGGTCATGAAGTACCGGATCATATCAGGGTGCGTGACCGTGACCGGACCACCGGCCTCTATCTGCTGGCGGAAGGTTGGCACGACCGAACCGCGGCTCCCGAGCACGTTACCGAAGCGCACCGAAGCGTAGACCGTCCGCGGGTACTCCGAGGCCAGCCCGCGCACGAGCATCTCCGCGAGGCGCTTGGTCGCGCCCATGACGTTGACCGGGTTCACGGCCTTGTCCGTGGAGACGTTGATGAACTTCTCCACCCCGTAAGCCCCGGCGTTGCGGGCCACGTTCAGGGTGCCGAAGACGTTGTTGGTGATGCACTCGGTCGCCTGAAGCTCCATCATGGGGACGTGCTTGTAGGCGGCGGCGTGGAAGACGATGTGGGGCCGGAAGCTCTCGAAGGCGAAGCTTACCCGCTCCGGCTGCGTCACGTCGCCGACGAAGACCTCAGCGTCGAAGAACTCCTCGCGCCTCAGCTCCTGGCTCAGATAGTACAGCCCGCTCTCGTCGCGGTCGATCAGGACGAGCCGGGCCGGGCCGAGGCGTGAGATCTGGCGTGAAAGCTCTTTGCCGATGCTTCCGCCCGCCCCGGTCACGAGTACCCGCTTGCCGTTGATGTACTCCGAGAGCGCGCCGAGGTCTATGTCCACCGGCTCGCGGCCCAGGAGGTCTTCGATCTGTAGTTCCCGCAACTTGAAGGCGCCCTGTTCGAGCACCTCACCGAGGTCCGGCATCACCTTCACCTCGACCCCGCCTGCTGTGCAGGTGCGCCAGATCAGGTCCACCTGCTCCCGGTCAATGTCCTGCGAAGCGATGATCACCTGATCCACACCGTACCGGGATATGGTCCCTTCGAGGTCCTCGACCACCCCGGTCACCGGCACGCCCTCTATGTGCTTGCCGACGTCCATCGGGGACTCGCTCACGAAGCCGACGACCTGCGTGTTCATCGCGGAGGTGCGCCAGATGTGCCCGGCCAGCGCCACGCCGGGCCTCCTAGTCCCCACGATGAGCGTCCGCGTCTGCCGCCCGACCTCCCTCAGGGAGAGCTCGTAGAAGACCCGCGGGTAGAGCCGCACGGCCACGAGCTGAACATACGCCAGAAGAGACCCGATCAGGGGCACCGACAGGGGAAGCGGGTTGAAGCCCAGGATGCCCAGTCCGTAGTCTCCCACGACGAAGTCCACGATAAATAGCGTCCCGGCGGCTATGGAGGTCGCGCTCGCCACGCGAATGCCCTGGTAGATTCCGGTGTAACGCAGGATGCTCTCGTAGACCCCGCTCCAGCGCAGCAGCACCACGAAGACCAGTGCCGAGAAGGCCGCGGACGGCCAGAACGTGATCCAGAACTCCGACTCCAGGCGGCCATTGGTCCGCACGAGCAGCGCCACGGCGAAGGACTCCATGACGATCACGGCGTCCACGAACATGGCCGCCCACCGCCGCAGCGCGGGCGGCGAATGCCGGAATGCTCCCTGCAACCGGCGCATCAGACCGACCATTCTCTCCCTCACAGGCACCCGGGCATTCTAATTTCCATCGCGCCGTTTATCCAGTAGATCCGGCACAGAGGCAGCACCCTCCACAACCCTGTTACGAAAATATTTCCAATGTTCAGGTTTTTTAGCACAGATGAAGCACACGCGCCTGGAAGTTGCGTTTATAATGGCCGGGTTACCGCAACCGGGGCGAGAGCCGGAGGGTTGCGGGAAGACACCGACCGAGTGGAAGGGTGATGGAGAACAGACTCCCGGACTTCGAGCACAGGACGGTCCTCGACGAGGACGAGTTGGCGCGGGTCTCCCGGAAGCTGGAGGGCGCCGGAGCGGAGGAGATCGTCGACTGGGCGTCCGAGACCTACGGGGACGGCCTGACGCTCTCGGTGTCCTTCGGGGGCGCCGAGGGGATGGTCCTGCTGGACATGCTGTGGCGGCGCGGCACGAACGCCCGCGTCTTCACCCTCGACACCGGCTTCCTGTTCGGGGAGACGGTGAAGTTCCGCGAGGAGGTCGTGGAGCGTTACGGGATGGAGATAGAGGTCATGCGGCCAGGTCTCACCGTCGCCGAGCAGGCGCGGCAATTCGGGGATGCGCTGTACGACAAGAACCCGGACCTCTGCTGTTACATCCGGAAGATCGAGCCGCAGCGGCGGGCGCTCACCGGGTACGACGCCTGGATCACGGGCATCAGGAGAGGCCAGACCGAGCAGCGGGCGAACACACCCATCGCCGGATGGGAAGACGACTTCGGCGTCGCCAAGATCGCCCCGCTCGCCCGCTGGACCACCGAGCAGGTCCAGGATTACGTCAAAGAATACGACGTTCCCATGAACCCCCTGCGCGAGAAGGGGTACAGGAGCATCGGCTGCGAGCCCTGCACCCGCAAGGTCGCGGACGCCGAGGACGCCCGCGCGGGACGTTGGTCCGGCAAGGAGAAGACCGAGTGCGGCCTCCACACCCGGAGCACCTGGCTCACCCGCATCCCCGCCGAGAAGGCCCGCCTCCTCGAGCTGGAAGAAGACGAGAAGTAGAGAACGTTCCCGGCGCCGTCCAGCGCCGACCTTAGCCTGCCGAACGTCCGGGCGGTCACTGACGCCGCTCTTCGGGCCGAATCCTCGGCAACAAGGCTATCGTGCAGCAGCACGCCAGGAACAGGAAGACGCCAGGTAGTACGTATCCGCGCGCCAGAAGAACGGCGGACATACCCGAGACCACGGCGAGGCCGCAGTACAGGATGCTCACCTGCCGGTGGAACGTGGGGGACGGGGTTATGCGCTGGTAGACGTGCTCCCTGTGGGCGCTGAAGACGTTCTTGCCAGCCCGCAGGCGGCGAAGTAGCGTGAAGGCCGTGTCGAAGAGGTACGGGGTGAAGACCACCACGGCCGCAAGCGGCAGGAACGGCGCGGACGCGCCACCGGCGTAGATGGCGGCGCCACCGAGCAAGAACCCGACGAAGTGACTCCCTGAGTCGCCCAGGAAGATCGGGGCCGGCGCCAGGTTCCAGGCCAGGAAGCCGAGCACGGCCCCGACGAAGACCGGCAGGATCGCTCCTTCCGGGGCCAGCGCCCACAGGAACAGGGCGTTCGCCACCGCCGTGCCGCCCGAGATGCCGTCTATCCCGTCCATGAAGTTGAAGGCGTTCATCAGGGCGACGAGCCACACCACCGCCACCACCAGGGCGAGCGGCGCCAGAATACCGGCGGCCCCCGCGAGAGGGGGCGGGGCCACGAGCACGAGCGCCAGCGCGGCCACGGCCTGCCCGGCGGCCTTCACGCCGAAGTGCAGGTCGCCGAAGTCGTCCGCGAGCCCGACGCAGCCGGCGAGCGTCGCGCACACCAGAAGCGACCAGCCATCTTCGGGGCGGAGCAGCGCCATGCCCACCCAGGCGCCCGCCATCACGGCGACGCCGCCGAGCCGGGGGGTCGGTATCTCGTGCGAACTGCGGGGGTTCGGGACGTCGAGCAGGTTACGCCCGACCGCGAACCGGACGAGCAGGGGAACCAGCGCCCCCGCAGCGAGGAAGGCCGCGCCACCGCAGACCACGGCCCAACTCACGGACGAACCATCCCGATCTCCCGCAGGCGCGCGGCCTCCAGGGCTATGCCCTCGTGGAACGGGCGGGGCGCGTAACCCAACTCATCGCGCGCCTCGTCGTATGGATAGTCTTTGTCCTCCCGCAGCCTCAAGACCTGCTCGGACTTTACGGGGAGCGGGAGCCGCGCCCGTTCCGCGAGCGCCAGGGCGCGCCGGACGGGTTCCAGCGGCAGCCGGAAGATGCGGGGTTTCCGGCCCAGGGCTCCCGCCGCGGTGAGGACGAGATCCCGGTACGTGAGCGACGCGGCGCCGGGGAGGTCGTAGCTCCGGCCGACGGCCCCGGGGAACTCCAGGGCTGCAAGCATTCCGCTGGCGAGGTCCTCATGGTAGACCGGCTGCCAGAGGTTCGTCCCCGCCCCGAAGAGAGGGAATACGGGCGAGCGGTCCAGAAAGCGCAGCAGGTGGCGCATGTTCCGGTCCAGCTCGGAGCCGTAGATCATGGTGGGCCGCGCGACCGTCCACGCGAGCCCGCTCCCCCGCACCACCCCCTCCATCGCCTTCCGGTGGCCGGAGCGGTGCTCGTAGGCCGAATGCACGCTCGTGCTGCCGACCGCCAGCAGACGCTCCACGCCAGCCCGGCGCATCGCGGCCACGACAGCCGGCGCGAACGTAAGCCCCGCGACGTGGGCCACGGCGTCCATCCCCGGGAGCGCCCGGACGAGGCTCTCCTCATCCCCGGCGTCTCCGTGGGAGATCTCCACCCGTTCCGGTTCCAGCCGCGAGAGGTTGGGGCTGTCGGGCCGCACCAGACACCGGACTTCGTGGCCGCTTTCCAGCAGGCGTTCGAGCAGGGCAAGGCCAGGGAGGCTTGTGGCGCCGGTGAGGAGTATCTTCATGGAGAGGCTCTCCGAAGAGGTTTACGCATCGGAGTACCTAGCCACGCGGGCCGGCGGTCATCCTTCGATGCGCCGCAGCAAGTCCGCGGGCACATCCGTCCTGAGATCTGGATACGCCTCGATGAGGCGCGCGATGTCTACCAGATCCTTCTGCCGCTTACTTGGCCGGGGTGAGGAGTTCTGCGCGGTCCAAACCTTGCCCCACAACACGTCGCGCGCCGCGGCCACGTACATCGGGATGCCCAGCACGTCGCCGGGCACCGCCCGGTCAACGAAGTCACCGTAGCGGGGGGCGATCTGAACCCGCACGCGGAGGTCACTCGCTCCGAGGTTAACGTTGAGGCCGTGCGGGAAACGTCGCAGGGTATAACGATCCGAGAGCAGCTCTTCGGCTGCGGCGAGTTGGCCGGTCGCCACCACGAGATCCAGGTCCAGGCTCACGAGCGGCTCGACGTAGTGGTTGACCGCCTGGCCGCCGATGCCGCAATACCTGATGCCCGCCTCGTCCAGGAGCCTCAGCAGTTCTTCGATCTCCGCGCCTCCCCCACGAGTAACGATGTTGTAGAAAACCGAAGCCCGCACGATCCTCTCTCTCGCCGGTCAACCGACCGTGCCAGTTCCGAACTGTAGCATAGCGAGGACTCCTAGCCGGGCGAACCGGCGATCACCCGCGAGGCCCACTCCGCGTTCTCCGTGTACCACTCGACGGTCTCGCGGATGCCGCTCTCGAAGGGGTGTGCGGGGCGCCATCCCAGCTCTTCCTGGAGTCGGGTGGAGTCGGTGGCGTAGCGGCGGTCGTGGCCTGGGCGGTCGGGGACGAAGGAGATCATGTCGTGAGGCTTCCCCAGAGCGTCCAGGATGAGCTCCGCGATCTCCAGGTTCGTGCGCTCGTTGTCCCCGCCGACGTTGTAGACGCGACCTGGCGCCCCCTCGTCGAGCGTTAGGGCTACGGAGCGGCAGTGGTCCTCGACGTGCAGCCAGTCGCGGACGTTCATCCCGTCGCCGTAGAGCGGGACGGGACGGTCCAGCAGCGCGTGCCGGACGATGAAGAACGGGATGAGCTTCTCCGGGAACTGGTAGGGCCCGTAGTTGTTGGAGCACCGGGTGACGACGGTGGGCGTGCCGAAGGTCTCGTGGTAGGCCCGGCACAGGAGGTCCGCCGATGCTTTGGAGGCCGCGTAGGGAGAGTTGGGCAGGAGAGGACTCTCCTCGGTGAACGCCGGATCTTCCGGTCCCAGCGAACCGTAGACCTCGTCGGTCGAGACCTGCACGAACCGCTCGACCCCGTGGCGCCGGGCCGCTTCCAGGAGGTTCTGGGTCCCCGTCACGTTCGTTTCCACGAAGACCCGAGGGCCCGCAATGCTCCGGTCTACGTGGGTCTCGGCGGCGAAGTTCACCACTGCGTCCAAGCCGCCGTCTTCGGAGAAAAGCGCCTCGACGAGCATGCCGTCTTGTATCTGGCCCTTCACGAAACGGTAGTTGTCGGCGTCCGCGAAGTCTTTGGTGTTCTCGGGGCGTCCGGCGTAGGTCAGGGCGTCCAGGTTCACCCATTCGGTCTCCGGGCGTTCGGGGACCATCAGCCGCAGGAAGTTGCACCCGATGAACCCTGACCCGCCCGTGACGAGCACGCGCCTCAAGGAGCCTCCTTGCCCAAGACGGAGGATGAATCTCCACCGCAGGACTCTCCAGGGTGCTGGAATGACCGTACCATAGCGGCCGCAGGTTACTATCGGCGTCGAAGACGGTCAACAGCAAGCCAAAGGCCAGCGGACTTTCGGGATCGAGGGGTTTGGTTATACTGCGGGATAGTCAGGCTATGCTCGGGAGGGGCTAGTGCCAGTATTCAGGAACTTCATGGACTTTCAGGTGTTGCGAGGCATACGGGCGTTCCTCGACGTAGAGGCCGGTCTCGTGCGCGGCGTGCTCCCTGAGAGGAACGCCGGTCGCGAAGGCGGGCGTGAGGCGTCGGAACGCGAGATCTCCCATCTTCGCAAGGAACTGGCCGGGGCGAACGAGGAGTTGGCCCGGCTGAAGGGCAGCGCCAAAAACGGGCAGCACGCGAATTTCCCCGTGTTCTTCGTGGTGGGCTGGCCGAAGTCCGGCACCACCTGGGTGCAGGGGATGCTGAACCAGCACCCGGAAATCCTGTGCCGGGGCGAGGGCAAGTTCTTCGGGCGGGACGACCGTAACGAGACCTTCGAGAAGGTGCCGGTGAACGCTCGGGGACAGATGCTGCGACCCGGCTCGCTGTTCAACATCCTCGGGGAATCGGATGACCTGCGCGTGTGGCTGGAGCGCACGTGGTGGACCCGCGAGGGCGACACCGAAGAGCAGATCTCCCTCCTCGTGCGCGAGGCCACGCTCGGGTTCCTCGGGCGGGAGCTCTTCAAGACTAACAAGAAGATCGTCGGGGACAAGACGCCGTTCGCAGGCGTCGGAAGCGTGAGGGAGATCGGCGAGATCCTCCCGGAGGCGAAGGTAATACACGTGGTCCGGGACGGTCGCGACGTGGCGATCTCCCACACCCACCACCGCTGGAATCGGGTACGGCCCGTCGAGGAGGGCGGGCGGCTTACCCCCGAGGAACAGGACAAACGCGACCGCTACAGGGAAGACCCCGAGAAGTTCGTGGCCGCTGGCGAGAGCATCTTCTCCGAGGAGTACATCACGGGCGCCGCCACGAGCTGGCGCTCCCAGGTCGGCGGCGCCCACCGCGACGGCCCATCCCTGCTCGGCGACAATTACGCGGAGGTGCGCTACGAGGACTTGTTAACACGCCCGGAGCAGGAGATGCGGCGTCTATTCCGGCTCCTCGGGGCCCGCGACGACGAGGAAATCGTCCGCCGGTGCGTCGAGAAGCGCAGCTTCGAGAGCATTACGCAGCGCTCGGCCGGCGAGGAGGACAGCTCCTCCTTCTTTCGCAAGGGCGTGGCCGGCGACTGGCGCAGCGTCTTCACGGAGCGCGACCGCCAGTTATACGAGGAGATAGCCGGAGACCTGCTCTCCGATATAGGCTACGGTCGGGACGGCGGATAGCCGCCGGAGGCCGCCCCGCGGCGAGACACCCGGATGCTACTTGCGGATCTTTCGTCCCTGTACTACGCTTCCCGAGTTTGCTCCATATAGAAACAAGGCCAGAGGAGGTCACCGACTGTGAAGGTACTGGTACTGGGTGGGGACGGCTTCTGCGGCTGGCCCACCACGCTGCATCTCTCGGCGCAAGGATACGAGGTGGCCATAGCCGACAACCTCTCCCGGCGCAAGATAGACGTGGAGCTGGAATGCGAATCCCTCACCCCGATCCGCCCCATGGGCGAGCGCCTTGGCGCCTGGGAGGAGCTAACCGGCAACCGGATAGACTTCCACAACATCAACGTCGCCGAGAACTACCGCCAGCTTCTGGACCTGCTCCTCGAGTGGCAGCCCGGCGCGGTCATCCACTTCGCCGAGCAACGGGCCGCGCCCTACTCGATGAAGTCTAGCTACCACAAGCGCTACACCGTGGATAACAACCTCAACGCGACCAACAACCTGCTGGCGGCGATCACCGAGAGCGGGCTCGACATCCACGTGGTGCATCTGGGGACCATGGGCGTCTACGGCTACGGCACGGCCGGGATGCGGATCCCCGAAGGGTATCTGACGGTCAAGGTCGAGACCGATGAGGGCGAGCTGGTAGAGCAAGAGATCCTCTACCCGCCAAACCCGGGCAGCATCTACCACATGACCAAGACCCAGGATCAGCTCCTGTTCGCCTACTACAACAAGAACGACCTGACGCGCGTCACCGATCTGCACCAGGGCATCGTGTGGGGAACCCAGACCGCGGAGACCAAGCTGGACGAGCGCCTGATAAACCGCTTCGACTACGACGGAGACTACGGCACCGTCCTCAACCGCTTCCTGATGCAGGCTGCCGTAGGCTACCCGCTCACCGTCCACGGCACGGGCGGCCAGACTCGCGCCTTCATCCACATCCAGGACACCGTGCGCTGCATACAGCTCGCC
>Ga0136619_10000669_pt1 | contig 13137 bp, 13 predicted proteins | sample AntDrymUQ3532106_2_FD_104807 | JGI IMG/M metagenome (GOLD analysis project Ga0136619, IMG submission 104807) | Polar desert sand microbial communities from Dry Valleys, Antarctica - metaG UQ353 (21.06) | ecosystem: Environmental > Terrestrial > Soil > Desert | place: Antarctica: Dry Valley...
AACCGTCCTCGTCGAGCACCTCTGCGGTCGCCTCCGGGTCTTTGAAGTAGCCCTGGAAGACGGTCTCGCTGCGGATCAGCAGCTCACCGTCTTCGGCGAGCTTCACCTCGAAGCCGGGAAGCGCCTTGCCGACCGTGCCGAAGCGGAAGGCCGAGCGCGTATTCGTAGAGGCTGCGGTGGTGCACTCGGTGAGCCCGTAGCCCTCCACGAGGAGGATGTCGATGGCGTGGAAGAACTCCGCGATCTCGAGCGCGAGCGGTGCTCCGCCGGAGATGGCGGTGTGCAGGCGGCCGCCGAGCCTCTCTTTCACCTTCGCGTACACGAGGTGGTCGGCGAGCCGGTGCTGGAGTGCGAGCGACCGCGGAACCGGCGCTCCCGCCCGGCGCAGCCGGCTGACCCTGCGGCCGACTCCCAGGGCCCAGTCGATCAGCCTGCGCCGGAGCCCCGTCGCGTCGTCGAACTTCGCCAGAACTCCCGTATGAATCTTCTCGTAGACACGCGGCACGCTCGGGAACACCGTCGGCCGCACCGCCGGCAGCGCGGCTGCGGCCTGCAGCGGGTCCGGCAGGAAGGCGATCGTGTACCCCACGTACGGGCCGGACAGATGCATCAGCCGGCCGAAGTTGTGGGCAAGGGGCAGGTAGAGCAGCATCGTGTCGTCGGGGCCGGTGAAGCTGTCGAGGTCGTCCACGACCGCCACCATTGCGTAGTAGTTGCGGTGCGAGATCATGCAGCCCTTCGGCGGCCCGGTCGTGCCCGATGTGTAGATGTAGGTGAAGAGGTCGTCCTCCTCGATCGCGTCGGCGGCCTTGCGCACGGCGTTCGGGTTCTCCGCTGCATACGCGCGGCCGCGGGCCGCCAGCTCCTCGAGGTTCGCGAACGTCAGCACGTGCCGCAGGCGGTCGATGTCGTCCCTGACCTCCTCGACCTTTGCTCGCTGGGCATCGTCCTCGCAGAGCACCCCGACAGATTCCGAGTGGTCGAGGATGTACCCGACGTCCTTGGGCGAGCTATTCGCGTAGATCGGTGCGCCGATCGCGCCGATCGAGCCGAGCGCGAAGTCGAACAGTGCCCACTCGACCGTCGTGCGTGCGAGCATCGCGAACGCATCGCCCTTGCGCAGGCCGAGTGAAAGGAGTCCGTTCGCGTACGCGTCGACTCGCGCCGCCGCGTCGTGCCACGAGATCTCGTGCCACTCCTCTCCGCGCTGCTCGAGATAGGCCGCGTTCGATCGCCCGGCCGCGACGGCGTCGCGCCAGAGGCGCGCGATCGTCCTCTTCTCGCTCACTTGGCTGACTTTACTCGCGCGCAGCCAGGGAGGAAACCCGCTCCTCGACCGCGAATCCCGCGGGTCCCCAATCCAATCCATCTAGAATAGAGGTTGGAATGCGCACCACCTGGAACGGCTCACTCAGCTTCGGCCTCGTCTCGATCCCGGTTGGTCTCGCGCCGGCCACGAAGCCTGCTGCGCGAGCCTCGGACGTCTCGTTCCGGATGCTCCACCGCGAGTGCGGCACGCCGATCAAGCAGAAGCGCTACTGCCCGAAGCACGAGCGCGATCTCGAGCCGGACGAGATTGTGAAGGGCTGGGAGATCGCGAAAGGGCAATTCGTCCTCGTCGAGGAGGCCGAGCTCGAGGCGCTCGCGCAGCACGACGACTCTCGCTCGATCGAGATCACCCGCTTTGTCGACGCGGCGGAGGTGGATCCGATCTTTTTCGACCGCACGTACTTCCTCGTGCCTGCTGAGGCGCCCGCCGCGCGCCGGCCGTACGTGCTGCTCCTGAACGCCATGAACGAGACGGGTATGGCCGCCCTCGGAAGGTTTGTGCAGCAGGGCAAGGAGAAGTTCTGCCTGATCCGGGCCAAGGACGACGCCCTCGCCCTCGAGACGCTCTTCCTCTCCGCTGACGTCTACTCTCAGGCCGAGATCGGGGAGACGGTCGACGAGGTGGAGGTGAAGGACGCGGAGCTCGCGCTCGCGCGTCAGGTGATCGCGAGCCTCGCGGCCGAGTTCGATCCCACCGACCTCCAAAGCGAGTACCGAGGGAACCTGCGCGCGATGCTGGAGGCGAAAGCGGGCGGCCAGGAGATCGCGACGCCGGAACCGGTTGCGGAGACGCCCGTGATCGACCTGATGGAGGCGCTCCGACGCAGTGTCGAGGAGGTCAAACAGGGGAAATCGGAACGGGCGACCTCGAAGGGAGCCGCGGCCAAGAAGACCGCTGCGCGGACGCCCGCCAAGAAGCGCGCGGCCGCGCGCAAGTAAACCTCCGCCCTGGCTAGTGCGGCTGGGGTACTGCGTTCAGCGCTTCAAGCTGGGCTTGGAAGAGCGTCTTGTCGATCTTCCCCTGGTAGATCGGGACACCTTCCTCGAGGCACAACCGGATCACGTCCTGCCGCTCCATCCCAAGCTCCTTCGAGAGCTCGTCAGGCGTCAGGTGATTTGCCATCTCTGATTCCTCCCTTTGCGGCAACGAAAAGCCCGCTGGCGCACTTGCTGCTGAAGCTGTGCGCTCAGGCGGGCTCGGCCTCCACCGCTGGCTCGTCGTTTCGTGCGGGAATCAACGGGCCCGCACCCTCAAGACCTTCATGGTTTGAGAATACTGTGCGCGCATGACAGCTGCAACGACGCCGGCGGGCCTCGAGGAGCGTCGGGCGGATCTCGCCGATGTTCGACTCCGCTATCTCGTCGGTGGTGCCGGAGTCCCGGTCGTGCTTGTGCATGGGCTGGGCGGAACTGCTGCGAATTGGATCGAGCTCCTCCCCACGGCTGTCGAGCGCTACCGCGTACTCGCGCCGGACCTGCCCGGTCACGGGCGATCCGGGCGCTTGCCCGCGCACGCCGGGGTCACCGCGTTCGCCGACTCCGTTGGCGCGCTGATCGAGCACGAGGCGGCCGCGCCGGCCCTCCTCGCCGGTCACTCCTTCGGCGGCCTCGTTGCCCTCCGCCTCGCCCAGCGCCGGCCCGACCTCGTCCGGGGGCTGCTCCTCGCCGCGCCGGCCGGGATCAGGTCGAGTGCGCGGGTTGTCCGGGCGGCGGTTCTCGCCGCCGGCATCGTACGACCGACGCGGTGGGTGGCGCCGCTCAGGCACCGGTATGCATCGCGCGCGTGGTACCGGCGCGCGCTCTTCCGGCCCTGGTTCGTCTCGGACGCCGCGGCGCTCTCGCCGCGCGCGACCCTTGGCTTCCTCGAGGGGGCTGCCCACCACGTCGACGTTCGCACCGCCGGCCGGGCTCTCGTCGTCGACGATCCACGCAGCGATCTGCAGCACGTCCGTTGCCCCGTCGTGATCGTCTGGGGGGCGCGCGATCCGCAGCTGCCCCTCGAGGACGCCTTCGAGTACGCCCGCAGGCTGCGTGCAAAGCTGCGCCTCGTTGCCGATTGCGGGCACCTGGTGATCGGGGAGCGCCCGCACGCTTGTCTCGACGCGCTGGATCAGCTGGCGAGGCTCTAGACCGGGTTCGCGATCTCGATGAAGCTCCATTGGAGCCCGAAGCGATCGGCGAGTCGCTCGGCGAGCGCTTGTACGCCGAGCCGTTCCGTCGCGCAGTGACCGCCCGCCACGAAATGGATCCCGAGCTCCCGCGCGGTCTGCAGGCTGGGCTCCTCCGCCTCGCCCGTCAGGAAGAGGTCGTAGCCCTCGTGCGCGGCCTGGATCAGGTCGTGGCCGGCACCGCCGCTCGAGATCGCGACCCACGTGACGCGCTCCGGACCGTGCGCGAAGACGAGCGGCTCGCGCTCCACCAGCTCTCGCACGCGCGACACGAACGCCTCGATCGTGCTCGGTTCGGCCAGCCGGCCGCCGAGCCCGACCTCGCCGAAGTCGCGCTCTCGTTCAACTCCGAGCGCCTTCGCCAGCAACGCGTTGTTGCCTATCTCCGGCTGGGCATCGAGAGGCAGGTGATATGCGGCGAGGGTCATGTTCGCGCGAAAGAGGGCTTCGAGGCGGCCGCGCAAGCGCCGGTCGATCACAAGCGGCTCGTTGCGCCAGAAGAGCCCGTGGTGGACGAGCAGGAGTTGCGCGCCGGACGCAGCGGCCCGTTCGAACAGCTCGAGCGAGGCGGAGACGCCGCAGGCGATCTTCGTCACCTGCTCGGCGCCCTGGACCTGCAACCCCGGCCGGCCGAACTCCCGAAACCGGTGCGCCTCGAGCAGCTCGTCCGCGTACGCGAGGATCTCGTCCCGATGGGCCATCGCGCAATTGTAGGAGGCGCGTGTCCGCTACCCTTCCCCGCTCGGGGTGTGGCGCAGCCTGGTAGCGCGCTCCGTTCGGGTCGGAGAGGTCCCCAGTTCGAATCTGGGCACCCCGATTACATCGCGGGGGAACCCATGGTTCCCCCGCGAACCCCCTCCTTCTTGGCTGCCGCCGGCCGCACTTAGAACTCGATTCAAAATGAGGAGCGATCGCCGTTCCGGCACGCTCGGCGGCACGGGGCGGCGTCCTCAGTCGCGCCCATATTCACTGAATATGGGCGCTCCCTGCGTCCTTGCCTCGTACCGCCGATCGCACCAGACCGGCGGGGCCCTCATTCTGAACCGAGTTCTTAGGCTGCGGCCGGATGAACCGGCCTCCGCCCGCGAAGAGCATGGGGAACCCAGCCCCACGGTACCCTCGGTGGATGATTCGGGCGGTTCTCTTCGACGTCGACTTCACCCTGGCGCTCCCCGGCCCGGAGCTGGGGCCGGAGGGATACAGGCGACTCGGCGAGCGGCACGGGCTCGCGCTCGAGCCGTCGCGCTACGAGGAGGCGCGTCGCGCTGCGCTCGCCTCGCTTCAGCGGCACCCCGAGCTCGAGCACGACGACGAGATCTGGGTCGCCTTTACGGAGCGGATCGTCAGAGGTATGGGAGGGGACGCAGACGGCGCGCACGAGTGCGCGCTCGACTTGGTCGCGATCTGGGAGTCGCACGACAAGTTCACGCTCTACGAGGACGGCCCGCCCGTGCTCGAGGAGCTGCGCCGCCACGGGCTCAGGATCGGGCTCGTCTCGAACGGGAGCCGCGACCTGGAGGCGTTCGTCCGGCACCACGCGCTCGACGTCGACTGCGCGATCGGCTCGCGCGCCTTCGGTCGGACGAAGCCGCACCCCGGGATCTTCCGACGCGCCCTCTCGGCGCTCGAGGTCGAGCCGGCGCAGGCGGCGATGGTCGGCGACTCCTACGAGGACGACATCGAGGGCGCCCGAGCGCTCGGCATGCAAGCGTTCCTGCTCGATCGGGAGGGACGCCACGAGGGCGAGCCGGGTCGCATTCCGGATCTCTACGCTCTGCCTGCTGCGCTCGGGTTGACGGCCTAGATGATTCTGGCAGGTCGCCTCATGCGAGCTGCAGCTCCCGCCGCCACGCCTCCGTGTGCTCGCCGATCGCAGCGGAGGAGGCCGCAGCGGGAGCCTCTCCGAACTCGGCTGCCGCCTCGGCGAGCGTCGCGACCGGGCCCAGCGCCACGTCTTCCTGCGCGCACAGCTCGAGCCACTCCTCCAGCCGGCGGGTGGCGAAGATGGAAGCCAGCTCGGCGGCGAGCTCGTCCTGGGCGTCGGCCGTGAGGTGCAGCCCGGCGAGGTCGGGACGCCCGATCACCTCACAGAGCCGAACGAAGAACTTCGGCTCGAGAGCGGCGACGGTGACGTGCCGGTCGTCGGCCGTGGCGTAGATCCGGTAGCAGGCGATCCCGCCTGTCAGAAAGCGCGGCAGCGGATCCCCGCCCAGGCGGTGCGCGACGAGACGGTGTGCGCCGTGCGTCATCGAGATCGTCAACCTCGCGCCGTGACCCGTGCGTTCACGCTCGAGCAGCGCCGCCAGGATCTCCGTTGCGGCGCCGAGCGCGCCGGCCGCGAGGTCGGCGGGCTGCAGGGGCGGTAGAGCCGGCGCCGTGTCCTCGAGCACGCCCGCGTAGCCGAGGTAGTTCAGGTCGTGCCCGGCGCGCAGCGCATGCGGCCCCTGCGTTCCGAAGCCGGTGATGGAGCAGTAGACGACGCGGGCCGGGAGGTCGTCCGGCCCGACGCCGAGCCGCTCGGCAATGCCCGGGCGAAACCCCTCGAGCACCACGTCCGCGCGCGCGCCGAGCGCCCGCCCGAACTCGGGGTCTGCCTTGAGGTCGCAGACGACAGATTCCTTCCCTGCGTTCAGGGCGGCCTCCCACGCAGGTGCCACTTGACGCATCGGATCCCCTTCCGGCGGCTCCAGGCGGACAACCCGCGCACCGAGCCTCAGGAGCTCGCGTGACGCATACGCCCCAGGGAGGTAGCGGGTCAGGTCGACGACGAGCATCCCGGCAAGCGGCTGCATCCGCGGCTGCATGGGCGCCGACGATACCTCGGGCTCGCGCGTTCCTAGCGGCAGACGTCGAGGCCGCTGCGGGAGAGCCCGAAGGCCCAGAGGCGCCCGTCTAGCACGTAGAAGGAAGTGAGCGTGCGGGCGCGGGCCAGGGTGAGCGCGAAATATCCCTGGCACTCGTGCCGGACGAGTCCACGGTAGCGCGCCCGGACTCGCTCGACCGGCGCTCCGAGGGAGAGACCTTTCGACACGCGCCACCCCGGTGGCTGGTAGATCGTGAAGAGGGCGACCGCTCGCCCGTCGCGGAACTCGACGCCGACGCCGCCTGGCTGGAAGGCGAAGTAGTTGAAGTACCAGGTCTCGTGGCGGCAGCCCGTGCAGCGGCCGTAGGCGCGGCCCCATGCTCGCTCGACCTGCACCTTCGTCGCACCGAGCCGCAGCCCGCCGAGACTCGTGCCCGGTACGAGCACGCCCGCAGTGGGAGGAGCGGCGGCGGCCGGCGCGGCGACTGCCAGCAGGGCGGCGAGAAGCAGGACGCGGCGCATCGTGGAAGGATAGAGCCATGAAAGTTGTGAACCTGTTCGAGGTCGAGGTCGGCCGTGACGACGACGATCCGCTTGGGTACGACACTGGCTACGCCCGGTTGGCGGAGAGGCTCGGCGCTACCAAGCTCGGTGCGACCCTGTACGAGCTCCCGCGAGGGCAGTCGATCTGCCCGTACCACTACGAGTACGGCAACGAGGAGTGGCTCGTCGTGGTCTCCGGGCGACCGACGTTACGGACGCCGGAGGGCGAGCGAGAGCTGGGCCCGGGCGCGACGGTGTGCTTCCCAGAGGGGCCTGCGGGGGCGCACAAGGTCACGAACGCCGGCGAGGAGCCCGCACGCGTCCTGATGCTCTCGACCAAGACGAGCCCCGATGCAGCCGTGTACCCGGACAGCAACAAGATCGGGATCTGGACGGGAAACAAAGCCGACGACCCGTACCGGCTCTTCAGGATCGACTCCGCCGTCGACTACTGGGATGGCGAGGCCGAGCGCTAGCGGAACGCGTTCTCGCCCGTGAGGGCCGCCCCCACGACGAGCGTGTGCACCTCGTGCGTGCCTTCGTACGTCAGCACCGACTCGAGGTTGTTCACGTGCCGGATCACCGGATACTCGAGGGTGACACCGTTCGCACCCAGGATCGTGCGGGCGCTGCGCGCGACGTCGAGCGCGCCGCGGACGTTGCCCATCTTTCCGAGGCTGACGTGTTCCTGGCGCAACGTCCCGGCGTCCTTCATCCGGCCTATGTGGAGGGCGACGAGGGTCGCGCGGTTCACCTCGAGGGCCATCTCGGCAAGCTTCTCCTGGGTCAGTTGATACGCGGCAATCGGCTTCTCGAAGACGACCCGCCCCTTCGCGTACTCGAGCGCGGCTTCGAAGCAGGCGCGTGCCGAGCCGACTGCTCCCCAGACGATCCCGTAGCGCGCCTCATTGAGACACGAGAGCGGTCCGCGCAGCGTGTCGACCTCCGGGAAGACGTTCTCGTCGGGAACGCGCACGTCCTGGAGCACGAGCTCCGACGTCACAGACGCTCGAAGGGAGAGCTTCTTATGGATCTCAGGCGCCGTGAAGCCCGGCGTGCCCTTCTCGACGAGGAAGCCGCGGATGGCGCCGTCGTCGGTCCGTGCCCAAACCGTCGCAACATCGGCGATCGTCCCGTTCGTGATCCACATCTTGGCGCCGTTCAAAATCCAGTCTGCCCCGTCACGGCGGGCGTGCGTGCGCATCGAGCCCGGATCTGAGCCCGCGTCGGGCTCCGTCAGACCGAAGCAACCGATCGCCTCGCCGGTGTGCATCGCCGGGAGCCAGCGCTGCTTCTGCTCCTCCGAGCCCCACCGCCAGATCGAGTACATCGCAAGCGAGCCCTGGACCGAGACGGCGCTCCGCACGCCCGAATCACCTGCCTCGAGCTCCATGCAGGTGAGGCCGTAGGCGACCGCGGTGGCGCCGGGAAGGCCGTAGCCGTCGAGGTGCATGCCGTAGAGACCGAGCCTTCCCAGTTCCGTGAGCAGCTCGCGCGGCAGGATTCCCCGCTCGAACCAGTCGCCGACCTCGGGGAGCACCTGCTCGCGCACGAACGCACGTACCGTGTCGCGAATCGCCTTCTCCTCGTCATCCAGGAGCGCGTCGATCGCGAGGAAATCGCGCGGGTCGAGCGCGGTTGGCTTCTCGGTCACGGCCACGGCCCAACTGTAGTCGACTAGGTTTGCCGGGTGCTCGCGATCGCTACGGCGTTAACGCTGTTACTGACGGGGTCGGCCGAGACGGAGCTGGCGGCGATGACGCCGCGACAGAAGGCGTCAGCGGTTGTCGTCGCCGGCCTCCCAGCGGGGGAGGGTTTCGGGGGCGTACTCGTCCGGCGGTGGAACACCGAGGCGCCGCGGCCGCGAGCCGCAATTGTCTTCGCGGATCAGGAGGGGGGGCTCGTGAAGACCTTCGCCGAGCTCCCACCCTGGCGCGCCCCCTCCGAGTACGGCGACGCCACTGAGGCCTTCAGGGCCGGCCGCGAGACGGCCGCAGCCCTGCGCAGGGTCGGCGTTCACGCCTCCTTCGCGCCTGTTCTCGACTTGTCAGACGGACCACTCGGCTCGCGTCAGTACAGCCGTGCGGAGTACGGCGTCGCCTTCGCGCGCGGCCTGGGCCGGTCGGCGTGCGTCAAGCATTTCCCCGGTCTCGGCTCGACGCCGTTCTCCACCGACGAGGCTCGCCCGCACGGATCGCTGAGGGCGCGCGATCTGGCTCCCTTCCGCGCTGCAATCCGCGCCGGCGTCCCCTGCGTGATGGTCGGCCACGCCATCTACCCGCGTCTCGGGTCGCGCCGCGCGTCGTTCGAGCCGGAAACCTATCGGGTGCTGCGCCGGCTTGGCTTCGACGGCGTCGCCATCACGGATTCTCTCGGCGTCCTCGGCAGCCCGTACGCGCCGTACTGGGCGAGACTCGCGCTGCGCGCCGGTGCCGACCTCGTCCTGACGACGAGCGCACGGGACGCCGCGCGAATGATCGAGGCGCTGATTCCCCTGGCCCGTCGCGGCGATCTCGACGAGAAGGTCCTCAGGGTGCTGCGGTATCGCCGGTCTCTGGGGGTGCCGCCACGGTCACCGTGATCGTGGCGGTGACGACCTTGCCGCCCTTGCCCTGCACCCTCGCGGTCAGCCTGTGCGGCCCGGGCGTCTCGGCGGCGGCGTCCCAGCCGAACGTGTACGGCGACGCGAGATCGTTGCCGCGCGCGACCTCGTCGATCAGGAACTCGACCCTCTCTGCGCGGCCCACGACGAACACTCGCCAGAGCACGAAGCTCTCCACCAGCTGACCATCTTCGATGCTCTGGTCGACGACCGCGAGCGGCGGAGGTACGGGAACCGGCTTCGGTCTTGGCTTCGGTCTTGGCGGCGGTTTGGGTGCGGGACGCGTCTGGGGCGGGCGGTTACGGACGACGAGCGGGATGCGCCGGGTGGCGGTGCGCCCGTCCGTGGCACGCGCGAGGAGCTCGAGCACATGCTTGCGGTCGCGCACGCGCTGCGTATTCCAGGCGAAGACGTAGGGCTTACGCCGATCCGTCGCCACTGGTCGGCCGTTGACCCGGAGCACGACGCTTTGGGCCTCGGCGCCCCACGCGCGCACGTGGAGACGGAGCGTGCCGCGAACGCGCGTCCATTCGCGCGCGCCGGAGGTCGTGAGGCGAAAAATGCGGTTGTCGACGAGGATCGTCCGCCGCGTGATGTCGTGTCGTGTCCCGTCGCCGTAGGCTCGCAACTCGAGAGTGTGAGGGCCGTTGTCGAGTCGGGTCGTGTTCAGCCCGCCGGCGTTGGCGAAAGCGAACGGCGCCCGCCGGTCGGTCCAAGCGAGCCGGCCGTCGATCACGAACTCGACGCGCCGGACACCGCCCGTCGTCTTGGCGCGCCAGGGAATGATGCCTGCCAGGGGGCCCGTCCGCAGCCGCGACACCACGCTCAGCTTCGTTCTCCCGAGCGCGTACCGGCGTACGAGCTCGACGTAGCGCTTCCAGTTCCAGCGCGGCCCGGGGTCGGTGTGGTGTCCGGACCCGCCCCAGCCACCCCGCGGACCCGGCACTTCGGCGTGACCGATCAGGTGCTCGCGGTCGATCGGCATCAGGGCACGCCGAGCGAGCCAGGCACTCAGGCGCGCCGATCTCTCGTACTGCTCGTCCGTGAAGCCCGCGGGACCGTACGTGAAGCCCTCGTGCTCGATCCCGACGGAGCCGACATTGACCCTCCAGTTGCCCGCGTGCCAGGCGATATCGGAGACGTGGACGAGCTGGACGATCTTGCCGCTCCGCGACACGATGAAGTGAGAGGACGCGTGGGCGCGAGGGTTCTTGAGCCACTGCACAGACCCCCAGAACGCCCCTTCGGTGACGTGGACGACGATCGACTCGAGCGACCGGGCCGAACGGTGCGCCTTCGTGAAGTTCCCCTCGCCTCGCAGCCAGGTGACGGGCGGGCGCAGCTGGGTGGAAGCGTCCGCTGCCGGGACGACTGCGCAGGCCGCTAGGACCGTCGCGCCCAGGAATTGCACGTTTCGGAGCGCCATTCGAAGGCGCCAGGTTAGCGCTGGAGCATGGGGAAAATGTGAGCAGCCCTATACTTTGATTGACCAGTCAGTCAATCGAGGCGAGGCTGCGGCATGGCGATCATCGAGCACGGAGTCAGTACGGGAGTCTCGTTCGCGCTCTCGGACGAGCAAAAGGCGCTGCGGGAGCTGGCGCGCGAGTTCGCGGAGAAGGAGATCCGACCGAAGGCTGCCGAGTACGACGAGAATCAGACCCACGCCGCAGACGTGATCGCCAAGGCACACGAGCTGGGGCTGATGAACTTGCACGTGCCGGAGCCCTTGGGTGGCCCGGGGCTCTCGACCTTCGACGGGATCCTCGTCGGGGAGGAGCTCAACTGGGGCTGCTCCGGCATCGGCACCTCAATCGGCGCGAATGGCCTGGGGTCAGGCCCCGTGATTATCGCCGGCACCGAGGAACAGAAGGCCCGGTGGTTGCCGCCACTTCTCGAGGAGCCCATCCTCTGCTCCTTCGGCCTCTCGGAGCCCGAGGCCGGGTCCGACGTGGCCAAGCTGAAGACGACCGCGCAGCGCCGAGGCAACGAGTACGTCCTCAACGGTTCGAAGACCTTCATCACGAACGCGGGACGAGCCGCCTGGACGGTCGTGTTCGCGAAGACCGATCCAACCCAAGGCAATCGCGGCATGTCCGCCTTCATCGTCCCAATGGACACCCTCGGTGTCGAGCTCGAGGAGCACCTGGACAAGATGGGTCAACGTGCGACGGACACATCCGCTTTTGCGATGACAGACGTCGTCATTCCCGCAGAGAACCGGATCGGAGCGGAGGGCGAGGGCTTCAAGATCGCGATGAAGACGCTCGACTTCACGCGCCCCGGGACCGCCGCCGGGGCCGTCGGCGTCGCGCAGGCTGCGTTCGAGCACGCGGTCGCGTACGCGAAGCAGCGCGTCACGTTCGACGTGCCGATCGCGATGCACCAGGGCGTCAACTTCCTGATCGCCGACATGGCGACCGAGATCGAGGCCGCCCGACTGCTGGTCTGGCAGGCGGCGTGGCTGCACGACCGCGGGGGCCGCGCGACGTTGCAGTCGTCGTTCGCGAAACGCTTTGCCGCCGACACCGCAATGAAGGTCACCACCGACGCGGTCCAGATCTTCGGCGGCTACGGGTACATGAAGGAATATCCGGTCGAGAAGCTGATGCGCGACGCGAAGCTCTTCCAGATCTACGAGGGCACGTCACAGATCCAGCGCCTCGTGATCGCCAAGGAGATCTTCCTGCCGCGAGGCGATTAGTTCGGGACGATGACGAGCTTGTCGATCTGGGCCCGGCCGTCGTCGTCGAGGACGTCGACGTAGAGTTCCTGGCGCGCGATCGCGCGCTCGTACCGCGGCGACTCGCCCTCCTCGACGTAGTAGGTCTCGATCCCGTACTCGATCCGCCCGTTTCGAGACTCGCCACGGATGAAGGTCTCGTCGCCGGACGGGCGCTCGGCCACAGCGCGGTCGCCGGTCCACGCGCGACCCCGCTTCTCGAGGACGACGTAGACCTCGCCGGCGGGACGTGTCTCCCCGGAGACGGGAAGCCGCGAGATTTCGTAATCGAACGCGACGTACTCACCGCGGAACGGGTCGTTCGGGTCGACTGGCTCGACGTGGAGCAACACGTGGGTGCCTGTCGCGAGCCGGTACTCGTTGATCGAGAAGCCGACGACGCGCATTGCTCCCGCGAGCGCGAGACGCTCGAGCCACCACCGCCCGCCGTACCAACCGCGTAGAGCGCGAGCCCATAGAGCGCAAGCACGAAGGGGATGAAGCGGGCGGCCTGGAACGCGTCGTCGTAGTCGATCAGCTCGTGGATCAGCCACGCCTCGAACGTGAGTACGAAGAGGCCTGCGACGGGCTTCGACCGGAAGAACAACGCCGTCGCGAGCGCGCCCGCACTCCACACGAGGAAGCCGAAGGGATCGTGCGCCTGCACGTGGTACATCTGGCCGACGAGGAAGATCGACGCGCCGAAGAGGATCGCCGCCACGAAGGCGAACGCATGGCCGATGTTGCGGTACGCGCGGCGGACATCGAGCAGGTAGAAGCCCGCGCCGTAGAACAGAGCAAGCCCCGCGAGCAGCACGGCGACGCGAAGCGTGCGCGGGATCTCGCTCCAGTTGGCAGCGAAGAAGAGAATCACGCCCGCGCCGACGGCGGCTCCGCCGAGGATCCCAAGGGCTTTCGCCGCACGCTCGCTTCGGTCGAGAACCGCGTTCGCGGCCTGGCGGCGCTCGAGCGC
>Ga0136619_10000670_pt1 | contig 13136 bp, 15 predicted proteins | sample AntDrymUQ3532106_2_FD_104807 | JGI IMG/M metagenome (GOLD analysis project Ga0136619, IMG submission 104807) | Polar desert sand microbial communities from Dry Valleys, Antarctica - metaG UQ353 (21.06) | ecosystem: Environmental > Terrestrial > Soil > Desert | place: Antarctica: Dry Valley...
CTCGGTCGCGTGCTGCTCCACGAGCATCTCGAATGCCTCCCGGTCGCCGGCCTGGGCGCGCCTGACGAGCTCCAGCGGTGAGTCCTCCCTCTCAGTCGCTACCTAAGACACCGATGCGGCTCTGGTTGTTCACGCGCAGATCCGCCGATCAGGCGATGCCGCGGAGGCGGAGGAACTCCTCGTTTGAGGGCTCACGGCTCAGGAAGCCGCGCACGAGCTCATCCGCGTCGCGGGAGCCGCCGGGCTCCAGGATCTCGCGACGGTACTCGGCGCCCACGGCAGGGGACAGGACGCCTTCGCGCGCGAAGCGGCTGAACATGTCGTCGCCGATGACCTCCGCCCACAGGTAGCCGTAGTAGCCCGCGTCGTAGCCGCCCATCAGGTGGCCGAAGCCGGTGAGCATGAACGTGCCCTCCGGATAGGGCATGCCCGTCACGGCGTAGGAGCGGCGCAGGGCCTCCTCGGGGTCGGTGGCCTGCTCCTCGGCGTGCAGGGCGAAGTCGATCCCACCGTAGAACGCCTGCATGCCGATCTTGACGCCCACGTTCAGCCAGCGCGCGCGGATCATCTGCTCCAGCAGCTCGCGAGGCATCGGCTCACCGGTCTCGTGATGCTTCGCGAACCGATCAAGGACCGATGCGTCCCATGTCCAATGCTCCATGATCTGGGACGGCGCCTCCACGAAGTCCCACTCGGTTTCGGCGCCCGCGAAGCGCGGGAACTCGGCGGTCGTCAGGCTCATATGCAGGATGTGCCCGAACTCGTGGAAGAGGGTCTCGACCTCCCCGTGCATGAGCAGTGCGGGCCGGTCGCCGGACGGTGGCGTGAAGTTGGCGACGATGGCGCTCACCGGCGTGACGTAGTCGCCGTCGGACGACCGGCGGGCGAGCACCAGCGGGAAGGCCGCCGCGTGACCGAACTTGCCGTCGCGCGGGAACAGGTCGGCGTAGAAGTGCGCGATCGTCCGCCCGGAGGCGCGGTCGGCGATCTCGTACAGCCGGACCGACTCGTGCCAGGCGCGCGTCTCGCCGACCTGGCGGTACTCGACGCCGAAGACCTCGCCGGTGATGTCGAACATGCCCTGCATGACCGGATCGAGCTCGAAATACTCACTGACCTTGTTCTGGTCGACTCCGTAGTCGCTGCGGCGCATCGACTCGTCGTAGTAGCGCCAGTCCCATGCGCTGATGGGGCCCCCGTGGCCATCGGCCGGCATGCGCTCGGCCATGACGTCGAGCTCGCCACGGACCTGGCCCTCGATGCGGGGCAGCAGCTCGTCGTAGAAGTCCCGGACGCGCTCCGGGCGGCGCGCCATCTTCACCTCCATCGCGAAGTGCGCCCACGTCGGCTGGCCGAACAGCTTGGCGATCCTGCGCCGAAGGTCCAGCGCCTCGTCCAGCAACGGACGGTTGGCGTCGATCGCGCGGTTCCAGTGTTTCGTGAAGAGCTGCTGACGGAGTGCGCGGTCGTGCGCCTGCTCGAGGAACGGGTTCAGCTCCGGGTAGTCGAGGCTGACACGGTGGGTCCCCTCGCCGTCGCCGGGCTTCAGGCGCGCGACGTACTCCTCCGGCATTCCGGCCAGCTGCTCGCGCGTGACCTCGATGGCGTCCTGGTACTCGTTGAGGTTGCGCTGGAACGCGACCTCCAGCTCGACGAGCCGCGTCCGGAGGCGCTCCAGCTCGGCGCGGTCTTCGGCGCTCAGATCGTGCCCGGCGCGTCGGAAGTCGCGGAGCCAGTGCTCCAGGAGCCGGGCACGTTCGCCGGTGAGGCCCTGGGCTTCATCGGTATCGGCGAAGGCCCTAACGGCCTTATAGAGATCCTCGCGGAAGGCGAGCGCCACCCGCCACTTGTTCAGCCGCTCCTCGGCCTCGGTGCCGGCGTCGCGCACATCGGCGTCGACGTGAACCTGGCCGATGAAACCCGAGCGCCCGTAGGCGGTCCCAGCCTCGGCGGCCGCATCCTCGAGGGGCTGGAGCGTCGCGGCGAAGGATGGAGCCGATGCGCTCGCGACCGCACGAGCGACATGCTCATCGGCCCTGGTGAGGCCTGACTCGATCTCGGAACGGACGGTGTCGGCGGTGACGGACGTGTAGTCGTACAGCATCCCGAGATGGTACCCGTGGACGATCGTAGGGTTCTCGCTCAGCGCCACAGCATGACGATGGTGGTGATGATGAGCAGCTTCGGCAGCCAGTCGCCGGCGTGGATGATCGCGAGCTCTGCTCCTTGCTCGCAGTTCCCGCTGCGCCGTGGCACGCGGGATGCGCATGCGCGAGTGTCGAATCTTCTTTGTAGAGGGGAACCATCATGGGTCAGGGCGGCGGCCCCAATAAGGAGACAACGTGAACCTCAACAGCATCCTCATCGGCTCCGAGGATCCGAAGCGACTGGCGGATTACTACACGAGGGTGTTCGGCAAGCCCACGATGGAGGAGGGTGGCTACACCGGGTGGCAGATTGGCGGCGGCTGGATCACCGTCGGCCCGCACGACGAGGTTACCGGCAAGAACGCCCATCCCGGGCGCCTGCTCTGGAACATCGAGACCGCCGACGTGCAGGGCGAGTTCGACCGCATGAAGGCCGCCGGCGCGACCGTGGTCCGGGAGCCCTACAACCCGGGCGGCCCCGGCGACGGCGGCCTGATCGCCACCCTCTCGGACCCGGACGACAATTACTTCCAGCTCATGAGCCCGATGGGACCGATGTAGTCGCGCCTCGCCATCCCGCGGAGTCATCCCGACGAACGGTCTCCGCGCCCACGGGCCAGATCGCGACTGGGCGCCGCACGGTCTAACCGGCGTCCACCACGCAGAAGCGGTTGCCCTCGGGGTCGGCCAGGATCACGTAGTCCGCGTCCGGCGGCTTCTTGTCCCAGCGCACCTCGGTGGCGCCCAGCCGGATCAAGCGCTTGACCTCGGCCTTCTGATCCTCGGCGTACAGATCGAGATGAATGCGCGGCGGGATGTGGAGCGACGATCGAACCCGGTCGAGCGAGACGTTCGGGCCGTTCCCGTCCTTCGGGCGCATGAGGACGAAGTCGTCGTCGTTCTCCTCCCGAGGCAGATAGTTCAGTGCCGCCGACCAGAACTCAGTCTGCCGCTGGAGATCGTCGACGCGAATGACGATGGAGCCGATGGTGATCATTTGCGAATAATGCCGCCAATCCCGGAGGTTCTCGCCGACAGATCACCCTGATCCCTGGACGGGCAGCTCCTCGGTCGCCTCCACGATGAGCGTCAGGCGCTCCCGGGCGACGACGCGAACCGGCTTCCCGGCGTCCACCCCGTCCTCGCTGCGGGCCTGCCACTCCTCGCCATGAACGCGCACCGTTCCGCTCGGGCCGCACTCGGTGATTGCCCTGCCCCGTGCGCCGATCAGCGTCTCGGGGCTGATCCTGGGCGCCCACAACTGCGAGAGCCGCCACGTGATCGCCGTCTCGGCGATCTCGAGGACGCCGAAGCCGATGATCACCGGGACCTCCCACCCGTCGGGGAACACGAAGATCGCCAGTACGACTCCCAGCAGGAAGATCACGGGTCTCGCGCGTCAGCTGCCGGCGCGGCTGGGGTCGGCGTGCGCCTTCGCGACGTCGCCGATGATCTGCGCGAGCTCGGTGGGGCGCGACCACATCGGCCAGTGGCTGGTCGGCAGGTCGACCCAGGTCGCGTTGCGGAGCTCGGGGACGCCGGCGAGGAACGCCCAGTCGGGATGCTCCCTCGCGTAGGCCTGGTACTGCTCGGCGGTGAACCCCGTGCAGATCAGGGTGCTCGGAATGTCGCGGCGCGCATCGTTCGTCAGCTCCGCCCCCTCGCGCAGGACGCCGCCCGGGACCGGGACCGCTCGCCGGCGGAACGTCTCCTTCTGCTCCTCGCTGAGCCCGTCGAGGTTCTCGCCCTCCTCGATCTCGCTCCAGACCATCGGCTTCTCCACGCCGTCGAACTCCGGCTCCAGTGCGCCTATCCCGGGAGCGGTGTCGACGTAGACCATTGCTGCGATTCGCTCGGGGACGCGGTCGCTCGCGGCGTATCCGGAGAAACCGGACGCGCTGTGCACCGCGAGCACCACGGGTGCATCGTGAGCCTCCACCGCCTCGACGATCGCGTCGACGTGATCGGCCGTGGTGATGGTCGACCGGTCGGCATCGGCCGATTCGAGGCCGGGAAGCGTGATGGCGGTGACGTCGTGGCCGTCGGCGCGCAGCGCATCGGCGACCTCGTCCCATGCCCACGCGCCGAGCCAGAAGCCCGGGACCAGGATGATCCGTGCAGACGCCATCTTGAGAGTCTCCCTCTACGGTGCTGTGTCGTGGAAGTCGATGCGCATGACGAGGCGCCGCTTCGTCGGGTGGCTGACCTCGGTGAGCCCTGCGGCGGCGAAGACGCTGGGGCTGCCGACGAGAAGCTCGTCCCAGATGATGTCGGTTCCGGGCGTGGTGATGAGCGGATACCCCTCGAGCGCGCGGGCACCGCGCGACCGCGCGAAGTCGACGGCGGCGCGCGCCAGTGCGTAGGTGATGCCTCGGCGTCGGAATCCGGCGCGAGTGAAGAGGCAGGTCACGGCCCACACGCTGTCATCGGCCTTGTCCTCGTCGCGGTCCGTCCACGGGACGCGGTTGTTGCGCACTAGGCCCTCGTACGCCGTCCGCGGCTCGACGGCGCACCAGCCCACGGGCTCCCCGTCGAGGTAGGCGACGAGGCCGCTCGTCGTCCGCGCCTGCGGGTTGCCGGCGTTGGTCTGCTCGCGGAGCCGGCGGGCGCGCTCCTCGGCGGGGAACCCCGAAAAGGCTTCCCTGCGCGCCAGCTTGAAGCGCTGGCACTGGCAGATCGGCGCGGTCCCGCGCGTGCCGAACACGGTCTGGATATCCTCCCAGCGTGCTTCGCTGGCGGGGACGACCCGCAGATCGTCCGTCATACCGATGCGGCGCTCCGAACCGGCGAACGGCCGGCGGACTCCGCCCAGCGGAGCACGCGGAGAGCGCGCAGGGTGTTCCATCGGCTCGGCTCGCCCTCGCGCTCGTTCATCTCGATGTCCAGCAGATCCGGGTGCGGGTTCTCGAGGGGCCAGCGGCCATCCGCGTCGCGTCTGGACTCGACCAGGCTGATCGCCTCGCCGACCCGCTCGTCCGGCTCGGCGTGGGCGGCACGCAGGTAGTCGAGCCCTCGCAGCACGTCGTAGTGGTAGCTCGTCGGAAATGAAAGGCGGGTGAAGGCCAGATCGACGGTTTCGCCGGTCGACAGCCGGCGGAACATGCGGCGCTCCAGCAGGTACTCCTGCCCGCGCAGCTGGGCAGCCTTCAGCTCACCGCTGCCTCCGGTGGCTCGCTCGTGCTCCAGCAGGCCCTCGAGCACGTTGATCGTCGAGTGAAACGAACCGACTGTGGCGCCATTTTCCTGCTCGCAGTTCCACCCGCCATCGGCCATCTGCTCGCCCAGGAGCCGGTCGACGACGCGACGCGAGTCCTGGCCGAAGTACGCTCCGATCGCCGCCACCCTGCCGTTGATGCAGGGTTCGACCTCGCCGACGAAGAACGGGTTGTTGTCCCACCAGTGCCACGTGACGTTGTCACGGACGAGGGTTACCGCACGTTGCGCCCCGGCGCTCTGCGGGTCCAGGCCCATCTCGCGCAGCCACATCAGCGTCATCAGACAGGTCCACTCGATTCCCCCGACCCAGGCGTCGCGCTCGCCGCCCCACTGACCTTCGGGCCTCTGGCGGGCGAGCAGCTCCGCCCCCCACCCCTCCTTCCCGACCTTCGTGCGCTCGCCGGCGACCTCGTCTGGGGGCGCGTCGGTCAGGTCGCGCATCACCTGCCAGCGGATTGCGGGATCGGAGTCGAGCAGCCAGTCAATGACGGTCACGAGCAATGGGGCCTCCAGTGGGGGCGGGATTCGACAGAGCCACATTCTTCCAGTCAGACTGACCCGTGGCAAAAGCAGCGCGGCCGCCGCGCCAGCGGGGCTGCCGCAGATCGACCTCTGGAACCAGGAGGCCACCGGGTGAGCGATTCGGTCTGACCCCTACCCCTCGAGCACCTCGCGGAGCTTCGCCGCGAAGTTGTCGGGATCGCCCGGCCACCCGTACTCGCCCCCCAGGAAGCCGCCGTGGTGGCTCGGGAAGATCACCGGCTCCGTGCCGAGCCGCTCGGCCGCCGCGTGCGCACCCCGATTCGCCATCTCGCCCTCCGACTCGGAGCCGGCGGCGATGACGAACCGCGTCGAGGCTGCCCGGAGCGCGTCGAAATCGGGCTCGTAGTGGGTCGTGCCGATGATGTTCTGCGCGAGCATCACGTCGTTGCGCGTGCCGTCGTCGTCCGTCGGCATGCCGAAGGCCGCCGGATCGGGGGCCGGCTGGCTCGCGAAGTCGTCCGGAAACGGGCCGCGGTGGCTGGTGACGGCCATGAAATGGGCCATCCCGGCGTTTGAGCCGCTGGCCCGGTACGAGCTCTGGATCGCGCGAACGACGGCCTTGGCGTTCTCGCTGTCGGGCAGGATCGACGCGAGCGGGGGCTCGTGCGCCACGAGGGTCCTGACGTCCTCGGGGTGCTTCGCGACGAGCGCCAGGGCGTTGACGGCACCGCCGCTGCTCGCGAACAGGTCGACCGGGCCGCCCATCTCCTGGATGATCCGATGCAGGTCGTCCGCGTGCTGGTCGGGGTTGGACTCGGTCGACGGATCCTCCTTGGTGCTGCGCTCGGCCCCGCGCGGGTCGTACGTCACGACGGTCCGATCCGGGAAGTGGCTCGCCAACGTCCCGAAGCCGGCGGCGCCCATCGGCGAGCCGATCAGGAACAGCGGCGGCTCGGTGCTCGTCTCGCTGCGCCGGACGTCGTACGTGAGGGTTGCGCCGGGCACGTCCAGCGTGCGGGTGGTCGCCTCGGTCATGGTCTCCATCAGTTCTCCTCAGGGGTCGGGTGGTGTGTTCATGAGACCGGGCCGGGCGGCCGATCTCATCGGTCTGCCCGCTACGAGCGGACGCGCTCCTCGGCCAGGATCGCGTCGATCTGGCTCACGGCCTGCGTGAGTCCGTCCTCCATACCCATGGCGATGAGCTGCTCCATCGCCTCGGCGCTCGGAAAGACGCTCTCGATCGACATGCGCGTGCGACCCTCGCCGATCCCCTCGATCCTCACGCGCCCGGTGGTGTCGGGCAGGTCAGGGTTGGGCGTGCCATCGTCGTTCGCGAAGCCATCGCGGAAGACGACGGAGCGAGGCGGGTCGGCCTCGTCGACCAACCAGTAGCCATGGACCTGGTCGCCCTCGGGCCCGGTCATGTGGTAGTCGATGCGGCCGCCGGGGCGCAGGTCGTGGGACGTGACGGTGGCGGGGTAGGTCGGCGGGCCCCACCATCGCTCGAGCTGGCGCGGATCGGCCCACAGCTGCCACACCCGCTCGGGTGACGCGTCGAACTCGGCGGTGAGGGACATGGTCAGGTCGTCGGCGTTCTTCTCGACGGCGGTCACGGTCACTTCTTTCGCTCCTTCGTGTCGGTGATGAGGTCTGTCATGCGGGAGATGCGGCCGCGCCAGAGCTGCTCGTAACGGTCGAGCAGGCGCTGCGCGGCGCGGAGGCCCTCGACGTGGGTTCGGACGACCTTTCGGCGCCCGATGCGCTGCTTGGTGATCAGGCCCGCGCGCTCGAGCACGGCGACGTGCTTCTGTACGGCCGCGAAGCTCATGGGGTAGTGATCCGCGAGCTCGGCCACGCCCTCCTCGCCGTCGATGGCGCGGCGGACGATGTCACGCCGGGTGGCATCGGCCAGTGCGGCGAACACGCGGTCGAAGGCGGGTGCGGCGGTCTGCATTGATACAACTATACAGTTGTATTATGGCGCGTGCCAAGCCGGGGGCGCATGACCCCTGCATCCGCGGTCGGAGCGTTTGTCGGTCGCGCCCGCGCACATGCTCGCTTACCATGGTGTGCCGGGGGAGAGTCCAGCTGAGATGGAGAAGCGCCCCGTGAGCACGACCTCGCTCCCGATCACAAGCCTGGACGGTGGCCGTACCGAGGTCGGCGAGTCGATCCTCAGCGCGCTTGCCGCCAACCTCGACGGTTCCCTCGTTCGTCCGAATGACGAAGCGTACGCGTCGTCAGTGGCGCTCTGGAATGGCATGATCACGAAGCGGCCGGCGCTCGTCGTGCGGCCCGGGTCGGTCGACGACGTCGTGCGTACGGTGAGCTTTGCGGCCGATAACGGCGTTCAGCTGTCGATCCGCGGCGGTGGGCACAACATCGCGGGCCTTGCGCTCTGCGACGGCGGGCTGACGCTCGACATGTCGGCCCGAAACGGGGTCGAGGTCGATCGGGGCTCACGGCTCGCCCGCGTGCAGGCAGGCGCGCTCCTGGGTGACGTCGACCGCGCGACCCAGCAGCACGGCCTGGCGGCGACCCTGGGGTTTGTGTCTCTGACCGGCGTGGCCGGGCTGACCCTCGGTGGCGGGTTCGGCTACCTGACGCGTCGCTTCGGATGGACCGTCGACGACCTCGAGGAGGTCGAGATCGTCCTGGCCGATGGATCGGTCCGACGCGCCTCGCGAACCGACAACGCCGATCTGTTCTGGGCCCTGCGCGGTGGCGGCGGCAACTTCGGCGTGGTGACCGAGTTCACGTTCCGCCTCCACGAGGTCGGACCGCAGATCACCGGCGGCCCGATCGCCTGGCCCGCCTCAGAGGCCGATCGGGTCCTCGATGCCTTCCGACGCGTCACCGAATCGGCGCCGCGCGAGCTCACCCTGGTGGCGGTTCGGCGCAACGCGCCACCTGCGCCGTGGTTGCCCGAATCGGCGCACGGCACGCCGATCGTCATGATCGTGGCCTGCCACTCGGGCGACCCCGGCCAGGCAGCGGCAGACCTCGAGCCGATCACCTCCATCGGCGAACCCCTGGCCAACGTGATCCAGGTCAAGGACTACGTCGCACAGCAGACCATGCTTGACGCGACCCAGCCGAAGGGCATGCACTACTACTGGAAGTCGGAGTTCGTGCCGGGCCTGTCGGACGAGCTGATCGCCACGTACCACCGGCAGTTCGAGGGCCTGACCGCGCCGGCGAACCAGATCGTGCTGTTCCAGATGGCCGGCGCGCTGAACGAGCACGACGAGGACGACGGTGCGGTGGGCAACCGCGACGCTGCCTTCGCCTGCGTCATCCAGTCGATGTCTGCGCCGGACTCCCCGGCCGCCGAGTCAAACAAGTCCTGGGTCCGCAATGCCTGGCAGGAGCTGAAGCCGTTCTCGACCGGCGGTAACTACATCAACTTCCAGACCGACGACGAGCCCGATGAACGGACGCGCGAGTCCTTCCGTTCCAACTACGACCGCCTTCGGAGCGTGAAGGCGCGATACGACCCGGACAACCTGTTCCGGGTCAACCGCAACATCGCCGGTTAGAGGGCGGTCGGGTCCAGTGCGTCAGGGCGTTCGACCTACAGGGGGGAGGCGACTCATCGGTCGAGGTCGCCGAACAGGAACTCGATGAGGATCGGGTTCACGATCTCCGGAGAGCGGATGTCCGGTCGATGGCCGGCGTTCGGCAGGATATGGAGGCGTGCGTTTAGCATCGTCGTGGCTATGCGCTCCGCCAAGGCGACGGGCACCACATCAGCACTGCCATGAAGGATCAGGGTGGGGCAGCCGACGGAAGGCAACCGCGCCGCGGGAACCGACCAGTCGAGCTCAAGCTCCTGGGTCGTGATGATTTCCGGATCGGCCTCCATGGCGATCCCGATCATCTCCTCGATCACTTCCTCGGATCCTTCCTCCGGAAAGACGCTGCGGATGAACGGCTCGACGAAGCCGGCCCAGTTGGTCCGCCATGACTCGAGGCGCGCTGGATCGATCGGAGCGGCTCGTGGCTCCAACTCCATGTAGGGGGCGACCGACGCGAGCCGCTGCACGCGGTCGGGGTGATCGACCGCAAGGAGCAACGCCGCGTTGAGCCCGCGCGAGGCGGTGACGACGGCGGGGCCCTCCAGCCCGTTGGCATCCATCACCGCGTACGCGTCCGCCGCGTGATTCGCAAACTCGTACCCTCGAGATGGCCGGCCGCTCGCACCGTGGCCGCGCGGGTCGTAGGTGATGACGGTCGCATGACGTTCCAGGGCTGCAACCTGGTGCCCGACGACGCGGGCATCGACGATGTTCCATGTCGGGACGAAGAGAATCTGCCGTGGCCCATCACCGAAGCGGTACCAGGCGATCTCAATCCCGTCCGAGCTTGTGGCTCTTCCGCTTGCCCGCGGACGCGGCCTGGGAATCACTGCGGAATCGTACGCGCTGCCTTCCGGTGGTACCACTCATCAGGTCGGTTAGGCTCCGCGACATGGCCGAGGCTCACGCAGGCACCCGGATGAAGGCGGCGTATTACGACCGATACGGTCCGCCCGAGGTCGTCCAGAGCCGGGAGGTCGAGCGACCGACGCCGTCAGAGGACCAGGTGCTCGTGCGCGTCCGTGCCGCATCGGTCAACCGTGCGGACCTCGATGGCCTGAAGCCGAAGCCGGGTTTCATGCGCCTCTTCATGGGCCTTCACGCGCCGAGACGGCACGAGGTCGGCATCGACGCGGCCGGCGTGGTCGAGGCGGTCGGGCCGGGCGTGACCCGCTTCAAGCCCGGCGACGAGGTCATGACCGACCTGTTCGCGGCCGGGCGATTCGGAGCCTTCGCCGAGTACGTCTGCGCGCGGGAGAAGGCCTTTGAGCCGATCCCGACCGGCATGTCGTTCGAAGAGGCCGCCACGCTGCCGCACTCGGCCGTCCTGGCGCTGCAGGGGATGCGCCTGCGAAACGGGCGAACGTTCAAGCCGGGCGACAGTGTGCTCATCGACGGCGCATCGGGCAACGTGGGTCCGTTCGCCGTTCAGATCGCGAAGGCAATGGGTGCCGAGGTGACCGGCGTCGCCCGCGGTGACAAGCTCGACTTCGTGCGGTCGCTCGGCGCCGACCACGTCATCGACTACACCGCGGTCGACTACACGAGGGCGGGGGAGCGCTACGACTGGATCGTGGCGGTCGACGCGCACCATCCGGTCCGCGCCGCCAGGCGAGCCCTGAAGCCCAGCGGCGTCTACATCACGATGGGCGGCGATACCGGCACGATCTTCGCGGCGCTGGGCGGCGGCCTGGTGATGTCGCGCTTCGGCGACAAGTGGTCCGGGCTGATGCTGTGGTGGAAACCGATGTACCGGCCGGACGTGGACACCCTGAAGGAGCTGATCGCCGCCGGGAAGCTCAAACCAGTCATCGATAGGCAATATCCACTGGACCAGATTGTCGACGCCCTTCGCTGGGTGGAGGATGGCCACGCCCGCGGCAAGGTCGTCATCACCCTCTGAGACCGAGGGCTCGGGCCTCAGCTCACCGCCTTCTTCACGAGCGCGCCGATCTTCGCCTCGTCGGCGGCGGTCAGCTTCGTCAGAGCGAAGGAGGTCGGCCACATGGCGCCTTCGTCGAGGTTCGCCGCGTCGTTGAAGCCGAACGTTGCGTACCGCGCCTTGAACTTGTCCGCGCTCTGGAAGAAGCAGACGACCTTGCCGTCCCTGGCGTACGCGGGCATCCCGTACCAGGTTTTCGGCGCGAGGGCTGGCGCGCTGGCCTTGATGACGGCATGGAGCCGCTTGGCCATGACACGATCCGACTCCGGCATCGCGGCGATGCTGGCGAGCACGTCGCTCTCCCCTGCGGCCTTGTCCTTGTTCGCGCGCGCTTCCGCCTTCAGCTCCTTGGCGCGGTCCTTCATCGCGGCCTTTTCCTCGTCCGTCCATCCCTTGGACGACGTGTCGCGGCCGGCGGCGCGCTTGGCAGGCTTTTTCGTTGCGTTCATCGTCGGACTCCTGCGAGATGTGTTCTTACGACACTGATCCTACGGAGTTGCTGGGGCATGGCTTCGAGCGCGTCAGGATCGGGATCATCCGGTCGGCCGGCAGGTCGTCACGGCTCCTTCCCGGCGTTGGTCTCCTGGGCGTGCTGGCGGTTCCTGATCTCGATGATCCGGGTCACGAGATCGACCGGGATGGGCCGGTCGGCAGGGAGACGGATCGTGCCCTTCCCGACGGCGTACGGCTTCAATTCCTCGCCAAGCTCCTCCACCATCTCGTCGTCCCATGGGAAGAGGCTGTAGTGACGCTTGAATGCCTCGTACGAGACCAGGAAGCGACTGTCCTGGCGGAATGACGGCATGTTGTAGGAGATCGCCTCTGTCGCGTCGGGTGCGGCCGCCCGGATAGTGCTGCGCAGCTGCTCCATGGCCGCGCGACGGTCATCTTGCAGCTGCGCCATGTAGTCGTCGACGTCCTCGTATTTGGGCATGAGGGCATTGTGCGCTCAGCATCAGCTCCTCGCGGTCGGCTTCGGCCTCCTCCTACGGCGGCTGCGCCGTTGGATCGAGACGGCTTCCGACGTTCAAGCAAGCGGATGAGGCGACTCGTAGACTCCCGTTCGTGCACGACGACGGGTACTTCGACGAGCGGGTCGCGGCGCGCTACGACGACACCTACGACTACCAGAACGATCCGGCGGTCGTCGGGCCGGTGGTGGACCTCCTAGCCGAGCTGGCGGGCGATGGCCGGGCGCTCGAGCTCGGCGTCGGCACGGGGCGCATCGCGCTGCCGCTCGCGCAGCGTGGGGTATCGGTCCATGGGATCGAGCTGTCGCGGGCCATGGCCGATCGGCTGCGCGCCAAGCCAGGAGCCGATGCGGTCGGCGTCACCATCGGCGACATGGCGACCACGCAGGTCGAGGGGTCGTTCCGCGTGGCGTACATCGTCGTGAACACGATCATGAACCTCACCTCGCAGGAGGCGCAGGTGGCGTGCTTCCGCAACGTGGCGGCGCACCTCGAGCCGGGCCGCTGCTTCGTGGTGGAGGTGCTCGTGCCGGGCCTTCAGCGCCTACCGCCGGGCGACACCCACCAGGTCTTCAGCACCGATGAGCGCCACTGGGGGATCGACGAGTACGACGTCGCACGGCAGGGCCTGATCTCGCACCACTTCCTCCAGGTCGACGGCCACCTTGAGCGCCGATCGATCCCGTTCCGCTACGTGTGGCCCAGCGAGCTCGACCTCATGGCGCAGCTGGCCGGCATGCGGTTGCGCGACCGATGGTCGGGCTGGAAGCGCGAGCCCTTCACGAGCGACAGCACGAAG
>Ga0136619_10000671_pt1 | contig 13101 bp, 13 predicted proteins | sample AntDrymUQ3532106_2_FD_104807 | JGI IMG/M metagenome (GOLD analysis project Ga0136619, IMG submission 104807) | Polar desert sand microbial communities from Dry Valleys, Antarctica - metaG UQ353 (21.06) | ecosystem: Environmental > Terrestrial > Soil > Desert | place: Antarctica: Dry Valley...
CCCCGGCTGCGCGCCAATTTCACATCAAGCCTTTAGCTGGGCTCGGCCTGCAGCCGGCGCCGCGCCATCTGCTCCGACGACGGCTTCCGCACGTTCCAGACGAGGCGAAGCCGCTCGAGACCGCGGATCACCCACCACGACACATCGAGCTGCCAGCGGGCGAGCCCGTGCCTCGCGGAGCTCGGGAACGCATGGTGGTTGTTGTGCCAGCCCTCGCCGAACACGAGGATCGCGATCAGCCAGTTGTTGCGCGATTCGTCGCGCGAGCGGTACTCGCGCTGCCCGAACATGTGGCAGATCGAGTTGACCGCAAAAGTCGCGTGCTGGTAGAGGAAGATCCGGAGCAGGCCTCCCCAGACGGCCGCCTCGACACCGCGCGCGACGCTGCCGCCGAAGATGTAGCCGAACGCGAACGGGATCGCGAACGTGAGGACGACCCATACGAGGTACATCCGGTCGATCGTCCGCACGAGTCGGTCGTCGTACAGATCCTTCCCGTAGTCGCGGCCGCGCTCCATGCCCTTCAGCGTGAAGAGCCAGCCCACGTGCGCGTGAGCGAAGCCCTTGATCGCGCCCCAGACCCCGTCTCCGTGGCCGACGTGGGGTGAGTGCGGGTCGCCCTCCTCGTCGGAGAGCGCGTGGTGCTTGCGGTGGTCGGTGACCCACTGGGTCAGCGGCCCCTGCATCGTCATGCAGCCGAGGATGGCGAGCGTCGCCTTGACGACGTTGCTCGTCTCGAAGCCCTTATGCGTGAAGTAGCGGTGGAAGCCGATCGTCGTCCCGAAGGCGCAGACGATGTACATCCCAACCAGCACGGCGAGATCGAGCCAGTGGAAAGCGACGCCCCAGAGGAGGCCCATGGCCGACAGGAGTCCGAGCGGCGGCACAACGACGGCGATGATCGTCACGAGCTGACTCGCGAAGCTCGTGCGTTTCCGGACGGTGCCGGTGGGTATCGCTGCTGATTCGATGAGTTCCAAGGTACCGGCTCGAGCCCCGCAGGCGTCGTAGACGTCAACCAAAGTTCGCAGCTGAGCGAATATCAGTTCAGATGCGTATTGCAATCGTCGGCGCAGGCGTGGCGGGACTCGGCGCCGCCTATGTGTTGTCGAGGGCCCACGAGGTGGAGCTCTTCGAGCAAGCAGATCGCGCGGGCGGCCACGTGAACACGTTTCGGCATGAGGGGCTCGGGCTCGACACCGGCTTCATCGTCCACAACGAGCCCAACTACCCCGTTTTCGGGCGCCTTCTGCGCGAGCTCGGCGTCGCCGCTCGCCGTTCGGAGATGTCCTTCTCGGTGAGCTGCGGGGAGTGCGGCCTCGAGTGGTCGGGCAGGAGGCCGTTCGCACAGGGGCGTCGGCTGGCAGACAGGCGTTTTCTCTCGCTTCTGGCCGAGGTCGCCCGCTGGCTCGGCACGGCCGAGGGAGCGCTCACCGACGGAAGCCTCGAAGGACGAACACTCGGGTCGTACGTCCAGGAGCGCGGCTACTCCCAGCGGTTCCGCAGCCACTTTCTGGTACCACTCGCGTCAGCGCTCTGGTCGAGCGCACCCGAGCGGGCGCTCGACTTTCCCGCCGCCTATGGGATCCGCTTCTTCGAACGGCACGGAATGCTCGGCCTGCGACGCCACCGCTGGCGGACCATCGAGGGCGGCGCGCAGACGTACGTCTCGGCGTTGCTCGAGCACTTTCCCGGTCGCCTCCATCTCGGTCTGGGTATACGAGCGGTGCGACGAGATGCCTCCGGTGTCGAGATCGTGGCCGAGGACGGCGAGACGCGCCGCTTCGACAAGGTCGTGCTGGCCACCCATGCTGACCAGTCGCTCGCGCTTCTCGCCGATCCGAGCGCTGACGAGCGGAGACTGCTCGGCGCGTGGCAGTACACGACGAACGAGGCCGTTCTCCACACCGACGAGCGCTTTCTGCCAACCGCCACGAGCGCGCGGGCGTCGTGGAACTACCAGCTGAACGGATCGAGCAAGCCCACAGTGACCTACTACCTGAACCGGCTGCAACGCCTCGACACGGAGAAGCACTACTGCGTCACGCTCAACCGCTCGCAGGAGATCGACCCCGAGAGCGCGCTCATGCGCACCGTCTACACACACCCGCTCTACACGCTCGAGAGCATGGCGGCACAGGCGAAGCTTCCGCTCCTCTCCGGTCAGCGACACACCGAGTACGCGGGCGCGTATCACGGCTACGGCTTCCACGAAGACGGGTTCGCGTCCGGCGTGCGCGCGGCGTCGGCGTTGGGGGTGGACTGGTGAAGTCCGGACTCTACGAGGGCTCTCTCATGCACTCGCGCCGAGAGCCGCGCCGCAACAGCTTCCGTTACCGGGTCTCGTACTTCCTGCTCGATTTGGACGAGCTTCCGCAGATCGAGCGCCGTCTCGCGCTGCTCTCCCGCAACCGAAGGAACGTGGTCTCCTTCCAAGACCGCGACTACCTGGACGGCGACGGGACGCCGTTGAAGGAGGCCGTCGTCCGTTTCTGTGCCGACCGAGGCGCCGTGGTCGAGCGCGTGCTCACCCTCACCCAGCTCCGCATCTTCGGCTACGTCTTCAATCCCGTGACGTTCCACTGGTGCTACGGCCCCGACGGTCGGCTCGCCGGGATCGTCGCGGAACTCGCCAACACCTTCGGCGAGCGCCTGCCCGAGTTGCTCAAGGGACCGTCGCTGCAGTACGAGCACGCGAAGCGCCTTCATGTCTCACCCTTCTTCGGTCTCGACCTGGACTACGAGTACGCATTCTCCGAGCCGGGGGACGAGCTCTGGGCGCGGATCCACGTGCGAGAGGGGGCGACGCGCCCGCTGACCGCGGTTCTCCACCTCGAGCGGCGGGAGCTGACCAACGCGAGCTTGGCCCGCATGCTCGTCCGCTATCCGCTCATGCCGCTTCAGGTCACCACATTGATCCATTGGCAGGCGCTCAGGCTCTTCGCGAAGCGCGTCCCATTCCACCGCAAGCCGCCTTTCGTCCCCGGCGAGGGCTCGGTGCGTCGATGAGCACCGCTCGCCGTTGGCTCGCGGTCGCCAGCCGAAAAATGTCGGAAACCATGTTTCCCTCGCGTGCTCCCTTCTTCTCGAGAACGTGGGGAACCGCCCGGTTCCCCACACCCCTCCATGCTCATAGGCCAGCAGGAGTTGGCCTATGAGCACCGTCGAACGGACACTTCGCGCGACCCCTCCGCCGCGCGGCCGGCTCCTCGAGCAGATCGCGATGTCATTACTCGAGCGGGCGCTTGCCGGGCTCGTGGAAGGCGCGCTCGAGGTCCGTCTTCCCGACGGCTCGGTTCGTCACTTCGGGACGGGCGACCCGGTCGCGATGGAGATCAGGAGCAATGGCTTCTTTCGCCGCGTAGCCACGCGCGGCACGATCGGGCTGGGCGAGTCGTACACGGCAGGCGAGTGGGATGCCGACGACCTCCCGGCGTTCATCGCGCTCTTGTTTCGCAACGCTCGCGCGGCGCGCGAGCGCCATCCGCGCCTCGCGAGGATTCTGAGCTCACGGCCCCGTCCCAACACGCGCCAGGGCCTGCTCCGGGCGCGGCGCCACATCGGCTACCACTACGACCTCGGGAACGACCTCTTCCGCTTGATGCTCGACGAGACGATGACGTACTCCTGCGCGGTCTTCGAGCGCCCGGACGAACCGCTCGCGTCTGCGCAACAGCGGAAGCTGCGCCGGGTGTGCGACAAGCTCGAGCTAACCCCGAACGACCGGGTTCTCGAGATCGGCTGCGGGTGGGGATCCTTCGCTCTGGTCGCAGCGGGCGAGTACGGAGCGCACGTGACGGGTCTGACAATCTCAGCCGAGCAGGCCGAGCTCGCCCGTGCGCGGGTCGCGGCCGCGGGGCTTTCTCACCGAGTAACGATCCTCGAGGAGGACTACCGCGAGCACCAGGGCTCGTATACGAAGCTCGCCTCGATTGAGATGCTCGAAGCAATTGGCGAGCGGCAGTTCCCCACGTTCTTCGGCGCCTGCGACCGGTTCCTCGAAGCCGACGGGGTAGCCTGTATCCAGACGATCCTCGTGCCCGACGATCGCTATCCACGCTATCGCCGTTCGGCGGACTGGATCGAGCGCTACGTGTTTCCAGGCTGCCTGATCCCGTCGCTGGAAGCTCTGACAAGCTCGATGGCGGAGGCATCGCAGCTGACCGTGCACTGGGTCGATGAGATCGGCGAGCACTACGGGGAAACGCTCAAACACTGGCGTTCGCGCTTCTGGGACGCCATCGACGACGTGCGCGCGCTCGGCTACGACGAGCGCTTCGTGAGGACATGGCACTTCTATCTCGGCTCGTGCGAGGCAGCCTTCCGAACCGGCTGGCTGCAGGATGCCCAGCTCGTGCTGACCCGATGATCGGACTCGTTCCGGACCCGGTCGTGCGCAGCGCAATCCGCATCAACTGCGCGCGGCGGCTTGCACGCGAGCGACGCGGAGGCGCCTCGCGACGGAAGGCGTTCCTGAACGAGCTTCGCGCCTCCGCGATCGCCGACCGGGTCGAGAAACCGAACGAGCAGCACTACGAGGTGCCTGCGGAGTTCTTCCAGCTCGTGCTCGGCCCTCGACTCAAGTACTCGTGCTGCTACTGGCCCGAAGGCGTGGAGACGCTCGCCGCCGCCGAGGAGGCGATGCTCACGCTGACCTGCGAGCGAGCGGAGATCGAGGACGGGATGGAGCTCCTCGATCTCGGCTGCGGCTGGGGCTCACTGACGTTCTGGCTCGCGGAGCGCTACCCCGCCTGCCGGATCCTCGCCGTTTCCAACTCGCGCACGCAGCGCGCGTTCATCGAGGGTGAAGCGCGCCGGAGGGGTCTACGCGGAATCGAGGTCGTTACCGCCGATGCGAATGTGTTCGACGTCGAACGACGCTTCGACCGGGTCGTCTCCGTCGAGATGCTCGAGCACGCGCGCAACTACGAGGCGCTCCTAGACAAGGTCGCCAGCTGGCTCGAGCCGGGCGGGAAGCTGTTCGTCCACGTCTTCTCGCATCGCGAGCTCGCCTACGCGTACGAGTCGGGGTGGATGACGAAGCACTTCTTCACTGCCGGGACGATGCCGTCGCACGACCTCATCCCCCACTTCGCCGGAACGCTCGGGCTCGAAGAGCAGTGGACTGTCAGCGGGCTGCACTACGCGAAGACAGCCGAGGCGTGGCTCGACCGCCTAGACGACGCGAGGGAAGACGTCCTCAGCGTCCTGACGAAGTCCTATGGCTCGGCAGCAGCGCGGCGACTACAGATGTGGCGGATTTTCTTCATGGCGTGCTCGGAGCTCTGGGGCTACCGCTCCGGGTCCGAGTGGGGCGTCTCGCACTACCGGTTCATCAAGTCGTAGGGGCGAGGCTCGCCTCGCCCTCGAGGTTCCACTGACGGACGAGGAGGGCGAGGCAAGCCTCGCCCTCACAGCCGGAACTCGCCACGCGCGACCACGACGGCGTGCCCGCCCACGGCTACCCGCTCGAGCTCTCCGTCTCGCGCATCGGCACGCGCGAAGAGCGTCGAAGGCCGCCCGATCTCGGCGCCTTGTGAGATCTCGATCCACTCGCCCCACTCGACGCGGCCGTGCCGACAGAGGTGGACGACAAGGGGGCCGGCCGCCGAGCCGGTCGCCGGGTCCTCGGGAACCCCGTCCCAAGGAGCGAACACGCGTGTCTTCCAGGCGGCTCCGGAGCCCGCGAAGCAGCTGACCATCACCTCGAGCTCGGTCAGCGCGGAAAAGTCTGGCCGCAGCGCGGCGACCTCCTCCCGCGAGCCGAGGGTGACGAACGTGTGCCGCACGCCGTTGTCGTATCGCTCGACCGGAAGCTGGGAGCCGTCGACGTGCAATGCCCGCAACAGGGCTTCCGGGTCCGGGTAAGGCTCCACGCGCGGCAAGGGCTGGCTCATGCGGCCGAAGACGATCTTCCCGCGCTCGTCGCGCTCGAGCTCGACGGGGACGATGCCGCTCATCGTTTCGAGCTCGACGACTCCCCGCTGAAGAGAGGACGCCAGAACCCAAGCCGTTCCCAGACACGGATGCCCCGCGAACGGGAGCTCGGACCTGGGCGTGAAGATGCGGATCCGGACCGTGCCGCCCTGCTCCGGCGGGAGCACGAAGGTCGTCTCGGAAAACCCGATCTCGAGCGCGAGCGCCTGCATCATCTCCTCGTCGATCCCGCGCGCATCGGTGAAGACGGCGAGCTGGTTTCCCTCGAGCGGCCGGTCGGTGAAGACGTCGGCGACCACATAGCGCAGGCTCGGCACGGGGCCACCCTACTCCCCGGCCAGACGTGACTATGCTCGGCGCGATGCTCCTCTTCCTCGTTCGCCACGCACACTCCGATCCGGGTGACCCCGACGACCTGAGGTCGCTTTCCACGCGTGGCCGGAAGGAAGCGCGGGTGCTTGCAGAGCGGCTCGCAGCACACGCCACGCCGCCTCGGCTCGTTCTCTCGAGTCCTTTGCTGCGCGCGAGGGAAACGGCCGAGACGATCGCCGAAGCCGTCTCGGCCGATCTGCTGATCGACGAACACCTCGCGCCGGGAACGACTGTTGAAGGTCTCAGAGATGCCGTCGCCGGGGCGGATGGCGTGGTTGTGGCCGTCTGCCACCAGCCGGACTGCTCGGAGATCGCGCTCGAGCTGACAGGCCGCGATCCCGGCTTCCCTCCCGGCGGCGTCGCCGAGCTCTCCCTGGACGCCTGAAGCTCCTGCATGGCCAGCGCCATCGTCGCCAACGACCTGCACAAGTCATACAACGGAGTCGAGGCGCTTCGCGGGGTCAGCTTCGAGGTCGAGGAGGGAGAGGTCTTCGGCCTGCTAGGCCCGAACGGCGCCGGCAAGACGACGACGGTCGAGATTCTCGAGGGATACCGAACCCGCGATTCCGGCGAAGTGACGGTGCTCGGACACGACCCCGCCGCCGCCCCACGAGCTCTTCGCGAGCAGATCGGCGTCGTGCTCCAGCAGTCCGAGTTCACGCCGCACCTGACCGTGCACGAGGTGCACCGTCTCTTCGCCGGCTACTACGAGCACCCTCGAGACGTCGACGACGTGATTGGGCTCGTAGGGCTCGAGGACAAGAAGGATGCGCGTGTCAAGACGCTTTCGGGCGGACAGAAACGACGGCTCGACCTCGGCGTCGCGCTCGTGGGCGATCCCGATCTCATCTTCCTGGACGAGCCGACGACAGGCTTCGATCCGGCCGCACGACGAACGGCGTGGGATCTGATCCGGACGCTCCGTTCACTCGGAAAGACCATTCTCTTGACGACCCACTATCTCGACGAGGCGCAGCAACTGGCCGATCGAGTCGCGGTGATCCAAGCCGGGAGGATCGTGAGCTTGGGAACGCCGGCCGAGCTGATCGGGGACGCACAGAAGGCAGAGATTCGATTCCACCGCGAGGGAAAGCCGGTCGTGCTTCAGACGGAGGACCCGACCCGGACTCTGCATGAGCTCACCTCTGACGCCCTTGCCTCGGGTCGTCAGCTGGAGCACCTCGAGGTCAGGCGTCCGACACTGGAGGACGTCTATCTGAAGCTGGTCGGCGAGGAAGACGAGGCTACGGAATGAAGCTGCTCCTCCATCAGCTCTCCTACGAGCAGCGGATCTTCTGGCGAAGCCGCGAGGCTGCGATCTTCATTTTCATCTTCCCGCTTCTGCTGTACACGCTGCTTGGGTCGGTCTACTCCGACGAGATCGAGACGAACGGCGTCAGCGTGCCTTCCGCCGACCTCCTGCTCGCGGGCCTATTCGGTTACGGCGCGGCCAACATCGCGTTCGGCGGACTCGCGATCATCCTCGTCGGAAGACGCGAGACCGGTGTCCTGAAACGGCTTCGCTCGACACCGCTCCCGTCTGGGACCTACATCGCCGCCGTCCTCACCTCGACGCTCCTGATCTTCGCTCTCCAGGCCGTAGCTCTCGTTCTTCTCGGAAGATTCGTCTTCGACGCGAGCGCTCCCGCGAACTGGCTGGGATTCGCGGGTGTCGTGGTGCTCGGGGTCGCCTGTTTTGCCGGTCTCGGCGTGGGCGCGGCCTCGCTCATCCGTTCGGCCGAAGGCGTCTCGGCCGTCGTCAACGTGGTCTTGCTTCCGATGGCATTCCTCTCGGGCTCGTTTGGGCCGAGGGACGACTATCCCGCCCTTCTCGACGCGATCGCCGACGTCTTGCCGCTCACGTACTTCCTCGACATCGTGAACGGCGTCTATCTCGACGGAGAGTCGCTCTTCGCGGACCCGAAAGCTCTTGGTGTCGTTGCCGCGTGGGGCGCAGCGGGGCTCGTCATCGCGCTGACCCGCTTCAGCTGGATGCCGCGCGAGCGTTGACGAGCACGGTGCCTGTCACCCGAGGGTGACAGGCACCAGCTTTGTCCGCTACCGATTCGAGAGCAGCGAGAGGTAGTAAAGGAGCATCGCGACCGCAGCCAGGGCGCCAGCGACGTACGTCCAGGCCGCCGCAGAGAGGACGCTCTTCACGCCCGCGCTCTCGGTCGACGGAACGAGCCCGAGCTCGTTGAGCTGCGTCTTTGCACGCGCTGAGGCGTTGAACTCGACGGGCAGCGTCACGAGCGTGAACAGCACCGCGACCGAGTAGAGCGCGACCGCGATGTAGATGAAGCCGAGGATGTTGAGGAAGATCCCGCCGATCAAGAAGAGCAGCCAGATGTTCGAGGTGAACTGCACGGCGGGGGCGAGCGCGCTCCGGAATTTGAAGAACGCGTACGACTTCGCGTGCTGCAATGCGTGGCCGACCTCGTGCGAGCCGACAGCGGTCGAGGCGATCGAGCGCCCGGAGAACACCTCAGGCGAGAGATGTACCGAGCGGCTGCGCGGGTCGTAGTGGTCGGAGAGGCTGCCGGGTGTCTCTTCGATCGGCACCTCGTGCAAGCCGTTCGAGTCGAGTATGCGGCGGGCAACCTCCGCTCCAGTCATCCCGTGGGACGCGGGAACCTCGAGATTGCGCGCGAACGTGCTCTTGACTCGATGCTGGGCCCAGAGGCCGATAACCATGGGGACGATGAACGCGATGAGAAAGGTGGGCATGGAAGGATCGTAGCGTCCAGGGTCGGTGTCCTCGCGGCCGTTTTCCGCGACTCAGCAGGTTCTTAACCCCTGAGCTCGGGGACCGATCGCCGTAATACTCCAGCTCGTGGGAGCTTCTGACACAAGTAGTCGTGTCGCGGCGCTTCTCTCTGAAGCTGCGGAGACCCATCATGTCGTCTACCGGATCGTGGACGGAGACGATCCCGATTGGGCCTCGTGGTACGCGGATTGGCTGCTCGACCTCTCAGAGCTCCCCGAGCTCATCGGTATGCGTCCAGTGCGCAGCCATCTCGTCCATGCGCTCGTCGAGCTCGATCGCGGGTACACGGCCCAAAGCCCAGGTGAGCGCTGGGAGGACTGGTACGCCGAGCGGCTCGCAGACCGGCTCGCAATCTAGATGCTCGACCCGTGACACGCGCAGAAGACGCCGGCCCGCGGGTCGTCGTCGTCATCGTCGACGGCCTCCCCATCCAGCTAGCTGACGAGGTGGTGCCGGACCTTCCCTTCCTGGGCCCCAAGCTGGCGCACCGCTCCACCGCCGTTTCGTGCTTTCCGTCCACGACCGGGCCCGCATACTTCCCGTTTCTCGCCGGCTGCACGCCCGGGCGGGCGAACATCCCCGGCATCCGCTGGTTCGACCGCACGCGCCCCACCAGGTCCGCGTTTCCTCATCGAGGGCTTCGGAGCTACGTCGGTCCTGACGCCCGCAAACTCGCCACCGATACCTGTGCGACCACCCTCTTCGCGCGGGACGCCTGGCCGGTATCGAGCCCGGTTCCGAAGGACCTGCCGAAACGGGGCGAGCTCAGCCGCGACCTCGTCTGGGCAACAGCGCACTTCACACACCGCTGGGATCACGCCGACCGCCGCACCTCGTGGAAGCTCGGCCGCGCGCTGGAGAAGGTCGTGCGATCGTGTTCGCCGTCTTTCCCTCCGTGGACGAGCTCGGCCACACCTTCGGCCTAGCGAGCGACCGGCCCCGCCAGGCGCTCGAAGAGATCGATCGCCAGCTCGCCGAGAAGCTTGCCGGCTTCGAGGGTGACATCCTCCTCTCGGCCGATCACGGGCTCACGGACACTCACACCCATCTCGACGTTCGCGGCATCGTCGAAGCGCGTGAGGGAATCACGATCGCGTTCCCGCTCATCGGCAAGCGCTTCCCGCAAGCCGTCGTCTGCGAGTCGGGGAACGGGATGGCGAACATCTATCTCGCGGGAGCTGAGAGCTGGGCGGAGCTGCCCTCGGTCGAACGGTGCCGCACCCTGGCCAGCCATCTCCTCGAGATCGACGGGATCGACAGCATCGCGCTCCGAGGTGAGACACCGCATACCGCGGAGCTCTGGACGCGCCGAGGCGTCGGCCGCGTCGGCTTCACGGACTCCAGGCTTTTCCAGGAGGGATCCGCGTTCGCCACGGCCTTCGAGCATGCGACACCCCAGAAGGCGCTCGAGCTCTCGGCGGTGGAGGAGAACCCGGATGCGGCCTTTGCGCTCACCTCGCTCTTCGCATCGGAGCGAGCCGGCGATCTGCTCGTCTCCGCCGAGGTCGGCGTGGACCTGCGGACGAAGAGCGAGTGGCCGGAGCACCATGCCTCGCATGGAGCACTCCATCGTCAGCACACGGTCGTGCCCGTGCTCTCGAGCGCGCCGTTGCCCGAGGAGCCGCTCCGCACTCTCGATCTCTTCGGGGTGACGCTCGAGCTCGCCGGAATCTCGCTCGACGAGTACGCGGAGTCGGACACCGCCCGTCTCGCGAGAGGCGACTGGCGGCCAGAGGTTTGGCGCTGAGAGAGACGCTTCGCAAGCCCTGGGAAGTGTTCAACCGCTGGTTCGGATGGATCGCTCTCGTCGGTGTCGTCGTCGGGCTGACACTGGCCGTGCGGAGCCAGTGGTCGGCGATCAGCGAGCTCGACTGGAGAGGCTCGTGGCCCCTTCTCCTCGGAAGCGCCGCCCTGTTTGCGGTCGCCCCGCTCGCGCAGGCGTCGACTTCCTGGATCATCCTGAGGCTGCTGGGTGCGCGCGCTCCGTTCGGCGAGGCGATGACGATCTGGGCGAACGCCTATGTCCTGCGCTACGCGCCGAGCGGGGCTCTTGCGATCCTTTACCGCGTTCGCGAGCGCGAGCGGGTGCGCGCAACCCGCGAGCAGATCATCACGAGCGAGGCATACGAGAATCTCGGGTCGCTGACCGCGGGAGCGTGCGCGCTCTTGGTCGGGTTCGCGGCGCTCGGCAAGGTTCCCCCGTGGCTCGGCATAGCGGTCGCCGTTCCGGTGCTCGTCCTCGCGGTGGCGGTGCGGCCGCGCTTCCTCGGCAGGTGGGTGCAAGCGCTGCTCCGTCGCCTAGGAGTGGAGACGCCGCTTCTTCTGGGCCGGCAGCTCATCGTCGTCATCGCCATCAACCTGGCCGCGTGGATCGCGACCGGACTGGGTTTTCTCGCGCTCCTGAACGGCCTCTCGGACGAGCCCTCGCCCGGGCTGACCTGGGCTATCGCCACCTACTCGGTGGGATACCTGATCGGCTTCGTCGTGCCGTTCCTTCCGGGCGGGCTGGGAGCGCGTGAGGGAGCGCTCGTCGCGGTGCTCGCCTCGCGCTATGGCGCAGGCGCGGCGACGGGGATCTCCCTGGCGACTCGCTTGGCGGTCACGCTGGGTGAGGCTCTCGCTGTGTGCCTGATCTGGCTCGTGTACCTGGCCGCGCGTGCTTTGCCGGGCGACTGGTCAGCCCGCAACACCCGATGAGAAGAGAGCGTCGCGGCCGCGAAGCGGACGCCTTTAGGGATCTTCGCGACCGGAATCCGCGCGAGCGGATTCTGGTCTTGCGCCAGCTAATTGACCGGCGCGAGCCCACGCGCCTTGCGGCTCGCCGCTGTCTGGCGCCGCTGGGCCGAGAGCTCGGCCTTGCGCAGGCGCACGTGACCCGGCGTCACCTCGACGGCCTCATCCTCCCGGATGTACTCGAGTGCCTGATCGAGCGACAGCGGCCTGGGTGGAATCAGGCGAACAGTCTCGTCCGCGTTCGGAGCGCGCATGTTCGACAGCTTTTTCTCCTTCGTCGGATTCACGTCGAGATCTCCGGCGCGGGCGTTCTCCCCGACGATCATCCCTTCGTAGACGTCGACTCCGGGCGCGATGAAAAGCGAGCCGCGCTCTTGCAGGTTGAGCGCCGCGAAAGCAGTCGACTTGCCACGACGATCGGCGACGAGCGCGCCCGTCGGTCGGGTACGAAGCTCGCCGACCCACGGCTCGAAGCGGTCGAACACGTGATGGAGGATCCCCGTGCCGCGTGTTTCGGTCAGGAACTCCGTACGAAAGCCGATCAGGCCGCGCGCGGGTACGACGACATCCATGCGCACCCAGCCTGAGCCGTGATTGACCAGCGCTTCGGTGCGGCCCTTGCGGAGCGCGAAGAGCTGTGTCACCACGCCGAGATACTCCTCGGGAACGTCGATCGAGACGCGCTCGAACGGCTCGTGCAGGACGCCGTCGACGTACCGCGTCACGACCTGCGGCTTACCGACTGTCAACTCGAAGCCCTCACGCCGCATCTGCTCGACGAGGATCGCAAGCTGGAGCTCGCCGCGTCCCTGCACCTCCCAGGTATCCGGGGACTCGGTCGGGAGAACGCGCAACGAGACATTGCCGATGAGCTCCGTGCGGAGTCGCGCCTCGACGAGAGTGGCCGTCACCTTGTCTCCATCGAGGCCCGCGAGCGGCGAGGTGTTGATTCCGATCGTCACCGAGAGCGACGGCTCGTCGACCGAGATAACGGGCAGCGGACGCGGGTCGTCCGGATCAGCGAGCGTCTCACCGATCGTCACCTCGGGAATCCCGGCGACGGCGATGATCTCCCCCGGTCCAGCCTCCTCGGCTTCGACGCGATCCAGTGCCTCGGTCACATACAGCTCGGTCACCTTCGCGCGCTCGATCGTCCCGTCGGAGCGGCACCACGCGATCGGCTGCGCGCGGCGGATCGTTCCCTGGAGGACGCGGCAGAGGGCGAGCCTGCCGACGTACGGCGAGGCGTCGAGGTTCGTGACGAGCGCCTGCAGCGGATGGCCTTCGTCGTA
>Ga0136619_10000672_pt1 | contig 13088 bp, 14 predicted proteins | sample AntDrymUQ3532106_2_FD_104807 | JGI IMG/M metagenome (GOLD analysis project Ga0136619, IMG submission 104807) | Polar desert sand microbial communities from Dry Valleys, Antarctica - metaG UQ353 (21.06) | ecosystem: Environmental > Terrestrial > Soil > Desert | place: Antarctica: Dry Valley...
GACGGCGACCTCGTCGCCGCGCGCGACAAGCGCGTCCACGACGTGAGATCCGATGAATCCGGCGCCGCCGGTGACGACCACGCGCATCCGTCGCATCCTACGGATGCTGTCGCATTGGGCCAGCCCGCTTGTGCATCGATCGGCGCACTGTTTTCACGCTCAACAGTGCAGGCACTGTTGGGAACTGCCGCCCCGAAGGGGTTTCCGCGGCCGGAATCCGCGCGAGCGGATTCCGGGCTTGCGATATCTAGGATGACGGCCGATGTTCGTCTCGTTCGAAGGTCTCGACGGCTCGGGCAAGTCGACGCAGTCGGAGCTTCTCCGGGCGCGGCTCGAAGCCGACGGGCAGACCGTTCTCGCGACCCGCGAGCCCGGCGGAACCGAGCTCGGCGAGCAGATCCGCGACCTCGTCCTGCACGGCGACCACGTGGAGCCGTGGGCCGAGGCGTTGCTCTATGCGGCCGCTCGCGCGCAGCACGTGGAGCAGGTCATCCGGCCTGCGCTCGAGCGCGGCGAATGGGTTATCTGCGACCGCTACGTCGACTCCTCCGTCGCGTATCAGGGCGTCGGTCGCGGGCTCGGCCTCGACCGCGTACTCGAGCTCAACCTTGCGGCCGTCGGCGGGCTCGTCCCCGACCGGACGTTCCTGCTCCTGCTCGACGCGACCCAGGTCTCAGGGCGGGTCGGCGACCAGCACGACCGGCTCGAGCGGGAGGACGAGGAGTTCTACCGACGCGTCGACGCGGGCTACCGCGAGCTTGCCGAGCGATTCCCCGACCGCATCGTCGTCCTCGACGGCACGCACCCGTCGGAGGAGATCGCGGAGGAGGTGCATGGAGCGCTTCGCGTCAGTACCTGAGCAGCCCGAGGCCAAGCGGCTGCTCTCCGACGCCCTCAGGGAGGGTCCCGTGCACGCGTATCTTCTGCACGGCCCTGACGGAGTGGGGAAGCGAACCGCGGCCTTCGCGTTCGCGGCTGCGCTGCTCGGCGACCAGCGCCGCGTCGAAGCCCGCACGCATCCCGACCTCTACGTCCTCGAGCCACTCGGCGAGATGATCCGGATCGACGAGGTGAGGGCTCTGCGGCACGACCTGCACATGCGCCCTTTCGAGGCCGACCGCCGCGTCTACCTCGTTCTCGACGCTCAGCGGATGAACGAGGACGCGGCGGATGCCCTGCTCAAGGATCTCGAAGAGCCGCCCTCGTACGCGGTGCTCGTACTCGTGGCGAGCGAACTCGGTCCGCTGCCGCCGACCATCCTCTCCCGCTGCCAGCTCGTTCCGTTCAAGCGGCTCTCGGAGCGCGCCGTTCGGGAGTGGATCAGCGAGCGCGCGCCGGAGCGGAGCGAAGCAGAGATTCGCGCGCTCTCCCGTGCGTCGGCTGGTCGTCTCGATCGGGCGCGCCGCTTGCTTGACTCTGCCGCGGCAGACCGGCGCGAGACGCTGATCGCCGCCGCGCGCTCCGTCTACCTCGACTCCGACTTCGAGCCCGGGGACGCCGCCGAGGCGCTCATCGCGATCTCGGACGAGCACGGGCAGGAGGCGAAGGAGCGGGAACAGGCGTCGCTCGGAGGCGTCGACCTCCCGGCGCGCGAGGCGGACCAGCGGGTTCGGCGAGCGCAGCGCGGAGCCGAGCGGGAGGAGCTTCTCGCCGGTCTCGAGGCGCTCGAGGCCTGGTATCGCGATCTGGTCGTCGTCGGGGCGGGAGCCGAGTCGGCCGCCGTGCACGCCGACCGGCTGGACGATCTGCTCGCCGACGTGTCGCGGGATCTCGGTGACGGTCCGCTACGGGCGGCCGAGGCAGCCCGCGAGACCTGGCGCACGCTCGAGGAGTTCAACCTCAACCCCTCGCTCGCGCTCGAAGCGCTCTTCATTCGTCTCCAGCGGGAGCTGCGCGGCGCGCACGCATGGTCGTAGGGCTCGTCGGCTGCGGCAACTGGGGGAGACACATCCTGCGCGACCTCGTCTCGCTCGGGTGCGAGGTCCCGGTCGTGGCGCGCTCACCGGAGAGCAGCGCGCGCGCGAACGAGGGACAGGCCGTCGTGATCGTGGCGGACATTCGCTCGCTGCCGGCCCTCGACGGCATCGTCGTCGCCACGCCGACGAGCACGCACGCGGCTGTGCTCGAGGAGGTGCTCGAGCGCCAGGTCCCCGTCTTCTGCGAGAAGCCGCTGACCGACGACCCGGCGTCCGCTGCCGAACTAGCCGCACGCGCCCCGGACAGGCTCTTCGTCATGGACAAGTGGCGCTACCACCCAGGTGTTCAGGAGCTCGCCGCGTTCGCCCGCGAGCACAGGCTGGGTGCGGTCTCCGGGGTGAAGACCGTGCGCGTCGGGTGGGGCATTTCGCACACCGACTCGGATCCGGTCTGGGTGCTGGCTCCGCACGACCTCGCGATCGGGTACGAGATCTTCGGCGGATTCGGGCATCCGGAGTCGGCGGTCGCGCAGTGGCGGAACGGGGATGCCGTGCACCTAAGCGGCGTCCTTCGCGGTGACGGCTGGTGGCAGACCCTCGAGGTCTCCGGCAGGGCCGCCGAGTGGAAGCGCACGGTCGAGCTTTACTGCGAGGACGGCGTCGCGGTTCTGGGAGGCGGGTGGGACGAGCACGTCACCATCTACCGTGGCGGCTTGGCGGGAGTCGAGGAGGAACGGATCGAGACGAAAGGAGAGCTACCCTTGCTCGCGGAGCTCCGTGCGTTCGTCGAGCATCTGCAGGGAGGTCCTCCTCCTCGCTCGAGCGCCGCCGAGGGCGCGGCGGCCGTCTCCACGATCGCGATGCTCCGCTCCCTGGCCGCGTGACCGACGCGACGATCCTGATTCCGACGTTCCGGCACGCTGCGCTGGTGCCGTACTCGGTGCGAAGCGCCCTCGACCAGCGGGGCGCCTCCGTCGAGGTCTTCGTCGTCGGGGACGGCGTCGAGGACGACACGCGTGACGCTCTTCGGCCCTTCGCCGACGACGACCGCGTGCGCTTCTTCGACTTCCCCAAGGGAGAGCGCCACGGCGAGCTCAATCGCCACGAGGCACTCCACGAAGCGCAGGGCGAGATCGTCTGTTACCTCTCTGACGACGACCTGCTGCTGCCCGATCACGTGTCGGCAATGCAGGGGCTGCTCACGGGCGCAGACCTCGCGCACAGTCCCCACTTCTGGATCGACGTGCATGGAGCGCTCAATTTCCTCCCGCGGAATCTCGGCCGCGCCGCGTACGTGGAGCTCGCCCGTTCAGGGACGGAGTCGATCGGGCTCTCGGGCGCGGCTCACACCCTCGAGAGCTACCGGCGACTGCCGCACGGGTGGCGAACCACGCCCGCCACGGAGCACACCGATCACCACATGTGGCTGCAGTGGCTCGGCCTGCCGGGATTCCGAGGCGCAGTTGGCTCGCGCCCGACGTTTCTCTGGTTCCCGGACGTCGTCTGGGGAGCGATCGAGATCGGCGAGCGCGCGGCCACGCTCGCCAACTGGCTTCGCCGCTCGCGTGAGCCGGGATTCGAAGAGGAGCTCGACCGCATGACTCGGAACTCGATCCTCCGCGCCGCCGAGGACGAGCACCTCCGCGCTCAGACGGAGAAGCGCGTGCTCGACACCGTGCTTGCCACGAGGACGTGGCAGCTCCGGCAGCGACTCGTCAGCGTGTCGCTACTGAGAGCGCTGCTTGCCAGGCGTCGCGGAGCGCGCTGAGGGGACCGAGCTCGCGATCACGCTCGGAGATCACGGGCGCCGAGCACGGCCAGGCGATCTCGAGGTCGGGGTCGTTCCAACGGCAGCCAAGCTCGTCTGCGGGATCCCACTCGTGACTGACCGCGTAGACGTGCAGGGATCGCTCCCGGAAGTAGAAGCCGTGCGCTACACCAGGCGGAATCAAGAGCCCAGCGGGCGCCTCGGCGTCGAGCTCGACGATTGTGCCCAAGCCTTCGGTCTTAGACCCTTCGCGCAGGTCGTGCAGCCCGATCGCCGACCGCCCGGCGACGACGGTCAGGTAATCCGCGTGCTGCCAGTGCGCATGCACGCCACGCAGGACGTTGGCCTCGGAGCGAACCACGTTCCACTGCACCGGCTCGACCGCGAGAGACCATGAATCCCGGAAGAGCTCGGTGAAGACGCCGCGCGAGTCGGCGTGGGGCTGGAGTTGATGGAGCTCGACGCCGTCGGGCAGTTGCACGGCAGCATTATCGCGGGGCGGCTCGGATGCCGTGCGCTCGTCAGCGCTGTCGGCGTGGGCGGCCGGCGGACCGTCGCTTGCGCGGGGGCGCTTGCGCGATCTCAGGCGGCGCGTGAGCAAGGTCGCCGAGTGCCCTCTGAGCTTCGGCGAGACCCTCGGAGCGAAGCGCGTACCAGTAACCACGAGCGTTTCCACGCAGGGTGACGAGCCCGGCGGCTCGGAGCGGCGCGAGGTGATGGTGCGCGGTCGACTTCGCGAGTCCCGCCGCCTCGGCGAGCTCGTCGAGTGTCGCGTCGCTCTCTGCGAGGCGCCGCAGGATGCTGAAACGACGTTCGTCTCCCAGGGCCCGGCCGAGGCGGACCGTCTGCTCGGCCAGCGCGTCCTCGGGTTCGAGATTCTGCTGCGCAACCGGGTAGCAGATGACTCGCGCGTCGCGGTGCTGACAGAGCAGGAGGAGCGGCCGGGCGCCGAGATGCGGGACGAGCACCACGCGGTCGAACTCCGGCTCGGGCTCATAGAGGTATCCGCGCGTGACGCTCGCGATCTGTGTCTGCGGGGCATGGGTCGCAGCGAGCTCGCGTGCGGTTTCCGCCGCGGTGACGATCGGGGCCATGATCGCCTGCTCGCTCGCCGAGAAGATCTCCTCTGCGAAGAGACGCAGCGCCTTGACGAGACGTCGTTTCGTCGCTGTGGGCGAGACGTCGAGCAGCGTGGGAAGCGCGTCAGCGGCGCGGCCGGCGTAGTAACGCGGGTGTTCGAGCAGCTTTGCGATCGCCCGTTCGTCGCCTGCCGCTGCCTGCTCGAGTGTCTTCGCGCCGACGAGGCTCACCCATGCGGGCACGTACACGCCGACGAGATGTCGCCTCAGCTCCAGGGCGTCCATGCGTGAAACAGCCCCGACGAAGGCGCGCGCATCGCCAGCCGGAAGCTCGAGTGCCAGGCCGAGGAGGTGCAGCCATGCCTCGCCCGAGCGCTCTCCGACCTGGAGGATTGCGTCGTTGAGCTCTGGCGACCAATGCTCGGGCGGCGGCACCCAGCTCTCCTCACGCGCCTCCCCGGGTGAGGTTGCCGTCGACAGTCCGATCAGCAGCTCGAGCGCGGGACGGGCCTCGGCGTAGACGGTGAGCTTCGGCACCGCCGGCATCACGTCGCGAATCGGCGTCTTGTTCATTTGACAAGAATCATACGTATTCGATATATATCGAACCATGCAGACGACAGCACGACCTCTCGGGCTCCAGATTCTCGGCCGGAGCGGCCTCCGTGTCTCCGAGCTCGCCCTGGGAACGATGACGTTCGGGCCGGACTGGGGCTGGGGCGCCGATCTCGATCAGAGCCGCGCGATCTTCAACCGCTTCGTCGAGGCCGGTGGGAATTTCATCGACACCGCCTCCAACTACACGGACGGCACGAGCGAGCGTTATGTGGGTGAGCTCGTCGCTGGCGATCGAGACCGGTTCGTGATCGCGACGAAGTACACGCTGTCGCTCGATCGCGACGATCCGAACGCCGGTGGCAACCATCGGAAGAGCATGGTGCGGGCGCTCGAACAGAGCCTGCGGCGCCTCGGAACGGACTACGTCGACCTGCTCTGGCTGCACATGCGGGACGACCTGACGCCGATCGAGGAGGCAGTGCGCGCGCTCGACGACCAGGTGCGGCTCGGCAAAGTGCTGCACGTCGGCATCTCGGACTCGCCGGCCTGGGTCGCTGCGCAGGCCAACACGCTGGCCGACCTGCGCGGCTGGTCACCGTTCGCCGCGCTCCAGATTCCCTACAGCGCGGCCAGCCGCGATGCGGAGCGCGAGCTTTTACCGATGGCCGCCGCCCTCGGGCTCGCGGTCGTGCCGTGGGGCGTGCTCGGCGCTGGTGTGTTGACGGGGAAGCCGGCGGAGGAGCGCCGCTGGCCCGAGGACGGCGTGTCGGAGCGCACAGAGGGAGTCGTCCAGGCTCTGCGCGATGTCGCCGATGCGCGCGAGTGCACGCCGTCCCAGGTCGCGATTGCTTGGGCCCGTCAGCGGCCTTCGCCGCCGACGATCATCCCGATCGTCGCCGCGACGCGGGAGGAGCAGATCGTCGAGAACCTCGCCGCAGCGGAGATCTCGCTCGAGCCCGCCGAGATTGAGGCGATCGACGAAGCAGGGAAGCAGCAACTCGGGTTCCCGCGGGACTTCCTCGAGTCGACGGGCGTGCGCGAGCTCATCTACGGCAACACGTACGACCGCATCCGGCAGCGCGAAGCCTCGTTGATCCGCGGCTAGAATCGTCGGCTCAGCACGCTTCGCCGACGTAGCTCAGCTGGTAGAGCACTTCACTCGTAATGAAGGGGTCCGCGGTTCGAGTCCGCGCGTCGGCTTCTAGAAAGGTGCCCTGGAAACGGAAGCCTTTCTGTCATTTGGGCTCCAAAAGGAACGGCGCGTGGCCACACGAGCCACCGTTCGCGAGGCACCGACAGCGGGCAAAGGATCCTTAGCCTGGCTTTCGCTCTAGCTAAGGAAAATGGCTTATCCTTAGCTTCGTGCAAATGAGGCTAAGGATCTTGAGCTAGCTCATGGCCAGCACCACCGTCCCGGGAGACAGTAACCGATCGGGGAACTTCCGACGCGTACGCGCTGGTGATGAGACGTACTTCAGCTTCCATCCAAAGCCTCTTCCGCCGAGCCCTGCTCTCGCGATCGACCCCGAGGCCCAGGAATTGCTCGACAAGGCAAACCAGGCTCTAGGCCGGCTCGACGGGATCACGCTGCTTCTGCCCGACCCCGATCAGTTCCTCCACTCGTACATCCGCAAGGAGGCCGTTCTCTCGTCTCAGATCGAGGGCACCCAGTCATCCCTCTCGGACCTGTTGCTCTTTGAGCACGACGAAGCGTCAGGCGTACCCGTCGCCGACACCCGCGAGACCTTCAACTACATCCGCGCCATGAATCATGGACTCTCCCGGATGGGCGACGGATTTCCACTTAGCCTTCGCCTGATCAAGGAAGTCCACGGCCTGCTCCTCGAGTCGGGTCGAGGTGCCGAGAGAGCGCCCGGCGAGTTCCGATCGTCTCAGAACTGGATCGGCGGCACAAGACCGGGCAACGCTCGATACGTCCCTCCGCCCGCTCATGCGGTCCTTCCCGCGATGGGCGCGCTCGAGAAGTTCCTACACAACGACCCGGTGAAAACGCCGATTCTTGTGAAATCGGCTCTCGCGCACGCGCAGTTCGAGACGATCCATCCGTTCCTCGACGGCAACGGGCGAGTGGGTCGACTTCTTGTCACGCTGCTTCTTTGCGCTGAGGGGCAGCAGGTGATGTCTCGGCCGCTCCTCTATCTCAGCCTGTACTTGAAGCGGAACAGGGACGAGTACTACACCCATCTTCAGCGAATCCGGACACACGGCGAGTGGGAAGAGTGGTTGCGCTTCTTCTTGGAGGGCGTCAACGACGTCGCGGGCTCGGCGACCGACACGACTCGACGGCTCCTCGAGCTCATCGAGGAGGACCGACAGGCGATCCATGCGTTGGGTCGCGCCAGCGGATCCGCTCTCCGTCTCCATGAGCTGACGATCCGTCAGGTTGTCTTCCGGATACCGGAGGCCGCGAGGGAACTGTCGCTCTCTGAGGTGACAGTCGCGAACACTGCAGCGCATCTCGAGCGCCTCGGAATCGTCCGAGAGGTCACTCGCAGGGCGCGTAACAAGCTGTTCGTCTACAGCAAGTACCTCGCCGTTCTCGAAGAGGGCACCGCGGCGGAAGGCTGAGAACACGAAGGCGAGCAGGGGTCCGGTCTTCCACGTTCCACACGCCGAGGCTCAAGTCGCGAGCACCGAACGGCATGTGCTCGCGACGCCGTCCGTCTCGGGTCTCCCGAGGCCGGCAGTGGAACATGGAAGACCTGCCCCCGGTTCTAATCAACGGAGGTTGGCGCCCGCCCGGCGAGGTTGGCGCATCGGGCCGCGGGTGACTAGCGCGTGTCTCGCCGACCCGACGTCCTCGCGAGGGTGGGGTAACCGGACCGAGAAGCGGTGCGTAGCATCGTGTCGTCGAAAGGAGCCGTCATGACACGACCGGAAGTCACCGAGGACGACGTGCGCGAGCTCGTCGAGCGCGTCCGGGAGGCCACGGGGGCGTTGATGCAGGGAGACGTTCGCCGCTATTTCGCGCTCGTGAACGAAGCGCCTGACTACTCGCTCATGCCCCCGACCGGTGGACCGACGAGGCACGGGGCCGACACTTCCGCTGCCAGCATCGAGGCACTGGAGGAATTCTTCCCCGGCGGTGGAGATGGGGATCTCGAGCTCGAGCAGCAGTACGTGTCGGGAGACCTCGCCGTGCTTGTGGGCGTGGAGCGACAGCATGGCCGGGTCGGCGGCCTGCCGGCTCAAGACTGGCCGCTGCGCGTAACCCTCGTGTTCCGGCGCGAAGCATCCGGTTGGCGATTGGTTCACCGGCACGCCGACGCTCTGGTGCACCCGATCAGCATGGAGCTGCTCGCGCGTCTCGCCCGCGGTTCGGTCGAGGCCGCGTAGGAGGATTGGCGGCGATCCGGATAACTTGCTGATCGTGCGCAAGCGCGAGCGGACCGGCGAGCAGTCGCACGGCGCAGGCTCGCGCGAGCCGTCCCTTCCGAGCGAGGTCCGAAGGGGCAAACGCAGCGTGCGCCTTTCGAATCTCGACAAGCTGTTCTGGCCGGAGCAGGGGTTCACGAAAGGCGACCTGCTCCGCTACTACCGCGAGGTCGCACCCACGCTCCTTCCGCACGTCCGCGATCGGCCCTTCACGATGAAGCGCTATCCGGACGGCTGGCAGGGTAGGCCGTTCTTCCGGAAGGACGTCACTAACTACGCCCCCGCGTGGGTCAAGCGGGCCACGGTCAGCGTTACGAGTCGGGAACAGCCGCAGCAGAGGCGCACGATCGAAGTCCCGGTCGTGAACGACGAGCTCGCCTTGTTCTGGATGGTCAACACGGGTTGCATCGAGTGCCACACTTGGTACTCGCGCATCGATAGGCTCGAGCGGCCGGACTGGGTCGTCTTCGACCTCGACCCATCAGACGACGTCGGCTTCGCCGAGACCGTCGAGGTAGCGCTGCTCGTCAAGCAGGCCCTCGATGCGGTCGGGCTGGCCTCGTTCCCGAAGACCTCGGGTGCGCTCGGCCTGCACGTTCTCGTGCCGATCGAGCGACGCCACACGTACGACGACACGCGTCGGTTTGCCACCGAAGTCGCGCGAGCAATCGCCGGCACGCACGCCGACCTCGCGACGACCGATTGGTCGAAGGCGAGGCGACGAGGCGTCTTGATCGACGCGAGTCAGAACGCAAAGGGCAAGTCGATCGCATCCGTCTATTCGGTGCGGCCGATGCCGGGAGCGACCGTCTCGACGCCGCTCCGCTGGGACGAGGTAAACGAGAAGCTTGATCCGACGATCTACACCATGGAGGCGGTGCTCGATCGGCTCGACCGCCACGGCGACCTGTATGAGGGCGTGCTGAAGACGAAGCAGCACCTCGGCCCCGCCCTACGGGCGCTAAAGAGCTGATGCCGATAGTGGTTGCCCAGCTGACAGTAGGCAAGGACGAGCCGGCCGAAGCGCGCGACCGTCCCGGCGAGCGTCTCAAGCCAGCGGGTGCGGTCGCCCTCGTCTCGGTAAACGAGTTCCCTGGCGTTGCCGCGGGCCGTGACGTCGCGCCCGCGTGGTCGAGCCGCAGCGGTCGGGACACGCGTCCAGGCTAGGCAGCCGCGGCTCGTCCTGCCCGAATCGCACACTCTTGCCACCCTTAGGCGTCTGCTGGCACGCTGACACCGATCACGCCGGCCAACCCGTTACGAACGCCTCCGCTACAGCCTTGTGTCGGCGGAGCCAGACGACCGAGCCACAACCCACGAGAGCCCACCGCGAGCCTCCAAGCCCGAGGAACCAAATCTTCGCGGTGCCCGTGTTAATGAAGTGGTCAGCGGTTCGAGTCCGCGCGTCGGCTCATGCGAGGGCGGCCTTCCGCGCCTCCCGAAACCGGGCGCGGCTCTCAGCGCTCCGCCGCGCGATGGCGCGGGAGAACGCGGATGCGCTAAGCGCAGCCGCGTGTTCTTCGAGGTACTCGCCGACGTCGTCCGGGTAGACCTGCCCCATCTCTCGAAGCACCCAGCCCACGGCAGTCTGGACATAGTGCCGGCGGTCGCCGAGGCAGTTGGAGACGAGAGGCAACACCATGTCGGGCGGGAGGAAGACAGCGTTCTTTCCGCTGTAGTGCACGAGGCTGACGAGGGAGATGCGTCGCAACCACTCGCCCTCTGCGGCGTTCCAGGCCTGGATCTGCGGATACACCTCTTCCGGATAGCGTTCGAGAACCCTGGAATAGAGGCTGCTCAAGAGATCGCTGTGGCACCAGTTGTCCACTCGGTCGCTCCAGTGCTGGATCACCGGCCAGAGACTCGGGCTCACGCGCTTCCGCACGATCGGGGCGTAGTACTCCAGGGCGGCGAAAAGCACGTCGCCATACGGCGAGGATCTCCAGAGCGCATCCCAGACCGCGAGCACCTCGTCCTCGGGCAGGTCGTAGAACGAGAATCCTTGCTTGACGCGCTTCCTCAGCTCGGGAAAGCGGATCCCGAGATGCTCGAGCTGTGAGCCACGGTCCTCTCGAATGGCTGCGCCGAGCCCGGAATTGCCGATCGCGGTCAATGCCTGCGCCACCTCTATGTGGTAGACGGATGGCCTCCGAGGATTCACGTCCGTTGTCATAGCTTCTTGGGCCCGTGAGCGCGGAACCTCGCCGGGACCGGCGGTGTATCCAAGCAACTTCGAGGAAAGGTCGGTCATGCGCAGGTACTTCATTGCCGCGATGCTCGTCGCGCTCGCACTACCCGCGGTAGCCGTCGCGAAAGGGCCCGTCAGCGCGTTCATCTCCGGACCGGGAGTCGAGCGCGCTCTCGTCATCAACGGTGACGGCGAAGTGCCCGGCACCATGCTCGGCACGCTTGCCTCCGCCAGCGGCTTCTTCCCGCAGATGTTCGGTCAGTCTCCCGACCCGACGCTCGCAGCTCGGCCGAACGGCACGCTCGGGTTACGGTACAAGGTCGTCTACGTGGTGCCGGGGCCAAACAACATCGAGAGCCGCGTCGTCCAATACATCTATCCGTATGCGAAGCCATTCGCTCTTACGTACATGAAGCTGGGGCAGAGGTTCTGGGGCGCCGAGAGAGCTCACGGGGGCTGGTATCGAGCCTCTCCCGCGCTCAAGAAGATGCTCGTCCGAGCGGGACTGTCGGACAAGGCTCCCTCGTGAGCAGGTGAGCGTGCGAGCGCGGCGTGCGGTTCGCGTTGCCGCGCTCGCGGCAATGGCGTTCGCGCCGACTGCGAATCCCGCGGGCCCGGGCGCTTCCGGCACGGAGATTCACGTCCCGGCTGATGTCCCGACCATCCAGCTCGCGATCGGGCGTGCCGCGCCTGGCGACACGATCGTTCTCGCTCCGGGCACGTATCCCGGCGGGAACGTCGTGCCGCCGGCGAAGCGCGACATCACCATCAAGGGCTCGAACCGCAACCACGTCGTCCTGGACGGTGCCGACAGGCGGAAGAACGGGATCGTCGTGCATGCGGACGGCGTCTCGATCCTCAACATGTCCGCGCACAACTTCCGCGAGAACGCCTTCTACTGGGACGGGGCGGACCGTTTCCGCGCTTCCTACCTGACCGTGTGGAACGTCGGGGAGTACGGCATCTACATCGAGGACGGCGAGCAGGGAGTGGTCGACAACGACTACGTCTCTGGCGCCGCCCGCGCCGCTTACTACATCGGCGAATGCAGACCCTGCGGCGCAACCGTCTCCCACGTCGTGGCGACGCTGTCCGCGGTGGGTTACTCCGGAACGAACGCCACCGGGGTCGCGATCCGCGATTCGATCTGGGACCGCAACGGGGCCGGAATTGTGCCCAACACCTACGCCAACGAGGCACTTCCGCCGCAGGCGAGAGCGACGATCGTGGGCAACACCGTCACCAGGAGCGGCCGTGCGCGCGTGCCGATCCGGACCGCGCTCGCGGGCTTCGTGGGTATCGGTATTGCCGTCGCCGGCGGCAACGAGAACGTCATCAGCCGTAACCGTGTGACCGGCAGCGAGCGCTACGGCATTGCTGTCTTCCCGACCGCGCGGTTCGTCGTCTTCGATCCGGCGGTCCCGGAGCCTGGACCTCCGTGGCGTCCGCGCGGCAACCGCGTCTCGCGGAACGTCGTCTCGGGCAGCGGCCGGTCCGACCTCGCGCTCGCGCAGGGTTCGGGAAAGGGCAACTGTTTCACCGCTAACGTCGTAGTGCGCGCCCTACCACGCGGTCTTCAAACTCCCACGTGCGGGCGCGTGCCACGCGGGGAGGGAGACGCGTCGGTCGCGGCGGAGCTCACACGGCCGGTTCGCGTCATGTTCGACCAGACGCTGCGGCGCCGCCGCCCGCCACCCTACACACGATGCCGGTTCCTCCTCCCCAGCCGAACATGCCGATCGGCGGCTAAGAACTCGAATCAGAATGAAGCCTCGAGCCGCCGGAACGACCCGTGCGGCGCGCTGCAGCGTCCTCAGGATCCACTTCGGGGCGAACATGTCGCGGCGAGTCCATGACGCTTGCACGCGAATCGAGTCCTCGTCACGCCGATCGCATGATGTCCTGCCATAGTCAGGGATGCGTGTCGCCGACGCCCGGGAAGCTCGAGGTTCCGCAGGTCTACAACGACACGTGGCGCGGGTGGCCGGTTCGGCCACATCGGCAGCAGCATCCGATTCGCGGCTCGTTTCTCGACCCTCGCCCCGATGCCGAGCGTGGCGCCGTCTACCACGAGGGCGTCGATGTCGCCGTCCGCGACGACCGGCCCGAGCGCGGCGCGCCGCCCGGACGGACGCACCGCGTGTTTGCAATCGAAGGAGGCCCGGTGTCGTTCGCAACCCCGC
>Ga0136619_10000674_pt1 | contig 13029 bp, 10 predicted proteins | sample AntDrymUQ3532106_2_FD_104807 | JGI IMG/M metagenome (GOLD analysis project Ga0136619, IMG submission 104807) | Polar desert sand microbial communities from Dry Valleys, Antarctica - metaG UQ353 (21.06) | ecosystem: Environmental > Terrestrial > Soil > Desert | place: Antarctica: Dry Valley...
CGCCCACCGCGCTCAGCCCGATCTCCAACTCTTCGATAGTGTGACTGTACCCTTTGTCCCGGATCTCCTGTACGTGAGCCTCGAGCCTGGAAGGGTCCACGATGGTGCTTTCCGTGAAGCGCTCCAGCGGTTCTTTCAGGACGCGAAGTAGTTGGTCTTCCGGCATGTGGACGAGAAGTACCTTTCCGGCCGCGGTTGCGTGCAGCGGCGTGTGAAGTCCCGTCCAGTCCGCGCCGAGGGCGGATACCCGCGAGACGCTCTGGTGGACGATGACCGCCTCGTCCCCGTCGAGGACCGTGACGGTTACCGTCTCCCCCGTCTCCTCGCTCAGACGCTCACACACCGGCCTGGCGCAGCGAAGGATGTCGAGGTCGGCCCTCACCGAGCTTGCCAGCAGCACCATCCCGAAACCCAGACGATACTTCTCCGTCGCCGCGTCCTGCTCGACCAGCCCCCGGTCCCGCAACGTCGTCAGCAACCGGTACGCCGTGGACTTGTGAATCCCGATCACGTTAGCTACCTCGGTGACCCCAGACCACCCACGCCGCGACAACATCTCCATCACCGAGACAGCCCGATCCACGGACTGCACCGACGAACTCCTACGCTCCTTTTCTTGCACGAAAAAAGATTCTACACCAACGACCTTGCATCTTTCTGAGTTCGCCATCCCATTGACATTATGAGTATCATATGGTACATGTTTACCATTATGAAAAGGTTCATCGCAAGACGCAACAGCCAAGCGGGTGATGCGTCGCTGCCTCACCGGGTTCTGCGGGCCGAAGATGGCGCTTCTTCCATTCCTCGCGGGGAATGGATGGTGGACGTTCGCAAGCTCCCACGGTTATCGTGGGTGTTGGCCTGTCCCCTCGATGAGACGCCCGGCCAGGAGCCCTGGAAACGTCTGCGCTGGTGGTCTTATGGGGCTTTCGGTAACAAGGGGCGTCTCGAAGGTGGGCAGTATCTGGCGGGCCGCCGCGCTCCACCCTTCTGCTAAGAATCGGTAACGTACAAAGCCAACTGACGCAGGAGGTAATCTCATGCTGGCTCGTCCCAACGTGCTAGTCATTGTCTCGGACACCTTTCGCCGGGACCACATCGGAGTTTACATGCAACCTTGGATCCAGACTCCCAACCTCGACGCTTTCGCCCAATCCGCATCAGTCTTCGACGGGCACACGATCTCCTCATTCCCCACTATGCCAGCCCGAGCAGACATCCTGACAGGAACCTTCTCCTACACCCACATGGGCTGGGAGCCACTGCCAAAGAACCTGCCCACATTACCGGGCCTGCTCTCCGAAGCCGGCTACTTAACGATGGGCATAGTAGACACGCCATTCTTCGTGCGAGGCGGCTTCGGCTACGACCGCGGCTTCGACGACTTCATATGGGTCCGCGGCCAGGGCGACGACACCAGACCGCACGAACGCGCCGACTACCGCTCGACGTGGACCTCCGAGTCCGACCGTCTCGTAGCACGCACCGTCACCACGGCGGAGAGCTGGCTGGAACGCCATCACGACGAGCCATTCTTCCTCTACGTGGACACCTGGGACCCGCATGAACCCTGGGACGCCCCCGATTACTACGCCGCCCGGTACAGGCCCGGTTACGAAGGCAGGCAAGTGTACCCGGCATACGGAAAATGGAGAGAGGCTGGGCTGGAATGGGATGATGTGGCCCTCGCCCACGCCACGTACTGCGGCGAGGTCACGATGGTGGACTTCTGGATCGGGCGTCTATTAGCGAAGCTCGACGTGCTGGGGATCGCGGAGAACACAATCGTCATCTTCACCTCGGACCACGGCTTCTACTTCGGGGAGCACGGATATTTCGGAAAGGCGGACTGGATCAACGACCAGAAAGCCACGGTCGTGGAGGGAGCGGACACCCCCGAATGGCTAGCCGAATCATGGCTGCTGACCCTCGGCTGGTCCCCACTGTACAGCCAACTCACCAACGTTCCCCTGATAACTCGCGTCCCCGGCCTCGCCCCCGGACGCCACTCCGCCCTCACCACCGCCCCCGACCTGGCCCCAACCGTCCTCGAACTAACCGGAGTCGAAGCCCCATCGTCCATGCAAGGCAGCTCGTTCGCGGGCGTGCTGCGCGGCGAGACGGACAAGCACAGGGACTTCGTCATCAGTTCATGGCCGCTGTACTTCGCGCAGGGCGAGGTCACGACCGCCGTAGACTCAACCCCCAGGCGCATAGCGAATTACATGCCCATCACCGTGACCACCCACGACCGGTCCCTCATCTTCGGCGGACCCGACGACCCACCCGAACTGTACGACCTGGTAAACGACCCGGACGAACAGACGAACCTGTGCGAGGTCCGCCCCGAAGAAACCGCCGCCCTCATGGAACAAGCCCTCTCCTTCCTGGAAAGACAACACACCCCTGAGCGTCACCTGTCGCCCCGGCGCGAGGCCGCCGCGAAGTTCGCCTCGCGCTCGGCGCCGTTGCCTGGTGGCGAACCCGTCAGTTGGGAGAGCGCCGTGAGCAAGGAGGCAGGATGAGCGTACACGTCGAAACCATCCGCGCCGTCGAGATACCGGCCCGCATCGTGCATGGTCCGGGCGCGATCGGCAGCCTGGGTGAACTGGTCAAAGAACTTGGAATGCGGCGTCCGTTCCTGGTCACCGACGCGGGCGTGGTCTCCGCCGGGCTGGCCGACGCGGCATTGAAACACCTCGAAGGCGCCATCGTGTTCGACGGCGTCCGCCCGAACCCGGACGTGGAGCTAGTCGGCACGGCGAACGCGCTGTACCGCGAGGCCGAATGCGACGGGCTGGTTGCGTTGGGTGGCGGTAGTTCCATGGACACCGCCAAGTCCGTTGGGGTGGAGATCTCAAACGGCGGTTCCATCGCCGATTATGAATACGGCAAAACCCAGATCACCCGTCGCATCCCGCCGCTCGTCGCAGTGCCGACTACGGCGGGGACCGGCAGCGAGGTTACATTGTGGGCCGTCATCGCGGACCATGAGCGTCGGATCAAATTCAACGTCGGGGGGACGCCCCTGATCGGGGCTCATGTGGCTCTAGTGGACCCGGAACTGATGCTCGGCCTTCCACCAGCGATAACCGCCGCCACCGGGATGGATGCGCTCTCGCACGGCATCGAATGCTACACCTGCGATTATCATCAGCCCTTCAACGACGCCGTGTCCCTCGCGGCCATCGAGCTGGCGGCGAACTGGTTGCGCGCCGCCCACGAGGACGGCGCTAACCTGGAGGCCCGCACGCACATGGCCCACTCCGCCACCTTCGGCGGGCTCGCCTATGGGACGGAGAGCGCGGGGGCGGCTCACGCCATGAGCCAGTCCGCCGGCGGCGTCCACGACTGCCCGCACGGCGCCCTCACGGCCCGCGTTCTCGGTCCCGTCTGCCAATACAACGCCCCGGCATCCCCTGAACGCTACGCCCGCGTCGCCCAGGCTCTCGGCGCGGATACGCGCGGGCTGACGCCGCTCGAAGCCGCCGAAGCAGGCATCGCGGAGCTTGATCGTCTCACGGAGGATGTCGGCATCCCGACGATGGAGGAGCTTGGGTTCTCCGAAGAAGAGATACCGCACCTCGCCCGAATCGCCTTCGAGGACCCGCAGACGGTCGGCAACCCGCGCGAGGTCACGGTCTCCGGCTACGAGGAAATCTACAGAAACACCTTCTCCAGAGAGGGGATGTGATGTACACGCAAACGAAGGATTACCCGATGTACGTCGCGGGCGAATGGTCCCCCGGAAGTTCGGGTGCTCGCATTGAGGCGACGAGCCCAGCGACCGGAGAGAAGATCGGGACCGTCCCCGAAGGCGACCGCGATGACGTCCGGCGCGCGATAGCCGCCGCGAACGAAGCCTGGCCCCTCTGGGCCGCGCTCTCCGCCTTCGAGCGGGCCGCCACGATGGACCGGGTGGCGGACGTTATCGAGGAGCGTCGAGAAAACCTCGCCTGGACTCTCACGCTTGATCAGGGCAAGCCACTGGTGGCTGAAGCCTACGAGGAGGTGGATGAGCTAGTCGCGTACTTCCGCATGGCCGCAAGCGACGCGACGCGCCTCGACGGTTCGATGCCGCCATCGGTGGACGCCGGTAAGAGGGTGTTTCTGTACCGCGTCCCGCGTGGGGTGGTGGGTGTGATCTCCCCGTGGAACTGGCCTTACACGATGCCCGCGGAGCTGATGGCCCCAGCCCTCGCCTCGGGCAACGCCGTAGTCTGGGCACCGGCCTCATCCACCTCGGTCTGCGCCGTGAAACTCGCCGAATGTATCGTGGACGCCGGTATCCCCCCAGGCGTCTTCAACATGGTCACCGGCCCCGGCTCCGTCGTCGGAGACGAAGTGGCCGCCAACCCCGGCACGCAATCCGTGGCCTTCATCGGCTCGACCGCGACCGGCCGCAAGGTCGCCGAACGCGCCGCCGGGAAGGCCCTCCTTCTGGAAATGGGCGGCAACGGGCCGATGGTGGTGCTTGATGACGCCGACCTCGACGCGGCGGCTGACGCGAGCCTCGTCTCCGCCTTTCTCGGGGCCGGACAGAGTTGCACCGCCGGGGAGCGATTCCTCGTCCAGGAGGCCGTCCACGACGCCTTCCTCGAAAAGCTGCTCGCCGCGATGGACCGGGAGACCAGGCTCGGGGACCCCTTCGACCCGACCACGACGCTCGGCCCGCTCAACAACGAGCCCACGGCCACGAAGATGGACCGGCACGTCGCCGACGCCGTGGAGCGGGGAGCCAGGCTCATCAGCGGCGGTGCCCGCGCCGAAGGTTTCCCGACGCGCCTCTACTACCAACCGACCATCCTCGACGGGGTGACCGAAGAGATGCTGGTGGCGCGCGAGGAGACCTTCGGACCCATAATCCCACTGACAACCATCCGCGACGAATCCGAGGCGCTTCGCATGGTCAACTCATCGCCTTTTGGGTTGCTCGCCGCCGTCTGGACGCGGGACCTGGGGCGCGGCCTGCGCTTCGCCGAATCCATGCGTACTGGATGGGTCAACATAAACGCCTCGACGAACCACTGGGAAAGCCACCTTCCCTTCGGCGGCCGCGCCGGCGCAAGCTCCGGCACCGGGCGCGTCGGAGGACGCTACCCGATGGAGACATTTACGGAACTCAAGACCGTTATCCTCAACCTGGAGTAGCTGTCAGGTCTCGCGGGGGTCGGCGGCCTCTGCCAGGGACGCGCCGCCGCGCACCTCGCGAAACCAGTTCAGGGCCACTCGGGGGGACGCGCCGTCCACATTGGGGGCGCCAACGTTCAGCGCCGCATCGCCAGTGTCAACCGTCCGCGCCTCGACCGAGAAGCGGGCGATGCCCGTCGCGTTCGGGACGCTTGCGTGCAGGTGAGCCCCGGAGAAGCAGAGGAGGTCGCCCGGTGAGATCACGGGCCGCAGCTCGGAGGCGGTGTCCACGGGCTCTTCCGGCTCGGGGACGAGGGCGACAGGCTCTCCAGCTCGTCGCCGGACGCGCACCTCCTCCAGGTCCCACACGCCGCTTGTGTTGTTCAGCGGCCTCGACCAGTAGTCTGGATAGAAAGCGAGGGTGCGGCCGGCGGTGATCGGATAGATGGGAGCCCACCAGTTCGTCTGCGAATACACGTTGGATGACCAGGTGTCGCGGTGATGTCCGAGCTTCGCGGCCCTACCGCTCGCGTACTCCTCGCCGGAAGGCAGGACGCGCAGGTACAGCCAGTCCCAACAGATGCGTCCGAGGTCCACGCCGGTACTTTCCAGGGCCGCCAGGAACAGCCTCTTCGCATCTTCGTGCTCCCGGAACCGCTTCTGGAGCGTTTCGATCCGGGCCAGGTAGTCGTCCCTGTCCATCTCGAACTGGGCCCTGACCGGATCTCCTGTGTCCAGCGACTCCCGGATCAGGGCATCGGTGAAGGCACAAAACTCCCTCATGGGCGAGACAGCCTTGAAGACGAGCAGGTCGCCATCGTAGACTATCTGCCGCCTCTCCTCGTCCGCCAGCGAACCCAAGATCTCCCGCACCGCTAACGCCATCCCGCACCTCCAAAAAAGTCTCTGGGGGTCACGTCTACCCGATTCTTGAGGATCTTTGTTCCTCTTGCACCTGCCGGACGAAGTCGGCCATGCTGGCAGCGTGGAAGGTCGGCGTCACGACCTGTTCGGGTCTCGGGGTAGCCCCGAAGCCACCTTTACCGTGGCGTCTCTCAATCCACATCGTGGCGAAGCCCAGCGCAGTGGCCGGGGCGATGTCGTGGTATTGGCTCTGGGCCGTGTGAAGAATGTCTTTCTTCTCCACACCTATCGGGGCAAGTTTCTCCAGAACGTACTCGAACACCCTCGGGCTCGGCTTGTTCACACCCACCTCATCGCAGGTGATCCGCTCCTCGAACGGATCACCCATGTTCGCGCTCATGCGTTCCAATGCCCACGCGTCGGCGTTCGTCACGGCCACGAGCCGATACAGGCTCCCGAGTTCTTTCAACGCCTCCACCGTATCGGGGAAAGGAGGCCACGCCCGAATAGAGTCCCTGAACCCCTCCGCATCCTCATCGTGGAACTCGATGCTCCAATCCGATGCCATGTCGCGGTAAATGAAGGCCAGCATCTTCGTGAACGTCTTCTCCGGGGTCGTCCTCTGATACTTGTCCTCGACCGCGGCGAAGGTGGTGAGGATCTCTCCATCCGTCTTCGGCGCCCCGTACCGGCGCAGCGTTGGCCGGAACCAGTCCAGGATTCCAGTCTCGAAATCAATGAGCGTACCCACCACGTCGAACGTCAGCGTATCGAAGTCGCTGAACTTCATAGCGTCACCACGCGCATTCACTTCTCCATGCAATCTGGGAACCTATCAGTGCGTTTGCAACCCCGAGTGCCCTACCAGAACGTCCTCACGTCCTCGGCGCGGGGGAAGGAGCGGAGATGTCCGTTACGCTGCTCTGTCTGTCCGTTGCGGCCTGGCTGGAGGCTGTCGCGGTCGGACGTTCGCCTTTCTCCCGTGAGGCGGTCGAGGTGGAAGAGGCTGATGTCGTGGCGGGTCAGGCCCGTGGTGGCGAGGTCGGCCATGACCTCGCCGATCACGCTGGCGAACTTGAAGCCGTGCCCGGAACAGGGCGAGGCGAAACTCACCTGCGGATATTCTGGGTGCAAATCCATGACGAAGTGATGGTCGGGCGTGTTGGTGAACATGCAGGTCTGCAAGTCCATCGTCGGCCCGCAACCGTCAGGGAAGTACCGCTCGGCGAAGCTACGCAGTACCTTTTCGTCGTAGTCGTGGGGTTGGCGATCTATCTCGTCGGCGGGTCCGGTCTCGTAGAGGTGGAAGTATTTGCCGAACTTGAAGCCCGGCACGCCGAATATGGGGAAGCCGTAGAAACGTCCCTCATCCACCAGCAGATTGAAGACCGGGAAGTTGTCTGGGCGGAAGCGTTCGGGGCGTTCTGGTTGCAGCCAGGCGAGAACTTGCCTTTCCGGCACGGCGAGCCCGTCGAGAACGTCGAGGAAATCTCTGTTCCAGGCGCCGGCTGTCACGACTAGACGGTCGGCTTCGTAGGAGCCGCGGTCGGTGCGGACGCGCACGCCGCCATCGAGGGGCTCCCACTCCAGGACCTGTTCGTGGCCGTGGATCTCCGCCCCCAATGCCTGGGCCGCCATGACGTAGGAGACGATGCACCGCTCGGGGGCGAGGAAGCCTCCGTCGGGTTGGACGAGCGCGAGATGGTCCGGCGGCAGGTTGTATCCAGGATAGCGGCGTCCAAGCTCCGCGCCGGTGAGTACCTCGTGCGGGAGGTCGTGGAGCCTGCACGATTCCCAGGATCCCCTGAAGACCCAACTATCCTCGGGTCCGGCGTCTATGGAGCCTGTGGTATGAAGGAGCCTCCCTCCGGCCGTGTTCTGGATCTCGCGCCACAACTCATATGCGCGCCGGAGGAGCAATACATACGATGGGTCTTCGTAGTACGCGAGCCGGATGATGCGCGTGTGGCCGTGGGAGGAGCCCATAGAGTGAGGAATTCCGAACCGCTCCAGCCCGAGTACCCGCTTGCCGCGCCGGGCCAAATAGTAGGCGGTCGAGCTGCCCATCCCACCGACGCCGACGACGATGGCGTCATAGCGGCCCGAGTAGGTGACGCTCACGAGCCAGCACCACCGTTGGACGACTGCCGCGCCGGGACGTTCGCACGGGAGTTGGATGGGGTTCCGGGCTCGGGGCGGTGTCCGTCTTCGGCGGGTTCGGAGCGGATGCGGGCGTTCTCCGGGTCGAAGAACGGGGTTGGGGAGACTTTGGCGGGGATAGGGCGTCCGTTTATCTCGACGATCAGGTTCGCCCCAGGCCAGGAGTGGCCGGTGTCAACGTAGGCCATTGCGAGCATCTTGCGGACGCTGTGGCCCATTGTGCTGGAGGTGACTCGTCCGATTTGCCTCTCACCTGGCATTACTGAATCTTCGTATTCGCCGGCTTCGGGTCCGGTCTCTATTGGCTCGCGGAAGGTTGCCACGTCGCCGATGCTATAGATTTTCGCGCCCGCGGTGGCGGGGACTTCGCTCTCTAAAGTGAGGCCGATCCAGCGTCTCTCCAGGCCCTTTTCTTGCAATCGCAGGAGGGCTTCGCGCCCGATGAAATCACATTTTCGCATCCGGATCCAACGACTCAAACCAACGTGGAACGGAGTATCATCCTCGCTTATGTCAGGCCCGTAGAGCGGGAGGCTTTTTTCTATCCGTAAGCTCTGCATGGCCTCGACGCCGTAGGGGCGAAGGTCGAATTCGCGGCCTTTGTCTAGGAGATGTTCCCAGAGTACGGCGGCCTGATCGGCTGGGGTGTATAGCTCGTAGCCCAGTTCGCCGGTGTAGCCGGAACGCGAGATCAGGACTTCCACATCCCCTATCCGGCACGGGGCGAAGCGGAAGAAGCGGAGCACATCCAGGTCAACGTCCTCGACCACGGTTTTCAGGAACCTGCGCGAACGCGGTCCCTGAATTACGGGCAGGGCGATGGCGGCGGTTACGTCGGTGACGTATGCGCTGCTTCCCGTGGCCTGGGAGGAGATCCAACGGTACGATTTCAAGCGAGGCCCGGAGCCGGTGACGACCATGAAGTGCTCGTCGCCGAACTTGTAGACGGTGACGTCGTCCACGATGCCGCCGTCCTCGTTGCACATCGTCGAGTAGCGGAGCTGGCCCGGCTCCATATCCTGCACCTCGTTGACGAGCAGTCGCCGGACGAGCCTCTCCGCGCCCGGTCCCTTTATGTCCACCTCGCCCATCGTGGAGAGGTCCTGCATCCCCACGTTGCGCCGCACGTTCAGATGCTCCTCCACGGACGAGGTGTACGCACTCGGGAACATGAAGTCTCCGCCGCCCTTGACGACGTTCCTCGCCGCGCGGAAGTGGAAGTCGTACAGCGGCGTCCTTCTCTCCGGCATGACCTACCCCTCTCCTAGAAACATTGTTTGCAAACTATACCGCACGCTCCGGCTACGTTCACCTGTCCTTCAGAACAGCCCGACGACCTGGCCGTCCTCGTCGATGTCTATGTTCTGGGCGGCTGGCGAGATGCTGAGACCGGGCATGGTCCGCACGTCGCCGCAGATAGGGTAGATGAAACCCGCGCCCACGGAGGCGTGAGCCTGCCTGACCGGCAGCGTCCAGCCTTTTGGGGCGCCTTTGAGCGTGGGATCTGAGGATATGGAGAGGTGCGTCTTCGCCATGCAGATAGGCAGGCCGCCGAAGCCGTTCTTCTCATGGGAGTCGAGCTGGCGCGCCGCCGTCAGGTCGTACTCGACGCCATCGGCCCCGTATACGCCTTTGGCTATCGCTTCGATCTTCTCCCGCAAAGGCGCTTTCTCCGGGTACAGGAAGCGGAACGTGGAAGGCTCCTCCGCCGCCTCCGCGACCGCCTCGGCAAGCTCGATGGCCCCGCGTCCGCCATCCGAGAAGTGGTCGCAGACGGCGGATCGCGCCCCCATCTCTTCGGCGACCTCGCGGATGGCGTCGTGCTCCGAATCGAAGTCCGTGGGGAAGGCGTTTATCGCCACGACCGGCGAGACGCCGTGCAGCCTTATGTTCTCGATCTGCTTTCTCAAGTTGGCGGCGCCTGCCAATACATCGTCGGGGTTCTCACGGAGCATTTTCTCCGGGAGCGGCTGTCCGGCCTTGACCTCGTAGCGGCCGGAATGGTCTTTCAATGCACGCACGGTTGCGACCAGGACGGCTGCGTCGGGTTCGAGGCCCGAGACCCGGCACTTGATGTTGAAGAAGCGTTCCGCGCCCATGTCGGCGCCGAAGCCGGCTTCGGTTATGAGGAAGTCCCCGCCGTGAATGCCGATCAGATCCGCTATCACCGAGGAGTTGCCCGTGGCGATGTTGCCGAAGGGGCCGGCGTGGACGAGGGCCGGCGTGTTCTCTAGCGTCTGCATCAGGTTCGGCTTGATGGCTTCTTTCATGATGACCGCCATCGCTCCGGCGGCCTTCAGGTCTTCCGCCGTGATCGGGCTACCGTTGATGTCGTTGCCGATCACGATGCGCCCGAGACGCTCGCGCATGTCCCGAAGCGACCGGGAGAGCGCGAGTATCGCCATGACCTCCGAGGCAGCGGTGATGTCGAAACCGGTCTGGCGAGGGACGCCATCAACCCGCTCTCCGAGGCCAGTGATGATGTTCCTCAAAGCCCGGTCGTTCACGTCCATGACCCGCCGGAAGCCGACGCTGTGGCGGTCCACGTTGAAGAAATCGTCGTTGTGGTGGATGTGGTTGTCCACCATTGCAGCGAGCATGTTGTGGGCGGCGGTCACGGCATGGTTATCGCCGGTCAGGTGCAGGTTGAACGTCTCCATCGGGACGACCTGGCTGTATCCGCCGCCGGCTGCTCCGCCTTTGATCCCGAACGTCGGACCCATCGAGGGCTGACGGATGGCGACCGTCGCCGTCCTGCCGATGTGCCTGAATGCCTGCCCGAGCCCCACGGTCGTCGTCGTCTTTCCCTCGCCTAAAGGCGTCGGGGTGATGGCCGAGACCACGACGTATTTAGCCTTCGGCCTGTCCCGAAGCTCCTCCATCGCCGCCAGCTTTATCTTCACGACGCTCTCCCCATAGGGCTCCAGCAAATGCTCCCCAATGCCCATGCCAGCCGCGATGTCCTTCAACGGTTTCAGTTGCGCTTTCCGGGCTATTTGCAGGTCGGACGGAAATGCCATGTTTTCGGACCTCTCATGCTCGCGTATGGGACAACGACAGGACTTACGCAATAATCATTCGCACGGTAGGATTCTCGAGTTGCTCTGTGAGGCGATCATCGGTTCGATCCGCTCGAAGAGCAATCCAGGGGTGAGTTTGTCGGCCTTGAGGCATCGGTTTATGGTGTCGTGGCTGAAGGTTTCGAGATGATCGGCCATTTTGGTGATGGTGTAGTTGATCTGTCTGCTCAACAGGTACTGACAATAGTCCAACTTCGACAAGCTCATGCGTTCAGGTTAACAGACTCTCTTCCTGCGTAAGTCCCAACCTCATAGGTTACGAGCAAGTCGCGGCTCGGAGACGCCGAAAGACATCGCCGCAGTCGGGAGGTCAGGCTGCGTGAGCCTACAATGGTCGGATCTCCTTTAGGGGACATATCGGCGCTGGTTGACGCGCCATAGGGACCGGTTGAGGCAGAAGCGGACGGGGGTTTGGGTCGCTGTCCGGCAATGGAGACGAAGCAGGAAAGCGGCCAAGAACCACAACACCCCACCGCGAGAGTTCATTTACCTCGACGAGATCAGCGCTTCGTTAAGTCTTGTCGTCGTGTTCCAAAGTTATTACTACTTTTCCTCGGGCGTGTCCTTCTTCCAGGTAACGGATGGCCTCGGGAACCTCGCTCAGCGAGTACGTCCTGTCGATGACCGGTGTGACCTTGCCGGATTCGATTAGCTCCTTGAGGACGATCATGTCCTCGTGGTTCTCCGAGCACACGAACGTCCCCAGCTTCTGGCCCACGAACGGGGACAGCACGAGCGCGCGGATCTGGCGATCGGTGCCTCCGAGCCACCGCCCATCGGTCTCGCCGCCAGTGATGACGAGAGTCCCTTTGGGGGTGAGTGCGCGCCGGAGGCGTGCCAACGACGAGTTCCCGCCGATGTCGAGGATCAGGTCGTAGCGCTTCTCCCCCTCGGCGAAGTCGTCGCGGGTGTAGTCGATGACGTGATCCGCGCCGAGCGATCGGACCATGTCCACTTTCGTGGTGCTGCACACGCCGGTGATCTGCGCGCCGAACGCTTTGGCGATCTGCACGGCATAGGTGCCCACGCCGCCCGACGCGCCGATGACGAGCACCTTCTGCTCCGGCTCGACCCGTCCGTGGTCGCGCAGGCCTTGCAGGGCGGTCAAGCCGGAGATGGCGACCACCGCCGCCTGCTCGAAGGTGAGGTTCGCGGGCTTATGCGCGAGCTTGTCCTCGCGAGCACACACGTACTCGGCGTACGAGCCCTTTCCGATGCCGAACACCTCATCGCCAGGCTGGAACCTGGTCACATTCTTGCCGACCGCCTCCACGACCCCGGCCACGTCCGAGCCGATGACGGCGGTCTTGGGCGCGCGGAGCCCGTAGCCCGCGAGGCGTATCGGGTACGGCAGGCCCGTCATGACGTGCCAGACGCCCCGATCCATGCCAGCCGCGTGAACGCCTACCAGTACCTCGTCGTCCCCGATCTCGGGCTTGTCGATGTCCCTGAGTTCCAGGACATCAGGTGAGCCGTATTTGTGATGAACAATCGCTTTCATGAGTTTCCTCCAAGTTTGGTGTGATTTGGCGCAGCCCCGCGTGCCTCGCGGGGCGTTGGTTCGACAACGAAGATCCTATCCCTTCGGCCTGGATTATGTTCAGGCAGATTCAAGAGCACGTATTTCCCACTGTTCGACGTTTACACCCTTAATCAGGAGCCACAAGATAAGTAACACCTCTCCAATAAACGTAAACTCGCTTACTGGTTGTGTCCGTAAACTTCTGTAATTCGATGGTCCGCTAGAAAGAGGGGCCATCGTCCTCCAAGATGGTTGGTGTCTAAAGTCAAC
>Ga0136619_10000675_pt1 | contig 13025 bp, 10 predicted proteins | sample AntDrymUQ3532106_2_FD_104807 | JGI IMG/M metagenome (GOLD analysis project Ga0136619, IMG submission 104807) | Polar desert sand microbial communities from Dry Valleys, Antarctica - metaG UQ353 (21.06) | ecosystem: Environmental > Terrestrial > Soil > Desert | place: Antarctica: Dry Valley...
GCGCCGTGCGCCTCGCGGGCGGGCGTGCTCGCTACGATTTGTTCACAAGCTCTTAGCGCGCAGGTTGTTATGAGTGGTCCGAACTGCAGCGTATCTCGGTGATCGAAGGCAAGACAGAATGACTGAACAGACGATAGTGCCCATATTGCCGCTGCGCGATGTGGTGGTCTATCCGCATATGGTGATTCCGCTGTTTGTGGGCAGGCAGAAATCGGTCAAAGCGCTTGAGCAAGCGATGGATGGGGGAAAGCAAATCGTGCTCGTCGCCCAAAAGAGCGCGGCCGACGATAACCCGGATGTCGGCGATCTCCATTGGGTAGGAACCTTATCGAACATCCTACAACTGTTGAAGTTACCCGACGGCACGATCAAGGTCCTGGTGGAAGGGGTACGGCGCGCGCGGATCCTCGCTTTTACAGAGACCGAGCGTTTGTTCAACGCGAAGGTGGAGTTTCCGAGTTCCGACGAGATCGACCCGCGCGAGGCGGAGGTGTTGTGCAGGACGCTGCTCGATCAGTTCGACCAATACGTCAAGCTCAATAAGAGAATCCCCGCGGAGATCCTTGCGACCTTATCGTCTATCGACGATCCGGAGCGGTTGGGAGACACCATCGCCGCACACCTGTCGATTAAGCTCGAGCAAAAGCAAAAGCTCCTCGAGATCACCGATCTTTCCAATCGTCTGGAGCAGTTGGTCGGCGTCCTTGAGAGCGAGCTCGATCTCCTGCAAGTGGAAAAGCGCTTGCGAGGGCGCGTGAAACGGCAGATGGAGAAGAGCCAGCGCGAATATTACTTAAACGAACAAATGAAGGCCATACAAAAGGAGCTTGGGGATCTGGAAGAGGGCGGCAGCGAGCTCGATGAGCTGGCCAGAACGATCGGGAAGGCCGGAATGCCCAAGGAAGCCAAGGATCGGGCGCTGACGGAGTTAAAGAAGCTCAAGATGATGTCGCCTATGTCCGCGGAAGCGACCGTGGTTCGGAATTATGTCGACTGGATGGTGAGTGTGCCATGGAAAAAGCGCACGAAAATCTGCCGCGATCTGTCTCAAGCCGGATCCATTCTCGAGGAGGACCACTACGGGCTGGAAAAGGTGAAGGAACGGATCCTGGAATACCTCGCCGTGCAGCAGCGGGTCAAGAAATCCAAGGGCCCCATCCTATGCTTGGTGGGTCCGCCGGGCGTGGGCAAGACCTCGCTAGGGCGATCGATCGCGCGCGCGACCAACCGCACCTTCGTCCGCATGTCGCTGGGCGGCGTGCGCGACGAGGCGGAGATCCGCGGCCACCGGCGCACCTATGTCGGTTCGATGCCGGGTAAGATCCTGCAGGTCATGGCCAAGGGGGGGGCCAAGAATCCGCTCTTGTTATTGGATGAGATCGACAAGATCTCCGCGGACTTTCGCGGCGACCCCGCTTCCGCGTTGTTGGAGGTCCTCGATCCGGAGCAGAACCATACGTTCAACGACCATTATCTCGAGGTCGATTACGACTTGTCGGAGGTGATGTTCGTCACGACGGCGAACACTCTCAACATCTCTCCGCCCTTGCTCGACCGCATGGAGGTCATCCGCATCCCGGGCTACACCGAGGACGAAAAAGTCAATATCGCCGATAAATACCTCATTCCCAAGCAGGAGAAAAATAACGGGCTGCGTGATAACGAGATCTTGATTACCGAGCCGGCCGTCCGGGAGATGATCCGCTATTACACGCGTGAAGCGGGCGTGCGGAATTTGGAGCGCGAGATCGCCAACATATGCCGCAAAGTCGTCAAGCGCGTGCTTTTGAAGCCCACTGACAAGACGGTCGCCGTCACGCCGAAAAGCTTGCATAAATATCTTGGTGTAAAGCGCTTCCGCTATGGTTTGGCCGAAGAAGAGGATCGCGTCGGCCAAGTCACGGGACTGGCGTGGACCGAGGCCGGAGGAGATTTACTGACGATCGAAGCCGCGGTCGTTCCGGGCAAGGGCAAGGAGACCTATACCGGGCAGCTAGGCGAGGTGATGCAGGAATCCATCAAGGCTGCCATGACCGTGGTGCGCAGCCGCGCGGCGAATCTGGGCATCGATCCAGCCTTTTATCGCCAGCATGACGTTCACTTCCATGTGCCCGAAGGCGCAACGCCCAAGGACGGACCGAGCGCCGGCGTCGCCATGTGCGCGGCGCTGGTCTCGGCGTTGACCGGGATCCGCGTACGCTCGAGTGTCGCCATGACTGGGGAGATCACCTTACGCGGTGAAGTCCTGCCGATCGGCGGGTTGAAAGAAAAGCTCCTCGCCGCGTTGCGCGGCGGGATCAAGGTGGTTCTTATTCCCGCCGAGAATCAGCGGGAGCTGGAAGATGTTCCCAAGAACATCAAGCAGAACCTCGATATCAAACCGGTGACCTGGATCGAGGAAGTCCTGACGCTGGCCTTGCAGCATATGCCGGAACCCGTCGCCTCGGCGAGCGCGAACCTCGATGCCATCACCCAGGAGTCATCAGCCGTCGAGCCGGGCAAGGATGCCATCAGACCGCATTAATGTACGGCTGCCGCAAATTCAGAGCTTGTGAAGAAATCGTAGCGAGCAAGGCCGCTCGCGAGGCGCACGGCGCGCAGGAACCGCAGTGTATGTGGAAATACATGAGGATTCCGAGCACCGCGCAACGATGCGGGCGGGCTGCGCAGTAGATTTATTCACAAGCTCTCAGACGAGCGAGCGGGCAAGCGGGGCGCCGGGGCCGCTAATTGCCTGCTTGACGCGTTTTAGGCGAGTTGGTATAACACATCGCCGCGCCATCCAACGCCGTTCTGCCGCAACGTTATTGAGATCCCGGGTATAGCGCGACTCACTACAATGAATCCACGACTGCTTCGACAGGGGAGGCAAACGAATGAATAAGACTGATCTAATCGACGTGGTTGCCGAATCCGCCGATCTACCCAAGGCCTCGGCGGGCCGCGCGGTGGACGCGATGGTAAATGCGATCACCAAGGCGCTAAAAAAGAACGACGAAGTGACCTTGGTCGGTTTCGGCACCTTTTCCGTGCGCAAGCGGGCGGCGCGCGCGGGCCGCAACCCTCGTACTGGAGAAACCATAAAAATCGCGGCGTCGAAAGTCCCGGCGTTCAAGGCTGGAAAGGCCCTCAAGGATGCCGTAAACTAATCGGCACCTTGGGTGCTTAGCTCAGTTGGGAGAGCGTCGCCCTTACAAGGCGAAGGTCGGGGGTTCGAACCCCTCAGCACCCACCAGCGCCCGTCTCTCAGCGCCGGAGTGGTAGTTCAGTTGGTTAGAATACCGGCCTGTCAAGCCGGGGGTCGCGGGTTCGAGTCCCGTCCACTCCGCCAACCTCCGCGCAGCGCACAACCCGCTCGGGTTGCGCCTATACCCGCGTAGCTGGATGTCACCGTGAGGGCTGGAGCGCCGTCCGCTGGCCGTTTCCATATCATTCCTACGAGGTCGTTCCGGCAAGATGTTACAAAGCATTCATGATCGCGCTCAAGGTTGGCTCGCATGGATCATCATCGGATTGATCTGCATTCCGTTTGCATTCTGGGGGATCCAGGAGTACTTCACGGCCGCCGAGGAGGTCGCGGTGGCGGAGGTCAATGGCGAGGAGGTTGAATTAGACGCCTTCCAGCAGGCCTACCAACAATACCGTAAGCAATACCAAGTGATCCTTGGGCGCTTATCGGAGCAAGCAAACGAAGATGGGCTGAAACAGCAAACGCTCGATCAAATGGTGGAGATGCTGCTCAAAAAACAGCTTGGAGAAAAGCTTGGTCTAAGGATCAGCGATCGACAAGTTACCCAGGCGGTGAAGGCCCTTCCCGCGTTTCAAAGAGACGGTAAGTTTTCCAATAATCTTTACGAGCGGGGGTTACAGAGCGCGGGGATGTCAGCGGTTATGTTCGAGGAGCAGTTGCGGCGTGAATTGTTGACCGACCAGGTCCGCAAAGCCGTGATCGACACCTCCTTCGTAACCAAACGTGAGATTGATCTCGTCGCTAAAATCAAGAGCCAAACGCGCTTGATCACCTATGCGATCATTGCCGCGCAGCCGTTGCAATCGTCGCTGCAAGTCAGTGACGAGGAGATTGCACGGCGCTATAAGGATGAGGCCGAGACCTATACCGCCCCGGAGAAAGTGAAGATCGCCTACCTCGAGCTGGCACTCGAGGAGATTGCCAAGCAGATCGAGGTGACGCCGGATGCGCTCAGTGGGTACTACGGCGAGCATAAGTCAGCCTATACGCTGCCCGAGCAGCGCCGGGCGCGTCATATCTTGATCAAGCTCGCGAAGGAGGCCGGTCAGAAAGCGGTCGAGAAAGCCCGCAAGGAGATCGAAGCGCTGGCGGAGCGAATGAAAAAAGGTGAATCGTTCGAAGACCTTGCCGCGAAGTATTCCGAGGACGTCGGGTCGAAATCAAAGCGGGGTGATCTCGGTTTCTTCCAGCGTGGGGTGATGGCGCCGCCGTTCGAGGAGGCCGTCTACGCGCTGAAGCCGGGAGAGATCTCGAGGCCGGTGCGGACCGATTTCGGATTTCACCTGATCCGCTTAGACGGGATTCGGGAAGGCAAGACAAAGTTGTTCGAAGAGGTTCGCGAAGAGATCGAAAAAAACTACCGTAACGAGCAAGCCGAACGGCGGTTCTTCGACTTGAGCGAGAAGATCGAGACACTGACCTACGAACATCCCGACACGCTGGATGTCGCCGCGCAAAGCTCGGGATTGAAGGTCCAAGAAAGCGCTTACTTCGGGCGTACCGGAGGCGAGGGGATCGGCGCGCATGAGAAGGTCAGCGATGCCGCCTTCAGTCCCGAAGTCTTGGAGGAGCGCTTGAATAGCGAGCCGTTGGAGCTCGGTGACAATCATATCGTCGTGATCCGCGTGAAGGAGCATAGGACGGCAAAATTGCGGCCTCTCAACGAGGTGAAGAACGACATTAAGACAGCTATTGCCTCGGATAAGGCCAAAGCGGCGGCGAAAACGCAAGGTGAGGCGCTATTGGAGCGTTTGCAGAGCGGCGAAGGCCGCGAGCAACTTGCATCCAAGGAAGGTTTAAAATGGGCGGAGAAGGAAAAGCTTGGCCGCGATGACACCGGCGTCGATAACGTTCTGCGGCGGATGGCGTTCAAGTTACCGCGGCCAAACGGGGGCAAGGCTAGTTATGGTGGTGGCGTGCTCGACAGCGGGGATTATGCGCTCATCGCGCTGTTGGACGTTGATAAGGCCGAGACCGTGGACGTAGAGCGGCGTAAGCAATTAAAGGACGAGCTCCTGCGCAATACCAGTAACCAGGAGTGGCGGGATCTCATGAGCGATTTACGGCGGCATGCCGATATCGCGATTTTTTCGGAAAACTTGTGATCAAACGATTCACATCCCGACGATATTAAAGCCTCCATCGACGTAGGTGATCTCGCCGGTGATTGCCGAGGCGAGATCCGAACACAGAAACGCGGCAACGTTTCCAACCTCGTCGATTGTGACATTGCGCCGCAGAGGCGCGGTCTTCTCGACATGGTCGAGGAACCTACGGAATCCCGTGATGCCCGCGGCGGCAAGGGTCCTGATGGGGCCCGCGGAAATCGCGTTGACACGGATCCCCTCGGGGCCGAGGCAGTGCGCCATGTATCTTACGTTCGCCTCGAGGCTCGCCTTGGCGATCCCCATGATGTTGTAGTTAGGCATGGCGCGAATGGCGCCGAGATAGGTTAGGGTTAAGAGAGATCCTTGTCGGCCGTTCATCATCCCCCGCGCCCCGTTGGCGAGCGCGGAAAAACTATACGAGCTTACCTCGTGCGCGATGCGGAAACCGTCGCGAGTGACGGTGTCGAGGTAGTGGCCTTCAAGCTGCTCTCGTGGCGCGAAGGCGACCGCGTGCACTAGAATATCGAGATGATCCCAATAGTCATCCAAACGTTCGAACAGCGCTTGGATCTCGGCGTCACCGGCGACGTCGCACGCGACGGTGATGGTGGAACCCAATTCGGCGGCGAGCTCCTCGACGCGTTCTTTCAGACGCTCGTTCTGAAACGTGAACGCAAGCTCCGCGCCCTCGCGTCGCATGGCCTTGGCGATCCCCCAGGCAATCGAACGGTTGCTGGCGACTCCCACGATCAACGCCCGTTTTCCGTCAAGAAATCCCATTTAACATTCCCCTAAGCTTGATGGCACTTTACGGCCGTTACACGTTCATGCGCACCTAGCGCTATCATATACAAGCCATGGTCTTCGAGCTACGCCGTCGATTCCCCGGGGGTTCGCGGCTCCGCGAAAGTTAGCCGATGGCGTTAAGACGCTGGTTCCTGGCCGTTCCCGCGGTGCTGCTCGTGGCGTTGCTACAGGCCTATTTCTGGGTACCCACCTATGATCAGCAATCCGCCGGTAATCCCAAGCGCTTGCTTAAGTATATCGAAGCCTCGGCCGCCGATGCCAAGATTTTAAACCCGATCCTCAACGCGGACACCGTCAGCAGCGGCATTACCGACTACGTGTTTGAGGGTCTGTTGGGGGCGGATCAAGATCTCAGGCTCCGAGGCCGTTTGGCCACGGACTGGGCGATCACGGAACAAGCGTATTTAATCGTGCGTCCGGACAAGCGCTTGCCGGATGGAACGCCGGTTTCCGCTGCCGAGCTTAAAAAGCGTATCCTCGACGCGCGCGATCGCGGCGGCCGGAGTGGCTTGAAAGGATTATTACTGGCTATCGACGTGTTGCATCCTGAAACGCGCGCAGAGACCGTAGTGACGCCGCCAGCCGAGGGCAAACCCGCGGAAATACGTGTTAAGGTGCGGGTTCCGGAGCGCCTTCGGTTTTCGCTAAGCCGGGTGGACCAGGATTTTTTTTCTCGCCTAGAGCCCATACTGGGATCGGGTTACCTAGATGGGTTTCCCTACGAGCGGCACGTAGATGCCGAGGAGCCCGGCGCGCGCGCGCACCTACACCTCGTGGAGTTACTCCCGCTTGCCGAACACAATCCGGTGATCCTGTTCCAGCTCCGCCGCGGTGTCCGCTTCCACGATGGCACGGAGGTGACCGCGCGGGATGTGAAATTTACCTACGATGCCATCATGAATCCCAAGAATCTCTCCCCGCGCGTGCCCGACTTCGAGCCGATCAAGTCGATCGAGATCCCCGATCCCCATAGCGTGAAGATCACGTACAAAAGGCTGCATTCCCCGGCGATCAACGCCTGGACGATGGGGATCCTGCCTCAGCACCTTTTGAGCGAAGAGGCGCTCAATGCGGAAACGGAAAACTTGTCCGCGGCGGCGCGCGCGGCCTTCGGCATGCGCGAGGCCCGCTTCAATCGGCATCCGATTGGGTCCGGTCCCTTTAAATTTGTTGAGTGGCGAGACGTTGAATTTATCCACCTCGAACGCAACGACGATTACTGGGAGGGCCGGCCCGAGCTCGAAGACTACTATTTGCGCATCATTCCCGACCCCTTAACCCAGGAGGTGGAGTTTCGTACCGGCGCCGTCGACTACTACGGGGCCATGCCCCATCAAGTGGCCCGGTATCTAAAGGACGACAGCTATCAGTCGTTTTCGAGCCTCGCCTTGAGCTATAGCTACATCGGGTACAACCTGCGAAAGCCGCTGTTCGCGGACCCGCGGGTGCGCCGGGCGCTCGGCATGGCCATCGACGTGGACGACATTATCCGCTACCTCTTATATGGCGAAGGCGAGCGCACCACCGGTCCCTTTCCCAAGGAGACCCCTTGGTACGATCCCGCGGTGCGGCCCCTGCCTTACGATCCTGCGGCCGCAGTGCGGCTGCTGGAAGAGGCCGGTTGGCGCAAGAACAAAGAGGGATTGCTGGAGAAAGACGGGACTATCTTCGAGTTTAATCTGATCACCAACAGCGGCAATCCCGCGCGCAAGAATATCATCACCATCGCCCAGAATGCCTGGAAGAGAATCGGCATCGAATGCAATACTCAGTATTTCGAATGGGCGGTGTTCTTGGAGGATTTCGTGGACAAGGGCGCGTTCGACGCCGTGGTCCTGGGGTGGACCACCCCGCCGCTCGACCCGGATCTATACCAAATCTTTCATTCCAGTCAGTCCGGACCGAAACAACTTAACTTCGTGGCCTATAACAATCCCGAGGCCGATCGGCTGATCATCCGCATTCGCCAGGAATACGATCCCGAGCGGCAACGCGCGCTTGCCCATCGGTTGCACCGGATCATCTACGAGGATCAACCTTATAATTTTCTCTATACACCGCGCACCACCCGGGTGTTGGACAAGAAGATCGTCATCGTCGAGCGCGACGCAAAAGACCAGGAACGGTATGTAAAGATCTATCCGACCAAGGGAGGAACGATTTCCTATTATTTCAACAAGTGGCGTAAATTGGCGTTTACTCCCGAGTTTTAGTATTTCTAGAACGATACCGTGTGGGCCTATATCCTACGCAACGTCTGGCAGCGTCTCATTCTGCTCGTCTTCGTCTCGATCCTCGCCCACTCGGTCGTGCATCTCGCGCCGGGCGAGCCGAGCGAAGTGGATCCCTCGAACCCGCGCATGAAACCCGAGGACATCGCGCGCATCCGGGCCGCGTTTCATCTCGACGATCCGCTCTACCTGCAATATATCTACTGGTTGCGGGATCTTGCGTCCGGTGATTTGAAGTCCTTTAAGGACAGCCAGCCGGTGTTACCGAAGATAGGCCAGCGTCTCTTGAACTCCTTGCCCTTGTTTCTGCTCACGACATTGATTGTCTGGGGGTTGTCGTTCCCAACCGGGATCCACGCCGCGGTCCACAGGGACTCTCCTTTTGACCGCTCGATGACCTTTCTGTCCTATACGCTGATTTCCATACCCGGATTTTTTCTCTCCTATCTGGTGATTCTCGGCGTCGTCGATACGCTCGACGTACCGGTGATCGGGATGAGCACCTTCGGGATGGACGAGGCCGTACCCGTGTTCCAATGGATGGATCGCCTCTGGCATCTGGCCATCCCGGCGCTGATGTCGGCGGTGATGGGCATTGCGATCCTTTCGCGTTACGTGCGTTCGCAAATGCTGGAGGTCATCGGCCAAGACTATGTGCGCACCGCGCGCGCCAAGGGGCTGCCCGAGGACGTCGTCATCTACCGCCATGCGCTGCGCAATGCGCTCCTGCCCTTCGTCACCATGTTCGGTTTTCTGGTGCCGGGTCTCATCGGCGGCTCGGTGATCTTCGAGCAGATCTTCGCCTGGCCGGGGCTCGGCCGCCTGGGTTATGAAGCCATCTTGGCGCGCGATTTCCCGGTAATCTTGACGCTGAACTTTATCGCCGCGGTGCTGACGCTCATCGGCACCTTCGTCGCGGACATCTTGTACCTGTTCGCCGATCCGCGCATTCAGATCGAGTAGCCGTGAGCGCCGCGCAACCGCAAACCATGGCCGGCGAGGCGCCGGAGCCGGATCTGGCCGGTGAAGCCCCGGCGTTTTGGCCCACGTTTTGGAAAAACCGGATGGCCGCGGCCGGCGCCGTCGTCCTCGTGATCCTGCTGGGGTTGGCGATCGCCGGAAAGGTGTTAACCGAGTGGTGGATCGTGTTCGACACGGAGACGATTCGCTTGCCGGATAAATTTAAACCTCCATTCTCAGAGGCTGCATTAGGCGTGATCTCGGCGCCGGATGCACCCGTATTCGGCCGCTATCTGCTCGGCACCGACGAGCTCGGCCGCGATGTATTCGCGCGCATGTTGCAAGGCTCCTTCGTGTCGCTCTCAATCGGGTTCGTCGCCGTGGGGATTTCGGTGCTCATCGGCACCGCGCTCGGGGCGCTTGCCGGGTTTTACGGAAATCTGCGGCTCGGCATCATCACGGTTGATACCTTAATCATGCGGTTTACCGATACCATGATGTGCTTCCCGACCTTTTTCCTCATTCTTACGGTGGTCGCGCTCTTGCCGCCGAGCATCTACAACATCATGATCGTCATCGGGCTGACGAGCTGGACCGGCACGGCCCGCTTCGTACGGGCCGAGTTTCTGTCTCTGCGCGAGCGTGACTTCGTGGTGGCGGCCCAAGCGCTGGGCGTACCCGAGATCCGCATCATGTTCCGGCACATGCTCCCGAGCGCGATGGCGCCGGTGCTGGTGTCGGCCACCATTGACGTGGCCTCGGCGATCTTGACCGAGTCGGCGCTGAGCTTTCTCGGCTTCGGGGTACAGCCGCCCTATGCCACCTGGGGGAACATCCTGGCCGACGGCAAGGATTTCATTTTCGATGCGCCGTGGCTTTTTTTTACTCCTGGGTTTGCTATCCTCATCGTGGTTTTGGCCTTTAACCTGGTGGGAGAGGGACTGCGGGAAGCGCTGAATCCGGGACTGCGGGAGCGGCGAACATGACGCGGGTAGGTAAGGCCGGCCATTGAGAGTTAAAATACTCTCGAAACTTCAAATTTACGGAGACTCACCATGCCCAAATACGTCATCGAACGCGAGATCCCCGGCGCGGGAAAACTTTCAGCGCAGGAATTGCAAGCGATCTCACGGAAATCCTGCGCTGTCTTAAACGGGCTTGGACCTAAAATTCAATGGGTTCAGAGCTACGTGACCGGCAACAAGGTCTATTGTGTCTATATCGCGCCCAACGAGGAGATGGTGCGGGAACATGCCCGCCAAGGTGGCTTCCCAGCAAACCGGGTCTCGGAGGTGGCGTCGGTGATCGACCCAACTACCGCAGAAGGTGGTTGAGGGCTCCGTAAGAGGTAGCTATGACCATCACCAAAACATCCGTACCGGGGCGGCCGGTGTTCATCATCGACGGCAGCCGCACACCTTTTCTCAAAGCACGCGCTAAGCCGGGACCGTTCACCGCCGCCGAGCTTGCGATCAACGCCGCCCGGCCCCTGCTCGCGCGGCAGCCCTTCGCGCCGACGGACTTCGACGAGGTCATCTTCGGTTGCATCATGCCGGGTCCCGATGAGGCCAATATCGCCCGGGTCATCGCTCTGCGTCTCGGCTGCGGCGATGCGACCCCGGCGTGGACGGTGCAGCGCAATTGCGGATCGGGGATGCAAGCCATCGACAGCGGCGCGCGCGACATCGCCTCGGGAAACGCCGAGCTGGTGCTCGCGGGCGGCACCGAAGCCATGAGCCATGCTCCGGTGTTGTTTAGCCATGCGATGGTGGCCTGGCTCGGGCAATGGAGCCAGGCGCGCAACTTGGGGCAGCGGTTCAAGGCGCTGACGCAGTTACGCTTGGGTTACTTGCAGCCCATCATCGGCCTGCTGCGAGGCTTGACGGATCCCGTGGTCGGCTTGTCGATGGGGCAGACCGCCGAGATCGTGGCGCACCGCTTTGGGCTCAGCCGTGAGACCATCGACGCCTATGCGCTCGAAAGCCATCAACGCCTCGCCCAAGCACAGCGCGAGGGGAAGCTGAAGGAGATCGAAACCCTCTACGATTGGCAGGGCAATTACTACGATCACGACGAAGGCGTGCGGCCGGATACGACCTTGGAGCAGCTCGCGCGTTTAAAACCCGTCTTTGATAGAGATTTCGGCAAGGTGACCGCCGGCAACAGCGCCCAGGTGACCGATGGGGCGGCCTGCGTGATTCTGGCGAGCGAGAGCGCTGTCGAACATCACAAGCTTCCCGTGCTCGGGCGGATCATCGACAGTGAATGGGCCGGGCTCGATCCGAGCCAGATGGGGATGGGCCCCATCCACGCCGCGACACCGCTATTAAAGCGCCACGGTTTGAGCCTCGCCGACGTGGAATTCTGGGAAATCAACGAGGCCTTCGCGGCCCAGATCCTCGCCTGCCTCGCGGCCTGGAACGATGCAACGTATTGCCGCGAGCAGTTAGGCCTGGAGCAACCGATGGGGGTGGTCCCGCGCGATCGCCTGAACGTGGACGGCGGCGGGATCAGCATGGGTCATCCCGTCGGGACGAGCGGCGCCCGCATCGTTTTGCATCTGCTGCGCGTCCTTGAGCGCAACCAAGCCGTCCGTGGCGTGGCCGCCCTTTGCATCGGCGGCGGTCAAGGAGGCGCGATGTTGATCGAACGGCAATGAATGATGCACGGATTTCGCACTGGCTAGAGAGCCTATTAAGGGGGGGTAATGGGATTTGAACCAGGCTTTAAACATTGGCGCCTTGAGATTGGCGCATCCAATATTGCGAACTTGCATCTGGACAAACAAGGCCCGGGGCCTAATGTGCTGTCCTCCGAAGTGCTGGGTGAGCTTGATGTTATCATCGGTGCTATCGGCGAAAGCTTACCGCGCGGATTGATAATCCGCTCCGCCAAGCCGAGCGGTTTTATTGCCGGGGCTGACGTCAAGGAAATTGCGACCCTCCGCGACAGCGAGGACGCGCTCGCGCTCATCCGACGGGGACAAACGATCTTCGACCGCCTGGAAGGCTTGGCCTGCCCGACCGTGGCGGCCATTCGCGGGTTTTGCGTCGGCGGGGGCCTAGAACTGGCGTTGGCGTGCCGTTACCGCGTCGCCTTGGATGAACCGGCAACGCGCTTGGGTTTACCCGAGGTGCTCCTAGGTATTCATCCAGGCTTCGGCGGCACTATGCGGCTGACGCGGCTCATCGGCGCCCCGGCTGCGATGGATCTGATGCTGAGCGGGAGGACCGTGGACGCACGGACCGCCAAAAAGCTCGGTATCGTCGATGCGGCGGTTCCCGAACGCCATTTTGAATCCGCGATTATTGCCCACGCGCTGACTCCGCCGCCAATCAAGACACCGAAGTATTTCCTGCAGCTCGCGAACGCCAAGCTGCTGCGTCCTTGGCTCGCGCGCTATCTCCGTGCGCAGGTACGGAAACGGGTGCGCGCAAACCATTATCCGGCGCCCTATGCGCTCATCGACTTGTGGGAGCGACACGGAGGCGATCCAGCGCAAATGCTCTTGGAGGAAGCCCGGTCGGTCGCCCGGCTTGCCACCGGCCCGAGTGCCCGTAATCTGGTGCGCGTATTCTTCTTGCAAGAGCGGCTGAAGGGCCTCGGGCGCAAACAAGGGCCAGCGCAGCCGAAGATCCATGTCATCGGCGCGGGTGTCATGGGCGGGGA
>Ga0136619_10000677_pt1 | contig 13016 bp, 13 predicted proteins | sample AntDrymUQ3532106_2_FD_104807 | JGI IMG/M metagenome (GOLD analysis project Ga0136619, IMG submission 104807) | Polar desert sand microbial communities from Dry Valleys, Antarctica - metaG UQ353 (21.06) | ecosystem: Environmental > Terrestrial > Soil > Desert | place: Antarctica: Dry Valley...
AGAGGTGGGAGTAGCGATGATACTTTTCGAGTTCCTTGAGGTCTTCGAGGTCTTCGGTGATTGCCCGTGAGTAGAGTATCTTTGCCATGCTCTCATTATGCCATCACCAAAGCGGAGCGGTATCACGACGAGCTGCTGGAGAAGAGCGCCCACTACCGTCGCCTCCACGACCTCAAGACCGGCCGCCGGAAGACCCTCCGTGATCGTTGAGCCCTACGCCGCCGACCCCGCCTTCCCCGACCTGGAGGCCGCTGGAGACCCCGTCTCGATGCGCCAGCTCTTCGGGGAGCATCTACGCCCCGCCGGGGAGACAGCGTACACGATCCGGGACTGCCGCCTCTCTCGCGTCCGGTACCGCAAGGGCGCGCGCTGCGTCCTGCAATACGTGCTGACCCTCTCCCATCCGGCCACCGGCGCGGAGCGTACCCAGTGGGTGACCGGTGTTATGTACACCGGCGGCAAGACGCGCCGCAAATGGGAGAAGCTGCTGAAATCCGCCCCGGACGTGCCCGGTGCCGACCCGGCCTTCGAGCCCTTCGCTTTCGTTCCGGAACTCGACATGCTCGTGGAGGTCTTCCCCTACGACCGCCGGCTCCCCGGCCTGCCCCTCCTCATGGCGGGGCCGTCGCCCGATCTCGAAGCCCCGCTCCTCGCCCACTTCGGGCCCGGCTGGCGCATCGAGGCGTGGGACGTCGATCTCGTCAGGTACAGGGCCGAACTCGGGGCTACCATCCGGATATCGGCGCGGGCCGAAGAGGCGGCGACAGGCCGCGCCGAAGAGCGTCGCTTCTACGCAAAGGTCTACCACGACGACGGGGGCGAGCAGACCCACAGCGTGCTTCGGACCCTGCGCGACAGGACCCACGACGGCACGGCCTTCTCCGTGGGGAGGCCCGTCGCCTACCTGGATGATTTGCGGACCCTGATCCAGAAGGAAACGCCAGGCGTGATGCTCCGGGATGTTTTACTCAAGGGCGAGGATGCCGGGAGCGCCGTTCGGAAGGCCGCCGCGGCCCTTGCGGAGTTGCACCTCTCGGACGTGACGCCGCCGCGGCTCCACTCCCTGGGCGACGAGGTCCGTGCTCTGGAGAGGACGGGTAGACTCCTGAGGTGGGCCTGTCCTCACCTGGGAGCGGAGATCGAGGGCGCCGTCGGGGCGGTGATCTCCAACCTCGATGAAGTCCCGCCCACGCCCACGCACCTGGACCTCAAGCTGGATCACATCCTGCTGGACGGCGAACGCATTTCCCTCATAGACCTGGACGGCTTCGCCGGGGCGGACCCCCTACTCGACACGACCGGCGTCATGGTGCGCCTCGGCGGCATGTCCCTGCTCTTCCCCGACTTCGATGAGGAACGGGGAAAGGAGTACGAGAGGGCCTTCGCCGACGAATACTTCGGCCGCGTCCCGGAGGCATGGCGCGACCGGCTCCCCGTCCACTACGCCGGCGCCGCCCTCAAGATGGCCGTCGGCTTCTTCCGCCGCCGGGAGGCCGGGTGGCCGGGGAAGATCGAAAGCCTCCTGAACACCGCCGGAGAATCCCTGGCGGGCCGGACCCCGCAATGAGACCCACGGAAACGAGGCACGGATGACGCAACGGCAGGAAACGTCGAGACGAACCCTGCGGATGGCAAGGAGTTCCGGGGAACCTCCCTACCTCTTCATCGTGGGGTGCGCCCGCTCCGGGACCACGCTGCTGCACAGGATCGTTGACGCCCACCCGGTCGTGGCGATCACACCCGAGATGCACTGGGTCTCGAAGCGCCTCGATGCGGACGGCGGGCGCGGCGAACCTCTCGTCACCCCCGAAGCGGTCTCCGAACTGGCGGACCACAAACGGTTCTCCCAATTCGATCTTGACCGCGAGGGCTTCGAGGGCCTGCTCGGCCCCGGCGAGATGGTCCCGTACCGGGAGTTCCTCGGTCGTCTCTTCGAACTGTACGGCAGGACGAGAAAGAAGCCCCTCGTCGGGAACAAGACACCATCCTACGTGCGCCATCTTCCTGAACTGCACGGGTCGTGGCCGGAGGCGCGGTTCGTCCACATCGTCCGCGATGGCAGGGATGTGTGCCTCTCCGTACTCAACTGGAAGAAGGCGGGTAGGATCACCGGCCGGTACTCGACGTGGGAGGAGGACCCTGTGTCCACCATCGCGCTGTGGTGGGAGCGCAAGGTTCGCGCGGGCCACGAGGCGGGCGCGGCGCTCGGCCCGGGCCTCTACCACGGGATGCGCTACGAGGACCTGATCGGAGACCCCGAAGGCGAGTGCCGGGCGCTTTGTGAGTTTCTCGGCCTCCCCTACGACGACGCCATGCTCGACTTCCACGAGGGCAAGACGAAGACGCATCCGAGCCTCAGCGCGAAAAAGGCGTGGTTGCCCGTGACCTCCGGCCTCCGTGACTGGCGCACGGAGATGGAGATCGGGGACGTGGAGCGCTTCGAGGCAGCAGCCGGAGACCTGCTCGACGAGCTGGGTTACGGGCGCGCCTTCCCGCGCCCGGCGGCTCCTCGCGCCATCGAGCACTCCTCCAAGATACGCGCCGTCCTCACGGATCAAGGCAGCATCTGACACGGAATCCGGGTGATCACCTCGCGGCTCGTCTTGTTCGGGAGATCGGGAGTCGGGAAAACGGTGCGACTCCCCATCCCCGAAGCGAGCTTCGAGCGAAACGCCTCCCGACTCCCATGCACCGTAACCTTTCACCCAGACTCCGCATCAATGCAGGAAATGCCGTCGGCCCGTGAAGACCATCGCCACGCCGTGCCGGTTCGCGGCCTCGATGACTTCCGCGTCGCGCCTGGAGCCGCCTGGCTGTATGACGGCCGTGACGCCAGCCTCGGCGAGAGCCTCCACGCCGTCGGCGAAAGGGAAGAAGGCGTCGCTGGCCGCGACCGCGCCCCGGACGCGCTCGCCTGCTTTCTTCACCGCTATCTCCGAGGAGTCCACCCGGCTCATCTGGCCCGCCCCGATACCGACCGTGGCGCCGTCCCGTGCGAGCACGATGGCGTTGCTCTTCACGCTCCGCGCGACCCGCCAGGCAAAGAGCAGCCCGGACGTCTGATCCCGAGAAGAACGCTTCTCCGTGACGATCCGGTACTCGGCGTCGTCTTCGGCGCGATCACCGTCCTGGAGCAGGAGCCCCCCGGTTACGTGCCTGGCGGAGAGCTTCGACTGTTCCAGGGGACCGGCCTGGAGCAGGACCATGTTCAGCTTCGACGCGAAGACTTCCCTGGCCTCTGGCGAGAACTCCGGGGCGATGAGGACTTCGGTGAAGACCTGTGAGATCTCCCACGCCAGCTCCCCATCAACCGCGCTGCTCAGGGCCACAACGCCCCCGAAGGCGGAGAGCGGGTCCGAGGCGAGGGCTTTGGCGTAGGCTTCGGCAAGGGTCTCCGCCACCGCCACGCCGCAAGGGTTAGCGTGCTTGAAGATCACCGCTGCCGGACGGTCCTCGGAACCCATCAGGTCGGCGAGGAGCGCGCGGGCCGCGTCCAGGTCGCCCAGGTTGTTGAAGGAGAGGTTCTTCCCCTGCAACTTCTCCACGCCGGAGAGTAAGTGATCCTCGCCTCTACGAGCGTAGTACGCCGCCCGCTGATGTGGATTCTCGCCGTAGCGTAAAGCAAGCGACTTCTCGTAGAGCAGCGTGAAGTTTTTCGGGAAGTCTCCGTCGTCCAAGCCTCCGTCCGCTTTCCCGTTCTCCATCCACTCCGCGATGGCGGCGTCGTATTCTGCGGTGCGCTGAAAGGCGGCGAGGGCGAGATGGCGGCGAGTTTCATCCGACAGAGTACCCGAGGCTCGCAGTTCGCCGAGCACGGCCCCGTACTCGGATGGGTCGGTTACAACACCAACATGAGCGTGGTTCTTCGCCGCCGCCCGCACCATCGCCGGGCCTCCGACGTCGATCATCTCGATGGAAGGTTCGGAGTCAAACGGATACAGGTTGCCAACGACGAGGTCTATGGGCTCGATGCCGTACCGGTCGAGGTCGTCCAGATGCTCGGGAACATCCCGGTCGGCCAGGATGCCGCCGTGGACCTTCGGATGAAGCGTAACCACCCTGTGGCCGAGGATCGCCGGGAAGCCGGTGAAGTCCGCAGTCTCGGTAACAGCGAGCCCGGCGTCGCGCAGAGCCGCCGCAGTACCGCCGCTCGAGAGCAGGTCCCATCCCAACCCGGCTAGCTCCCTCGCAAACTCGACAACGCCGCTCTTGTCGTAGACGGAGAGGAGAGCCCGGCGCTTCATGCCTTCACCCAAAAGTGGTCAGCGACCGCCCCGACAAGCAACCGGTGCTCTACCGGGCGCAGCCGCTTCATGAGCGTCTGTTCGGTATCTCCGGGCAGAATCCGCACAGCCTCCTGCGCTACTATCGGCCCGGCGTCCACCTCCTCGACCATGTAATGCACCGTCACCCCCGTCTCTTCGACTCCAGATTCGAGCGCCCGCTCGACCGCCCCCAACCCCCTGAACTCAGGCAGCAGCGAGGGATGAAGGTTGATCACCGCCGGGAACCGCTCCAGAAATACCGGAGATAGCACCCGCATGTACCCTGCCCCGACAACGAGCCCCACATCATGGGCGGCGACCCTCTCCGCCAACTCTCGGTCGAAATCCTCCCGCGACTCGAAGCCCGCCGGGTCCACATGTTCGACCGGAACCCTGCGCCTGCGAGCCCGCTCGAACGCGAGGGCGTCCTTCCTGTCCCCGGCGACAACCGCGACGTTCCGCGGGTATGCGTCCAGCAACGCCTGCATGTTCGTCCCCGACCCAGAGGCGAGGACGGCGAACCGCGAGCCATCGGGCAGCTTCTCAGGCAAACCGGACGCCCTCTTCCCCGACGGCCTCACCGATGCGCCAGGCTTCACATTTCATCTCGCGCAATATGCCGAGCGCCTGATCCACATCCGCGGCGGACACCACCACGCAGAAGCCCACGCCGAGGTTGAAGACCCGGCGCATCTCATCCTCCGGGATGTTTCCGAGACTCCGGATCATGGTGAACACTGCGGGCTCTTCCCACGAACTAGCATCCAGTCTCGCTCCGAGCCCGCCGGGCGAGCGCGGCAAGTTTCCCGGCAATCCCCCGCCCGTGATGTGCGCCATCCCACGCACCTCGACCGTCTCCCGAAGCGCTTCGATCTCCCGGACATAAGCCCGGTGCGGCTCCAGATACGCTTCACCGACCGTGCATTCGAGCGGTTCCGGCGTATCGGAGTACGAGATCCCCGCGTCCTCGATCACCTTCCGGGCCAGCGTGTAGCCGTTGGTGTGGAGTCCACTGGAAGGAAGCCCGATCACCGCGTCCCCGGCCCGGACTTCCTCGCCCGTGACAACCTCCGAGCGTTCGCACGCTCCCACGCAACAGCCCACGATCTCCATGTCCCCCTCGCCGTACATCCCTGGCATCTCAGCCGTCTCGCCACCGATCAGGGAGATCCCGAGTTCCTTACAAACCTCAGCCGCGCCCCGCACCACGACCGCTACGGCCTCCGGGTCCAGACGTCCGCTCGCCAGATAATCCAGGAAGAGCAACGGTCGCGCCCCTGTGGCGAGCACGTCGTTGGCGCAATGGTTCACGATGTCCGCGCCCAAAGTGTCGTATCGTCCCACCTCCCGCGCCACCACGGTCTTCGTGCCGACGCCGTCCATGGTGGAGGCGAGGACCGGATCTTCCATCCCCGACAACGCATAGAGCCCGGCGAAACCGCCCGTCCCACCGACGACCTCGGGGCCGTGTGTGGCCTCGACAGCGGATCTCATCAGGGCGGCGGCCCGGTCTCCACGCTCGATGGAGACGCCAGCGGCCTCGTAGCTGTGGCCGTCTTCAGGCAAGAACGCTCTTCTCGTAGAAGATACACTCGACTGGACCGATCATGCCGCGCCGTGTCTCCCGGTAGCCGTTCGCCTCGTACAGGTTCCGGGCGGCCCCGTGGCTTACGCCCGTATCCAGGTGCAACGTCGTGTAGCCCAGTCCGGCAGCGCGGCGGTGGAGTACATCAAGGATCTCCTGCCCGAAGTCTCTTCGCCGAAAGGTCGGTGCAACACGCATGCGCTTGACCTCGGCGCGCTCCGGCGAGGTCTTCACAAGCGCGCCCATCGCCACGACCTGTCCATCGCAAACGCCGACGAGGAATTCTCCATCACCTTTGAGGTACACGCCCTCGATATCGTGCAGGTCCAGATAGAATTCTGGATCCTCGATGAGGGTGCCCATCTCGCGCAATCCCGCTTCGTGCAGTCCAAGCACCGCCTCGTGATCTCCTCGCTCATAGCGGCGGATGTGCAGCTTCTCGCAGGCCACCGTCAACTGTTCTCCGTCGCGTCCGACTCGTCGAGACCGGCCACGCTCAACGCTTCAGAGAGGCTATCGTGGCGCACCACGCTCGCGATCAGCCCTTCACGAACGATGAAGACGGAAGCCACAGTCTGAATCAGGGTAGTCTCGCCGGTCTCCGTAGAAGTCCATGACGCATCCTGCTCCACGGCCACCGTCTCCGATGCGTGGAAGACCCGCCGGGGGACGAGACGGACACCCGCACGGTTCGCCCAGTCACGGAGCAACTGCGCTCCACGTCCGGCTCCACGAGGACCGCTCACCTCGACATCAGGGTGCGAAAGGTCCACCAGCCGGTCCACGTCTCCGCCGTTCAGGGCCTCGTGCCATTGGGCGACCGCGCGGACTTCGGGGGCGGTCCCGGCGAAGCCTCTATCCATCCCGCGTAGTAGCGTAGTGGGTGCGATTTTCCAGGGCGAACTTCTCCGAGACGCCGGCGGTCGGGTATTCGCCGTCGAAGCAGGCCCGGCAGAGATTCTTCTTCGGTTGTCCGGTCGCCCGGACCATCGCCTCGTTGGAGAGGTAGGCCAGCGACGTGGCCCCGATCTGGCGTTCTATCTCCTCGACAGCGTGCTGCGCTCCGACGAGCTGGTCCGGGCTGTCCATGTCTATGCCGTAGTAGCAGGGGCCGGTGATCGGGGGCGACGAGACCCGGAAGTGGACCTCGACCGCGCCCGCCTCGAAGAGCAGCTTCACCAGCTTGCGGCTGGTATTTCCGCGCACGATGGAGTCATCCACCACCACGACTCTCTTGCCTTCGATCACGCTGGGTAGGGGGTTCAGTTTCAGGCGCAGGCCGATCTGGCGCATCCCATCCGTCGGCTGGATGAAGGTCCGTCCGACGTAGCGGTTCTTGATGAGGCCCTCGCCGTACGGGATGCCGCTCCGCCGAGAATACCCGACTGCCGCCATCATCCCCGAGTCAGGCACAGGGATGACCACGTCGGCCTCGGCAGGGGCCTCCTCGGCCAGGAACTCACCCATCTTCTGGCGGGAGTCCCCGATCTCCTGCCCGTCGAAGCGGGAGTCCGGGCGGGCGAAGTACACGTACTCGAAGACGCACAAAGCCGTCCTGGGACTCTCGGCCTGGTAGCTCGTTACGCCTGCGTCGTCTATCACGACCACCTCGCCTGGTTTCACCACACGCAGGAACTTCGCCCCGATGATATCCAGCCCGCACGTCTCGCTGGAGACCGCGTATCCACCGTCCACCTCCCCGATACACAGCGGCCGGAAGCCGTGCGGGTCCCGGAACGCAACGAGTTTGTCGCGGAAGATCATGGCTACAGAGTAAGCTCCTTCGAGCCTGTGCATCGCCTCCCGAACCGCCTCGCCCACGGAGCGCCCTTTCTCCAACTCGCTCACCGCCGCCGCCGCGATGAACGTCGTGTCCGAGGTGGAGTTGAAGGAGAAACCCTCTTCGGATAGTTCAGCCCCGAGCCCGGCGGCGTTGACCAGGTTGCCGTTGTGTGCGACTGCCACGTTCACGTCGCCGCGCCCGTGGAACTCCGGCTGGGCGTTCTCCCAGGAGGCCGAGCCCGTGGTCGAGTACCGGACATGCCCGAGCGCAATGTGTCCGTCCTCGAGCGCCGCGAGCCGCGGCGGGTCGAAGACCTGGGAGACCAGTCCCATGTCCCGTACCGCCGTCGTGCGCGTCCCGTCGGAGACAGCGATACCGGCGGATTCCTGGCCCCGGTGCTGCAAGGCGTACAGGCCGAAATACGTCCGCTGCGCCAGCTCTCCCGCCAGCTCGCGGGAGTACAATCCGAAGACGCCGCACGCCTCCTTCGGCTTCCCGTCGGGGTCTCGGATATCCTCGCTCACAAAGCTCACCTTCCGGGTCTCAGATCCTGTCCAACTCCGCCGCCGTCAACTCGCTCGTCACGTTGCCGGTGTTCAGCGTGGACGCCGGCTCGAAGAGCATGACGTGCGCTTCCTCCTCGGCCACCGGCCGGTGCTCGATCCCGCGCGGCACCACAATAAACTCGCCTTCCTCGACCTCCACACTCCGGTCCCGAAACTCCATCCTGAACCGTCCCTTCACGACGAGGAAAAGCTCGTCCTCCTCGTCGTGGTGGTGCCAGACGAACTCCCCGAGGAACTTGACCAGCTTCACGTGCTGTTCGTTCAGTTCACCCACGATCTTCGGGCTCCAATGCTCATCGAAGAGCGAGAGTTTCTCGGCGAGATTCACCTTCCCCACGCTCAACCCACGGCCTCCGATCCACCGACGGCCTCGCCGGGGATGCCGAAAAGGTCTCTCTCGTGTGCGTCCCTCAACTCATCCAGGCTCAGGTCCACGAGACCTTCCACCCTGAACCTCTCTCCACCTGTATATCCGATATCGTCGTAGGCGAAGCCGCTCAGAGCGCTTTGCACTTCGTCCCATCTCTCCTCCCGGAACGCGATCAGGAAGTCCGCACCGTCTTCTCCCAGTAAGATTTCGAGCGCGCGCCCGCTTTTGTTCGTCCTCTCGACCTCAAGCTCATCGTACTCGAAGCCGATCCCGCCGGCCATCGCCATCTCGGCCAGCGCCACCAGGTTGCCGCCACCGGACAGGTCGTGCGCCGTGTCGATTAGCCCCGAGCGGATCATGTCCCGCACCAGGTCGGATGCCCGCTTTTCAGCCGTCAGGCCCGTCTTCGGAGGAACGCCGGCGACTTTGCCGTGCATGATCTCCAGATAGTCAGAACCTGCCAGGGGCGACTCGTCCGTCGGCCGCATTTTCCCTCCGAGCACCACGACCTTGTCACCCTCGCGTTTGAAAGCGGGCGTGGCGTGACGGCTCGCATCCTCCAGTACGCCGACCATCCCGACGACGGGCGTCGGGTAGATCGAGCCCCGCGCCGTCTCGTTGTACAGGCTGACGTTGCCGCTTACAACCGGCACACCGAAAGCCTCGCACGCCTCGGACATGCCCTCGATGCACTCGGCGAGCTGGTAGTAGCCTTCCCGCTTCTCCGGGTTGCCGAAGTTCAGGCAGTTGGTGAGGGCGACCGGCTCCGCCCCGACGCACGAGAGGTTGCGGTAAGCCTCGGCCACGGTCGCCGCCCCTCCGCCTCGCGGGTCGAGGTAGCAGTGGCGGCCCCGGCCGTCGGTGGTCATGGCGAAGCCGCGCTTCGTGCCCTTTATCCGCATCACCGCCGCGTCGGCACCGGGACGAACCACGGTGTTCGTGCCGACCTCGTGATCGTACTGGCCGTAGATGGAGCGCCGGGAACGCAGGTTCGGGTGAGCGAGCATCTTCAGCAGGACCTCGTTGTAGTCGTCCGGCTCCGGCAGGGTTTCGAGGTCGAGCTTTGCAATTTCGTCCAGATAAGCTGGCCTGACGACCTCACGCTCGTAGGTGGGGGCGTCGGCGAGGTGTTCGGCGGGGACGGAGCCGACGACCTCGCCGCCCTCGATCACCCGCAGGTCGCCGTGGTCCGCGACGCGCCCCACGACCGTCCCGCCAATACCGTACCGCCCCGCGAGCGCCAGGACTTCCTCCGCGTCCTCCGGCGCGACGACGGTGAGCATGCGTTCCTGGGACTCGGAAATCATGGCCTCGAACGGCTCCATCCCGCTCTCCCGCCGGGGGATCCTATCCACCTCGATGTCTATGCCGACGCCACCGCCAGCCGCCATCTCCGAGGCCGAAGACGTGATGCCAGCCGCCCCGAGGTCTTGCAACGAGACGAGCAGATCCTCCTCCAGCAGCTTCAGGCAACATTCGATCAGCATCTTCTCCGCGAACGGGTCCCCGACCTGCACGTTGGACCGCTTCGACTCGGATTCTTCCGTCAGCTCGTCGGACGCGAAGGTGGCCCCGTGGATGCCATCGCGGCCGGTCTTCGACCCAAGCAGCACGACCAGGTTCCCCTCACCCGTGGCCCGCGAGCGCACCAGGTCCTCCGTCCGTATGAGCCCCACGCACATCGCGTTTACCAGCAGGTTCCCCGAGTACGCCCGCGAGAACTCGACCTCGCCGCCGACGGTCGGCACCCCGACCGCGTTCCCATACCCGCCGATGCCGCGCACCACCTCGCGGAAGAGGTAGCGGTTCCGCTCCTCGTCCAGCGGCCCGAAGCGCAGCGAGTCCAGAAGCGCCACCGGCCGCGCGCCCATCGCCAGGATGTCGCGGATGATCCCACCGACGCCCGTCGCCGCCCCCTCGTAGGGCTCGACGGCCGAAGGATGGTTGTGGCTCTCGACCTTGAACGCCAGCGCCCACCCGTCCCCCACCTCGACCACGCCCGCATTCTCCCCCGGCCCCTGCAACACGCGCGGCCCGTCGTTCGGGAAGCGTTTTAGCAGCGGGCGCGAGTTCTTGTAGCCGCAATGCTCGCTCCACATCACGCTGAACAACGACAACTCCAGGAAGTTCGGCGCCCGTCCCAGCAACTCCAGGATTCGGTGGTACTCGGAATCGGAGAGTCCGAGCGCGCTGTACGTCTCCTGTACGTTCAAACCGTGGCCTCCGCGAGCACCGAGCGTAGGATCTTAAGTCCCTCGTCCGAGCCGAGTGCGGGATCTGAAACCCTCTCTGGGTGCGGCATCACGCCGACGACGTTCCGGCCCTCGTTACACACCCCGGCGATGTCATTCGCGGAACCGTTCGGGTTCTCCAGGTAGCGGAGCACTACCCGCCCCTCGTCTTCGAGGCGCGCCAGCGTCTCCGGATCAGCGAAGTAGTTGCCCTCGTTGTGGGCGATGGGAAGGGTGAGTTCCTCGCCATTCTCGCAGCCCGAGGTCCAGGGCGTCTCCTTAGTCTCGACGCGCACGCGGACGCGGTCGCAGGCGAAGCGCATGTGGGTATTTTGGAGTAAAGCGCCGGGCAGCAGATGCGCCTCGCAGAGTACCTGGAACCCGTTGCAGACGCCGAGGACCGGACCGCCATCCCTGGCGAAATCTTCGAGCGGTCCCATGACCCTGGCGAAGCGGGCGATGGCGCCGGGGCGGAGGTAGTCGCCGTAGGAGAATCCGCCGGGCACGATCACGGCATCCGAGCCCTTCAGGTCCGCGTCGGCGTGCCAGAGCTCCACCGGCTCCGCGCCCATCAGCTCGACGGCGTGCAGGGCGTCGCGGTCGCAGTTGGAGCCGGGGAAGACGGTGACCCCGATCCTCACGAGACCACCTCCCACTCGTACTCCTCGACCGTCGGGTTGGCCAGCAGGCGGCGGCACATGGCGTCCACGTCGTCGGCGCTCTCCAGCTCCATCTCGATGAGACGCCCGACGTGGACCGTCTTCACGCCCCCGAAACCCAGGGCCGGGAGCGCGCCCCGCACAGCCTCGCCCTGCGGGTCGAGGATGCCTTCCTTGGGACGAACGAGGACCCGGACTTTCAAGCTAGAGCGCTCCCTTCTCCGTGACGCGGCGCAGCATCTCGGCGTAGGCGTCCTCGACGCCGCCCATGTCGTTGCGGAAACGGTCCTTGTCCAGCTTCTCGTTTGTCTCCTTGTCCCAGAAACGGCAGGTGTCCGGGGAGATCTCGTCTGCCAGCATCGGTTGTCCGGCGGCGTCCTTGCCGACCTCTATCTTGAAGTCCACCAGGATGATCCCGCGCTCGTCGAAGAACGGCGCGAGGATCTCGTTCACCTTCAGCCCCAGCTCCTCGCAGAACTCGAGATCCTCGTCCGAGACCCCGAGCTCGCGCAGGTGGTGCCAGTTGACGAGCGGGTCGTCGAGATCGTCGTCCTTGTAGCACAACTCGACGATGGGAGCCTTGAAGCGACGTCCCTCCTCAAAACCGAGCAGCCGCTTTATGGAGCCCGTGGCCAGGTTGCGAACCACGATCTCGACGGGCAGCATGGTGAGCTTTTTGGTCTTGATGGACGTGTCATCCACCTGCTCGACGAAGTGCGTCGGCACCCCGTTTGTCTCCAGGTAAGCGAAGAGCGCCGCGCTCATCGTGGCGTTCGTCCGACCTTTGCCCTCCCACGAGCCGCGTTTCTTGGCGTTAAAGGCGGTCGCGTCGTCCTTGTAGCGATGAAGCAGTATGTCCGCCTCATCCGTTGTAAAGACCTTCTTCGCCTTGCCTTCGTATAGCAATGCCTCAGTCACGCTCCAACCTTCCTTTCAATTCTTCCACCCGTTCGAACACCACCCCGGTGTTGCGCACCGCGTACACCGGATCGAAGAGCCCTTCGAGGTCCGGGCCCAGTCTTTCCCGCACTTCCTCGTCCTCCGCGAGCAGGTCCCGGAACCCATCCTCGCCGTCCCATGCCCGCATCGCCGCACCCTGGACGATCCCGTAAGCGTCGTCCCGACTCATACCGGCCTCGACCAGCGCGAGCAGCACGCGCCCAGAGAACACTATGCCGCCACCGAGGTTCAGGTTCTCCAGCATCCGCTCGCGGTCCACGTCGAGACCGCGCAGCACACGGCACACGGTGCGCAGCATGTAGAGGGCGGCGATGGTGGCGTCGGGGAGCACGACGCGCTCGGCGGAAGAGTGGCTTATATCGCGCTCCTGCCACAGGGCGTTGTCCTCGAAGCCGACCTGCGCGTAGCCCCGCATCAGGCGGGCCATGCCGCAGAGACGTTCGCACAGGATCGGGTTCCGCTTGTGCGGCATCGCCGATGAGCCCTTCTGACCGCGCCCGAAAGGCTCGGCAAGCTCCCTGATCTCGGTTCGCTGAGAGCCCCTGATCTCAAGTGCGATCTTCTCGACCGTCGATCCAACGATGGCGAGCGTCGAGA
>Ga0136619_10000678_pt1 | contig 13007 bp, 14 predicted proteins | sample AntDrymUQ3532106_2_FD_104807 | JGI IMG/M metagenome (GOLD analysis project Ga0136619, IMG submission 104807) | Polar desert sand microbial communities from Dry Valleys, Antarctica - metaG UQ353 (21.06) | ecosystem: Environmental > Terrestrial > Soil > Desert | place: Antarctica: Dry Valley...
AGTCTCCTCCAATCGGCGGAGCCCCTGTACTCACGGCTCTTCGGCTGGCGCCTCATCACGGTGCGGTTGGGGGCCCCAGCCCCAACCGCCGAGTCTCCTCCAATCGGCGGAGCCTCACGCCTCCGGGCTCTCCACCCGCAGCGTCGCCGCCACGTTGCGGACGGCGTCGAGGCGGCGCAGGGCGTCGATGGCCTGCCGCTGGCGGTGCTCGGCGGCGCGGTGGGTGACGATGAGCAGCATCGCCTCGCTCCCCTCCCCCTCCTGCCACACCGACTTGATGCTGACCCCGGCGTCGCCGAAGGTCCCGGCGATCCGGGCGAGGACGCCCGGTTCGTCCGCCACCTCGAGCCGGAGGTACCACTTGGTGGCCACGTCGGCGAAGTCGGCCAGCTCGGCGGACGAGAAACGGATGGGTGGGGCCGCCTGGGCGCCGGCCAGGACCTGGCGGGCGGCGTCGATGACGTCGCCGAGCACGGACGTCGCCGTCGGCTCTCCGCCGGCCCCCGGCCCGGCGAACAGCAGCTCGTGGATGGAGGGGCCGCTGACGAAGATGGCGTTGGTGGCGCCGCGGATGGCGGCCAAGGGGTGATCGGACGGGATCATCGTCGGATGGACCCGGGCGCTCACCCCGTTCTCGGTCCTGGTGGCGATGGCGAGCAGCTTCACCTCGTAGCCGAGGAAGTGGGCCCAGAACAGGTCGACCGCCTCGAGCCGGTCGATCCCCTCGTAGGGGACGTCGTCGATGCCCACCCAGGTCCCGAAGGCGAGCGAGGCGAGGATGGCCGCCTTGGCGGCGGCATCGGCGCCGGTGACGTCGGCGGTCGGGTCCGACTCGGCATAGCCCAGGGCCTGGGCCTCGGCCAGGGCATCGGCGTACTCCTCCCCGTCGGCCATCCGGGTGAGGATGTAGTTGGTGGTGCCGTTGACGATGCCGGCCACCCGCTCGATCTGCTCCCCGGCCAGCGTCTCGGACAGCGGCCGGATGATGGGGATGCCACCGCCGACGGCGGCCTCGAACAGCAGAGGGACGCCGCTACGCCCGGCGGCGGCGATCAGCTCCGGCCCGCGGGCCGCGATCAGCTCCTTGTTGGCGGTGACCACCGGCTTGCCGGCGTCGAGGGCGGCGAGCACCAGATCGCCCGCCGGGTCGAGACCCCCCATCACCTCCACCACGAGGCGGACCTCGGGGTCGGCCACCACCTCGGCAGGGTCGGCGGTGAGCACCCCGGCGGGCAGATCGACCAGGCGGGGCTTACCGGGATCCCGCACCGCCACCCGTCGCACCTGGAGGTCGAGCCCGGTCTTGGCCACGATGGCGGCGTGGTCGTCGACCAGCCGGCGGATCAGCGTCCCGCCCACGGTGCCCGCCCCCAGGATGCCGATGCCGACGGTGGAGTCCATGGCGGGCGATGGTACCGACGGCTCGCGGCGGGGCGGTCAGACCAGCTCGGCGTCATCCCCGCCGGCCCATTCGGGGCGGACCAGGACCTCGGCGGCGATGGGAACGAACCCGCAGGCGAGAAAGGCCCGCAGCGACGCGGCGTTGCCCGGCGACACCTGAGCGAAGCACCACTCCCCGCGTGGCATCGCCGCCAGGCTGGCCAGGATCAGCCGGCGCCCGTTCCCGGCGCCGGCCGAGGAGCGGTCGAACAGCTCGACGGACATCTCAATACGTCCCACCAGCCCGCGGCCGACCACCGCCAGCCCTGCATCGTCGCCGCCGACGGTCACCTCCCGTCGATGATTGCGGGCCCGGCGCACCCGGGCGTGGTGGTCGAGGTCGGTGCGCACCGGCAGCGGCTCCTCACCGGTGGGCCCGGCCCGCCGCACCAGCACGGCGTCGTGGCATCCGATCCATCCGTCCGGGCCGGCCAGGAAGCGGAGCACGTCAGGATGGGCCGATCTCCCGAAGCCGTCGGCGCCCCTGGCGGCGAGGTGGGTGGGGTCGACGTCGCCGAGCACGTAGGCGTGCCCGGTGAGCTCGACCACCGCCCAGGTGCCCGCCTGGTCGGGTGGCATGACCTCGACCGCCCCGTCGACCGGCGGGAACCGGCCGGCGGCGGCTGCGGTCAGGATCCCGAGGAGCGGATGGTCGACCGCCTCGTGTTCCGTCACATCCGGTCCGGGATGGGGATGGCAAGCAGGTCGAGCAGCAGCTCCAACACCCGCAGGGTCAGCCCGACCAGCGCCAGCCACGCTGCCTGCCGGTCGGGATCGGGCTCGCTGAGGATATGGCACGCCTCGTAGAAGCGGTTGAAGTCGGTGGCGACGTCGTAGGTGTACTCGGCCAGGTGGTTGGGGGCGCGCAGCTCGGTGGCCCGGGCCAGGACGTCCTCGAGCCGGGAGAGCCGGAGCATCAGGTTGCGCTCGGCGGGGACGGTGGGGGCGATCAGGGCGCCCGGTTCCAGCCCCCGCTGCGCGGCGTTGCGCAGGATCGAGCGGATCCGCACCGCTCCGTAGAGCAGGTAGGGCCCGGTCTTGCCCTCGAACGAGACGAAGCGGTCGAGGTCGAAGATGTAGTCCGAGGTACGGTGGTTGGCCAGGTCGCCGTACTTGAGGGCCGCCACCCCCACCGTGGTGGCGATCCGCTCCCGCTCGGCCGGGTCGTACCCGGCGGCGAGGTCGTTCTCGTCGAGGCGGACCGCCGCCTTGGCCACGGCGTCGTCGATCAGCCCCTGCAGGGCGGGGAGGCCGCCATCGCGGGTGCGCAGCGGCCTGCCGTCGGTCCCGTTGACGGTCCCGAACGGGTCGTGCTCGAGAAGGATGCCCGGTCCGGCGATCCCGGTGCGGCGGCATGCCCTGAACAACTGCTCGAAGTGGAGCGACTGGCGGGCGTCCACCACGTAGAGGATGGCCTCGGCGCCGAGGTCGTCGACCCGCTCCTCGATGGTGGCCAGGTCGGTGGTGGCGTACAGGTAGCCCCCGTCGGAGCGCACCAGCAACAGCGGCGGCATCGGGGCGGTGTCGGTCGGCTCGGCCACCTCGACCACCAGGGCGCCCTGGCTGTCGGTGAGCACGCCGGCACGGCGGATCCGCTCCATCATCACCGGGATCCGGTCCTGGACCTGGGCTTCGCCGAACCAGACGTCGAAGTGGACGTCGAGGGTGTCGTACACCCGCCGCATCGCCTCGATGGAGGTGGTGCGGAAGTGCTGCCACAGCGCCACGTACCCGGGGTCGGCCTTCTGGAGGGTGAGCGAGGCCGCCTTGACCTCCTCGGCGAACCCGGGGTCGCTCGCCGCTCGCCCCGCCGCCTCCGGGTAGAGCGCCTCGAGATCGTCCATGGTCACCGGTGACCGTTTCGGGTAGGGGTGGGTCGCCTCGGGGTCGAAGTAGGGCAGGTCGGGTTGGCGGCGTCTGATGATGGCGATGAGCTGGCCCATCGGGGCGCCCCGGTCGCCGAGGTGGACGTCGCCGACGACGTCGTGACCGGCAAAGCGCAGCATCCGCTTGATCGACTCGCCGATGATGGCGGGACGGAGGTGGCCGACGTGGAGCTGCTTGGCCACGTTGGGCCCGCCGTAATCCACAACGGTGCGCACCGGGGACACCAGCGGCACCCCGAGCCGCTCGTCGCCGGCCATCTCGGCCGCCACCGAGGCGACGTAGCCGTCGATGAGCCGCATGTTGATGAAACCCGGTCCCGCCACCTCCAAACTCTGGATCACCTCACCGGGGTCGACCGCCGCCACCACCGCCTCGGCCAGGTCACGGGGCGCCCGTCCCGCCCCCTTGGCCGCCGCCATGGCGCCGTTGCACTGGAAGTCGGCGAGCTCGGGACGCTGCGAGACGGCGACCTCGCCGAATGCGGGATCGAGACCGCGGGCGGCGAAGCCGTCGCCAAGACGGGTGCTGAGATGCTTGGTGATCGAAGTCATGAAGGGGTCCGGCGAGGATAGGGCCGAGAGAGGCCGGCCAGACCCGCTGGTACAATCGCCGCCCGGCCGTGACCCGGGACCTCTCCGGATCACACGCCCCAGTAGCTCAGGGGATAGAGCACCGGCCTCCGGAGCCGGGTGCGCAGGTTCGAATCCTGTCTGGGGCACCGACGTACCCGCCGTGGCGGTGGTGTGGCGCCGTCGCCGCCGGCTCGGGAGGTGCTGCCACGGATGGGCGGCGGGTGGCGTTAGGTTCCCCCCATGGCAGGCGCCACCCGCTTGGTGACCGGTTTCGTGCTCGCCGCCGCGCTCGCCATCACCCCGGCGGCGGCGGTCCAGACCCCGCGGCAGAGCGGGTGCGTCGGGCATCCCGACGTCACCGCCGCCGCCACCGAGCCCGTCCCCGGTGCCCTGACCGAGGTCGTCGACCGCCACCTCTCCGACCCGGGGCTGGCCGATGCCGACCTGGGGCTGTCGCTGTGGATCGACGGCTACGGCGAGGTGGCGGCCAGCATCCCCAACCGGAGGCTGCGCCCCGCCAGCGCTCAGAAGATCCTCACCGCCATCGCCGCCTTCGAGGTCCTGGGACCCGACCGGCGGATGGCCACCACGGTGGTCGTCGACGGGCCGGTCATCGACGGCACCGTCGTCGGCAACCTCTACCTGGTCGGCGGCGGCGACCCCACCCTGACCCGGGGGGGCGGCCACTCGCTGTCGACCCTGGCCGGGATGGTCCGGCTGCATGGCATAGGCGCGGTCGCCGGCGGGGTGGTCGTCGACGAGTCCCGTTACGACTCGCGGCGCGATGCCGACGGCTGGGACATCGACAACTTCCCCGAATCGGTCGGGTCGCTGTCGGCGCTGGTGGTCGACGGCAACGACTACCGCGGCGACGTCCCCTTCTACGTGTCGCCGGCGCTCCACAACGGCAGGCTGTTCGGTCAGATGCTCGCCGGGCGCGGGGTGACGGTGGGGGCGGCCCCGACGTTGGGGATGGCCCCGGACGGCGCCGACGTCATCGCCGAGGTGCGCTCCCCTCCGGTGTCCGATCTGGTCGCCGAGATCCTCACCGAGAGCGACAACACCGTCGCCGAGTTGCTGTTGAAGGAGGTGGGGCTGGTCGCCACCGGCCGGGGATCGACCCGGATGGGCGCCGACGCCGCCGAGGAGGTGAGCCGCTCGCTGTGCATGCGAGCCTCGGAGGAGCAAGCCGACGGCTCCGGGTTGTCCGACCTCGATGCCCGTTCGGCCCGGGACTGGCGTTCGCTGCTCCAGGCGGCGCAGAGCCGGGACTGGTACCCGCTGCTGCTCGACGGGCTGGCGCTCGCCGGGCAGACCGGAACCCTGCAGAACCGGTTCGTCGACACCGCCGCCCAGGACAACATGCGGGCCAAGACCGGGACGATCGAGCGGCTCCGCTCCCTGACCGGGCTGATGACCACGGCTGGGGGGCGGCAGGTGTTCTTCTCGGTGATCATCCAGGCGGACGAGCCGTTCCGCGGGCTACAGCTCCTCGACGCCATGCTCGCCGAGATCGCCGCCGACCGGTCCTGACCCGGATCAGAGGATGCCGCCCATGGCTCCGGCTCTGGCGAGGACGAGCACATCCATGGTCAGGGCGACGGCGACGTGGAGGAACACCCCCGGGACCCAGCTGCGCGACCGCAGCGCCAGGGCCCCGAGACCGAGCCCGGCGACGATGGCGGCGACCGCCTCCGGCATCGGCTTGGCGAAATGGATCATGGTGTAGGGCACGGTCATGATCGGGACCGCCAGCCACCCGAAGCGGCGGGCCAGCCCGAAGGTCATGAACCCCCTGAAGAATGCCTCGACCCCGACGAACTGGATCGAGTACCCCACCCAGTAGACCCACAGACCGGCTCCGCCCTCGGCCGCCCGATCGTAGAACGGGTAGTAGGTGCCGAACGACTGGAACCCGGACACCCAGATCAGGACGGGCAGCATCACCAGGTAGGCGACGCCGTAGACGGGAAGGTGACGGGCGATGCCCTCGACCCGGTAGCCGAGCTCGGAGGGCCGCAGGCGGAGCAGCCACACCCCGACCCCGAGCGGCACCAGGACCCGCCACAGCAGCGAGGACAGGCCCCACCAAAGGTAGGCGGCGGCGTCGGCGAGGTCGGCGAACCGTCCCCCGCCAGCCTCGGCGACCCAATGGCGCACCCCCGACGAGGCGTAGAACCCGGGTCGACCCCAGTACTCGAACAGCAGGAGGAGCACCGTGGCGGTCACCAACAGCGTCGCCGCCTGTCGATCCTCCTCGGAGATACCGTCGATGAGCGGACGGCGTTTGGTGTCGATCACCGCCGCCAGTGTATTGAGCGGACTCCGCCGCCCTCGCTTCGAGCGACCGATGAGTATCCTGCTTTCGCGCTCTCACCCGCGGAGGTGGCCACGCATGCGACCAATCTGGAAAGGCGCCATATCGTTCGGGCTGGTGACGATCCCGGTGGGCCTCTACTCGGCCACCGAGGATCGCCGACCGAAGTTCCGTCAGCTCCGCCAGTCCGATCACAGCCCGATCAAGTACAAGCGGGTGGCCGAGACCGACGGCAACGAGGTCGCATACGAGGACATCGTGAAGGGTTACGAGGTCGACAAGGGCCGCTACGTGGTGTTCACCCCCGACGAGCTGGCCACGGTGTTGGGGGGCGGCACCTCCGGCACCGTCGACGTGGTCCAGTTCGTCAAGCAGGAGGAGATCGACCCCATCTACTACCGGTCGTCCTACTACCTGGCACCGGAGAAGACCGGGGTCAAGGCGTACCGGCTGCTGCTCGAGGCGCTGGAGAAGCGCGACATGGTCGGGGTGGCCAAGGTGGCGCTGCGCGAACGGGAGTACCTGGCAACGCTGCGCGCCGAGGAAGGCGTCATCGTCATGGAGACCATGTACTGGCCGGACGAGATCCGCGAGCCCGCCTTCGAGACGCTCGAGGAGAAGGTCGAGGTCAGGGCGGACGAGGCGAAGATGGCCGAGATGATCATCGACAACCTCACCGGAGCCTTCGACCCCGAGGCCTGGCACGACGAGTCACGCGAGGCGGTGGAGGCCGCCGCCCGCCAGAAGGTCGAAGGCCAGGAGATCGTCGCCCCCGAGGCCCCCGAACCCGCAGGCGTCGTCGACCTGATGGAAGCCCTACGCGCCAGCGTCGAAGCCACCAAGGCCAAGAAAGCCGGCTGACTCGGCCTCGAACCCTCCGGGTCTGTTTCCCTTCCCCCTCCGGGTCTGTTTCCCCTCCCCCTCCGGGTCTGTTTCCCCTCCCCCTCCGGGTCTGTTTCCCCTCCCCCTCCGGGTCTGTTTCCCCTCCCCCTCCGGGGGAGGGGTGGCCGTGACCAATCGCCGAAGGCGAACAACCGGCCGGGGCGGGGGAAGGCCGCCAGACCGCACCACCGGGGCCTCGTATCCCACCCCGCCTCGCAAAGCCCACCCACCCCTCCCAAGTGGAGGGGAAAAGAACCGGGCCGGGACGGGGAAGGCAGCCAGACCGCCTCAGGGATCGGCGGGATGGCCTGGCCACGACTGCCTGGCCTCAAGACATTCGGCGATGTACTCCAGCACGTCGTACAGATGGCAGTACACGTCGTCGTTCGATACCCGCACTACCTCGATACCGCCGACGGCCAGGCGGGCATCACGCCGTGCGTCTTGGTCCGGGTCATGGGTGTCTCCGTCGACTTCGGCGGCAAGCCGACGCTCCGGGCAGTAGAAGTCCAGGATCGCCCGCCCGACCGCGTGCTGGCGATGGAACCGATACCCGGCCAAGCGACGCTTTCTCAGCCTGTCCCACAGGATGACCTCGGCATCCGGCATGCTCTGCCGCAGCTCCCGCGCCCTTGTCCTGATCCAGTCGCGGTCGACATCCATATGAGTGAACTACCAGACCCCGACCTCCCGTTCCACCCCCGTGTTTCTCCTCCGGTTCTGTTTCCCCTCCCCCCCTTCGGTTCTGTTTCCCCTCCCCCTTCGGGGGAGGGGTGGCCGTCACCAATTGCCGAAGGCGAGCACCGGCCGGGGCGGGGGAAGGCCGCCAGACCACATCGCCGGGCCTCCGTATCCCACCCCGCCTCGCAGAGCCTCGGCACCCCTCCCAACGGGAGGGGAAAGAGAACGCGGGAGGGGAAAAGAAGGTTCAGACGGGGCCTTCGGCATCCCAGGTTATGGAGGAGGGTGGGTCGTCGGTGAAACCCTTGAACGAGGGGCCGCGTAGTCGGCCGGCGCCGGTGAAGTCCTTGTACTGCACCATCGCCACCAGCACCGGCTCCACCCAGACGGCCTGGCGGGGCATCGCCGGGTCGGGGAGGAACGGCGAATCGGGACGCCGCATCTCGTCGAGGGCGGACCGGACGGCGCCGAGCGTGGCGTCACCGAAGCCGGACCCCACCGCCCCCACCCAGCGCAGCCCGGCCTCGGTCCACAGCCCGACCAGCAGCGACCCGAAGGTACCGCTCCTCCCACCTCCCCCGGGCAGGAACCCCCCCACCACGGTCCGGACCGATCGGAACCGGGTGATCTTGCGCCAATCCGGCGAGCGGACCCCCGGTCGGTACGGGGAGCGCCGCTGTTTGGCCACGGTCCCCTCCAATCGGCGCCGGTCGACCAGCTCCCAGAGGGCGGTCGGGTCCTCCTCGATGACGGTGGAGGCCACCAGCGGGGCCGGCAGCTCCAGTGCTTCCAGCCGCAGGCGGCGACGCTCCCACGGCTCGTCGATCACCTCGGACCCGTCGTAGAGGATGTCGAACACGACGTACGAGACCGGCACGGCGGTGACGGCGCGGCTGATCCGGTCGGCGCCCGACAGGTTCATCCGCTGCTGGAGCAGCTCGAACGACGGCCGCCCGGTGTCGTCGAGCGACACGATCTCTCCGTCGAGCACCACCGGGCGGTCGGCAACCGGCACCCCGAGCTCGGGGTAGCGGGCGGTGGCGTCGTTGCCCAGCCGGGAGCGCAGCGAGACGGCGCCGCCGTCCCAGCTCAAGATGGTGCGCACCCCGTCCCACTTCAGCTCGAACACCCAATCGGGATGGGCGAACACCCGCGGCCACGGGCTCGCCAGCATCGGCGGGTAGTCGGGGAGGGCTATGCCTCCAGCTCCCGGCGCACCAGTTGCTGGACGAGACCGCCGTCCAGCCCCTCGCCGGACCGCATCACCTGGCCGATGACCCGACCGGTGAGCTTGCCCGGCGGGGTGTCCGGATCGGCGGCGATGGCGTCGGCGACGACCCGGCGCACGATCTCGGCGGTCTCCTCCTCGCCGACCGTCGTGGGGAGCCACCGCTGCAGGTAGTCGATCTCGGCGGTGAGCCGCTCGACGTGGGCCGCTCCCCGCTCGCCGGCGGCGGCGAACTCGGTGCGTGCCTTCGCCATCCGCTTCACGTAGCTGCCGATGGCGTCGCGGTAGAGCGCATCGTCCACCTCGCCTGCGAACCCGGGATCAGACTTGGTGCGGGAGATCTCGGTCTCGATCTGGCGGACGACGTCGCGGCGCAGGGCGTCACCGGTCTTGATGGCGTCGGTGAGCTCGGCCCGGAGCTGGTGGCGGATGGTGTCGGCTGGCATCCCGCCATTCAACCATCACCGGTCGGACGCCCAGTCGGGAGATGTTCGTCCAGGAATCGAGAAAACCCCTTGTTTCGGTGCCCGACCGGGTCTACTCTTCCTGGTACGGCCGCTCTGCGGCTTTCTTGATGAACCCCTTTGTGAAGCTTTTCACGAGCCACCTCCCACCACAACGAGCCAGGAGCACTGAACACATGCTGACCGTTACCGACTGGAGAGATCTCTCGGCGTGCCGGCACTCCGATCCCGAGCTGTTCTTTCCCATCGGGACGACTGGTCCCGCCGTCGACCAGATCGAGAAGGCCAAAGCCATCTGCGGGACGTGTTCGGTCCGCGAGGAGTGTCTGCTCTACGCCTTCGAGACCAACCAGGAGGCCGGGGTGTGGGGCGGTTTCCCCGAGGACGAGCGCCGCAGGCTGCGCAAGCGCTGGCTGGCCGAGCGCCGTCGTCAGCGCCAGGCCTCCTGACCGGCCGGGTGCGACCCGACTTCCCGCCGCGGCCGGCCGGGACATGGAAGGCTTACAGACCGAACCCGATGCCGGTGCGGTAGGTGCCGTCGTCGATCTGGACGAACGCAAGCTTCTTGGTGACCAGCCCGAACCGGTTTCCCTTGGTGTCGGTCACCCACACCACCCCCTGCCCGCCGGCGATCGCCTTCTCCAGCTCCGCCCGGATCACCTCCGGGTCGGCGACCTCGATCTCGAGCTCGCGGGCCCCCTGGACCCCGATACGCACCTTGACCGACGTGGCCATGAACTCTCCCGTTGCTGTTCGGCGGAGCCGCCGCTATCTCACCACGAGCTGCGGATGGGCCCGCACCCGGGGCTTGCGGGCCTCGGTCTCGGAGGCGAGCGCCTCGAAGGCGCGTGACGCCTCCCCATTCGGGTCGGCGATCATCGCCGGGATGCCGACGTCGGCGCCCTCCCGCATCGCCGGGACCAGCGGGATCTGACCGAGCAGCGGAACCTCGAGCTCGTCCGCCAGCTCCTGTCCCCCACCCTGGCCGAAGATCGGGTAGCGCTTCCCGTCGTCGCCGGTGAACCACGACATGTTCTCGACCACGCCCAGGATCTCCTGGTTCACCTTGCGCGCCATGAGCCCGGCGCGCTTGGCCACCCGCTGGGCCGTCGGCTGGGGGGTGGTGACGATGAGCGCCTGCGCCCTGGGGAGGAACTGGGCGAGCGACAGGGCGATGTCGCCCGTGCCCGGCGGCATGTCGATCAGGAGGTAGTCCGGATCGTCCCAATAGACGTCGACGAGGAACTGCTCCATCGCCTTGTGGAGCATCGGGCCCCGCCAGATCACCGCCTGGTCGGGACGGACGAAGTAGTCCATCGACATCACCCGGACCCCGTGGATCTCGGGCGGCATCAGCGTCTCCCCCACCACCGTCGGCGGCCGATCCGAGCCGAGCATGCGGGGGATGGAGAAGCCCCACACGTCGGCGTCGATGACCCCCACGGTTCTGCCCAGCCGGGCGAGGGCCACGGCGAGGTTGGCGGTGATCGACGACTTGCCGACGCCGCCCTTCCCCGACGACACGGCGATGACCCTGGTGCGGCTGCCGGGGCCGCCGATGGTGACCTCCCTGGTGGCGCCGCCCCTGATATCGGTGACGAGGGCGCCCCGCTCCTCGTCGGTCATGTGGGTGAACTCGACGGCGACCGAGGTGACCCCGACAACGCCGCGGGCCGCCTCGGTGATGTCCCTGGTGAGCTTGTCCTTCAGCGGGCAGCCGGGGATGGTGAGGGCGATGAGGGTGCTCACCGCCCCCTGCGGGGAGACCTCGAGCGAGCGGATCATGCCCAGGTCGGCGAGGGATCGATGGATCTCGGGATCCTCGACCGCCCCTATCGCCGATCGGACCGCTTCGACATCGACCACGGGCTGACTCCTATCTCCGTAGTGGATAGAAACTATACTGACCCCTTGATCGGCTCGAATCGGGCCTCAGGGCTACGGGAGAGGTCGCCGATGGACACCACCGCCTTCGACACCCAGGTCGGGGCCCTCACCGCTTCGCTGGGCGACACCACCCGCCGCGGCGTCTACATCGCGGTGCGCTCGGCCGCCGAGCCCGTGACCGTCTCGGAGGTGGCCGATCTGTTCGACCTCCATCCCAACGTCGCCCGCCACCATCTCGACCGGCTGGTGACGGACGGCTGGCTCCAGGTGACCCACCGCCGCCCCGGGCTCCGCAGCGGCCCGGGGGCGGGCCGGCCGGCCAAGCTCTACGAGGCCACCACCAAGGAGGTCTCGCTCGAGTTCCCCCGGCGCCGCTACGACCTGCTGTCCGAGCTGCTGGTGCGGGTGGTCGAGCGGCTCGAGCCGGAGCGGGCCGCCGATGTGGCCGAGGAGATCGGCCGCGAGTACGGGCGCCAGCTCGCCGACGAGGTCGGTCTCCCCGACGATGCCGGCTTCGATGTCGCCGTCACCGCCGTGGCCAAGGCGATGATGGGGGTCGGGTTCGAGACCGAGGCCCGTCCCGACGACCGTACCCTGCTCACCCGGTTCTGTCCCTTCGGCGACACCGCCGCCAACCACCCCGAGATCGTGTGCCGCATCGACCAGGGCATCGTCAGGGGCCTCCTCGAGGCCGCCCGCGAGCCAGGGGTGGTGCTGGTGACCCCCCACGGTTCCGCCGAGCTGCGCGGCGAACTTTGAGCGAGCAGCCATGCGTCGCCGTATCGCAGTCATCGCCATCGCCGTGGTCGTAGCCGGGTCGTGCGGCGCAGACGGCGACGTCCTGGGCGGCGACTCGACCGAGCCGGTCCCCACCACGCCGCCCCCGGCGGAGACCACGGCGCCTCCGGTGAGGACGGTCGCCCCGGCGGAAGGGTCCACACCGCCTCCGGCAGCCCCCGACCCGGCGCAGGCGGTGCCGGAGATCCTCGCCTTCACCGCCCAGCAGGTCGACGGTGGTTCATTCGACGGCGCCGACCTGGCCGGGCGGGATGTGGTGTTCTGGTTCTGGGCGCCGTGGTGCACCACCTGCGCCGCCGCCGCCTCCGAGGTGGGCGCCGCCGCCGAAGCCACCGGAAGCGACGTGACCTTTGTCGGGGTCGGGGGGCTGAGCTCGGCCGGGGCGGACATGGGGCGGTTCGTCGAGGAGCACGACATCGACGGGTTCACCCAGATCGCAGACAGCACCGGCGCCATCTACACCCGGTTCGGGGTCATCCAGCAGCACAGCTTCGCCTTCGTCACCGCCGATGGGGATGTGGAGACGGTGGCGGCATACGGCCGTGACGTCGACATCGCCGAGCTGATCGAGCAGATGTTCGGCTGATGTTCGACGGGCCCTACCCGCTGGCCCTGGCGGCGGGCATGGTGGCGGCGGTCAACCCGTGCGGGTTCGCCCTCCTCCCGGCGTACCTGACCCTGCTCATCGTCGACACCGACGACACCCGTCGATTGTGGGCGGTGGGGCGGGCGCTGCGGATGAGCGCGGCGATGACCGCCGGGTTCGTCGCCGTGTTCGGCCTCTTCGCCGCCGTCGCCGTGCCGCTGACGCTGTCCCTGGAGCGCTACCTCCCCTGGGCACCATCGTCATC
>Ga0136619_10000681_pt1 | contig 12975 bp, 9 predicted proteins | sample AntDrymUQ3532106_2_FD_104807 | JGI IMG/M metagenome (GOLD analysis project Ga0136619, IMG submission 104807) | Polar desert sand microbial communities from Dry Valleys, Antarctica - metaG UQ353 (21.06) | ecosystem: Environmental > Terrestrial > Soil > Desert | place: Antarctica: Dry Valley...
AGCGCATCCGGCCACCAGTCGCGGTTGGTCCGCCCCAATAGCGAGCGCACCGCGGGGGTCATCGGGCAATTGAGCGGGCTGCCGCTGGTCTTCGCGTCCATGTTATCGCCTCTCCTGGATGGGCTTGCCGCTGGCTAGGCGCGGTATCGCAGCGACGGAAACGATTAAACTTGGTCAGAGCGAACGGGAAATTCGATTAGTCCATGTGCTTCAACCCGGCCCGCAGATAATCGTAGCCGGTGACCAGCGTCAGCGCCGCCGCCGCCCACAGGCTGGCCAGGCCGACCAGATGCACCCACGGCTGGCCGGGGACCGCGCCGCCGAGGATCAGCGCACCGAGCGCGACCAATTGCAGCGTTGTCTTCCACTTGGCGAGCGCGCTGACCGGCACCCCCACGCGCACCTCGGCGAGGAACTCGCGAAGGCCCGAAACGATGATCTCGCGCAGCAGGATGATCAGCGCCGGGATCACGTGCAGGTCCTGGATGATCGGCGGCTCGCCGTTCGCACGGCGCGACGCGAGCAGCATGACGATCACCGCCGCGACCATGATCTTGTCGGCGATCGGGTCGAGGAACTGGCCGAGCCGCGAGATCTGGCCCTGGGCGCGGGCGAGATAGCCGTCGAAATAATCGGTGATGCCGACGATGCAGTAGAGGACGAAGGTGACCGCATAGTCGATCGGCAACGGCCGCCACAGCAGGAACACCAGGATCGGCACCGCCAGGATCCGCGAAAGCGTCAGCAGGTTCGGCAGCGACAGCATTGCCCCGCCTCTACGCGAAACTGCGGCGGCGGCAAAAGGGGCCATCGCGAGTGACATGAATGGGACCGTCTTGATTGGTCCTGATGTCCGCATGGGGTGGAAAGCGGACGTTCGGATCAGCCTTCACCCTCCAGGAATTGGACAAAGACAAATGGCCGCCGTGTTGATGGTTGATGCAGGAAACTCGTGCGCCCGCGACGCCCGCAGCGGGCAATTACAATGACAATGCTGTTCGTTGTAACCATTCCGACCGCTTGATTCTAGAGGAGACGCAGGATGGATCGATTCACGGGCGGTTGCCTGTGCGGCGACGTCCGAATTGTGGCGTCGGGACTCCCATTCCGGGTCGGCCTTTGTCACTGTCTCGACTGCCGCAAGCATCATGGGGCCCTTTTTCACGCTTCCGCGGTGTTCCCTCAGGATGCGGTGACGATCGATGGCGAAACACGCGACTACGGTGGGCGGTTTTTCTGTCCCCGCTGCGGCTCGTCCATTTTCGCACGCACCTCCGACGAAATCGAAGTGAACCTGGGATCCCTGGATGCCCCTGACCAACTGATGCCAACCTACGAAAGCTGGATCGTCCGTCGCGAGTCCTGGTTGCCGCCGTTTCCGCTCACCAGACGATACGACCGCGATCGTGACGCCACGGGTCGCTTTGAGGAGTAGGTCGCACGAACGGTGCGAAGGCGCCTGTGTTTCGGCGTGCAAAATTGCCTACCCGCAGTCTCCACATCACGCGGCGCGTTCAATAGCGGTTACGAAATGTCCGCAATGGGTCGAAGAGGACATTGAGAAGATCAACTGACTCCGGTCTAGGCTGCCGCGCGCGCGGTTCCCGCGTTATAAACCATTCCTGGAACTTCAATTGCAGGTATCGCAGCTCCAAACAGGTAGCCCTGTCCGACAGCGCACCCCAACGCTCGTAGGAAGTCGCACTGTGCGGCTGTTTCGATACCCTCGGCGACGACTTCAATCTTCAGGGCCCTGCCGAGCCCGATCAGTGCGTCGACGATTGCTCCGTCCTCGGCGTCGATCTGCAGATCGCGTATAAACGAGCGGTCGATCTTGAGAATCTCGATGGGGAACCGCTTCAGATGTGTCAGCGAGGCGAATCCGGTTCCAAAGTCGTCGAGCGCGAGCTTGATTCCCTGTTCAGCGAGCTCGATGAAGGTCCGTTCAATATGGTCGATGGCCCTGCCGAGCAAAACGCTTTCGGTGACTTCCACTTGCACGCATTCGGGAGGGATGCCGGCCAGGCTCAGTTTGCCTAGCAGTCGTTTGGCGAAGTCCCCGCGGCGCAGTTCCGCAACCGCTGCGTTGATCGCGACATGGCCGAACGGCAAACCCGCTGCACGCCACACCGCAACGTCCGCAATGACCCTGTCGATCATCCGATCGCTGATCTTCACGCCAAGGTTGCAGTCCTCGAAAGCAGCAGCGAGACACTCGGGTCCTTTTGCGACTTGGCCGGGCAAACAGCAGCGCAACAAAGCTTCGAACCCGACGGTCATTCCGGTGATAAGGTCGACTTTAGGCTGGTAGTATGGGCGAATGTAATCGCCATCGAGCGCCGCCGCGGCGACAGACAGCATTTCCTGGCGCATCAACATAGTCGACCACATTGCAGGGTCGTACATCCGGTAAGCGCCACCGCCCGAGCTCTTGGCCTCGTACAGCGCGAGATCGGCATGCTTCAGCATATTTTGAGCACTGTCGAACTCGCCGAAGCTGCTTGTTCCGATGCTGGCGTTGGAGTGGATGATTTTGCCATGATGCGCGCAAGGCTCACGCAGACGCTCGAGCAGCTTGGTCGCGAAGGCCTGAAGCTCCTGTTGACCACTCATACCCATCAACAGCAGCGCAAATTCGTCGCCACCCAATCGCGCGACCATGTCCCCGGAGCGGATTATGCTCCTCAGCCGATCGGCAAAGGCCAACAAGATCGCGTCGCCGGCGTCATGACCAAGAGTGTCATTGGTCAGCTTGAACTCGTCGACGTCGAGGAGGACAAGCGCAAACCCGCTTTCCGAGCTGTCGCCGCCAGTGAGTTCGTCCATCCGGCGCTGAAAAAATGCGCGGTTGGGGAGTCCGGTTAGCGAATCGTGGAAGGCCAGATGGGCGGCATGGGCTTCGGCGGTTGCAAGCTCGCCCGCGGCGCCGTGCAATTTCCGGCCGAGGAATATCATGAACAAGACGAGGCCCAGGAGAATCAAGAGATTGAACGGAACGAGCTTCCACAAAATGCGTGTGCCCGGAAGTTCCGGTTTCCAGATGAGGTAACCGATCTGCTCCCCCCCTTCGGCTCGCAACGGAACCAGATGCTCGCTAGCCAGCCGGTCAGACCTGCGGGAAAATCGCGGCGACGAGATCAGTTGGCGAGAGCTCAGCTCGGCCAGGAAGCCGCCATCGAGATAGCGAACGCTGACGAGGATGGGCCACCCGCCAACGGGTTTCGCATAGTTGGGAGTTCCAGGCTGGATGAGCATCGCGCTTGCCGCGGCCGGGCGGCCGCCGACCAGCATGATGTGCGACTCATGGGTGGTCCGCGGAGTGGTGCGGACGCTGCTTTCGAGGTGGAGTGCGCGCCCAGGCTTGCGATCGTGCCGGCCATTTGGCCCGCGAACCGATCCTCGCAAGCCCTTCACGAGAAAGCTGAGATCGCCGCTTAGGGTCGCGTAGCGTTGGATCAGTACGCGCTTGCCCAGCACCGACGCATATATCGGTCGGTCAAAGCCATCGAGAACGAACACTTCGTCATGCCCGAAGATTCGGTGGAGCCAGCTGCCGAGATTCTCGTCCGCCCATTTCGCGTTGGGATGGACGGTCGCCAGTTCGTCGACCGAGCGATCCCAGATTGCTACCGTCTCCTGCTGCAGAGCCAGTTCATCAACGCTGGCTTCCATCGCGTGCCGGGCGGAGCGGGCTTGCCGCTCGACGGATACCGTGTCGCTTTCACGGGTCGCCCAAAAGACGCCAGCGCTCGCCAGGATCAATGAAACGATCACCATCGCGCCGATGGCAACCGCAATTGTCACGGATATGCTGCGTCGTTTCCCGATACCCTGGATCGGGTTCAATCGAATTTCGGCCGCCATGGGGGTCTATTGGTCCCCGCAGTCTAATTAGCTGTGACTGCCGGCTCCAGAATGGATGTTGTGATCAAAGAGAGGCGTCGCTCTGTTTGCGACGGGTCGAAGGCGCTCATAGGCGCCGGGCAACCTCGGTGAGCGGCCAAACAATATTTTCCCGCTGCTGAATTCAGATTCTTCTGTTGAGACTGGGGGCTGGCCGTCAGGCTGCCACATAGCCTCCATCGATCATGTAAATCGACCCATTGCAGTAGGACGATGCGTCGCTGGCGAGGAAGGCAAGCAGATGTGCAACTTCCTCGTTGGTGCCGTAGCGCCGCATCGCAATGCTGGCTTCGATCCCGATTCGCAGGGCCGCGGGATCGTCCGGTGCCAATTGATTCTGAAGCGAATCGATCATTCGGTTGTCGATCGGGCCCGGCCCGACCGCGTTGACGCGAATGTTCGACGGGCCAAGCTCGAGCGCTGCGGTTTTGACGAGGCCGTACACGGCATGCTTGCTGGCGATGTATGGTGCCATGGCCGGAAAGCCAATGCACCCGGCGATTGACGACAAAGCAACGATCGACCCGCCGCCGCGCGTCTTGAGCGGCGCCACGCAATGCTTCATCGCCAGCCAGACACCGGTTACGTTGGTCCGCATCGTGTCTTCAAATTCCTCGACCGACAGCGCTTCGATCGGCTTTAGCACGCCCTCCGTTCCGGCATTGGCGATGAGGATGTCGAGACCGCCAAAGCGATCCACCGTGGCTGCGACCGCTGCCGCCATGCCTGCCTCGTCAGCCGCGTCGGAAATGTTTTCGCCCACTTCGCCATGGGCCTCGAGCCGGCCCTTGGTCGCGGCTAGCTTGTCGGCGGAGCGAGCGACCAGCATCACCTTTGCGCCGAGGTCGAGAAAGAGTTTTGCGGTCGCTTCGCCGATCCCGCCGGTAGCCCCAGTGATGATCGCCACCTTGTCGTCGAGCCGCTGCCTGTGGGTCACATTGCTCATCACAGCCTCCACCGGAAAAATGAAGTTCGTCACGATGCGCAACTAGGACGCAACGACCCTAGCACGGGCATGATCGCGGAAATACGATACTATCGCTGACGTCTGGCAGCTTTGGGTGGAAAGCGGACATAAGGTCCCTTCTCCGAACCGCCATCGCAAATTATCGTGTGGAGTGGTCATGGAGGTCCGACTGCGCTGCTTGAGGTTAACTTCCCTCCAGGAAGGGGCGAAGGTCAGCCCATCACATCACGTAGCGCTCATCGCGAAACGGCAGTTGCCAGCGCGTTCGATCCGGAGCCGCTCCTTGGCGGCGGCGAGCGCCTTCTCGAAGCGAAGGTCGTCGCGAACCGAGACGAGATCGGGATCGTTCTGCGCGGCACGGACCGCTATGCCGTTCGCCGCAGCAAGAATGCGTTCGAGCAGTCTCAGCGCGCCTTCCCTGTCACCCAGATGCGCGGCAAGCACGCAGGCGAAATTGTAGCGCATGTTGAGGTTGTCCGGGTCGATCAGCATCGCCCGGTCCATCCATTCCCTCGCCCGTTCGGGCTGCCCCAAGGCCGCGAACCCGCCGGCGCCCACCCCCATCGCCGCTCCGTTGCTGGGGTCCTGCGCCAGCACCTTCTCCGCCTGGGTGATCGACATTTCCGCGGCCCGCTTCAGCCCGGGCGCATCGCCGAGCGCGTGATAGCAGGTCACCAGCATGCCCCAGGCGTGCACGTCGGACTCCATGGCCGCGACGGCCCGTTCGAAATGCTTCGTCGCGTCCGCCACCCGCCCCGCGTAAATATGGAGGCGCGCGGCTTCCTTGTTCACCTCCCATGAGTCGGGATCGAGCCGAAGCGCAGTTTCGATGTGAACGGCAGCCTCGGCGTGACGGCCCTTCTCCTCGAGACGCCGGGCCATCGGGCAGTGCGCCTCGGCGATACCCGGGTCGATGGCGAGTGCGCAGTGGGCGGCCGCGACACCGTCGTCGACCTCGCTCCCGAAGCCGTAGCGCAGGTTGGATTGGGCGCTGGCGAGGAGCGCCCAGGCTTGGGCGTAATAGGGGTCGATCTCGACCGCGCGGCTGCAGATGCGCATCACCCGCTGCTCGCGGCGGATGTCGCCAGGATTGCCGTTCACCCAATATTGCCGCGCCATCAGATAAAGGTTGTAGGCTTCCGCGCTGGTCGTCCCTCGCTGCTCGATCGCTTTTTTCTCGTCCGGCAGCAGCTTAAGCTTGAGCGCCGCGACGATCGCTTTCGAAATCTCGTCCTGTATCGCGAAAATGTCGTCGAGGTCGCGATCGTACCGTTCGGCCCAGACATGATCGCCCGTCGCGCCATCGATCAGCTGCGCGGTAATGCGCACCCGGGTTCCAGCTTTGCGGACACTGCCTTCAAGGACGTGGCTGACCCCCAGCTTGCGAGCGACCTCGCAAACGTCGACCGCTTGCCCCTTGAACATGAAGGCGGTGTTGCGCGCGATGACCGAGAGAGCCGAGACCTGGGAGAGGTCGGTGGTGATGTCCTCGCTGATGCCGTCGCTGAAATATTCCTGCTCGGCATCGCCGCTCATGTTGGCGAAGGGGAGCACGCAAATCGACCGCTTGCGCGCGCGTTTGTCCGTCCGAGCTGCGGCTCCTTCGGAGGCGCTGCCGGTGCCAGCCAGGATCGCGACGCTTTCGGCGAGCTTGCGCCAGCCGGGTTCGTCCTCGCCCGTCCAGTCGCGCAGCTCGGCGCACTGGATCTGATTGAATGGCATCGGAGGCAGCGTCCCATCGACGGTCGCCTGAATCAGGGTCCCGGCGTTCCTTGCCGCGTCCGCCTCGGCGCGAACCCATTGCGATTTCGAAGCGTCGGCCGACCACAAAACCACCACGGCCTTGGCGGACTTCAGCCGCTCCTCGATGACGTCGGCATAGGTTCCGTGCGCGGGAAGCTCATCGTCGCGCCAGACGCCATAGCCCCTGGCCCGCAGCGCTTCGACCACGCGAATCGCGTGCGGCTCGTCCGGCCGCGCATAGGAGACGAACACTTCCGCCATAAGCCCGGCCCCTTGGATATCAGGACTCTGACGGCGAGTCTTGTCCGTGCAGCGGACGAAGTCAGCCGTTACTCGGCCGTCGTCGGGTCAATCGTCGTGCGGACCTGCGAAATCTTGTTGGCCGGGAAACCGCCGCGCTGCGCATGCTCGCGGATGATCTCCTCGTTCGGCGCACGATAGATGCAGTAGATCTTGTTGTCGGTCACGTAACTGTGGACCCACTGGATGCCGGGCCCAAGATCACCCAGCACGGAGCATGACGTCTGCGACGCCATCTTGAGGTCTTCCGGGCTGAGCCGCCCGGCGCCCGGCATCTCCCTTTCGATTACATATTGAGGCAATTCACCCCCTCCACGCATCAAGCGTTCCACTGTGCGCGGCCGCCATAGCACCAGCACCGGCGAATGTCAGCGGCGGCGTGACGGTCAGCGGCCCTTCGCCGTCGTCAACTGGGCAGCGACAATAGGGTCAGCTATGGGTCGAAAGCGGACTCTAGCGCCGCATTCTCCTGCACTTGCCGCGTCAGCCGGAGCCGCTACACGGCTGCAATGAGTTTTCGGCTGCCGCCGCGGTATCGCGCAACCTGATGCACGACGCGCTTCACCTCGTCCGTACCCGCCGCTTCCTGCCGATCTTCACGACGCAGTTCCTCGGCGCGTTCAACGACAATCTGTTCCGCACCTCGATGGTGATGCTGGTGATCTACGGCATCTACCGCGACGCCGAGCAGGAAGCGACGTTCAGCGCCGTCGCCGGCGGGCTGTTCATTCTCCCTTTTTTCCTGCTGTCGGCGCTGTCGGGCCAGCTCGCCGACGCCAACGACAAGGCGGCGATCGTCCGGATCGTCAAGACGGCCGAGATGCTGATCATGATCGTCGGCGCGGCCGGGCTCCTGTTCCACAACGTGCCGCTGCTGCTCGCCGCCTTGTTCGCGATGGGCGTCCACTCGACCTTCTTCGGGCCGATCAAATATGCGATCCTTCCCCAGCACCTCGCCAGGGACGAGGTGCTCGGCGGCACCGGACTGGTCGAGGCCGGCACCTACATCGCGATCCTCGGTGGAACCCTGCTCGGCGGGATTCTCGTCGTTGAGCGCGCCGATGGCAGCTTCCATGCCGAATGGGCGGCGCTGGCCGTGCTTGCGGTCGCGGTCATCGGCCGGATCGCGGGCGGTTTCGTCCCCCCTGCCCCGCCGGCCAGCGATTCAGAAATTCCCGGCTACCCCAAGCGCGGCATGGACTGGCACATCGTCCGCGCCTCGATCACCCTGGTCAGCGCGACCCTGCACGTGAAGCGCCTGTTCCTGGCAATCATCGCGATCAGCTTCTTCTGGTCGATGGGCGCGGTGCTCGCCGCCCAGTTCCCGCCGCTGGTCAAGAACAGCCTCGGTTCCGACCAGACCGTCGCGACCCTGTTCCTGGCGGTCTTCTCGATCGGAGTCGCGATCGGATCGGTCGCCGTCAACCGCTTGCTCAAGGGCCAGGTCGCGGCGAAGTTCGCACCCGCGTCGGCGCTGGCGATGGGCCTGTTCGTGCTCGACCTCTTCCGCCGCGTCCGAAGCTGGCCGGGCAATGGCGGCGAGCTCCATGACCTCGGCCAGTTCCTCGCCCTTCCCAACAGCTGGATGGTGGTTGTCGACCTGCTCGGTGTCGCGATCGCCGGCGGGATGTTCGTGGTCCCGCTCTATGCGTTCCTGACGACCACCGTGCCGAAGTCGGAGACGGCCCGCACGATTGCCGCCAACAATATCGTCAATAGCGGGATGATGGTCGCCGCGACCCTGATCCTGACGCTTGCCGTCCAGCTCGGGGTCACCGTCGCCGACAGCCTGCTGATCGTCGCGGTGGCGAGCGTGGTCGCGGCGTGGATCGGGTGGAAGCTCCACCTCGCTTGCGACTAGGATTTAGGCGAGTAGGACGGTTACGAACAGGAAGCCGGCCGCAAAGGTGGAAGCGAACAGGCGCAGGTCATCGGCGAGAGCGCTCGCGGGCATCGGCGGCGTCTCGGCACGCACGGTCGAACGCCTGCCGAAGAGGCGGGGGTCGATTGCGGCAGCTGGGCGAATAACAGCCATTCATGAATCTTAATCTGGTTTTTACCATGCCGACAACCTCGCTGTGGACGTGCCGGGTCCAGCCGTCCCGGGGCGGGACAGCGGCCTGACACGGTCGATGACGATTGGAATTAGCCGGCGGCGGCGTTGCGCGGCGCTGGCGGCTGCTGCTCATGGCCGCGCTGGGCGAGCAGCTCGGCGGCTTGCTCGCCGGGCATCGGCTTGCCGAAATACCAGCCCTGGCCGACCGCGCAGCCAAGCCCGAGCACGGCGGCGTGGGCGGCTTCGCTTTCGATGCCTTCGACGCACACCGGGACGTTGAGCGCGCTGGCCAGCGTCGTCACCGCCCGGACGATGGCCAGGCTTTCGGTGTTGGAATGGATGTTGGCGACGAAGCTGCGGTCGATCTTGATGACGTCGAACGGAAGTGAGCGCAGGTGCGACAGCGACGAGAAGCCGGTCCCGAAATCGTCGAGGGCCAGGCGGACGCCTTGGTTCTTGAGGCTGGTGACGATCGACCGCGCCAGATCGATGTCGGTGACCAGCGAGCTCTCGGTGATCTCGACCACCAGCCGGTCGGCCGGGAAGCCGGTTTCGGTGAGCAGCCGGACGATGCGCTGGGCGAGCCAGGCGTCGGTCAGCTGGATGGGCGAGATGTTGACCGAGATCTTGATCGTCGGGTCCCAGTCGACCGCCTCCGCCAGGGCATTGGCGATCACCTGTTCCGAAAGCCGGCCGATCAACCCGATCTCCTCGGCGACGGGGATGAAGGTGTCGGGCAGGATGGTGCCGCTCAACGGGTGAATCCACCGCGCCAGGACCTCGAAGCCGACGATCTCGCCGGTCTCCAGGTCGAGCTGCGGCTCGAAGAACGGGACGAACTGGCCGTGGTCGAGGCCGTAGCGGATGCCCTGCTCGATTTCGCTGTGGGCGATCAGCGCCCGTTCCATGCCGGCGTCGAACCGCACCGGTCGTGCCGCGCGGGCGCTCTTGGCGTGCTCCATGGCGATGTCGGCGCGGCGCAACAAATCGGGGATTCGAACGTCCGCGGCGGGCGCCGAGGCGATGCCGGCGAACGCGCCGACCTGCATCACCCGGTCGTCGATCGAAAATGCGGTGGTGACCGAATGCAGCACCGACTCCGCGGCCCGCTCCGCATCGCCGGCGCCGGCCGGATCGACTGCCAGCGCAATCGCGAATTCATCGCCGCTCAGCCGGGCGATTTCCGCCCCCCCTTCGTGAGCCTCGAGCGCCTCGGTGATCGCCGCTGCGATCGCCCGCAGCAGGATGTCGCCGACTTCATAGCCATGACGGTCGTTGACCGCCTTGAAGCGGTTGATCTGGACCGACAGGATGGCGATGTCGCGGCCGCCCTCGCAGGCGCGCTGACACAAGGCCTGCGCGCGATCGGCGAACCCCTTGCGGTTGAGCAGGCCGGTATGCGCGTCGGTCGAAGCGAGCACCGCGGCCCGCCGCTCGCCGTCGGCGCGACGCTCGGCTTCGTGCAGCAGGTCGACATATTGCCGCCAGCCGAACAGGATCAGGGCGACGTTCAGCGTCAGGGCGATCCCGACCGTACGCGCTTCGCGGCCAAGGTCGGCGCCGGCAAGGCTGATCTGGCGGAAGAATGTGCTGCCGTTCCAGATCAGCATGACCATGGCGGCAATCAGGATGGCGACCATCAGCGCGTCGCGGCGGGCGCTCAGCAAGGGTACGCGCTTGGCCCCCTCGACACCGGGCTGGTCAGCTTCACTCGACACACCCGCCGATTAACCGATCAGCCTTAACAATTTCCCTCCAATTCGAAGGGGATGTGGTGCGGACGGCGGGACTCGAACCCGCACGCCCAGTTTCGGGGCAGAAGATTTTAAGTCTCCAGCGTCTACCATTCCGCCACGTCCGCACGTGCGATCATGCGCCTCTCGGCCCGAACTGCAATCGGGGAACGGAGGCCGGCGCCGGGAACCCGGCGGCCAGCGCTATTCGGCGATGACTTCCTGGAGGTTCAGCCGCTCGCGCATTTCCTTGCCCGGCTTGAAGTAGGGCACCCGCTTGGCGTCGACGTCGACGGCTTCGCCGGTCCGCGGGTTGCGGCCGACCCGGGCGTCGCGCTGGCGGGTCGAAAAGGCGCCGAAGCCGCGTAACTCGACGCGCCCGCCGCCGGCCAGCTGCTCGGTGATCGAATCTAACAAAGCGCCGACCACGCCTTCGACCTCGCGCTGCGTCAGGCCCGGAAAATCGACGCACAGCTTCTGCACCAGTTCGGAACGGATCATGTTTTCCCCGCCTCCAGCAAGTCGGCCTGCGTTTCCCCGCCGCTTCGGCCCGTTGAACATACGCTGTCAGGAAACCGCTGCTCACGCAACCGGATTTCGACGAAATCGCATCCCTGAATTGGGCGCCTAACGCAAGCTATCCAAAGTATAATTATTCCTTCTTCGCCTGCTTCAGCGCTTCGCCGAGGATGTCGCCGAGCGAGGCGCCCGAATCCGACGACCCGTACTGGGCGACCGCCTGCTTCTCCTCGGCGATCTGGTGCGCCTTGACCGAGAAGTTGGGCTTCTTGGAGCGGTCGAAGCCGATGACCATCGCGTCGAGCTTCTGGCCGACCTGGAAGCGCTCGGGACGCTGCTCGTCGCGGTCGCGGCCAAGGTCGGTGCGCTTGATGAAGCCGGTGACGCCGCCGTCGCCGACCTGGACCTCGAGCCCGCCGTCGCGGACTTCGAGCACCGAGACGGTGACCGTCTCGCCCTTGGTGACTCCGCCGCCCGAGGACGCCGCCCCGGCCGCGGTGACTCCGCCGCGCTCGAGCTGCTTGATCCCGAGGCTGATGCGCTCCTTCTCGACGTCGACGTCGAGCACCTGCGCCTTGACGGTCTCGCCCTTGTGATGGAGCTGGAGCGCTTCCTCGCCCGACACGCCCCAGGCGATGTCGGACATGTGGACCATTCCGTCGACGTCGCCGTCGAGGCCGACGAACAGCCCGAACTCGGTCGCGTTCTTGACCTCGCCCTCGACCGTCGAGCCGATCGGGTGCTTGGCCGCAAAGTCGGCCCACGGGTTCGACTGCGCCTGCTTGAGGCCCAATGAAATCCGGCGCTTCTCCTCGTCGACCTCGAGCACCTTGACCTCGACCTCCTGGCTGGTGCTGACGATCTTGCCCGGGTGGACGTTCTTCTTGGTCCAGCTCATCTCCGACACATGGACCAGGCCCTCGATGCCCGGCTCCAGCTCGACGAAGGCGCCATATTCGGTGATGTTGGTGACCCGGCCGCTGAACGTCCCGTCGACCGGATATTTGGCCGCGGCGCCGTCCCACGGATCGCTCTCGAGCTGCTTCATGCCCAGGCTGATGCGCTGCGTCTCGCGGTTGATGCGGACGATCTGCACCTTCACGGTGTCGCCGATGTTGATGACTTCCGACGGGTGGCCGACGCGCTTGTAGCTGATGTCGGTGACGTGCAGCAGCCCGTCGATCCCGCCCAGGTCGACGAACGCGCCATAGTCGGTGATGTTCTTGACGACGCCTTCGATCACCTGGCCCTCGGCTAGGCTCATGATCAGGCCCGAGCGCTGCTCGGCGCGCGTTTCCTCGAGGATCGCGCGGCGCGACACGACGATGTTGCCGCGGCGGCGGTCCATCTTCAAAATCTGGAACGGCTGCGGCAGGTCCATCAGCGGCCCGACGTCGCGCACCGGGCGGATGTCGACCTGGCTGCCGGGCAAAAAGGCGACGGCCCCGCCGAGGTCGACGGTGAAGCCGCCCTTGACCCGGCCGAAGATCACGCCCTCGACCCGCTCGCCCTTCTCGAATTCCTTTTCGAGCTTGTCCCACGCGGCTTCGCGGCGCGCGCGGTCGCGGCTGAGCATCGCTTCGCCGGCCGAGTTCTCGACCCGGTCGACATAGACCTCGACCTCGTCACCGACCTTCAGCTCGGCCTTCTGGCCGGGCGCGGCGAACTCGCGCAGCGGCACGCGCCCTTCGGACTTCAAGCCCACGTCGATCACCGCGAGGTCGTTCTCTATTCCGGTGACGATGCCCTTGACC
>Ga0136619_10000686_pt1 | contig 12930 bp, 15 predicted proteins | sample AntDrymUQ3532106_2_FD_104807 | JGI IMG/M metagenome (GOLD analysis project Ga0136619, IMG submission 104807) | Polar desert sand microbial communities from Dry Valleys, Antarctica - metaG UQ353 (21.06) | ecosystem: Environmental > Terrestrial > Soil > Desert | place: Antarctica: Dry Valley...
CGCACGGCGATCATGCCGATCAACAGGCGCTGGGACATCGACCTGGTGCTCGCGTCGGCCGCGCGCTACGCGAAGAAGACCAAGCGGCGCGTGACGTTCGAGTACATCCTGCTGGGTGGCGTGAACGACTCCGCGGAAGCGGCCGCGCTGCTCGCGAGGCGGATCACGGAGCACATGCGACCGGGTGCCGCGCACGTGAACCTCATCCCGTACAACCCCGGGCCGGGCGGCTTCCGCAGGCCGCCGGTCGAGCGGATGGAACGGTTCGCCGAGATCCTCGAGGCAGGGGGTATCAGCGCGACGGTCCGGATCAGCAAAGGGCAGGACATCGCCGCGGCGTGCGGGCAGCTGAAGGTGCCTGAGGGCCGCGCGGCGCCGGTCGCATGAGCCTGACCCGCGTCGGCGCTTCGGCGACTCGCACAAGTCGTATCGTCGCGCCGTGCCGCGGTGGATCCCCACGAGCCCCCGGGGCGAGCCGATGACGCCGCTGGCGAAGGACTTCGCGGTCGTCTTCGTCTACGTGTAAGGACATCGAGGTCGCGGATCCGGACGGGCACCGGATCCAGCTGTTCGCGAAGTCGGTCTAGCGAGCCTTCGCGGCCCTCTTCGCCATCCGAGCGCCCTTCGTCTCGGTGCGGCGGCAGCGCGTGCAGACGAGCAGCTTCTGCCCACCGATGAGCGCCGCGTGCAGGTTCACGTCGAACCGACGGCGCGTGTGCACCTTCGAGTGGCTGACGTTGGAGCCGAAGCCGGCGGACTTGCCGCACAGCGCGCAGGCGCGTGGCATGACGGGCGGACCTCCGGGGGGAATGGGCTAAAGTCCGTCGATCGTAGCACCCACGCGCCGTCCGCGCCCTTCGCGTGCTCGGCCGCCGAGCGGGGTTCCGAGGTGGTAGCACGCTGTGACGGGCCGGCACTGCTCGCACATCTCGAGGCCGCGACCGAGCGCCTCGCCCGCTCCGTCGACGAGGTGAACGCGCTCAACGTCTATCCCGTCCCGGACGGAGATACCGGGACGAACATGCTGCACACCATGCGCTCGGCGCTCGCGTACGCACGCAACGCCGAACCGGTGGCCGGCGCGGTGGCGGCCGCTGCCGCGCAGGGCGCGCTCATGGGTGCGCGCGGCAACAGTGGCGTGATCCTCTCGCAGATCATCCGCGGTCTGAAGGACGCCCTCGCCGGAAAGGACGCGATGACCGGTCGCGATCTCAGTGACGCCTACGCGTCCGCTCGCGAGCACGCCTACAAGGCTGTCACGCACCCCGCACCGGGGACCATGCTCACGGCGCTCGCCGACATCGCGGACGCCGTCGGTCGCAGCATCGACGACCCCGCGGGGATCCTCAAGACCGCTGTGCACGCTGGCGTCGAGGCGGTCGCTCGTACGCAACAGGCAAATCCCATGAACCGTGCGGCCGGTGTCGTCGACGCGGGAGCCCGCGGCCTCTGGCTGCTGCTGGATGGCGCCCTCGCGCGATCGGAAGGCCGCGCGCAGCGCCTGGCGGCCCACGAGGGCTCGGGGACACCGGTGTCCGCGGCGACGTCGCCCCGAGCGCACGCGGGCGAGGGTTTCGACGTCGCATCGTGGAAGGGTGCCTACGACGTGCAGTACCTCATCGCGTCGCCGTCCCGCACGGCCGACGACGTGAAGGCCGAGATGATGGAGTTCGGCGCGGACTGCGTGCTCGTGGTCGGTGATGAGACCGCGCTCAAGATCCACGTCCATACCCTCCAGCCCGACAAGATCATCGCGATCGGGCTCACGGCGGGCCGCATCAGCGACGTCGTGGTCGAGGATCTCGAGGCGATGTCCGCCGAGCATGAGCGGACGACCGGCATCGCGGTCGCGCCGCCTGGGGCACATTCCCCGGTCGGGGTCGTCGCGGTCCTGCCCGGCGACGGCTTCGTCGAGATCGCGCGCTCACTCGGCGCGACGCCGCTCCGCGGCGGAGCGACCATGAACCCGTCGACGCAGGAGCTGCTCGACGCGATCCGCGCGACGAATGCCGATCAGGTGATCGTCCTGCCGAACGACAAGAACGTCATCGCCGCGGCACGCCAGGCCGCGGCCATCGCGGAGCGCACGGTCATCGTCATCCCGACACGGTCGGTGCCGCAGGGGATGGGTGTGCTATTCAAGTTCGAGCCCACCTGGGCCGCGCCGGATGCGGTCGCGGCCATGGAGCGCGCGCTCGAGGAGGCGCACGGGCTCGAGCTGACCCACGCCGTCCGCGGCAGCACCGTCGACGGGGAGCGCATCCGCAAGGGCGAGGCGATCGCGCTCTTCGACGGAAAGCTCGTCGCGCATGGCCCGGATGAGGCCCTGGTCCTCGGTGACGCGGCGCGCCGCTTCGGGGATGTCGGGCTCTTCACCCTCTACGTCGGCTCGTCCGTGGGTCCGGATCGCGTCGAGCGGGCGAGCGACGCGCTGCGTGGCGCCTCCGAGGGCGCCGAGGTGGAGATCAGGGACGGCGGCCAGCCCCACTACCCGTTCCTCGTCGCCGCGGAATAGCAGCAGGGACCCCGGCCGCGCGCCACCACATCGGTCTGCGCCTGGTGCGGCCGCGCGACGGCGGAGCGCACTTGACATCTGATGCGCAAAGCAATAGCATCACGCATCATGCCTCGGACGACGGTGGACTTGGACCCGTCCGTGCTCCGGGACTTGAAGCGTCGGGCGAAAGATGAGGGCAAGAGCCTCGGCGCCGTCATCTCCGAGATCCTCGCACCGGTCCTCATGAAGGGGAGCTCCCGGGGCCCCTCCACGATCCGCTGGCGCGCCGCGCCGATGGGGCCGCCGAAGGTCGACCTGGAGGACAAGGAGGCCGTACGGCGGGCCCTCGGAGAGCGATGAGCGTGACGGTGGATGTCAACGTCCTTCTCTACGCCTCCGACGAATCGAGCTCGTTCCACGCGAAGGCCCGCGGTCTGATCGAACGCCTCGCCCAGGGACCGGACCTCCTGTATCTCTTCTGGCCGGTCGTGATGGGCTATCTGCGGATCGCGACACACCCGTCGATCTTCCCGCGGCCACTCTCCGTCGAGACGGCTGCCGGGAACATGGGGCAGCTCTTGGCGCTCCCCCACACGCGTACCCCGGGTGAGGGCGAGCGCTTCTGGCACGTGTACGGAGCGGCGACCTCTCGCATGGTCGTCAGAGGGAACCAGGTGCCGGATGCCCATCTCGTCTCCCTCATGCGGGAGAACGGCGTCGGAGCGCTGTGGACTCACGATCTCGACTTCCGCAAGTTCGAGGAGATCCGGGTTCGAGATCCCTTCGCGTGAGGTCGCCTGCCGCGAAGATCTGATGGGCACCCGGCCGAGACCGCTGTCCATAAGATTCACCGGCGTGACCGCGAAGCGACCGACGTCACCCCCGCGCACGTCCCTCGAGCTCCCGGTGCGGAGCCTGCCGGGCGTCGGTGAGGACTCCGAGAAGCTGCTCGAGAAGCTCGGGGTCCGCACGATCGGCGACCTCCTGTGGCATCTGCCTCGCCGCCACATCGATTTCTCGACCTTTGTCCCGCTCCGCGCTCTCCGGCCCGACAAGGAGCAGACCGCGCAAGCGATCGTTGGCCCGATCCACGAGCGCCGCACCGCGCGCGGCCAGCCGCTCACCGAGGTCGAGCTCCTCGAGCTCGATGGCACGCCGACCGGAGTGACCGCCACGTGGTTCGGACGCCAGTTCATCAGTTCGAAGATCCGCAGCGGCCAGCGCGTCCGCATTTCGGGCAAGGTCGGCTGGTTCGGCCGCGGCCTTCAGTTCCGGCAGCCGAAGATCGAACCCGCGGACGCGGAAGCCGTGCACACCGGCCGGCTGGTCCCGGTGTACCCGCTCACGGAAGGATTGAAAGAGGGAAACCTCCGCCGCTGGCTGCACACCGCCGTCGAGGGTGGATCGCGCCGATCGCCGGTGGTGCGCGAGGTCGAAGACCCGCTGCCGGATGAGATCCGCGCTCGCCGTGCGCTGCTCGCGCTCCCGAACGCACTGAAGGAGGTCCACTTCCCATCCTCCGACGCGGCGCTGCAGGAAGGCAAGCGCCGTCTCGCGTTCGACGAGCTCCTGACGTTGCAGCTCGGGCTCGCCCAGCGTCGCGCCCGCTGGCACCGCGATGCACGGGCGCCGCTCCTGCGCGTGCCTGATGAGATCGTCGACGGCTGGATCGGCGCCCTGCCGTTCAGGCTCACGCCCGCGCAGCGCCGCGCGTTCTCCGAGATCCGTGCCGATCTCGCGCGCCGGATCCCGATGTCGCGGCTCCTCGAGGGTGACGTCGGTTCGGGCAAGACCGTGGTGGCCGCGCTGGCGGCGCGCATCGCCGTCGCGTCGGAGACCCAGGTCGCCCTCATGGCGCCGACGGAGCTCCTGGCTGAGCAGCACCACCGCACCGTGAGCCTGCTCTTCGCGGACGGCGGGCCGAGCGTCGCGCTCCTCACGTCCAGCGTGGGTGCCGCGGCGCGGCGCGAGATCCTCGAGCGCCTGGCGGCGGGCTCGCTCGACGTCGTCATCGGTACGCACGCGCTCGTCGTCGGCAGCGTGGCCTTCGAGCGGCTCGGTCTCGCGGTCATCGACGAGCAGCACCGATTCGGGGTCCGCCAGCGGACGACGCTCCGTGAGAAGGGAGTGGACCCGCACCTTCTGCTCACCACCGCGACGCCGATCCCGCGCACGCTCACCCAGACGCTCTACCGGGACCTCGATCTCTCGGTCATCGACGAGCTCCCCGTCGGACGGCAGGAGATCACCACCCACGTCCGCACCCCGGATGACCTCGCGAAGGTCTGGGAGGGCGTGCGGCTCGCGGTCACACGCGGCCAGCAGGCCTTCATCGTCTGCCCGCGGATCGATCCCGAGGAGCCTTCGTCCGGCCAGAGCCCCCCGAGCGCGATCGCCGTGGAGCGGGAGCTTCGGGCTGGCCCGCTCGCCGGACAGCGCCTGGCGCTCATGCACGGGCGCATGGCGGCGAAGGAGCGCGACGACGTCATGCGCCGCTTCGCGGCGGGCGGCGTCGACGTGCTCGTGGCGACGACCGTCGTCGAGGTCGGGATCGACGTGCCGAACGCGACGGTGATGGTCATCCTCGGCGCAGAGCGGTTCGGCCTTGCGCAGCTGCATCAGCTGCGGGGCCGCGTCGGGCGGGGAGCCGAGCGCGCGTACTGCGTCCTCGTGAGCGGAACGGAGGACTCGGAGCGCCTTGCCGCCATGACCGAGCGGCCTGACGGCCAGCCGCTCGACGGATTCGAGCTCGCCCGTCGCGACCTCGAGATCCGCGGGGCGGGCCAGTACCTGGGCGACGAGCAGCACGGGCTCTCCGAGCTGCGCATCGTCGACCTCGCCGACGTCGATCCCCGCCTGGCCACGGAGACGGCCGAGGAGGCGGACGCGATCCTGTCGCAGGACCCCGCGCTGGAGGGGCCGGAGCACGCGCAGCTCGCCGCCGCCGTGGAGGCGCTGTGGCGCCGCCACGGGCTCGCCTGAGATGCGAGTGATCGCCGGGGTGGCCAAGGGCCGCAGGCTCGTCATCGCCAGGGGCGGCGGCACGCGCTCGGCGACCGACCGGGTTCGCGAGACGCTCTTCGCGATCCTCACACCGCGCCTCCAGGACGCGAGAGTCCTTGACCTCTTCGCCGGCGCCGGCACCCTGGGTATCGAGGCGCTCTCACGGGGCGCAGCCGCGGCCACGTTCGTCGAGCGTTCACCAGAGGCGGTCGCGGCGCTGCGCCGGAACCTCCGCGCGACGAAGCTCGAGGATCGCGCGGAGGTGATCGCGTCGGGGGTGCACTCCTACCTGGGCCGGGTGGGCGAAACGTTCGATCTCGTCTTCTGCGATCCGCCGTTCGCCGAGGTGGAGCTGCTCGGGAGCGTCCTCGCGCATGACGGCCTGCGGCGCGCGGCCGCCCGCGGGCTGGTCGTCGTGCGCGTCATGCGGAAGCATCCGCCGGCCCTGGCCGAGGACCTGGGGCTCGTCCGCGAGCGCGTCATCGGCGAGGAGTCGCTCCTGTTGCTGGAGTACATTCCCGGCTGAGATGGACATCCAGTTCCTGGTCGAACGGCTCGAGGCGATGGTCGTCAGCGCGCGGAAGCTGCCCATGACGAACCAGGTCATCGTCGAGCAGGCGGCGATCCTCGACATCATCGATCAGCTCCGCATCGCGATCCCCGAGGAGGTCCGCCAGGCCCGCCGGATCAGCCAGGAGCAGGAGGGCGTCCTCGCGAGCGCGCGTGAGGAGGCCGAGCAGATCATCGGCGCCGCCCAGGAACAGGCGGCACTCCTTCTACAGGACCAGTCGATCCTGCGCCAGGCCGAAGCGCGCGCTGATGAGATCGAAGAAGCGGCCGGCAACAAGGCGGCGGAGACGATGCGCGGGGCGGATGAGTACGCGGCCGACGTCCTCGTGCGGCTCGAGAGTGACCTCGTGAAGACGCTCTCGGTCATCAAGAAGAGCCTCGAAGTTCTCGAGGAGCGTGGCCCCCAGCCCGTCGAATGATCCCTCCTCGCTCCGCAGCCTTCCGCTGCGTCGCTCGAAGGGGCCCGGCTGTCGTCCAGGCAATGCCGGTCCTCGGTTGATCATCAGCGTCGCGCCGCTGCTGAAGCAGCACGTCGGCAGTCAGGCCGCTTACGTGTTCGCCGAGGACCCGGTCGATCCACGCGGCGAGAACGCCGACCTGCTCGAGGCGGGCTTCGAGTCCGTTGACGCGCGCCTCACGGCCACGCATACGACTCCCGGCGCGTACCTCGAGGGCGACGCGACGGCGTCATGCGAGCAGGAGTGCAGTCGTTGCCTGAAGCGCGTACGCATGCATGTCACGGCGGAATTCGCGGAGCAGTACTACGCCACGGTCGGCGTCATCTCTGGGGAGGCGCTCGAGGCGGCGCCGCCGGACGCAAAGTCGATCGGCTCCGACTTCCACATCGATCTCAGTCCGCTGCTCACCGAAGAGCTCCTTCTGGCGCTGCCGCTCGCGCCGCTCTGCCGCCCTGACTGCAAGGGCATCTGCCCCGAGTGCGGCGAGGATCTCAACGACCGGCCCCACTCGCACGACCTGATCGTCGATGAGCGCTGGGCGAAGCTTCAGCAGCTGCGAGATTTCCAACCGGAGCGCGACTGATCGCGTGCACCGCAGCCGCTCGTTGACCGGCACCCACCACTACACCCCTTAGAATCGTCGCTCACCCACGAAGGAGGGTTCCGTGGCCGGACAACCCAAGAAGCGCACGCCCCACGCGGCGCAGGGCGAACGCCGTAGCCACCTGCGCCTGGTGGCCGCGAACCTCTCGCAATGCCCGCAGTGCAAGGCGCCGAAGCCCGCCCACCAGGCCTGCCCGCAGTGCGGCATGTTCCGCGGGCGTCAGGCGATCCGCATCAAGACGAAGACGAGGACCTAACCGCCGCCCATGCGCATCGCGGTCGACGCGATGGGCGGTGACCACGCCCCGGACGAGGTCGTCCGGGGCGCCTTGTTGTACCGGTCGGAGGGACATGGCGCCGAGCTCACGCTCGTGGGCAGGGAAGAGGTGCTTCGGCGCGCGCTCGGCACGGCCCCGCGCGAGGGCATCAGCGTCGCTGACGCCCGCGACGTCGTCGCGATGGACGAGCATCCGTCCGCCGCGCTGCGGCGACGCCCCGATACGTCGATCGCGGTCGCGACCGCGCTCGTGAAGCGCGGCGAGGCCGACGCGGTCGTCTCGGCGGGGAATACCGGCGCAACGATGGCCGCGGCGCTCCTCGTGCTCGGCCGGATCCCAGGTATCGACCGGCCCGCGCTCTGCGGGATGCTGCCCACGACGGCGAAGAAGCCGACCTGCCTCCTTGACGCGGGCGCGACGATGGACGCGGACGCGAACAACCTCCTCCAGTACGCGAGGATGGCGACGCGCTTCATGGAGGGTGTTCACGGTGTGGAGCGGCCCACCGTCGGCCTGATCAACGTCGGCGAAGAGCCCGAGAAGGGGACGCGGCTCGCACTCGCGGCGCACGCGCTCCTCTCCGGAGCGGAGGACGTGACCTTTTACGGGAACATCGAGGGCCGCGACGTCATGCGCGGGATCACCGACATCGTGCTGTGCGACGGCTTCGTCGGGAACGTCCTCATCAAGGGCCTCGAAGGCACCGTCGACGTGTTCCGTGACGGTATTCGCAACGACATCTTCGGCGGGATCCTGGGGAAGATCGCGTACGTTTTCGCGTCCGTCGGTGTCCGCCGTCTGCGCGCCCGCCTTGACTACGGCCCATACGTGTCGGCGCCGCTCCTTGGCGTGAATGGCGTGTCGGTCGTGACCCACGGCAGGGCGGACGCGTCGATGATGCGACACGCGATCGCCATCGCCGAGCGCGCCGTGGCAAGCGGCCTGGTGGCGAAGATCGGCGCACAGGCGGCCGCGCCGCGGTGACGCAGCCCCAGCGCCGCGGCCGGCATCCGGCGCGGCGGCTCGCGCTGCAGACGCTCTTCGAGATCGACTTCAATCGCGCGGACCCGCACGACACGTGGGAACGCGGCGCGTTCCGGGCGGGCCTGACCGAGGACGCGGCGAGCTTCGCGTGGGACCTTGTCGGCGGGGTGCTGGGTCATCGCAAGGAGCTCGACGCGGAGATCGCCGCGCTCGCTCCGGAGTTCCCGCTCGATCAGATGCCCCGCATCGACCGCAACGTGCTGCGCATCGCGCTGTACGAGCTCCGCGTGTCCGGGGACGCCCCCGCGGCGGCGGTCATCGACGAGGCCGTCGAGCTCGCGAAGCTCTTCGGCTCGGAGGCATCGCCGAAGTTCGTGAATGGCGTGCTCGCGACGGCTGTCGGAGGGCGTGCCGGCTAGCGCACCTGCAGTGGGATGGCGACCTTGTTCGTGTCGGATCCGTCGCGCGCGCTCGCCTCGTACACCTCGAGCGTCACGTTCCCCGACACGCTCGCGGGGACTGGTGCTCGGAACTCATAGGTACCCCAGACGGCGCTCGAGCCCTCGCTCGCGGTCGTGAAGCCCTTCGCGACCTCGCGTCCACCGGAGTCGCGCAGCCGCCAGCTGACCGTCGCCTCGAACGCTCGCGCCATGCCGGTCACAGCGACATCGCGGGTGACCGTCCCGCCGCGAAGCGGCGAGTACACGACCATGTTCAGCGCCGTCGCCATCGGGTGGCCGCCCACGTCGATGACCAGCCGCGCCGGCTCCTTCAGGATGGCGACGCGCCACGGGCGGAGGTCGTCGAGGGCGAGCTCGTAGACGGCGGTACGAGCCGCGTTCGTGCCCGGCGTGAAGTGGATCGCCCGCAGCGGCGTGCGGTCCACCGTGGTGGATGAGGCCGGACCCTCGATCCCGTCGATCTCGACGACGAGGGTCTGCTTGCCGCGGGTCGGCTGCGCGCGCTCGTCGTTCGTCCGCACCTCCGCGTTCATCCGCGGGAGGTATCCGAGTGGGCCGAACTGCCCGGTAGACGGCGTGAGCGCGACGACGACGCGTGTCAGGCCCGGCGCTACCGCGTCCACCGAGTGGGTGACGCTGGCGCGGAGGGGGATCCCGTTCCCCGCGGTCGCGATGCGTTCGGGTGGCTGTGCCACGTAGCCGTGGACGTCCTCCCGCGCCAGCGGCTTGTCAACGACGACCTGATCGATCGTCGGTCGCTTGCCGCCGTTCTCGGTCAACAGGACGCGCCGGATGCCTGGCTCCTCGGTGGCGGTGTAGACGAGCTGTTGGAGCAGCGCCTGGGTCTGGGCCGCACCGCGGACCCCCCAGTCCCCGGCGTTCACGATCACGTCGATGAGCGCCGTGTCGCCGTCGACGACCCGCACGCTGTCGACGCTCTGCAGCCGACGTGGGTCGACGATGTTCATCGCCCCGCTCGGCGGCTGCGCGACGGCCGTGATCAGCGCTCCGATGCGCGACCCGATGCGCTGCTCGGGCGTGCGATCGGTGCCTGCCGCCACCTGGACCGCCGCACCGATCGGGGGCAGACCGTCGCGTGCGAAGTACACGCGTGAGCTGACGAGGGCTGGTGCGGGGGTCGCGCTCGCCGCCGCAGGCGTACCCCTGCCCGGGGTCGCCGTCGGCGACGCGACCGGCGATGCGGTGGGCTCGGGATCGGCCACCCCAACTGGCCCGCGAGTGGCGAAGAACGCCCCCACGGCCACGAACAGCCCGAGCGCAGCCGCGACCGCGAGCGTGCCGAGCCAGCCTCGCCCGGCGGGACGGTCGAGCCGGCGCGCCAGGCGCGACTGCGTGAACGGCGTCTCACGCACGCTCTGGCTCTCAACGGCACGCCCAAGCGCGCGACCGAGGTGCTCGTCGTTCGGTCTCTGATCGCTCATCGCATCGCTCCCCGCGCGAGGTGTCCCGCGAGCTGCAGTCGCCGCAGATGCGCGAGTCCCTGGTGGATCGTCGCGCCGACCGTCCCGGTCTTCACCGCGAAGGCTGCAGCAATCTCCTCATACGAGAGGCCGTAGAAGAAGCGCGCGACGACCATGCCGCGCTGGCGCTCGGGCAGCTCCCGCAGCGCGGCGAGCAGGTCCGCGCGGTCGCTGATCGCGTCAAATTCCCCCTCCGCTGTTCCGGGCCTGCGGCCGACGGACTGCCAGCGCTCCCGCTCCCGGCGCAGACGGCGGCGGTCTCGGAACAGCTCGCGCGTCCCGACCACCAGGAGCCAGGCTCCCGGCCGCTCGATCCCCGCCAGCCCGTGCGTATGGGCTTTCACGAAGGCCTCCTGTGCCGCGTCCTCGGCGGCGGCGCCCTCGCCGCCCATCGCCGTGAGCGCCCGAAGCAGACGCGGGTACTCGAGCTCGTACAGCTGACGCCAATCGATGCTCACGGTCCTTGTCTAACGAGTCCCCAGCGGCCCCGTTCCTTTAGCCTTGCCGGACCGAATTGACGCATCCGGTCGCGGACGTGACACTTGCCGCGCCACACCGGCCGGGCGGTCCGGAGCGGCGAACTTTACGGAGGTGGCGATTGGCGCAGGCAAACGTCGGCGAACGCCTCAAGAAGATCGTCGTCGAGCAGCTCGGCGTCGACGAGGCGGACGTGAAGCCCGAGGCGTCGTTCGTCGACGACCTGAACGCGGACTCCCTCGACCTCGTCGAATTGATCATGAGCCTTGAGGAGGAGTTCGGGATGGAGATCTCGGACGAAGAGGCCGAGAAGATCAAGTCGGTGGGCGACGCGCAGGAGTACATCGAAGAGCACGTGTCCTAGCGAACCGCTCGCGACCACACGTCGTCATCGTCGTCATAAGGGGAGGCAGGGGCCGCAAGGCCCCTGCCTCTTCGTTCGTCGAGGAGGGAATGGACGATCCGCAGGAGATCGGCGGTCACCGGTTCAGGGACGGGACGCTGCTGGCAGCCGCGCTCACGCACAGCTCCTTCTACAACGAGGAGCCGGGTTCGCGGACTCTGGACCACCCCGAGCGGCTGGAGTTCCTCGGTGATGCCGTTGTGGGGCTCGTGATCGGCGAAGAGCTCTACCGGCGGATGCCGGACGCGCGCGAAGGCGACCTCACCGAGCGCCGCGCGTCGCTCGTAAGCCGCTCAGCTCTCGCGGAGGTCGGCGCGCGTCTCGGAATCCTGCGCCGGGCGCGTCTCGGCCGCAGCCTGCAGGGCATCGGGGACGCGTTCGGGCTGTCCGGCCTCATGTATGAGTCGGTCGTCGGCGCGGTCTACCTCGATGGCGGGCTCGAGGCCACGCGCGCGTTCGTGCTCCGTACGATGGGCGATGCCATCGACGCGTCGATCGCCGCGCCCGCGCCCGATCGCCGTGCGCCGCAGCGCTCGCCCAAGACCGTGCTGCAGGAGCTTGCGCAAAGGACGGCGGGGGGCGTCCCGCTGTACCGGACGCTCGAGGTGAGCGGTCCGGACCATCGGCGTCAGTACACCGTCGAGGTCGAGCTCGGCGGTCGCACCGCGCAGGGGAGCGGCATGTCCACGCGTGACGCGCAGGAGAAGGCGGCGGCGAGCCTGCTCGATGAGCTCGAGCGATGAGCGACGAGCTGAAGGTCCTCGAAGGTGGCGTGAGCGCGCCGAATGCCGTGCTCAAGTCGATCACGATCACGGGGTTCAAGAGCGTGCTGGCAAAGACCACACTCGAGTTCGCCCCGGGGATCACCGCGATCATCGGGCCAAACGGCTCGGGCAAGAGCAACGTCGCCGACGGGATCCGCTGGGCGCTCGGGGAGAACAACGCCCGCACCGTCCGCGCGAGGCGCAACGACGAGCTGATATTCGCGGGATCCGAAACCCGACGGGGCGTCGGGATGGCCGAAGTCACCCTCCAGCTCGACAACTCGTCGCGGCGTCTGCCGATCGACTTCGCTGAGCTCGAGGTCGGACGACGTCTGTTCAAGAGTGGCGAGGCCGAGTACCTCGTGAACCGCGCGCGCGTGCGGCTGCGCGATCTCCAGGATCTGCTCGCCGGCGCCAATCTCGCGGACAACCCGTTCGTCGTCATCGGACAGGGTCTCGTGGATCAGGTCCTGGCGCTGCGTCCGGCGGATCGGCGAACGGTCATCGAGGAGGCGGCAGGGACCCGGCGGCTGCACCTCCGGCGCGAGGACGCACTGACCCGGCTCAAGAGTGCCGAGGTCGAGCTCGTGCGCGTCATCGACATCCTGCGCGAGATCGGCCCGCGCGTCGCGCTCCTCGAGGATCAGGCGCGCAAGTGGACCGAGTACGAGATGGTGCGCAACGAGCTGCGCCGCCGTGCGCTCCGGTGGTATCGCTCGTCATTCGGCGATGCGGCCACCGCGCGCGCCGATCTCGCGGCCCGTCTCGTGTCCGTCGAGCGGGAGATCGAACGGCTGGCCGACTACGTCGCGGAGAGCGAAGGCGTCACGGCGGTGAGCGACGAGGAGCTGCGGCTCGCGCGGGAGGAAGAGGAGCGGCGCCGCATCGGCGCCGCCGACGCGGTCGCCGCGGAGTCGGGTCTGCGCGAGCGGATCGCCGCGCTGCAGGCCG
>Ga0136619_10000689_pt1 | contig 12912 bp, 12 predicted proteins | sample AntDrymUQ3532106_2_FD_104807 | JGI IMG/M metagenome (GOLD analysis project Ga0136619, IMG submission 104807) | Polar desert sand microbial communities from Dry Valleys, Antarctica - metaG UQ353 (21.06) | ecosystem: Environmental > Terrestrial > Soil > Desert | place: Antarctica: Dry Valley...
CGGCCGGGTTCAGCCCCGCGAGCCGCGCCAGGTCCACCCCCGCCTCGGTGTGACCGGTGCGCTCGAGCACGCCGCCCGGCTTGGCCTTGAGCGGGAAGACGTGGCCCGGCTGGCGCAGGTCGCGGGGTCCCGTGCGAGGGTCGATCGCCGCCTGGATCGTCTGCGCGCGGTCGTGCGCCGAGATTCCGGTCGTCACGCCCTGGCCCGCCTCGATCGACACCGTGAAGGCGGTCGCGAGCGACGACTCGTTCTTGGCCGGCATCAGATCTAACCCGAGCTCGTCGCAGCGCTCCGGCGTCAGCGCGAGGCAGATCAGCCCGCGCGCCTCCTTCGCCATGAAGTTGACGGCCTCCGGGGTGGCGAACTGAGCCGCTAGGACGAGGTCGCCCTCGTTCTCGCGGTCCTCGGCGTCGCAGACCACCACCATCCGCCCGGCACGGAAGTCTTCGATCGCATCCTCGACGGCGGCGAACGAGGGCTTGGCCGCGGCGCTCATCGGGGGGCCTCCACCTCGAGCATCGTCTCGACACCGGCTGTCAGCCGCTCGACGTACTTCGCGATCAGGTCCACCTCGACGTTCACCGCGTCGCCGACCGCAAGCTCGCCGAGCGTCGTTCGCTCGAGCGTCTCCGGGATCAAGGCCACGGCGAACCGATCGCGCCCGACGTCCGCGGCGGTGAGTGACACACCGTCGAGCGCCACCGAGCCCCTGGCGACGACGTAGCGGCAGAGCGCCACGTCGGCGGCGAACGCCAGGCGACGGGCGAAGCCCTCGTGGGTGACCGTCTCGACCCTGGCGGGGCCGTCCACATGGCCCTGCACGATGTGGCCGCCGAGCCGGTCGGCCGCGCGGAGCGGCAGCTCGAGGTTCACCCGGTCGCCCTCCGAAAGGCCGCCAAGCGTCGAAGTGAAGAGCGTCTCCGCCATCACCTGAGCGGCGAAGCGGTCGTCCGCCGCCTCGACGGCCGTGAGGCAAACGCCCGCGACCGCGATCGAGTCGCCCGGCGCCAGCTCGGCGGCGAGCGCGGAGTCGACCTCGATGCGCGCGCCATCCGCGGAGTCGCGCACCGCCGCGACCACGCCCGGCTCCTGCACCAGCCCGGTGAACATCACCACTCCGTGAGCCGACTCGTGATCAGGACGTCGTCGCCGATTCGCTCGACCTCGGTCGTCAGCGCGCGCCGGGCGGCGTCCACGGCTTCGACGCCGCGCCCCTCGACCGGCATCCGCGCGTGGCGCCCGCCGATTACCAGCGGCGCGACGAACAGGCGGATCTCATCGACCTCGCCGGCGTCGAGGAACGCCCCCGCGAGATGCGGGCCGCCCTCGAGCAGCAGCGATTGGATCTCGCGCGCGCCGAGCTCGTCGAGCGCGGAGCGGACCCGGTCGGCCTCGGTACCGCCGGTGGCGCGCACCACCTCGACGCCCGCGGTCTCCAGCGCGCTCGTCTGACCTCGCGACGCGGCGCGCGAGGTCACGAGGATCACCGGCGCGTCGGGCGAGCTTCGCACGAGCTGACTGGTCAGCGGCAGCCGCGCCTCCGAGTCGAACACGACCCGCCGCGGCTGGCGCGGCACGCCCTCGACGCGCGCCGTGAGCAGCGGATTATCGGACAGCGCGGTGCCGATGCCAACCGCCACGGCGTCGGACTCCGCGCGCCACCGATGTGCCCGGGCGCGGCTGTACTCGCCGGAGATCCACTGCGAGTCGCCGCTCTGGGTGGCGACCTTGCCGTCGAGCGTCATCGCCGACTTGAAGACCACGTGCGGCCGCCCGTTCCGGGCGTGCTTGCGAAACGGTTGGTTGACGAGCCGCGCGCGCTCGGCCTGCTCTCCGCCGGCCATGTCAACGTCCACGCCCTCGTCGCGCAGGATCCCCAGCCCGCGGCCGGCCGCCTTGGGCGTGGGGTCCTCCGAGGCGACGACCACGCGCGCGATGCCGGCCTCCACGATCGCGTCGGTGCACGGCGGCGTCCTACCGTCGTGACAGCACGGCTCGAGCGTCACGTACATCGTCGCTCCGGCCGCGTCGCCGTCGCAGGAAGCGAGCGCGGCACGCTCGGCGTGCGGGGCGCCGGCGCGCTCGTGCCGGCCCTCGCCGATCACGCGCCCGTCCTTGACGATCACGCAGCCCACGAGCGGGTTCGGACTGGTCTGCCCGCGGGCCTCCTGGGCGAGGTCGATCGCCCTCATGAGGTGGCGCTCGTCGCGCTTTAGGGCAAGCTCGGGCATCGTTTCGTCGAGCCGCTCATCCGGGCTCGTGAGCCGAGATTGACTCGCGAGTCAACTCTACCAGCGGCCCTCCGGCGGACCCGGGGACGGCACGCTCCGTCAGATCGCCCGCAGCATGTCGGCGCCGCAGCTCGGGCAGGAGAGGTTCGCCGTGTCGGACATTCGGGCGATCGTGGAGTGGGCCCCGCAGTCGGGGCACTCGGAGCGGAGCTCGAAGCGGCGCATGCAGTTGACGCAGCGATAGCGCCCCGGCAGGTTGGAGCCGCGCAGCCACGGCTCCCCGCAGACGGGGCATTTCGGGCCCAAGTCGATCTCGCCCTCGACGCTCATCGCCTCCCTGATTGTTGCGCCCTGTCCGGCGGTCGTCCCCGGACGTAGGCGGCAGCGTCCATCGCGCGCCCTCCCGCGGGCTTGACCTCGACGAGCTCCAGGGCGCCCTCCGCGCTGCCGAGCAGCAGCCGATCGCCCACCGCGCGCAGCTCGCCGGTCGCGGGACGCTCGTCCACCGGCGCCGCCGCCTCCGCGACGCGCGCACGCAGCACGCCGAGCCGGTCTCCGCCGCCCAGCTCAACGTACGCGCCCACGTGCGGGGAGAGCGCGCGGACGCGGCGCTCGAGCGCCGCGCTCGAGCGCGCCGGATCGAGCCTGCGGTCCTCGGCGAGGATCTTGTCGGCGACCGTGACGCCATCGTCCGGCTGATCGCGGAAGGGAGGCCGCGTGTCGAGCGCCTCGACGAGCAGGTCGCCGGCGAGCGCCTCGAGGCGAGCCGAGAGCGTGCCGAAGTCGTCCTCGGCCCGGATCGGCTCCGAGCGCGCGAGGCACACCGGCCCGGCGTCGAGCTCCGCGGTGGGCCGCATGATCGAGACGCCGGTCTCTGGATCGCCCGCGTCGATGGCACGCTCGATCGGCGCGGCGCCGCGCCAGCGCGGCAGGAGCGACGGGTGCACGTTCACGATCTCGTGGGTCGAGAGGAGCGGCTCCCGGATCAGGCCGCCGAACGCGCAGATAGCGACCGTCCGCGGAGCGGCCGCGGAGATCGCCGCGCGCGCCTCATCCGAGTTCGCGCTCTCCGGCTGGAGCACGCCGAGCCCGAGCGATCGCGCCGCGACGGCGACCGGCGGCGGCTCGACGCGCCTCCCTCGCCCCCGCGGTCGATCGGGACGGGTGACCACCAGCGCCGGGCGGTGTGGAGAGGCCGCCAGGCGATCGAGCACCGCCGCCGCGAAGGCGGAGGTCCCCAGGTAGACGGTCTTGCCCGGTGGGTGGACGGTCGTCCCGGCCGGCGGGCGGTCAGATTGCTGATCCCACGACCCCGCACGCGCGGACGCGGGATCAGCCACCTAGGCCGCCTCGCGCTCCCGCTCGGCCTCGCGCAGGGCGCGCATCGCCTCCTTGCGCTGCTCGCGGGAGACGCGGTCGAGGATCAGCACGCCGTCGAGGTGGTCGATCTCGTGCTGGATGACGCGCGCCTCGAGCCCCGAGGCCTCGACCATCCTCCCCGCTCCCGCCTCGTCCACGGCGCTGACGCGGACGTGCATTGGCCGCTCCACGTCCACGTGCACGGCCGGGATCGAAAGGCAGCCCTCCTCCATTGTCTCCGTGTCCTCGCTCGTCCACTCGACCTCCGGGTTGACGAGCGCGATCAGCGGCGCGTCGGCGCCCAGCCGGTAGACGAGCACGCGCTGCGAGACCCCGAGCTGCGGCGCCGCGAGCCCCACGCCGAGCGCGTCGCGCATCAATCCGCCCATCCGACTGACCTGCGCTCGCAATGCCTCGTCGAAGCGATCAACGTCGGTCGCCCTGCTCTTCAGCACGGGGTCGCCGAAGCGTCGGACGAAGGACAGTGCGGCGTCGCGGCGGGCCTCGACCTCCGGGTCCGGACGTGCCTCGGCACCGGGTCCGCTCGGCTCAACGCCGGCCTCGGGCCCCGGCCTCGGCCCCGCCCGCTTGAGCTGGCGATCGTCGGGCATCGCGCCCGATTCTACTGCGGGTCGACGTCCACGGAGAAGCCGACTCCGCGATGAGCGCGGTCCCCGGCGGCGGCGTCAACGGAGCGCCGAACGGCCTCAATCGCGGCGGCGCGATCGGGCGACTTGACGAGCACGTGCGCACGCTCGCGGCCCTTGCGCCGAAACAGCGGGGCCGGGCCGAGCACACTCGCGCCGGCGGCGGCGAGCGGCTCGAGCGCCGCCCTCACCGCGCCGGCGGCGGCCGTCTCCGGCCCGGCGACGCGGGCCGAGCAAACGACCCTGATCAGGGTGGCGAACGGCGGGTAGCCGAGCGCTTCGCGGCGCTCGAGCTCGCCCTCGACGAAGCCGGACGCGTCGTGGCGGGCGGCGTACCTGAGCGAAGGGGCGCGGGTGTCGAGCGCCTGCACAAGCACGCTCCCGCCCGCCGCCCCGCGCCCGCTTCGCCCGGCGAGCTGCGCGACGAGCGCGAAGGTGCGCTCCTCGGCTCTGAAGTCGGGGAACCGGAGCGTGGCGTCTGCGTCGAGCACGACCCCGAGCGTCACGTCCGGAAAATCGTGCCCCTTGGCCACCATCTGAGTCCCGACCAGAACCCCGGTCTCGGCGGCCTCGAAGCCCGAGAGAACCTGGTCGATCGCTCCGCGCGCGCCGGCGGTGTCGGCGTCGAGGCGGAAGATCGGAAGCGGGTCGAGGGCGGAGGCGAGCTCGCGCTCGAGCCGCTCGGTCCCGATCCCGTGGCGGCCGAGCGACACCGAGCCGCAGTCCGGGCACCGCGCGGGCACCGGCTCGGCGCGTCCACAGTGGTGGCACGACAGCCGTCCGGCGCCGCGATGGAGAACGAGCGAGACGTCGCAGCCGTCGCAGTCCCAGACGCGCCCGCACCCGCGGCACGACAGGAAGCTCGACCAGCCGCGCCGATTGAGGAGGACGATCGCCTTGCTGCGTGCCCGGCGGACCTCGTCGAGCGCCGCGCGCGTGCGCGGATGGAGCGCGGTTGCCAGCCCGGCGGTCGAGAGCACGTCCACCGGCGGCAGCGAGCGGCCGTCCACGCGCCGCGGGATCGACAGGCGGTGCAGCGCCCGCCAGCTCTCGGGCCGTGGCGTCGCGCTGCCGACGAGGAGCACGGCACCGCTGTCGCGGGCACGCCGCTCGGCGACGTGGCGCGCGTCGTAGCGGGGATCGCCCTCCTGCTTGTAGGACGGGTCGTGCTCCTCGTCCACCACGATCAGCCCCAGGTCCTCGACCGGGGCGAAGACCGCCGAGCGCGGGCCAACGCACATGCGCGCCTCGCCACGCCGCAGGCGCGACCACTCGTCGTGTCGCTCGCCCGCCGACAGCTTCGAGTGGAGGATCGCGACGGTGTCGCCGAAGCGTTCCGCAAAGCGACTCGCCGTCTGCGGCGTGAGCGCGATCTCCGGCACGAGCACGATCGCGGCGCGCCCCCGCTCGAGCGCCCCCGCCACGGCGTGAAGGTAGACCTCCGTCTTGCCGCTGCCCGTGACCCCGTGAAGCAGGACGCGCCGGTCGCACGGGTCGGGCGCGTCCATCCGCGCCAGCACTCCCGCCAGCGCGGCGACCTGCGGGTCGGTGAGCCGCGTCCCGGCCGCCGCGGACGCGCCTACCTTCGTGACCCGCGGCCGGCGCCGGAGCTCGGTGTCCGTGAGCTCGAGGAGACCGCGGCGCTCGAGGCCGCGGAGCGCCGCGTGCGCGCAGCCCGCCGCGCGAGCGAGCGCCGACGCGAGCATCGCGCCTCCGGCGAGCGTCTCGAGCGCCGCCCGCTGTCGCTTTCCCACCCGCGCGCCCGTTGCGACCGCGTCGTAGCCGGCCTCGGTGAGCGTCGCGACGAGCGCGCGACGGGCGCCGACGCGCGGCGCCGAGCCGGTCCCGGTGCCAGGCGGGAGAACGAGGCCAAGGCCGCGGGCGGGCGTCGAGCAGTACTCCTCGGCCACCCACAAGCCCAGCCGCAGGAGCTCGCGCGGGAGGTCGCGCTCCAGCGCGGCGACCGGCTCGACGAGCCGGTCGTCGGGCAGCTCGCTACGAGCGGCTACGTCCACGACCACGCCGAGCACGCGCCGGTGGCCGAAGGGGACGACGAGCATGCTGCCGACGTCCACCTCCGCCATGTGGCTCGGCACCCGGTAGTCGAACGGCCCACGCAGCGAGCGTGCCGGCGTGAGCGGCTCGACCTTGGCGATCACGCGGCCACGTTAGGCGCGCGGCCGGACGCCCGCGGAGCTCTGGGCCGGCTAGATCCTGTCTAAGCTGGCCGGGGTGGCGGCCGCGATGCGGCGCGCCGCCTGCCCATGCGCGAACGATCGGACACGGACAGCCAGCGGCCGTCCGCCCGCCTGCGCGACCTCGACCGCCGGTCGCTCTTGCCCGCGCTCAAGCGAACCGTCTCCGAGTTCCAGGAGGACGACCTGACCGACCGGGCGGCCGCGCTCACCTACTACGGCATCCTCTCGGTGTTCCCGATGCTGATAGTGCTCGTCTCGCTGCTCGGCCTGTTCGGCGACCCGCAGACCACGACCCGCACCGTCACCGACATAGTCACGGAGCTCGGTCCGGCGTCGGCTGCCGACACCTTCACCGAGCCGATCGAGAGCATCACCCAGAGCGAGCAGACCGCCGGCGTGCTGTTCGTGGTCGGGCTGGCCGGCGCGCTGCTGTCGGCGTCCGGCTACGTCGGAGCCTTCATGCGCGCCTCGAACAAGATCTACGAGACCGACGAGGGCCGGCCGTTCTGGAAGCTGCGGCCGCTCCAGATCGCGGTGACGCTGGTGATGGTCCTTCTGCTCGCGGCCACCGCGCTGGCGCTCGTGCTCACCGGCCCGCTCGTGGACGCCGTGGCGGGCCCCCTCGGCATCGGCGACACCGCGGTGACCGTCTGGACGATCGCGAAGTGGCCGGTGCTGGTGCTAGTCGTCGTGACGATGATCGCGCTGCTCTACTACGTCGCGCCGAACGTCAAGCAGCCGGGTTTTCGCTGGGTGACGCCCGGGAGCGTCGTGGCGCTCCTGCTGTGGGTGCTCGCCTCGATCGGCTTCGCCTTCTACGTCGCCAACTTCGGCTCGTACGACGAGACCTACGGCACGCTCGGCGGCGTAATCACCTTTCTGGTCTGGCTCTGGATCACCAACATCGCCGTGCTGCTCGGCGCCGAGCTGAACGCCGAGCTCGAGCGGACGCGTGAGCTCGAGGCAGGCGTGCCGGACGCGGGGCGAGAGATTCAGCTCGCGCCCCGCGAGGAACCTGACGAACCCAAGACGAAGTGAGGAGAAGCGAATGGCGAAGGTCCTCTTCATCCCGGTGAGCGTGATCGGAGGCTTCCTCGGAGGCTTCCTCGGCAAGAAGGTCTTCGAGCGAGTCTGGGGCCTGATCGACGAGGAGGAACCGCCCGAGCCCGAGCACCGCGACCCCTCCTGGGCAAAGCTGCTCGCGGCGATGGCCCTCCGCGGAGCGGTGTTCCAGGTCAGCCGGGCGGTCGTCGAGCGCTTCTCGCGCCAGGGCTTCTACGGCGTCACGGGCAGCTGGCCCGGCGAGGAGCGGCCCGAACCGGAGTAGCTCGACCTGGCGCTGCCACCCGCCCGCTCGGAAGGCGGGCGACTCAACCCCTCTGTGCGCTGACAAAGCGCCCCGCTACCGCCGAGCGCGACTCAGCGCGGACCCGCGACGAACGCGTCATCGTCGCGCGCAGGCGCGGGGTCGTCGAGCTCGGGCGCGAGCCCGCGCGTCGCGTCGGGGTGGAGCCGCCGTCGGCTGTGCATGGCCGACCCCAGGGCGATCGCTCCGAGCAGCAGTACGACCGCCATGGGCGCGACGAACCCCCACGGCACGCCGCCGTCATCCGTCTCGGCGGCGGGATCGGGCGGCTGCGGCGGATCGCTGGTCTCGAACGTCTGCGTATCGACCAGCGTGACCGGTCCCTCGCGCCCGACGACGGCGAGCTCGCCTCCGTCGGGGCTCACCTCGAAGCGCAGGTTGTTGAGGTTGCCGTTGAGCCCGTGGAGGTCGATGCAGACTGCTTCGCCCCGCGCTGTGTCCAGCGCGTGGACGAACGGGTGGCCGCCGGACCCGTCGTAGAGCGTGTAGGCCCAGCGGCCGTCCGGGCTCGCCGAGCGCGTGATCGGATAACCGCCCATCTCCGACGCGGGCTCGTCGGGATCCTCGATCGGCTCGGGCAGCAGGCGCCCGCTGGGCAGGTCGTAGGCGCGGACGGCGTACTCCGTCGCGTCGCGGCGGGACAGGTACTCGACCAGGTAGAGGCGAGAGCCGTCCGGCGACATCGCGTCGAAGCTGAAGTCCCCCCGAAGCGTGATGCGCTCGCGAATGGCAAGGTTGCTCGTGTCCAGGACGATGAAGGAGGTCTCCTCGCGGGGAAAGCGCTGCCGCGGGTTGATCAGCGTCAGCGTTCCTCCATCCGCCGACAGCCCGTCCGGAGAACCGTCGAGAGCCACTGCGGGGACGGTGTAGTCGCCCTCGAGGACCGTCGAGCGACGGACCTCCCCGCCGTCGGCCTGCACGCGAGCCACCAGGGTGTCCTTGCCGGCCGGCAGGGCGACGTAGCGATCCTCGCCGCCCGGAAGCGCGACCCCTCCAGGTCCGGCATCGGCCACGCCGGGAACGGGAAGCCCGTCGCCGTACGCCGGGGCCGCGCCCACCGCAATGGCCGCAAGCACCAGCGCCAGCACCACAGATCCGATCATTCGTCGCGCCATCTCTTCCTCCAGCCGGGAGCCGATCACTGCCCCGTCTACGCGGAGCAGCGCTCAGGAGGTCCGGCCGGGGTGCTGGGCCTATCTGGCGGTGTCGCGAGCCCGCCCGGACCGCTCGGGGCGCCGCCGGCCGTCGTCGCGCCCGCGGTAGTCGATTACGAGCGGGACGCCCTCCATGCCGTAGCGCTCGCGGAGGCGATTCTCGAGGAAGAAGGCGTAGTCGCGGGTAACGCGGCCGCGGTCCGAGACCTGGATCGCGAAGCGGGGCGGGCGGGTCTCGTACTGGGTCATGTAGTAGAGGCGGAGCCGGCGGCCGCGGACCGTCGGCGGCTCCCGCACGGCCTGGAGGTCGGACAGGAAGCGGTTGAGCTCGGCGGTCGCGATCCGCAGCGCGGCGCGATCGGCAAGCGCGACGGCCTCCCGCAGCAGCCGCGCGACGCCGCGGCCGGTCCGCGCGGAGACCGTCATCAGGCGCGGCCGGAGGCGGAGCTTCGCGCGGCCGCGCGCGGCGGCGTCGTCGAGGTCGGTCGTTCCGACGTCCCACTTGTTGAGCGCGACAACGGTCGCGCAGCCGCTTCGCATCGCGACCTCGGCCACGCGCAGGTCCTCGCTGCGAAGCCCTTCCGCGGCGTCGCACACCACGATCGCCACGTCGGCCCGGGCGGCCGCCCGCTCGGAGCGAAGCTGGGCGTAGTAGTCCACGCTCCCGGCGACCTTCGCGCGCCGGCGCAGGCCCGCGGTGTCCACGAGCACGACCTCGCGTCCGTCGAGCTCGAGCCGCGTGTCGATCGCGTCGCGCGTCGTGCCCGCGAGCTCTGAGACGATCACGCGGTCCTGGCCGAGGAAGGCGTTCACGAGCGAGGACTTGCCGACGTTCGGGCGGCCGATGACGGCCAGGCGGGGAGCGAGCGCGTCCGCCCCGGACAGCGGGGACGCGGCCTCCGCGACCGCCGCCGCGACGCGGTCGAGCAGGTCGCCCGTGCCGAGCCCTTGCGCCGCGGACACCGCCACCGGGTCGCCGAGCCCCAGCCCGTGAAACTCGGCGGCGAGCGGGATGGCCGACACATCGTCGATCTTGTTCGCGGCCACGAGCACCGGGACCGGCGCCGAGCGCAGCTCGCGCGCCAGCTCGTCGTCGCCGGGGCGGATGCCGGCTCGCGCGTCCACGACCAGGACCACGATGGCCGACTCGGAGATCGCGTGGCGCGCCTGCGCCCTGACGGCCGGCGCGATGCCGCCCCGCTCGGACTCGTCCACCCCGCCGGTGTCCACGAGCAGGAACGACTGGCCGTTCCAGTCGCACTCGAGCTCCTTGCGATCGCGGGTGACGCCGGGCTGCTCGTGGACCACGGCCTCGCGCGCCCCGGTCAGCCGGTTGACGAGCGTGGACTTGCCGACGTTGGGGTAGCCCACCACGGCGACCTTCGCGAGCGGCGAGGGGCCGGTCGCGACGCTCATCGTGCGCTCCGGCGCGCGAGCGCCACGATCTCCTCGACGACCTCCTCGACCGTCCGGCCGGTGGTGTCGAGCTCCACGGCGTCGTCGGCGGCCCGCAACGGCGAGGCCTCGCGCGAGCGGTCCTGCTCGTCGCGCAGGGTCTGATCGGCTAGCACGGTGCGCCAGTCCGCGCCCAGCTCTGTGGCTCGCCGCCGGGCGCGCTCCTCCGGCGCGGCGGTGAGGAAGACCTTGAGCTCGGCGCCCGGCGCGACCACCGTGCCGATGTCGCGCCCCTCCGCGACCCAATCGCCGGCGTCCAGCAGCGCGCGCTGCTTGTCGACGAGCGCGGTGCGCACGCCGGGCTCCACCGCGATCCGCGACGCCGCCTCGGACACCTCCGGCGCGCGGATGTCCTGGGTCACGTCGCGACCGTTGACCACGACCCGCTCGCCGAAGTCGATCTTGAGCTCGGCGGCGCGGTCGGCCGGCTCGCCGCCGCCCTCAATCAGCGCCAGCGCCGCCGCGCGGTACATCGCGCCCGAGTCGAGGTAGGTGAAGCCGAGCGCCACCGCCGTCGCGCGCGCGACGGTGCTCTTCCCCGCCCCGGCGGGACCGTCGATCGCCACGACCATGAGCGCGCAAGGCTACCCGGGGCGGGCGCCCGCCCCCGTCCGCCCACGCGCGGCTCAGCGAGCGAGAAGGCGCCCCAGGTCCGACTCGAACGCCGGGTAGGAGACCGCGGCGGCCTCCATGCCGCTCACCTCGACCCCGCGCCGCGACGCGAGCCCGGCCACCGCCCCGAGCATCGCCATCCGGTGGTCGCCGCCGGCGTCGAGCGTGCCGCCCTCCAGCCCGCCCGTCCCGTGCACGGCGAAGCCGTCCTCGAGCGCCTCGATCTGTGCGCCCAGCCCGCGCAACCCGCCCACGACCGTCGTGATCCGGTCGCTCTCCTTGTAGCGCAGCTCGGCCGCGCCGCGCACCACGGTCTGGCCCTCGGCGAAGCAGCCCATGAGCGCGACCAGCGGCAGCTCGTCGATCGCGAGCGGCACCTCCGCTGCGTCGACGCTCGTCGCCTCGAGCGGGGCGGCGGCCACGTCGAGCTCACCGACAGGCTCGTCGGGCGGCGGGGCGCCGGCCCCGGCCGCCGGCGGCTCCTCGAGGTCCCCGAGCACGACCGCCCCCATGCGAGTTGCGATCCGCAGGAAGGCTGTGCGGGTCCAGTTCAGCCCCACGTCCTCTACCACGATGCGCGACCGCTCGACGCAGGCTGCTGCGGCCACGGCGAACGCCGCCGAGGAGGCGTCGCCCGGCACCGTCAGCTCGTCCAGCTCCAGCTCGTCCACCTGCCTGATCCGAAGCGCCCCTGCCTCGTGGTCGAAGGGCACCCGGGCACGCCTGAGGATGCGCTCGGTGTGGTCGCGGCTCGGAGCCGGCTCGCGCACGATCGTCTCGCCCTCGGCCAGCATTCCGGCGATCAGCAGGCAGGACTTGACCTGCGCGCTCGCGATCGGGAGCTCGTGCTCGGCGCCCGTCAGGTCGGCGCCGTGGATCGTGAGCGGCGGCAGGCGCCCGTCGCGCGCCTCGATCTGCGCGCCCATCCGCCGCAGCGGCTCGGCGACGCGGTCGACGGGCCGCCGCATGATCGACTCGTCGCCGGTGAGCGTCCACCACCCGCCCGGCTGCCCCGCGAGCCACCCGGGGAGCAGGCGCAGCAGCGTGCCCGCGTTCCGGACGTCGAGCATCCCCCCGGTGGCGGCCTGCGCGGTGCGAAGCCCGACGCCCCGGACCAGGACGTCAGGGCCGCTCGTCTGGACTCCGGCACCGAGCGAGCGGATCGCGTCCAGCGTCGCGACCGTGTCGTCGGCCTGGAGGAAGTTGCGGAGCGTGACCGGCTCCTCGCTCATCGCGGCGAACAGGGCGGCGCGGTGCGAGATCGACTTGTCGGGCGGTGGCGCGAGCGTGCCGCGCAGCGGGCCCGCGGGCTCGAAGCGTGTCATCGCGGCCTCACGGCTCGACCACAGGCAAGCCGAGCTCGGCGATCAGCTCCGCGGCCCGTGCCGCCTGGTTCTCGCCCGCGATCCAGAGCGTGATCGCCCCCGAGCGCATGTCGGGGGCCGGCGCGAGCGCCATGTCCACGATGTTCACGCCCGCGCGGCCGAGCGCCACCGCCACCCGTCCGACCACGCCCGGCCGGTTGGGCACCGACACGCGCAGCTCGCGCACCGCGCCGCCCGCGAGCTCCGCCTCGAGCAGGCCCCTGCGGTCCTCGCGTGCGGCATCGTTCCAGGCCTCGATCGCGTCCGGCGCGCCGCTTCTCAGCGTCGCGGCGACCGCACGCAGGCGATCCACCGCGTCGTCGATCTCGGCGGCGATCGCCGGGGCGTTGGTCTCGTAGATGCCCGTCCAAACGGCGGAGCTGGCGCCGGCGACCCGGGTCGCGTCACGAAAGCTGGGGCCGACCCGCGGCAGCGGCTCTTCCTCCCCGCGCAGGGCGCCCGCCGCCTGAGCCACGAGCACGTTCGCGAGCACGTGCGGAAGGTGGCTGACGGTAGCCAGGAGCCG
>Ga0136619_10000691_pt1 | contig 12906 bp, 5 predicted proteins | sample AntDrymUQ3532106_2_FD_104807 | JGI IMG/M metagenome (GOLD analysis project Ga0136619, IMG submission 104807) | Polar desert sand microbial communities from Dry Valleys, Antarctica - metaG UQ353 (21.06) | ecosystem: Environmental > Terrestrial > Soil > Desert | place: Antarctica: Dry Valley...
ACCCGGTGCGGGCCTACCTCGACCCGCAGGTCATCGTCGAGGCGGCAGTCCGAGTCGGAGCGGACGCGGTCTATCCCGGTTACGGCTTCCTGTCTGAGAGCCCGCTGCTGGCCGCCGCCTGCAAGGCAGCCGGCGTCACCTTCGTCGGCCCTCCCGCCGAGGTGCTGGAGCTGACCGGCGACAAGATCCGCGCCCGCGCGGCGGCGAGCGAAGCCGAACTCGCCGTGCTCGCCGCCTCGGACGCGGTCGCCGGGCCCGATGCCGCCGCCGAGGCCGCCGAGTCGATCGGCTTCCCCGTCTTCGTCAAGGCAGCATCCGGCGGGGGAGGGCGCGGGCTGCGGCTGGTGCGCGAGCCCGCTGAGTTGTCCGCCGCCGTCGAGACGGCCATGCGCGAGGCCAAAGGTGCCTTCGGCGACGAGACGGTGTTCTTGGAGCAGGCGATGGTGCGTCCACGCCATATCGAGGTGCAGCTGCTGGCCGGCGCTGACGGCGAGATCATCCACCTGTACGAACGCGACTGCTCGGTGCAGCGACGTCATCAGAAGGTGCTGGAGCTGGCGCCGGCACCCAACCTCGACCCCGCACTGCGCGAGGCGATCTGCGCCGACGCGGTGCGCTTCGGGCGCGCTGTGGGCTACCGCAACGCCGGCACCGTGGAGTTCCTGGTCTCGACCGACGGCCGAGACGGCCCCGCGGCCGTGTTCATCGAGATGAACCCGCGTGTACAGGTCGAGCACACGGTGACCGAGGAGGTCACCGACGTCGACATCGTCAAGTCGCAGCTGCGCATCGCGGCCGGCGCGACGCTGGCGGACCTCGGGCTGGCCCAGGACCGCATCACCGTCCGAGGCCAGGCGCTGCAGTGCCGCATCACCACCGAGGACCCGACCAACGGCTTCCGCCCCGACCTCGGCCGTATCACCGCCTTCCGTTCACCCGGTGGGGCCGGGATCCGCCTGGACGGGGGAGCGGGCTACGCCGGCGGCGAGGTCTCGCCCTACTTCGACTCGCTGCTGGTCAAGCTCACGGCCAGGGGGCCGGACCTTGCCACCGCCGCGGCGCGCGCCCGTCGAGCCCTCGCGGAGTTCCGGGTGCGCGGCGTGCTGACCAACGTGGCCTTCCTGGCGGCGGTGCTGGCGGACCCCGACTTCCTCGCCGGCGAGGTCACCACCGCCTTCATCGACGAGCGGCCGCAGCTGACGTCGGCCAAGGCCGGGGCCGACCGGGCCACCAGGCTGCTGCAGCTGGTCGCCGACGTGACGGTCAACCGCCCGCACGGCGAGCCGCCGACGCTGGTCGAGCCAGCCGCCAAGCTGCCAGAGTTGAGCGACGACGAGCGGCACGCTCCCGCCCCGCCTGGTTCGCGCCAGCGCCTCGACGAGCTGGGGCCGGCCGGTTTCGCCCGCTGGCTGCGCGACAGCTCGGCGATCGGCGTCACCGACACCACCATGCGCGACGCCCACCAGTCGTTGCTGGCCACGCGCATGCGGACCTACGACATGGTCGCGGTGGCCGCGCACATCGCGCGGCGAATGCCGCAGCTGCTGTCGGCCGAGGTGTGGGGCGGCGCCACCTACGACGTCGCGCTGCGCTTTCTGTCAGAAGACCCTTGGGAGCGGCTGGCGCGGCTGCGTGAGGTGCTGCCCAACGTGTGCCTGCAGATGCTGCTGCGCGGCCGCAACGCGGTCGGCTACTCCAGCTACCCGGACGCGGTCGTGCGGGCGTTCGTCGGCGAGGCCCGCGCCACCGGCATCGACATCTTCCGGGTGTTCGACGCCAACAACGACGTTGAGCGGATGCGCCCCGGCATCGAGGCCGTCGCCGAGGCCGGGGGCGTCGCCGAGGGCACGCTGTGCTACACCGGCGACCTATCCGATCCCGGGCAGCGGTTCTTCACCCTTGACCACTACCTTTCGGTGGCCGATGGCGTGCTCGCCGCCGGGGCGCACGTGCTGTGCGTCAAGGACATGGCCGGCCTGCTGCGGGCGCCGGCCGCCCGCACGCTGATCACGGCCCTGCGGGAGCGCTTCGACGCGCCGGTGCACCTGCACACCCACGACACCGCGGGCGGTCAGCTGGCGACCTACCTGGCGGCGGTCGAGGCGGGCGTGGACGCGATCGACGGCGCGGCGCCACCGCTGTCGGGTATGACCAGCCAGCCGTCGCTGGCCGCGATCGTGGCGGCCACCGACCACACCGACCGGGTCACCGGCCTGTCGCTGGACGTGCTCGGCGACCTGGAGCCGTACTGGGAGGCGGTGCGCCACCTGTACGCGCCGTTCGAGATGGGACTGCGCTCCCCGACTGGCACGGTGTACCGCCACGAGATTCCCGGCGGCCAGCTGTCCAACCTGCGCCAGCAGGCCGTGACCCTCGGTCTCGGCGACCGTTTCGAGGAGGTCGAGGCGCTGTACGAACGCTGCAACCGGCTCCTGGGCGACCTCATCAAGGTGACGCCGACGTCCAAGGTGGTCGGTGACTTGGCGCTGTACCTGGCCTCGGCGGGCATCGATCCCGATGCGCTGGAGGACGACCCCGGCGACTTCGACCTGCCCGGCTCGGTGCTGGGCTTCCTGCAGGGCGAGCTGGGCACTCCTCCGGGAGGATGGCCTGAGCCGTTCCGCGGCAAGGCGCTGGCCGGAAGGGAGGCTGCCGCCGACGTCGACGAAGTGGCTGACGTCGCCGCGTCACGGCTGACAGGTAAGGACCGGCGGGCGACCCTCAACCATCTGATGTTCCCGGAGCCGGCGCGCGAGCAGGCCGAGGCCGCCGACCGCTGGGGTGACGTGGCGGTGGTGCCCACCCGGGCCTTCTTCTATGGCCTGGAGCCCGCCGAGGAGATCGTCATCGAGCTGGAACCCGGCGTGCGCCTGTTTGTCGAACTGGAGGCCATCGGTGAGCCCGACGAAAGCGGGACACGCACGGTGCTGATCAAGCTCAACGGCCAGACCCGGCCCATCGACGTGCGCGACCGCTCCATCAACGTCGAGCACGCGCGCGCGGAGAAGGCCAACCTGTCCGACCCGTTGCACGTCGCCGCCTCCCTGTCGGGTGTCGTGACCCTGCGCGTCGGCGAGGGCGACAGCCTGGAGCGAGGGCAGCCGGTCGGCTCCATCGAGGCGATGAAGATGGAGTCGGCAATCAGTGCGCCGGTGGACGGGCGGGTCGCCCGGGTCGTGGTGGAGTCCGGGACGACAGTGGAGCCTGGCGACCTGTTGCTGATCCTGACCGCCAGCTGAGGTGGCGCTCGGTTTACCTGCACCTGCCGCTGAGGTGGCGTTGGGTCACGTGCGTATGCCGCACGGTTGATGTCGGCCGATTCCCTTGCGCGCGCACTAGTTGGCTGAAAGTATCGCGGGCGCAGTGGCCGCATCGGGCGTTGCTCCGCAGCGCTCTGGGCCGTGCCTGGTACGTCCGCTCGTCCGTGCCGCTCGTCAAACGAAACCCTGTCGAAGGATCTGTGTTCATGACCTCACCGCTCCCGCTCGGCGGCGTACGACGCCGCCTAAGCCTCACACTCGCCTTGGTCCTCGCCCTATCGGTCGTGGTGCTGCCTGCGACGGCTACCGCTGCACCCGTCGTCAACCGTCCTCGCGCGGCCGGCGGATCGGAACTGTCCAAGCACGACCGTGAGCTGCTCGCCGAGGCGCGCTCCGACGGCGACAGCCGTGTCACGCTGCTGGTGGCGGCCGACCGCGGTCAGGCTCCCGCCGTCGCCGACAGCGTCCGTGACCTCGGCGGCCACGTGCAGGCCTCCGACCGGGACGTTGACTACCTGCGCGTCTCCGTGCCCGAGGCCACCGTCGAGAAGGCGGCCGGGCTCGACGGGATCACGGCGGTCGATGTCGACGAGATCATCCCGATCGACGACCCGCGACCCGGCCCCAACGGCGCGGTCGACCCGACTCCTCAGCCCCCGCCGGGCGCTGACACGCCCCGCAGCAACCCGTACATGCCGATCCGCGACATCAATGCCCCCAAGTTCACCCGGGCGCACCCCAACTGGGACGGCCGCGGCGTCACCATCGGAATCATGGACACCGGCGTCGACCTGCACCACCCGAGCCTGAACACCACCAGCACCGGCGAGCGCAAGGTCGTCGACTGGGTGACGGTTACCGATCCTGAGACCGACTCCGACCCGACATGGGTGGAGATGGACCAGGAGGTCTTCGCAACCTCAGGCACCTTCGAGGTCGACGGCGTGACCTACCAGGCACCCCGCCGCCAGGGCACCTGGCGCTTCGGCATCTTCGACGAGCGCGACCCCAACCTGGGCGGCGAGATCGGCAACGATGTCAACCGCGACGGCAACCCCGACGGGTCCAGCGGCCTGTTCGCCGTCCTGTGGAACGACAACAACGACCGCATCTGGGTCGACACCGACCAGGACAACAGCTTCAACGACCAGACTCGGATGCGCGAGTACCGGCGCAACTACGACGTCGGCGAGTTCGGCACCGACGACCCGAGCACGCCCGTCCGTGAGGTGCTGCCGTTCGTCGTCGAGACCGAAGGCAACTTCGTCAACATCGGCATTCCGTCGGGCGCCCACGGTTCCCACGTCGCCGGGATCACGGCCGCCAACGCGATGTTCGGTGGCCTGATGAGCGGCGCGGCCCCTGGCGCCAAGCTGGTGTCCGCCCGTGCCTGCCTGTTCGTCTCCGGCTGCACCGCGCACGCCCTGCTCGAGGGCATGATCTGGCTGGCGATCGACGGTGGCGTCGACGTCATCAACATGTCCATCGGCGGCCTGCCGGCGCTCAACGACGGCAACGACGTCCGCTCGCTGATCTACAACCGCCTCATCGACGAGACCGACGTGCAGATGTTCATCTCCGCCGGCAACTCAGGACCCGGCGCCAACACGGTCGGTGACCCGTCCGTGGCCGCGCGGGTCATGAGCGTCGGCACCTACATCACCCGCAACACCTGGCGCCGCAACTACGGCTCCAAGTCCCACGCCGTGCACAACCAGCACAACTTCAGCTCACGGGGCCCCGCCGAGGACGGTGGTTTCAAGCCCCAGATCATCGCTCCCGGCTCCGCGATCTCGACCACGCCGACGTGGCAAGCCGGCGGCCCGGTGCTCGGCACCTATGAGCTGCCGCCGGGCTACGCGATGTTCAACGGCACCTCGATGGCCTCTCCGCAGGCCGCCGGTGGTGCGGCGCTGCTGCTGGGCGCCGCCAAGGCCAAGGGTCACCACGTCAGCTCCGCGCAGCTGCGTCAGGCCATCAACTCGACCGCGCTGTTCGTGGCTCCTCACCGCATCGGGGCCTACGAGCAGGGCAACGGGCTCATGAAGGTGACCGCGGCGTGGCGCCAGCTGCGACGCGACATCCACCCGGTGCACATCTCCTCCTCGGTGGAGGTGAACACGCCGCTCGAGGACTTTTTGGCGACGCCGGGCCGCGGTGTGGGCATCCATGACCGTGAGGGCGTCACCGTCGGTGAGTCCTACACCCGCACCTACACCTTCGAGCGGACCTCTGGTCCATCTGACCCGGTCACGTATCACGCGTCCTGGGTCGGCAACCGCGGCGCCTTCAGCGCGGCCGACGAGATCACCTTGCCGCTCGACGAGCCCGTCGACTACGAGGTCAGCATCGACCCGTCAACCGCGGGTGCGCACTCGGCGATCCTGGAGCTGAACGACCCGGACACCGTCGGGGTCGACTACCAGACGATGAACGCGGTGTTCGCTCCGGAGGAGTTCAACACCGACAACGGCTTCCGCGTGAGCCACTCGGGCCGGATCGCTCGCAACCAGGACCGCAGCTTCTTCTTCCGGGTGCCGGAAGGAACACCGGCGTTCAAGGTCGACTTCGCCGGTCCGGACGAGACGCCGGGGACGGGCCAGGCCCGCTTCCTGCGCTTCCACCCCCACGGGCTGGGCATCGACTCCAACTCGTCGCTGTCCTGCTACGCACCGCCGGTGGAAGGTTGTGAGGGAAGCCCTTACAGCCGCACCGTCAACGACCCGCTCCCCGGGGTCTGGGAGGTCACCGTCGATGCTCGGCGCACCTCCGACACCGCCTTCACCCCGTTCGAGCTCACCGCGACGGTGCTGGGTGCCGAGGTGTCACCGAGCCCGGACATCATCGAGACCGCGACGCTGGGCGAGACGCTCACGCGCTCGTATGACATCACCAACCTGTTCGGGGACTTCACCGGCCGTGCGGTGGGTCGCGATCTCGGCAGCGCTCGTCGTGGCACGTTCGAGATCGAGGAATTCGAGTTCCAGACCTACGACGTGGAGGTGGAGCCCGGCTCGACTTCGCTCCACGCCGCGATCGGCTCCCCGTCCGATGTGGGTGCCGACCTGGACCTGTTCGTGTTCGACTGCACATCAGGTTCCTGCGTGCTGGCTGACTTCGATGCCGACGGTGACTCCGAGGAGGCGGTCACCATCGACGACCCGGCCGCTGGCCTGTGGATCGTCGCGGTGGACGGGTTCGCCGTTCCCGCCGGAACCACCGAGTACAGCTACCTCGACGTGTTCGCCAACCCGGCGTTCGGTCCGGTCGAGGTCGACGATGCCAACGCCCTACGGGCCGGCGGGGAGACCTGGACGGTCGAGGCCGACATCACCCCGCAGCAGGCACCGGCCGAAGACCGGGTCCTGCTGGGCGCGGTCGAGGTGGTCACCGACGACGATGTCGTCGTGGGCTCCTCCGACGTGGTGATTCAAGAGGTCACTGAGTAGCACCCAAAGCACCAAAAGAAGGGTTGGTCACACTATTGTGACCAACCCTTCTTCTTGGTGGGTCCGCGGGTCGTGGCAACAGGTAGCCGATAGCCTGCGCAGCCCATGGCACCAGTGACCGACGACAGCGGCGACAATGGCGGCAGTCCCGGCGAGGACCTGCTGGCCGAGCGCCGTGCCAAGCTGCGGCGGCTGCGCGACGCCGGCATCGACCCCTATCCGGTCGGCGTCCGGGTCGGCGACGCCCTGGCCGACGTCAACACCGCCTGGGCCCAGCGTCTGGAGGCCGGCGAGGAGAGCGAGCATCAGGTGGCCGTCGGCGGCCGCCTCGTCGCACGGCGCGGTCACGGCAAGCTGATCTTCCTCGTCCTGCGCGAGGCCGACGCCGAGCTGCAGGCGATGGCGCAATCCGACGTGCTCGGCGATCCGGCGATGGCCCGGGTGGCCGACCTCGACGTCGGCGACTGGGTCGCGGTGACCGGGAGGGTGGTCCGCACGCGGCGCGGCGAGCTGTCGGTCAAGGCCGACGAGGTCACCCTCATCGGCAAGTCGTTGCGGCCGCTGCCCGACAAGTGGCACGGGCTGCGCGACACCGAAACGCGCTTCCGCCGGCGCGAGGTGGACCTGACCGTCAACGCTGAGGCACGGCGCGTCTTCGCGATCCGCGCCAAGGTCATCCGCGCCCTGCGCGCCGAGCTGGACGCGCGTGGCTATGTCGAGGTCGAGACGCCAGTCCTGCATACCGTGGCCGGCGGCGCGCTGGCCCGGCCGTTCGCCACGCACCACAACGCGCTGGACATGCCGCTGTACTTGCGCGTCGCCGAGGAGCTACACCTCAAGCGGCTGGTCGCTGGGGGAATCCCACGCGTGTACGAGATCGGCCGGGTCTTCCGCAACGAGGGGCTCAGCCCTCGGCACAACCCCGAGTTCACGATGCTGGAGTCGTATCAGGCCTACGCCGACTACCGCGACATGATGGCGCTGACCCAGGCGCTGGTGCAACGCGCGGCGCACGAGGCGGTCGGCACCACCACGCTGACCTACGGCGGTCGGCCCTTGGAGCTGGGGGGCGACTGGCCGCAGCGCACCTTGCTGGAGCTGGTACGCCAGGCCACGGGACGCGGCGATCTCGACTACGACATGCCCGGCGAGGATCTGCGCAAGATCTGCGCCGAGCACGACGTGCACGCCGAGGATGCGTGGGCCACGGGCAAGCTCGTCCTGGAGCTGTATGAAAAGCTCGTCGAGCACACCCTGTGGGACCCGACCTTCGTCGTGGACTACCCGGTCGAGGTCAGCCCCCTGGCCCGTCGCCACCGCGACGACCCTCGGGTGACGGAGCGCTTCGAGCCGATCATGGTCGGGCGGGAGTTGGGCAACGCCTTCTCCGAGCTGACCGATCCGGTCGACCAGCGCGAGCGGTTCGATGCCCAGGCGCGGGCACGCGCGGCCGGCGACACCGAGGCCATGGCGGTCGACGAGGACTTTCTGCGGGCCATGGAGCTGGGGATGCCGCCGATGGGTGGGCTGGGAATCGGCGTCGACCGCCTGGTCATGCTGGTGGCCGACGTGCAGACGATCCGCGACGTGATCCTGTTTCCCACCCTGCGCCCGGAAGCGGAATAACAGCGCCTGGATCGCGTTGTAGACATGGTGACGGACACTGCGCCGCACTCCAGCCACCGCTACCCTGGCCAGCCCGGCGGAGCGGCAATCGCTCAAGCGCCACCCCGCCAGGTCGAATGAGAAGGCGAGCGGCAGCGTCGCCGGTACGGCCTCGTCCAAAGCGTCGCAGATTGCACCACACCGCTGGTCAACGGGTCAGCGGACTCACCTCCAAACCGCTGGTCAACGGGTCAGCGGACTCATCATCAGTCGTGGTCCGGCCGCCCTAGAGCAGGGGTGGCCGGTGCTACAGTCACTGACTAGCACCCGAGCAGGGGGCAATGGATGTTCGAACGGTTCACCGACCGGGCCAGGCGCGTGGTCGTGCTCGCGCAAGAAGAGGCCCGGATGCTCAACCACAACTACATCGGGACTGAGCACATCCTGCTCGGCCTCATCCACGAGGGTGAGGGTGTGGCCGCCAAGGCCCTCGAGTCGCTCGGCATCTCGCTGGAAGGCGTACGCGAGCAGGTGGAGGAGATCATCGGCCAGGGCCAGACCGCGCCCGCCGGCCACATCCCCTTCACCCCCAGGGCCAAGAAAGTCCTGGAGTTGTCCCTGCGCGAGGCGCTGCAGCTGGGGCACAACTACATCGGCACCGAGCACATCCTCCTCGGCCTCATCCGTGAGGGTGAGGGCGTGGCCGCCCAGGTACTGCAGAAGCTCGGCGCCGACCTCAACAAGGTGCGCCAGCAGGTCATCCAGCTGCTGTCGGGCTACGCCGGTGGCGAGCCGGGCGGCGGGCAGGGCAAGGCCGGCGTCTCCGGCGGACCGGCCGACGAGGGCAAGGGCAGCCCCGTCCTGGACCAGTTCGGGCGCAACCTCACCCAGCTGGCCCGCGAGGGCAAGCTCGACCCCGTCATCGGGCGCGCCCGCGAGATCGAGCGGGTCATGCAGGTGTTGAGCCGGCGCACCAAGAACAATCCCGTCCTCATCGGGGAGCCGGGTGTCGGCAAGACAGCCATCGTCGAGGGCCTGGCGCAGATGATCGTCAGCGGGAACATCCCCGAGACGCTCAAGGACAAGCAGCTGTACACCCTCGACCTCGGCGCGCTGGTAGCCGGCAGCCGCTACCGCGGTGACTTCGAGGAGCGCCTCAAGAAGGTGCTCAAGGAGATCACCACCCGCGGTGACATCGTCCTGTTCATCGATGAGCTGCACACGCTGGTCGGCGCGGGCGCCGCAGAGGGTGCCATCGACGCGGCCAGCATCCTCAAGCCGATGCTGGCGCGTGGCGAGCTGCAGACCATCGGCGCCACGACCATCGACGAGTACCGCAAGCACCTGGAGAAAGACGCCGCGCTGGAGCGCCGTTTCCAGCCGATCACCGTCGAGGAGCCGTCGGTCGCCCACACGATCGAGATCCTCAAGGGGCTGCGTGACCGCTACGAAGCGCATCACCGCGTCACCATCACCGACGGCGCGCTGGTCGCCGCCGGCAACCTCGCCGACCGCTACATCTCCGACCGGTTCCTGCCGGACAAGGCGATCGACCTGATCGACGAGGCCGGTTCACGCCTGCGCATCCGCCGGTTGACCGCGCCGCCGGACCTGCAGGACCTGGAGGACGAGGCCGGGCGCGTGCGCAAGGCCAAGGAGTCCGCGATCGACGAGCAGGACTTCGAGAAGGCCGCCAGCCTGCGCGACTCCGAAAAGAAGATTCTGGAGCGCAAGGCGGTGCGCGAGCGTGAGTGGAAGTCCGACGGCATGGACTCCGTGCTCACCCTCGACGAGGAGGACATCGCCGACGTGCTGTCCAACTGGACCGGCATCCCGGTGTTCAAGCTCACCGAGGAGGAGACGGCCAAGCTGCTGCGGATGGAGGCCGAGCTGCACAAGCGGGTCATCGGCCAGGAGGACGCCATCGCGGCGACGTCCAAGTCGATCCGGCGCACCAGGGCGGGGCTGAAAGATCCGAAGCGACCCTCGGGCTCGTTCATCTTCCTTGGCCCGTCAGGCGTCGGGAAGACCGAGCTGGCAAAGACGCTGGCGGAGTTCCTGTTCGGTGACGAGGACTCGCTGATCCACCTGGACATGTCCGAGTACATGGAGAAGCACACCGTGTCCCGGCTGATCGGCTCCCCGCCCGGCTACGTCGGCTACGAAGAGGGCGGTCAACTCACGGAGGCGGTCCGCCGCCGCCCCTTCAGCGTGGTGCTGTTCGACGAGGTCGAGAAGGCCCATCCGGACGTCTTCAACGCGCTGCTACAGATCCTGGAGGACGGTCGGCTGACCGACGCCCAGGGCAAGCAGGTGGACTTCAAGAACACCGTCCTGATCATGACGTCCAACCTCGGAACGCGAAACCTCGGCGCCCAGGCGCTGGGCTTCACCGCCTCCGACGACGCCAAGGACACCTACCAGCGCATGAAGGAGCAGGTGAACGAGGAGCTCAAGCGCCACTTCCGTCCCGAGTTCCTCAACCGCATCGACGAGGTCATCGTCTTTCACCAGCTCACCCGCGAGCAGGTCAAGACGATCGTGGACCTGATGATGAAGCGGATCCGCGAGCAGATGCGCTCCAAGGACCTCGACATTGAGCTGACCGACGACGCCAAGACTTGGCTGGCCGACAAGGGCTACGACGCCGCGCTCGGCGCGCGGCCGCTGCGCCGCACCATCCAGCGCGAGATCGAGGACGCCCTGTCCGAGAAGATCCTGTGGGGTGAGTTCAGCGCCGGCCAGCTGATCGTGGTCGACATCGAAGACGACGCCGTGGTGTTCAGAGCGGTGGACGCACCGCCTGACACCCCGCCCGTGGAGCTGGCCGGCTCCGGCGGCGAAGGCCAGGGGTAGCCGTCCAGTAAGACAAGACCTCGGGGGAGCTCCGTTCCAGCCCGCTGACGATGCGAAGAGTCGCCGGCAGTGGCAGACGGGGAGCACACCGATGGCGGGCCCGGCGCGACAAGAGCGCCGGGCCCTTTGCTGTCCCTATGCGCGCCTGCCGCGGTCCCGCGACCCTTGTCATCCCCAGGACGACGAAGTCGCGGCACCCGGCCCGGGGGCCTCGCTGGGCGGCAGCATCACCCGTGATGAACGGCGGCGCAACGGGCAGAGTCGGTGCCATGCCGCCCGACGACCTCCAGGTCCTCGCCAGCCAGGTGCGCACCTGCACACGTTGCCGGTTGGCCGAAACCCGCACCTTTGCGGTGCCCGGCTCTGGCGACCCGGACGCGCCACTGATGCTGGTGGCCGAGGCTCCCGGCGCGAAGGAGGATGCCACCGGACTGCCCTTCCAGGGCATGGCCGGCCGCTTCCTCAACCGCTGCCTGGTCGATCTCGGGGTCGTCCGCGAGCAGCTGTACATCACCTCGACCAACAAGTGCCGCCCGCCCGGCAACCGCGCGCCGAAGCCAGATGAGATGGCGGCCTGTGCCGGTTACCTCGACCGTCAGCTCGTGCTGGTGAAGCCGGATGTCGTGCTGGCGATGGCGGAACCGCAGCCCGACGCCTGCACCCGCTGGCGACGAGCCAATCCGTGCGGCTGGCAGACCTGCGCGCCGCCGCGGCGACCGTTGCGGCAAGCCGCAGGCTGCTGGTCACCTATCATCCGGCGGCGGCCATGCGCTTTCCGGCGCAGCGCCAGCCGTTCTTCGACGATCTGCGCGCCGCCTGCGAACAGGCCGGGCTGGTGGCGGTGGCCAGCTCGTGACGTACCGTTGCGCCGATGCGCCTCGTCGTTGCCCGTTGCGTCGTCGACTACGACGGCCGCCTGACCGCTCACCTGGCCAGCGCGGTGCGACTGCTGCTGGTCAAGGCCGACGGCTGCGTGGCCGTGCACGCCGATGGCGGCGCGTATAAGCCGCTGAACTGGATGAACGCGCCCAACACGCTGCTGGAGTCCGAGGACCGCTGGACGGTCACGAACCCACGGGGCGAGACGCTGACCATCACCCTGGAGGAGGTCATACTCGACGTCAGCCAAGCCTGCGGCGAAGACCCCGGCCTGGTCAAGGACGGCGTGGAGGCCCACCTTCAGGAGCTGCTGGCGGCCAGTCCGGCAGTGCTGGGCGAGCAGTTGCGCCTTGTGCGCCGCGAGTACCCGACCGACATCGGCCCCGTCGACCTGCTGTGCCGGGACGCGCAAGGTCAGGTCGTGGCCGTCGAGATCAAGCGACGGGGCGAGATCGACGGCGTCGAGCAGCTGACGCGCTATCTTGACCGGCTCAACCGCGATCCGCTGCTGCGTCCCGTGCGTGGGTTGTTCGCCGCTCAGCGCATCAAGCCGCAGGCCAAGGTGCTAGCCAAGGCTCGCAATATCGACTGCGTCGAGGTCGACTATGACGAGCTGCGCGGCAAGGCCTCCGACGAGTTGCGTCTTTTCTGACCTGACCTGACCTGCCCCGGCGTCCGTGCCGAGCCGCCACGCGGCCTCACAGCTGGGGAGCGGCGAGCAAGCCCTCCACGATGGCCGGGTCGCCGTGGAGCTCGACGGTGGTCAGTGGACGTCGGCCCCACAGCACGAGCAGCAGGTCCTCGGCCCGGCCGCGCAGCGCGGCGTCGCCTCTTGCGTGGCCGTCGCTGACAACCGG
>Ga0136619_10000693_pt1 | contig 12872 bp, 10 predicted proteins | sample AntDrymUQ3532106_2_FD_104807 | JGI IMG/M metagenome (GOLD analysis project Ga0136619, IMG submission 104807) | Polar desert sand microbial communities from Dry Valleys, Antarctica - metaG UQ353 (21.06) | ecosystem: Environmental > Terrestrial > Soil > Desert | place: Antarctica: Dry Valley...
AAGCGCCCTCGCGCGGGCCGACGTTCTTCATGTCGGCGATCGGCGAATCGATCAGCCGATCGAAGGATTCGGCCAGCGGCATCCGCCACAATTTGTCGCCGGATGCATCGGCCGCGGCCAGCAGTTGCGCCGCAAGCTCGTCCTCGGGCGTAAACAGGCCGCCGTACTCGTGGCCGAGACTGACCAGGATCGCGCCGGTCAGGGTGGCAAGATCGACGATCGTCGCGGGCTTGTAGTTGCGCTGCACGTAGGTGATCGCATCGGCGAGCACTAGCCGGCCTTCGGCATCGGTGTTGATCACTTCGACTGTCTGGCCGGACATGGTGGTGACGACGTCGCCCGGCCGCTGGGCGTTCCCGTCCGGCATGTTCTCGACCATTCCGCAGATGCCGACGACATTGGCCTTGGCCTTGCGCATCGCCAGCGCCTTGAACGCGCCCGCGACTGCCGCGGCGCCGCCCATGTCCCACTTCATCATTTCCATGCCCTGGGCCGGCTTGATCGAAATGCCGCCGGTGTCGAACGTCACCCCCTTGCCGACGAAGGCGAGCGGCGGAGAGCCTTTCTTGCCGCCGTTCCAGCGCAGCACCAGCAGCCGCGGGTCCTTGACCGAACCCTGCGCAACGCCAAGCAGCGCGCCCATCCCGAGCTTTTTCATCGCCGCTCCGTCGAGCACCTCGATCTCGATGCCGAGGTCGGCGAGGTGGCGGACCCGTTCGACGAACGTCTCGGGAAAGATGATGTTTGCCGGCTCGGTGACCAGCTCGCGGGTCAGCTTGACGCCTTCGAGGACCGGCTCCCAGCGCTGCTCCCACCGCCGCTCGGCATCGGCGCCGCCGCCGACGATGGTCACCTTGTCAAGGGTGGGCTTCTGCTTGTCCTTGAGACGGGTGCGGTAGCGGTCGTAACGCCAGCCGCGAAGCGAGGCGCTCAGCGCGACCTTCGCCGCGGCATCGGCGTCGTAGTCGAGCCCAGTGAGGTCGATGACGGCATGGGTTTCCCCGCTGGTCAGGAGCCTTGCCGAAACCGCCCCGCCGAGCTTCTCCGCGGCGTCCGCGGGCGACGAGCCGCTGCCGGTCCCGACCACCAGCACCCGGCGCACGCCCCCCTTTGTGGAAAGGAAATGCTCGGCGGCGCTCGATGCTTCGCCTTCGAAGCGCTGGCGGCCCAACGCCGCCTCGACCTCGGCACGATCGTCGCCGAGCACCTTGAGCGCGGCGCGGTCCTTGCCGGCAACCGACAGGACCAGCGCAAAGTCTCCGGCGGGGAGGCGGTCGGCGAAACGGATTTGCATGAAGGTCGGTCCTTAGGGGCAAGTTCAAGGGATACGGATGTGGCGGCCATTTAGGACGCGGGCGGCGAAAGGCAAAGCGGGGCGAAGCGAAGCGGCGGGTGCGCCGAGTCCGGCCAAGTCGGATTGTCGCGCGCGGCCCGAGGTGCGATAGGCTTGCATCAGGCAAAGCCAGGTGAGCGGCGGGGACAGGTTTGCGTAGACGATTTGTCTGGTGGTCGGCGTTGCCGATGCTGCTCGGAGCGCCGGCGATGGCCCTCGCCCAGTCGGCCACTGCGTCCGAGCCGGCCCAGCCGGCAGAACCCGACGCATCCGCTGCCGCGCCCGGCTCGGAAGCCGTGGTCGGCTTTAGCGCCGACCAGGTCAGCTATGACCCCGGCAGCGAGCTGGTCACCGCGTCCGGCGCGGTGCGCATGTCGCGGGACGGCAACTACCTCGCCGCCGACCGGGTGACTTGGAACCGCCAGACCGGGGAAGTCCGCGCCGACGGCAATGTCGTCGTCGTCAATCCCCAGGGCGACAAACTGGTCGGCGACAGCGTCGTCCTGACCGATGCCTTACGCGACGGGAGCATCGAGAATTTGCTGGTGGTGCTCGAAAGCGGCGGCCGGATCGCGGCTACGCGCGGCACTCGGATGGGCGATATCACGGCGCTCGACAATGCGATCTACTCCCCCTGCCCGGTGACCGCCGAAAGCGGCTGCCCGCGCAATCCGAGCTGGTCGATCACCGCGGCCCGAGTGACCTACGACCCCGCCCGAAGCCAAGTCCGCTTCCAGGGCGGGCGGCTGCAATTGTTCGGGGTGACCCTGCCGCTGCTGCCGATCTTCAGCATCGGCACCGCCGGCCAGGGCGGCGGTGTCAGCGGCTGGCTGGTGCCGGATATCAGCATCTCGTCGCGCAACGGCCTCGAGCTCGCGGCGCCTTATTATCACCGCTTCGCACCCAACCGCGACCTCACCTTGACCCCGCACCTCTACACCGGCACGTGGCCGGCGCTTGAGGCGAGGTATCGCCACCTCAACCGCATCGGCGCCTTCCAGATCGGCGCGTTCGGCACCTACAGCCGGATCGACGACCCCGACGTGGACGATGCGACGCCGGACACCCGCAACGGCTTCCGGGCCTATTTCGAAGGCAACGGCAAGGCCCAATTCAACCCGCTGTGGAGCCTGACCGGGTCGTTCCGCGTGGCCACCGACAAGACGGTCACCCAGCGCTACGACATCAGCCGCGACGACCGGCTGCGCAGCTTCATCAACGCCGAACGGATCAGTCCCAATTCGTACGTCAGCATCGCTGGCTGGGCATTCCAGGGATTGCGCGTCGACGACGTCCAGAAGCGGATCCCGATCGCTCTCCCCGCGATCGACGCCCGCTTCCGGATGGAAGCGCCGGTGGTCGGGGGCGATATCGAGCTGCAGGCCAACAGCCTGGCGATCCTGAGGCTCGACGGCCAGGACTCCCAGCGGGCGTTCGCCAGCGCGAAGTGGGACATTCGGCGGCTGACGAATTGGGGGCAGCAATTGCTGTTCACCGCCTTCTCCCGCGGCGATGTCTATCACACCGAGAATTCGGCCAGCACCGAGGTGCCGATCTACCGCGGCACCGACGGCTGGCACGCTCGCGGCATCGCCGCCCTTGCCGCTGAGGTCCAGTGGCCGTTCGTCGGGCCGGCGTTCGGCGGTTTCCAGCGCCTGGTGCCAAGGGTCCAGCTGGTGCTCACTCCGCCGACCCCCAACCTCACCATCCCCAACGAGGACGCCCGCGCGGTCGACCTCGAGGACAGCAATTTGTTCGCGCTCAACCGCTTCCCCGGCTACGACCGCTGGGAGGACGGGTCGCGAATCACCTACGGGCTGGACTGGTCGCTCGACCGTCCCAATCTGTCGATTTCGACCACCGTCGGCCAGAGCTACCGGATCCGCCGCCACCCCGGCATCTTTCCCGAAGGCACCGGCCTGTCCGACCGTTGGTCCGACGTCGTCGGCCGAACCCGCGTCCGCTACGGCCGTCTGATCGACCTCACCCACCGGTTCCGGGTCGACAAGGGCAACCTCGCGGTCCGCCGCAACGAGATCGACCTCACGGTCGGCACCGAGCAGACCTATGCCCAGATCGGCTACCTGCGCCTCAACCGCGACATCAGCGCGGCCGTCGAGGACCTGCGCGACAAGGAGGAACTGCGGTTCGCCGGGCGGCTGAAGTTCGCCCGCTACTGGTCGCTGTTCGGAGCGACTGTCCTCGACCTCACCGGCCGCGACGAGGACCCGCTGTCGCTGGCCGACGGTTTTGAGCCAGTGCGGCAGCGGCTGGGAATCGCCTATGAGGACGAATGCTTGGAGCTTGGCCTATCCTGGCGCCGCGACTATGAGCGCATCGGGGACTTCCGAAAGGGGAGCACGTTCGCGCTGCGAATCGCGCTCAAAGGGCTCGGCCGCTAAGCCTGCGTTCAGCGGGCTTGGATAAACGGCAATCGACTTAAGGGTTGTTTAGCAAGGGATTTGACGACGTGGCAGCAGGTTCTGGACTCTTTTCGACGCGTGCTCGTTTCGGTGCGGCCGTCGCCATCCTGGCGGTTGCTGGAACGGCCATGGCGCAGGAAGGCGTCAATCCCTCGGTTTCGAGCGCTCCCAACACGACCAGCGCGCTGCGGCTGCCGGAAAATCCGCAATTGTTCGGATCGACCATGCCGTCGGTCGTCAAGGCAACCGCGATCATCAACGGCGAGATCATTACCCAGACCGACATCGACCAGAGGCTGGCGCTGCTGGCGATCGCCAACGGCGGCCGGATTCCGGCGGAAGAGATGGACCGGCTCCGCCAGCAGGTGCTTCGCAACCTGATCGACGAGACGCTGCAGATCCAGGCGGCGGCCGCGGAAGAGATCACCATCAAGCCGGCGGACATCGACCGCACGCTCGCCCGCGTCGCGGCGAACACCAAGCAGTCGGTCGAGCAGCTGTCCGCGCTGCTCGACGCCAACGGATCGTCGATCAAATCGATGCGCCGCCAGATCGAAGGCGAGATCTCCTGGACCCGGCTCCAGCGCGCCAAGATCGAAAGTGCCGTCAGTGTTGGCGAGGATGAGGTGAAAGCCGTCCTCGACCGCATGAACGCCTCGAAGGGTACCCAGGAATTCCGCGTCGGCGAGATCTTCCTGTCGGCGACCGCCGGCAATGAACCGCAGACTCTGTCGAATGCGAACCGGATTCTCGAGCAGCTTCGCAGCGGCGCGTCGTTCGCCGGCTATGCGCGCCAATATTCGGAAGCTTCCACCGCGGCGGTCGGCGGCGATCTCGGCTGGGTTCGCCCCGAGCAATTGCCGGATCCGATCGCCGGGCAGCTTCGCGCCATGGGCCCGGGACAGATCAGCAACCCGATTCCGGTGCAGGGTGGGTTTTCGATCGTCGCCGTCCAGGACACCCGCAAGATCCTGACCGCCGACCCGCGCGACGCCGTGCTGAGCCTGAAGCAGGTCTCGATCAATTTCCCGAAGGGCATCGCGCGGACGCAGGCGGAACCGATCGTCGCCCGCTTCGCCTTGGCCGCGCGCAATGTCGGCGGCTGCGGCGGGGCCGACAAGATCGCCGGCGATTTCAACGCCGAGTTGGTCGAAAGCGACCAGGTCAAAATCCGCGACCTGCCGACCGCCCTGCAGCGGATCATGCTGCCGATGCAGGTCGGCCAGGCCACCCAGCCGTTCGGCTCGATCGAGGAAGGCGTGCGAATCCTCGTCATCTGCGGCCGCGACGAGGTGAGCGCGACCGCGCCCACCTACGACGAGGTGTTCAGCCAGTTGAACGACGAGCGGGTCAACCTCCGCGCCCGGCGCTACCTGCGAGATCTACGGCGTGATGCGGTGATCGAATTCAGATAAGGCGCGCGCAATGACGCGCAATTCCCCGGTCATGCGATGACTGCCTACCCACCCGGGCCGCTCGCGGTTTCGATCGGCGACCCCGCGGGAATTGGCGCCGAAGTCATCGCCAAGTGCTGGGACAACCGGGGACGCTTCGAGCTTCCGCCGTTCGTCGCCATCGGCGACCCGCGCTCGATCGCCGCGGTATGGGACGGGCCGCTGGCGATCATCGACGATCCGCAGGAAGCCGATTCCGCGTTCGATGTCGGCCTGCCCCTGATCCAGCTCGCTGCTGCCGAGGCCGACACGCCCGGCCATCCCAGCGTCGCCGGAGCGCATTGCTCGCTCGATTCGCTCGAGATCGCCGTCGGTCTCGCCCGCTCGGGCTCGGCGGCGGGAGTCGTCACCGGCCCGGTCAGCAAGGAGCAGCTCTACACCATCGGTTTCTCCCACCCGGGGCAGACCGAGTTCGTTGCCGAGCGATGCGGTGTCGCGGCGAGCAACGTCGCGATGATGCTCGTCGGCCCGACGCTTCGGACGGTGCCGGTGACGACCCATCTTCCGCTCGCCGTGGCGGCCAGCGCCTTGTCGATCGCGCTGATCGAATCGCGCGCGCGGGCGGCGCTTCGCGGATTGCAGCGCAATTTCGGGATCGAAGACCCGCGTCTGGCTGTCGCCGCCCTCAATCCGCACGCCGGCGAAGGCGGCACCCTGGGCCGAGAGGAGATAGAGATCATCGAGCCCGCGATCGCCGCGCTGGCCGCCGAGGGCTGGCGGGTCACCGGCCCCCACCCCGCCGACACCATGTTCCACACCAGCGCCCGGGCGAGCTACGATGCGGCTTTGTGCATGTACCACGACCAAGCGCTGATTCCGCTGAAGGCGTTGCATTTCGAGGAAGGGGTCAACGTCACCCTCGGCCTGCCGATCATCCGCACCGCTCCGGACCATGGCACCGCGTTCGACATCGCCGGGCAGGACCGCGCCGACCCGCGGGCGATGGCGGCGGCGATGCGCCTCGCCGCATCGTGCGGCGTCCACCGCGCTCCCGCATGACGGAACCGGCCGAGCCGCTTCGCGAGGTGATCGCGCGGCACGGTCTCCAGGCCCGCAAATCGCTGGGGCAGAATTTCATCCTCGACCGGCAGCTGCTCGCCCGCATCGCTGCGGTGCCGGGACCGCTGGACGGTGAGACGGTGTATGAGGTCGGCCCCGGCCCGGGCGGCCTGACGCGGGCGCTGCTCGACGCCGGCGCGACTGTCGTCGCGGTCGAGCGCGACCGCCGCTGCCTTGGCGCGCTGGCCGAGCTCGAGCAGGACCATCCGGCGCGGCTCAAAGTGATTGAGGGCGACGCGATGCGCATCGACGAGCGCGCGGAGACCGGCGACGGCGCCCATGTCGTCGCCAATTTGCCGTACAATGTCGGGACCGCGCTGCTGCTGCGCTGGCTCGGGGGCGACTGGCCGCCGTGGTGGCGGTCGCTGACCCTGATGTTCCAAAAGGAGGTCGCGGCACGCATCGTCGCCCGCCCCGGAACCAAGCATTACGGGCGCTTGTCGGTCGCCGCGCAATGGCGGGCCTCGCCGCGGATAGCGCTGACCGTCAACCGCTCGGCGTTCGTGCCGCCGCCCAAAGTCACGTCCGCGGCGGTTCACATCGTGCCTGGCGCAATGCCCGCCGGGGTCGATGGCCGCACCCTGGAGAAACTAACGGAGGCGGCCTTCGGCCAGCGCCGCAAGATGCTCCGTTCGAGCCTCAAGGCCATGCCTGGGGCGCTCGCCGCGCTCGAGGAGCTTGGAATCGACTCGAAACGCCGCGCCGAAACGCTCAGCGTCGAGGAGTTCGTCGCGGTGGCGAGAGCCCTGGGCTAGTTCGTCTTGGGGCTTGGCGGCGGCTTTGCGGCCGCGACGGTCGGTCCGCGGCTGATCGCCGCCGACAGCATGGCCAGCTGCTGGCACCCGCTCGGGCACAGCTTCTGGAGCTTTTCGAGATTGGCACGAGCACGCGGCACTGCGCCCAATTCAACCATCGCTTCGCCCTGAACGGCGAGCGCATCGCGATCGCGGGGCTCGAGCGCCAGCGCCTTGTTGGTGAAGCGGATCGCCTGGCCGAACAATTTCTGCTTCTGGGCGACACGGGCCATGATCACGAACGCGGCGCGGTTGCGCGGATCGACCGCAAGCGCGGTTTCGAGCGCGTCGTCGGCCTCGGCGAACTTGCCGGTTGCAAGCAGGGTCTCGCCCTGGCGCATCAGCTCGATCGACCGAGGATGGATCTGGTCGTCGGGCTTCTGGCTGGCGACCGGCGCGGCGAGCATCGCTCCAGCCAATCCAACCAATCCAATGCGGTGCAACAGACGCATCAACCTCTCCAATTCAATCCGGCTCACCTAGCATGGCCGGACCAGCCGCGCGACGAAAAAGCCATCGGTGCCGTCCTGACCTGGGACCAGGAGCCGGCCGGCACCATCCAAACGCCCGGCGTCGATAGGCGTTGCCTGTGCAACCCAGGATGAACGGCGGCCGAGGAAATCGGCGGCCTGGCGCTCCCCTTCGGCGGAAAGGATCGAGCAGACCGCATAGACCAGGCTGCCGCCCGGGCGGACCATCTCCGCGCCGATATCGAGCAGTTGCGATTGCAGCCGGACGAGCCGCTCGAGCCGGCCGGACGTTAGCCGCCATCGCCCTTCGGGGTTGCGCCGCCAGGTGCCGCTTCCCGAGCACGGGGCGTCGACCAGGACGACGTCCGCGGTGCCCGCCCAGTCGGCCAGAGCCTCCAGCTCGCGAGGGTGGTCGAGCAGGCGGGTCTCGATCCGCGCGCCGGCTTTTGTCGCTCGCGGCGCCAGCTTCGACAGCCTCGACCGGTTGGTGTCGGTGGCGAGGATTTCGGCGCCCGGAGCGGCCGCGGCGAGCGCCAGCGCCTTGCCGCCCCCGCCCGCGCACAGGTCGAGAATGCGCATCCCGCCTTGGGCTTGGCAGGCCAGCGCGATCAGCTGGCTGCCTTCGTCCTGAACTTCGATGAGGCCATCGGCATAGGCCGGGAGATCGTCGATCCGGCTGTCGGCCGGGAGCCGCAAGCCCCACGGGCTGATCCGGGTCGGCTCGGCGCTTGGGAACTGGCCGATCAGCATGTCGCGTGTCGCGCGCGCCGCATTGACCCGCAGGTCGAGCGGGGCACGCTCGAGCAGCGCCGGCCATTCGCCGCGCCCGACCAGCGGGGATATCTCCGGTTCGAGCCACGACGGGACGATTGCGGCCGGACTGCGCTCTTCGCCGTCTATGATCGGCGCCGGTCCCCGCCCCTGCCCGAACAGCTCGACAAGGCCCGGATCATCCGCCGCCAGCCCGAGCATCGCGGCGCGCCCGCTCGCCGGCCGTTCGGCTGACCTGCGGATCGCCCGGAACACCAGCTCGCGCACCGCCCGGCGGTCGCCCGAGCCGGCATAGCGCCGAGTCTTGAAATAGCGGGTGACGATGACGTCGGCGGGCGGGCCGTCGTCGCGGGCGGAAGCGATCGCCTCATCCAGGATTTCGATCGCCGCCTGCAGCCGCGCGGCCGGGGTCATGGCCTAGCGCGTCGGATAATTGGGCGCCTCGCGGGTGATGGTGACGTCGTGGACGTGGCTTTCGCTGAGGCCCGCGTTGGTGATGCGGACGAATTTGGCGCGCTTCCGGAGCTCGGCGATGCTGCTCGATCCGGTGTAGCCCATTGCCGCTTTGACCCCGCCGACGAGCTGGTGGACGATGTCGCGGACCGGGCCCTTGTACGGCACCTGGCCCTCGATCCCCTCGGGCACCAGCTTCAACTGGTCGCGGATGTCCTGCTGGAAATAACGGTCGGCCGAGCCGCGCGCCATCGCCCCGACCGAGCCCATGCCGCGATAGGATTTGTAGGTGCGGCCCTGGTACAGGAAGGTCTCGCCCGGCGCTTCCTCGGTCCCGGCGAGCAGCGAGCCGACCATCACCGTCGAAGCGCCCGCCGCGAGCGCCTTGGCGATGTCGCCGCTGGTCCGGATGCCGCCGTCGGCGATGACCGGGACGCCGCTCTTCGCCGCCGCCTCGGCCGCCGCCAGGATCGCGGTCAGTTGCGGCACGCCGACTCCGGCGACGATCCGCGTGGTGCAGATCGATCCGGGGCCGATGCCGACCTTGATCGCGTCGGCGCCGGCATCGATCAGCGCCTTGGCCGCCTCCGCGGTGGCGATGTTGCCGGCGATCACCTGGACCGAGTTGGACAGCGACTTCACCCGCTTGACCGCGGCGGCGACGTCGATGTTGTGGCCGTGAGCGGTGTCGATGACGATGCAGTCGCAGCCCGCATCGATCAGCGCTTCGGACCGTGCGTAGCCGGAATCGCCGGTGGTCGTCGCCGCGGCGACCCGCAGCCGCCCTTCGGAATCCTTGGTGGCGAACGGCGCCGCGACCGATTTCTCGATGTCCTTGACGGTGATCAACCCGACGCAATGGTCGGCATCGTCGACCACCAGCAATTTCTCGATCCGCCGCTGGTGGAGGATGCGCTGCGCTTCCTCCTGGCTGGTGCCGAGCGGTACGGTGGCGAGATTGTCCTTGGTCATCAGCTCGGACACCGGCTGCTTCGGATTCTCGGCGAAGCGCACGTCGCGGTTGGTCAGAATACCGCATAGCTTGCCCGATTTCTCGACGATCGGGATGCCGCTGATGCGGTTGCTTTGCATCAGGTCCAATGCCTCGGCGAGAGTCTGATTGGGCCTCATGGTGATCGGATTGACGATCATGCCGCTTTCGAAGCGCTTGACCGCGCGGACCGCCGCCGACTGCTCCTCGATGCCGAGGTTGCGGTGGAGGACGCCAATCCCGCCCAGTTGCGCCAGCGCGATCGCCATGTCGGCTTCGGTGACGGTATCCATCGCCGAGGACACGAGTGGGATGTTGAGCGGGATGGCGCGGGTCAGGAAGGTGCTGGTGTCGGCCTGGCTCGGCAGTACGCTCGATTCCAGCGGGCGCAGCAGGACGTCGTCGAAGGTCAGGCCCAGCGGGATGTCGAAAGCGTCGTCGAATGCGGCCATATCGGCCCATGCCAAGGAAACGCCGATTCGCCAAGTGCGCGTCGTCCCGGCGCACGCCGGGATCTCAGAGAGTATGAAACGCGGGCGCTAGTCCGACCTGAGGTCCCGGCCTTCGCCGGGATGACGGCTGACCCCCCTCGCCAACAGCCTTTCCGCCGCTTCGACGTGCATGCGCTCGATCATCAGGTCCTCGAAGCGCTCGGCGCCGCCGGTCGCGGCTTCAAGCAGCCGGCGGGCGCGGCCGATTTCGGCTTCGGTTGGAGCGAAGGCGCGGTGACACGGTTCGGCCTGGTCGGGGTGGATCAAGCTCTTGCCGTCGAAGCCCAGGCGGCGGCCTTCAGCGGCTTGCGCGGCGAAGCCGGCGGCGTCGCTCAGCCCGTTGAACACGCCGTCGAACACCGCGATGCCGGCGGCGCGGGCGGCCAGCACGATCGACTGCAGCGCCATCTGCAGCGGCTCGCGACCGGCATCGGGCGGCAGCCGCAGGTCAGCGGCGAGGTCGTTGGTGCCGGCGATCAGCGCCGCCGCTTCATGCGCGATCCCGGCCGCGGCGAGCACGCCCGCCGCCGTTTCGATCATCGCCAGCGTTGGCCGCTCGACCCATTCGCGGGTCGCCCGAACCGCGTCGGCCGATGTGGCGCGCGGCACGACGACGAGGTCGGCGGCGGAGTGGGCAACCGCCTCCAAATCCGCATCATGCCATTCGCTTGCGACACTGTTGACGCGGATGGCGACGAGCATCGGCCAGGGCGCGGCGACCGCGTCCACCGCCGCTTGCCGCGCAATTTCCTTGTCTCCTGTCTTCACCGCGTCTTCGAGGTCGAGGACCACGAGATCCGCGCTCGCCTCGCGCGCCTTGGCGATCGCCCGCGGGTTCGAGGCCGGCAGGAATAGCAGCGAGCGGACCGCATGGAGGTCGATCGTCATGCCGATTTCTCTTTCAAGCGGCCTCCGACCGTCGCATCATAACTGCACAATAAGGGAGCCGATAAGTGGATATGCTGACGACCTTCATGATTGCCATCGCCGTCCTGGCGCTCCTGTTCGTGATGATGGGCGTCAAGATTGTCCACCAGGGCTTTCGCTACACCATCGAGCATTTCGGCCGGTTCGTGCGGGTCGCCCAGCCCGGATTCAACTTCGTTCCGCCCTTCTTCTACCGCGTCGGGCACAAGATCAATGTGATGGAACAGGTGGTCGACATCCCCGGACAGGAGATCATCACCCGCGACAATGCGATGGTCGCGGTCGACGGGGTGGTGTTCTTCCAGGTGCTCGACGCCGCCAAGGCCGCCTACGAGGTGAGCGATCTCTACACCGCGATCATGGCGCTCTCGACGACCAATTTGCGCACCGTCATGGGGTCGATGGACCTCGACGAGACGCTGTCCAAGCGCGACGAGATCAACGCGCGGCTGTTGAACGTCGTCGATCATGCGACCGAATCCTGGGGCGTGAAGATCACCCGCGTCGAATTGAAGGACATCCGCCCGCCGGCCGACATCGTCAACGCGATGACCCGCCAGATGAAGGCCGAGCGCGAGAAGCGCGCGTCGATCCTCGAGGCCGAAGGCGCGCGGGCTTCCGAGATCCTGCGGGCCGAGGGTGAGAAGCAGGCCAAGATCCTGCAGGCCGAGGGTCTCAAGGAAGCCGCATTCAGGGAGGCCGAGGCGCGCGAGCGCAGCGCCGAGGCGGAGGCGTCGGCGACCAAGTCGGTCAGCGATGCGATCGAGGCCGGCAGCGGCCAGGCGATCAATTATTTCGTCGCCCAGAAATATGTCGAGGCGCTGGGCAAGTTCGCCACCTCGCCCAATGCCAAGACCATCCTGTTCCCGGTCGAGGCGACCCAGCTGATGGGGACCCTGGGCGGCATCGGCGAGCTGGCCCGCGAAGTGTTCGGCGATTCGGCAACGCGATCGCCCGCGGCCCCTAAAGCCAAGCGTGAAACGGCGGCCGGCCGTGGCGCTCCGCCGGCGCTCCCCGGCGTACCGAGAGTCGAAGGCTGATGTTGGACAATCTGGAGCCCGGCTGGTTGTGGATGATCGGCGGCGTCCTGCTGCTGATCGCCGAGATCATCGCCCCTGGATTCTTCCTTGTGTTCATCGGCGCCGCGGCGCTGGCGACCGGTGCATTCGCCTTGATGCTCGGCCTCGGCACCGCTTCGCAACTCGCACTGTTCGCGCTGTATGCCCTGCTCGCGGTGATGGTCGGCCGGCGCTTCTACGCCAACTCCAATGCCGAGAGCAGCGACCCGCTCTTGAACGACCGCTCGGCGCGGTTGGTCGGAAAGGTCGTGACCGTCGTTGCCGCGGTCGACGACCATAACGGCCGGGTGCGGGTCGGCGATGGCGAGTGGAACGCCCGCGGCGGCCCTGCCGCGCCAGGGGAGCGAGTCCGAGTCACCGGCGTTGACGGAAATTGCCTGAATGTGGAGGCCGAGCGCACGCTTCCTCCCGCCTAAAGACGGAGTGCCGAATCTTGTTCGAAACGCCCCTTTCCCGGCGCGATGCCGTCGCGGCCTTGGCCGCAAGCACGGCGCTGCCGTTGGTTTCGGGTTGCGCGCGCACGCTCGCGGCGCGTCCGGCCACGACCGATGCGCAGGTCAGCGCGCTTCTCGATTCGATCGCCGAGAACCTCATTCGGCTGTCGCCCGAAAGCGCGACCTCGCTGGA
>Ga0136619_10000695_pt1 | contig 12863 bp, 14 predicted proteins | sample AntDrymUQ3532106_2_FD_104807 | JGI IMG/M metagenome (GOLD analysis project Ga0136619, IMG submission 104807) | Polar desert sand microbial communities from Dry Valleys, Antarctica - metaG UQ353 (21.06) | ecosystem: Environmental > Terrestrial > Soil > Desert | place: Antarctica: Dry Valley...
CGAAGGTGAGGAAGCTCTCGGTGCCAGGATAGCCGAGCCGGTGCCCGGCGATGTACGTATTGGCCCCCCTCTGCCATGGGAAGCCCGTACCTTCGAGGTGAACGGCGGCGTAGTTTCTGAACAGCCTCTCCTCCTTACCGTTTCCCGTGGGAATCTCGTCGCCCTCGATTCGGGCCATCGCCGGGACGGTAAGGGTCAGGGTGTTGTCTTTCGGCGAGTAAACCGGCCTCTTCTCGGCAGGCGCTTCATGGCTTTTTTCCGCGCTCGCCGGTACCGTCTTCTGGATCGGTTCCTCCGCCGTCGCGCTCTCGGGGACGATCGGCACATTGAATTCTCCCGGTCCGGCGCCGGAGGCCAGGTTCTTGGAGCCGGAGTCCAGGAAGGCGGAAGGGAAGAAGAAGGTACCGATGACGAGCATCCCGGCCCCGACCACGACCAGGCTCAGGATGTTCAGTACGATGTTCCCTGCTTGCAACAACCGTTCTCCCTCCCAGAGAAACCCGCAGATCCCGCCATGGCCTTGAGCGCAATCCATTGTATATAAAAACCCGTCGACCACCAGTGCTGGTTAGGGCAACCAGCCCCGCACCACGAAGAATTTTCGTCCTAGCGGCTCCGCCGTTCCCTCGTCCTCCCGGTACACGCTGACCGTGTAGTTTCCAGGCGGCACGGTCTCTTCCGTCCGCTCGCCGAGGGAGAGCCTCACCACGTCGAGGTTCTCCCCCGGCCCAGGCCGGGTCTCCAGCCGCTCCAGCACGAGCGCCTCCTCTTCGCCGGAGAGAAGTCGCGAGAGCGTCGAAGCGGCACCCTCACGTTCGACCCGGACCTCGAGACGCTCGCCGGACTGCATCCGCCGCACGACCACGTAAACATAGAGGGCGCCGGGCCTACGGCCAAAACGTTCCACGTCGGGCGGAAGATAGACGCTCTCCTCGGCGCTGACCACCACGTCTTCCACGTCGTCTCCCATCAGCTTCTCCCCCGGTGAGAAACCCCACGAACGAGAGAGATTCACCACCAGAAGCGTCAGCGCGAGCGCCCCGAGTCCGGCGAGCACGAGGACCGGCCATCTCCTCAGGGCCTCCTTCGGAGAAGCGGTATCCGGCAGACCGTTGGGCGGGCCGCTCACGGGGCCGCTGCCCCGACCCGGTTCCGCCGAGAGCGTTTCCAGATGAAGAACGTCGCGGTGTTGTGCAAGACGTGGGCGGCCACGGGCGCGAGGAGTCCACCGGTCACCACATACAGAACACCGAACAGGAAGCCAGCGAGGACGGCCCATGCCGTCCATACCAGATAGCGCCGGTCGGGGCCCACATGGACCAACCCGAAGACGATGGAGGCCACCACGATACCGAACTCCGGCTGCACCGCGCCCCGGAAGAGCGCCTCCTCCCCCACCCCGGAGAAAAGCGACAGGAGCAGCAGGTCGCGCCTCGACACGCCGTCCACCAGCCTCGGAGCGAGTTCGTCGGCGATCTCACGCATCATCGGCGACAGCCGGTACACGGCAAGCCCCAGCACAACGGTGCCGGCCGCAGCGAGGCAGCCGAGCGCCACACTTTGCAGGATCGAGTCACCGAAGACCTGGAAATCCCGGCCTCGCAGGCCATTCCATAGCGCAGCCGCAACGACGAGTGAGCCGTAGAAAAAGGCCGCCAGTCGAACGAAGCGGGGTCCCATGGGTTATCTGCGGGCCGCCCCTCGCGCGGGCGATGCCGGGCGACCTGCAATGAAGCTCATAACGGAGTATTGTACCGGATGCAAAAATGGCCCGAGTCCTGAGGGAGACCCTCGACCGAGACCCGGATGAAGGGGGAAGATGATCGACGAGTCAATCTTCAAGGCCTACGACATACGAGGCGTCTATCCAGATACCCTGGACGAAGACCTCGCCAGGGACATCGGACGGGCCTACGTCAACCACCTGGGGCTCTCGGGTTCCAGGGTGATCGTGGCCCGCGACATGCGGCTCTCCGGCGAGGCGCTGGAGAACGCGTTCATCAAGGGCGTCACCGAGGCCGGGGCCGACGTGCTGGACCTGGGGCTCGTCTCCACGGATGCCCTGTACTTCGCCGTAGGACACCTGGAAGAGCCGGGGGGCGCCATGATCACTGCCTCCCACAACCCCAAGGAATACAACGGTTTCAAGCTATGCCGTGAGGACGCCATCGCCCTTTCGCTGGAGGAAGGGATAGGCCAGATCCGGGACCTCATCCTCTCCGGCAAGACCCCCGGCGCCGCCGAGTTTCCCGGCTCCGTCGAGGAAGGCGAAATCTCCGAGGATTACGCCGAACACTGCCTTGGCTTCATCCAGACCGAAAATTTACGTCCCCTGAAGATCGTGGTGGATGCTGGCAACGGCATGGCCGGCAAGATGCTTCCTCCTCTCTTCGAGAGGCTGCCGTTCGAGTACACTCCGATGTACTTCGACCTCGACGGCGACTTCCCCAACCATCCCCCCAGTCCCATAGAGCCCGAGAACACCGAGGCGCTCCGCAAGCGGGTCGTCGAAGAGGGGGCGGACTTCGGGGTGGCTTTCGACGGCGATGCGGATCGGGTCTTCGTCGTGGACGAGAAGGGAGGGGTGATCTCCGGCGACCTGCTCGCCACGCTCGTCGCCAAGAGCGTTCTGGAGAAGGAGCCCGGCGCGACCATCGTGTACAGCGCCGTCTGCTCCAAAGCCTTCCCCGAGCTCGTCGAGCGCGAGGGGGGGACGGCTATCCGCACCAAGGCGGGACATTCGATCATCAAACCCCAGATGCGCAAGCACGACGCCGCCTTTGGGGGCGAACACTCTGGGCATTTCTACTTTCGGGACAACTATTTCGCGGACTCGGGAATCATCGCCATGCTCACCGTCGCGGAGTTGGTTTCCAACCAAGACAAACCCGTCTCGGAACTGCTCTCCCCCATAGACCCGTACGTGCGATCCGGTGAGATCAACTCAGAAGTCGAAGACCAGGATGCCGTGATGCAGAAGGTCGAGGAGTATTACACCGAACGCGGCGCGGCGGCCGCGGACCATCTCGACGGGCTCACCATGGACCTCGGCGACTGGTGGTTCAACCTCCGTCCATCGAACACCGAGCCGCTCCTGCGCCTCAACGTGGAGACCGAAAACCAGGAGACCATGGAACAGAAGCGCGACGAACTGCTCGAACTTATACGGAGCTAAACAGAAGTTGATGCTGACAAGAACCCGGTCGTGGGAAAGCATGGTCGATTTCTACGCAGGGTTTGCCTCGGCCAACCCTCGATGTGACCCAATACGTCAGTTCGTTTCGCAATTGGCGGCATCGAAGTACGCGGAAGCTCTTTTCCCAACGCCCTCAATGCACACTGATCATTTTTCAAACCGCCGAGTTCGAGTGGAAACGTGAAGTCCTGAGGATCGATTTTCGACTGTTCGAGGCAGAAATTTCACTTCGAGTATTGGGAGCAGCACTACGTCAAGCGGAGATGGGCGAAGGAATGTGGCGCGACACAGAGCTTCGGCGCACTTGAGCGGTTCATCGAACTCAAAAGATGGTTCGTTTGAAAACCATCGGCGTCGCGCTATGTCGAGCAAGAGAAGCACCCCGCTGTAAGTAGCGGAGCGCTTCTCTGTCAGGCGTGGCCCGGCAACCTGTAGCCTGAAACCTGCCTACTCGACGACTATCAGGTTCCGCACCTCCCGGACGCCTTCGACGTTCGCGGCGATCTCACTTGCGGCCTCGCGGGCTTCCTCGGAAGGAGCCGGACCGCGAAGCTCAGCGACCCCGTCCGTAACCGCAACGTTGACCCGCTGCATGTCCGCGGTACGGGTATCCTCGCCGATGGCGGTGCGTATGCGCTGCTCGACCTCCGGCTGCTCCTCGCCGACACCTTCCGTAGAATCCCGGCGCTCTTCGCCGATGAGCGGGCCGGAGGATGGATCGGAGTAATCGCGCTCCGAGCCGGTCTGGCCGGCGGTCCCGCCACCCGCAGTTCCGAGCGCGGTGCCAGAGCCCCAGGTCTGGCCGCGCTGCCCGGCCGGACTGCCGGGATCGGGGGCGTGAGAACCCGTCGTTCCCGTATAGGAGGAAGAGACCGACGAAGAGTCACCGTTCTTGCTGGAACGCGCGACCAACGCGCCGACCGCGAAACCAGCAAGGGCAAACAGACCATACGTCATGTAGCGGGTCCTGGACGGCTTGGGTGAACCCAGGGCACCACCACGTAGTTTGGCCTTGCCGATTCCCTTGCCCGCCTTCGCGGCGGCCTTCGCTCCCCCACCGAGGGCTTTTCTGCCCACGCGCGTGGTCACAACGCCCTTGCCGGATTTGGCGGCTACTCCAACGCCGGCTTTCAGCACCTTCCTGCCCGTTGGCGTGCCGACAGCGACCTTGATCGCCTTCCTGCCCGCCCGTCTGCCGGTCTTCGTACCAATCGCCGTTTTGGCTACTCTGCCAAGCACGGATCACCTCCATATACTCGGTGTCTTTCGGGTAAACGAAAATCATACCCTCGATCCCGTGGTCGAAAACACGATTCTAGCCTACTAACGAACCGGAACCGTGCGAACCTTCAACTTGTTTTCGACCCCCTGCACACTTGGGATTTCACGTACCAGCGACTCGATCCCACGCCGGTCCTCTTCACGCCGGACAACCCCGTGCAACGTGACGACCGACTTGCAAGAACTTACGTTGATGCGGCCGGAGTCGCCGAACAGGCTTTCTCTACCGAGCCCGCTCCTCACGTTCTGGATGAGTTGGGCGTCGTTCGTCGCGGCGAAATCCTGGGCCACGCTACTCCCCGGGACGTAGCTTGGGAGCCAGGGTGAGGAGCCGGTAGCGCAACCGGCGTTCGTTTAGCGGCTCCTCGAACTCGGCCTCACGGGCCATCTTCATCTTACCGCTCGCCCTTGCAGCCACCAGGGAAGCAAGGTCTTCTCTCTCCGAGGGGGTGAGACCGGCCGCGTCACGCTCCCGCTCTTCGCGCTCGAAAAGCCGCACGCGCCGGGCGAAGGACACGAAGAGGCTGCACGGCTCGGGACAGGGGATCTCACCATTCCCCCGGTCCATTGCGAGCGGTGTCTCACCGTCCACGTCCCAGAGGGTTCTCTTCAGGCAAACAGCGTCTTCGCAGCACGCCTGCGCCGCGTTGTGGACGCCTTCGTCGGAGAGGCGCTGGACCCGCTTGTAGATGCCGCTCTGCCGCGCCGCATTCTCACGGTAGCTCGTGATTTCGAGCTTCCCTTCTCGCTCCAAGTGCCAGTGGACGACCGCGGCCGGGTACAGGTAGTTCATGGCGACCGCCATCTCGCGCGCGTCCGCGACCCGCAAGATCCAGCCCCGTCGCAGGTTCGGCGCGCTCTTGAGCGGCCGGTGCTCCCCGGCCTCGGTGAGGCGTGAGATCTCCCTTGCCAACCGCGGATCGTCGGAGGTTTCCAGATTTTCAGCGTCCAAGTCGTCCGTGTGCCGCATTTCGTAGCCGGTCTCTAGCCTTCGGATGAGGACTTGCGCGAAAGTGCGTCCTTCCATGGCGTCGTCCACCCAAGCAGCGAACGCTTCGCGCGAGGTAGCGGCGACGTTTTCGCTCTCGCCCGAGGCACTACCTGAGGCGCTACGAGGCGCTTCGGACAACCTCGTCCTCGCAGCCAGCGGTTCCGGGGGCTTGATCTCCCGTCCGGTACGTGTCGCGGGCGCGGGCGGCGATGAGGTCCGCCATCGAAGGGTGCGTGCCGACCGGGGCACCGTAGAAGATGGTCCGGTCCTCGCGTTCGGTCACCTCGCCGGTGAGGCCGAGGTCTTCGGGGATCGTCTCGCGGGTGTGCCAGCCTTCGGCGATGAACACGGGGATCAGGATGACGTTCTCCGCCTCCACGCCCGCGACGACCTCGCCCACCTCGGGAGCCTGGTCCAGGAACGCTTCCGCTACGAGGTCGAAGAGACTGTGCTCCCGGATGCGTTCGGCGTTCAGGTAGATCACACCGCTAGAGCTCTTGTTCAGATCGGTTCCGTGCCCGAGCAACACGAGCGCCGTCCTCCCGGGACGCTTCTTCTTGCCGCGCATGAGATCCTCCGTGCGCTCCAGGATCACACCCTCCATCTGCCCGAACGTCCCGAGGGGCCCAGCATAACGGACGGTCATTCCGCCCTTTTCCGTCACGGGCCCATCAAGGCCAAGCTCGCGCGGGATGACCTGCTGGGTGAAGTATCCTTCGGAGATAAAGGCCGGTACGACGCAAATGTCATCGGACTCCACGGTGTCCAGGACGTGGCGCATGGAGGGCTCTTCCTTCCAGAAGCACTCCACCACCTCGTCGAACTCCCTGGTCTCCCGGATGCGCGCGGCATGCTCGTAGACGGGCAAGCTGGAGTCTCCGTTCAGGTGCGAGCCATGTCCTACGATCACGAGCGCCCTCACGCCTTCCGGTCCTCCTCTTTGACCCGTATCCAGATCTCCCGATGCACGCCAACGATTCTACCCCAGCCCTCAGACGCCGGGGCGAACGCTCTCACGCCGGGCCCGGAAGACTACCGGCCCCGGTTACCTCCCGTGGCCGGGGGCAGGCGGTGGCCGAGGGCTTCGGGACCGTGCTCCAACGCGACGAGGAAGGCAGCGACCAGCACTACAGGCTCCGTGGCCGTGGGCGCGAACCGCCTGTTGGCGCGCAGCAGGCCGTCGAGGTTGGCGATGGCCTGTAGACCCCGCCGCGAACGAACGCCGCCGGCCTTCAGAACGCCGCTCGCCATGCGCGAAACCTCCTCGGCCTCCCGGCGGCCGGCCCTCGCGGTCACGTCGAGGTCAGGGATTTCGGACAGGACTTCCAGATATGACTGGACTATCGCGCCCCGGGCGGACTCGGAGCGGGAGAGGGCTGTGAGCAGCGCGGGCCGGGCAAGCTCGCGCGGAACCTCGTAGTTGCGGGCGTAATCGCGGGCCAGCGGATCACGGGCAGCGGTGAAGCGCATCGCATCCCGGAGGGTGGCGTCCCTGCCGGCCCCGAGCGCGACGCGGAGGGACGAAACGAGCGGTCCGGCGTCCCCGGCGGCCTCGAACGCACGGACGAAGTACAAGATCTCCTCGTGTCCGAGCCCCCGGAGCGTCCGCTCGGAGGACTCTCCGAGGGCCGCTGAGCGAGAGAGCGGAGCCAGGTAGCCGGCGCTGCGGGCGTCTGCAAACCCAGCGAGCGCGAGCGAGGAGAGCGTCGCCTCCAGCACCGTCTCCCCCACGCTCCGGCGGGCGGCCCCGGCGAGCGCGTCGCGCACCGAAAGGGCCGCGAGTACCCGGCTCTCGTGGGCCACGGGCCCATCAAGGTATCGAGAGCCCGCGCCCGGCGTCGGAGCGCTGTATACGAGGGTCATGGCCGTCGCCGCGCAGGCGCCGACCCGCTGCTCGGGTACGGGGAACGGTCCTTCCGGCCGCTGCATCCAATTCCTCCTACAGGGCCTTGTCCAGATCCTCCAGTACGGCCTCAAGCTCGGGCTGGTGTTTCGTCGAAGCCTCGACTTTCTTCGCCCGGATCACACCTTCCCGGTCTATGACGAAGTAGGCGCGCTCCGGAAAGCCGTTCTCGTGCCGGACGCCGTAGCGATCCACGGCGTCGCGCTCGAGGTCCGAGAGCAGCGGGAACTCGATGCCCCGCTCCTCGGCCCAGGCGCGGTGCGACCACGGGGTGTCCGCGCTGATCGCGAGCACCCTGGCCCCCTTCTCCTGGAAACGTTCGATCTCCGACTGCACCCTACTCAACTGGTCCGTGCAGACGCTCGACCAGTCTCCCGGATAGAAGAACAGCACGACCGGCCCCTCGCCGACGCAGCCTTCCAGAGAAACCTTCTCTTCCCAACTGTTGGAAGGCAGCGTGAAACCCGGAGCCTTCTCCCCCACATCCGCCGGCATAATTACCTCCCGTCGTGGTCCGCAATAGCAACGAAACTCTGGTCGCCTCTGTCCCGTCTCCGAGACGACCGGCGTCCTGATTCTAACGTCGAGCCGCCCACGTTACACGGGGCCCGCCAAAGACCAACGCCTGAGCGGTTAATATATGCGGCGTTATGATGAACACAACGGACTACGAAGCGTTGCTGGACTACCGGCGATCCGTCTCGGAGATTTATGCCCGGACCCGCGAGGAAGACGTGGACCCGGCGGCCCGCAGCGAACGGTTCCGCCGGGAGAGGGCCAGGCTGTTTCGGCGGCATCCACAGTCTCCGCTCTCGAAGGAGGCGTTGGACCGTTTCGGAGTCCCCCGCTACTACGACTACGACCCGGCGCTCCGCTACGCGCTGCCCATTGACTACGATGTCGAGCCCGAGGTTACGGAGGTACATCTGGAAGAAGATGGCCTCATGCGCCTCCAGCGGTTCGGGAAGATCCGGTTCCCGGTGAACGGCGCGGCGTTCGAACTCTCTCTGTTCTGGATCTCGGGTTACGGCGGCGGGGTTTTGCTCCCGTTCCGCGACGCGACGAGCGGGGAGGAGACATACGGAGGAGGCAGGTACGTGCTGGACACCATCAAGCACGCCGACCTCGGCTCCGAGGACGGGCGTCTGGTCGTAGACTTCAACTTCGCGTACAACCCTTCTTGCGCCTACGATCCCCGTTGGAGCTGTCCCCTCGCCCCCATTGAGAACCACCTGCCGGTGGAGATTCGAGCCGGCGAGAAATCCTACCCGGCGGGAGAAGGGCATTGAGCAACGTCGAGAAGCAATTCTTCCTCCCGGAAGATGCGTTCGAAAGGGATGTCCCCGAGGGCACCCTGGGCGCGGAAGAGGAGCTCTGGCTCGCCGAGCCGGAGACACTCAGGCTCGCGGATGGGGCACAGAAGATCCTAGCTTCGGTACCCGAAGACCACTTCAGCGGGGAGCTTATAGACTGCGAGATCGAATCGAACACCGGCGTCCACGGCGAGCCGCGCGGGGTCGTGGAAGACATCGTGGCGCGGCGTCGGGAGTTGCTGGTCCGGGCTGAAGATCTCGGCAGGCTGCTCGGGACGAGCGGAACCCATCCCATCGGGGACTGGCGAGAGCAGCAGATTATAGACAAGCCGCATTACCAGCGCCTCAAGAGCAAGCTGGGGTGGTTGATCCGGCGCAACAACACGTTCTCGCTGCACGTCCACTACGCCGTGCGAGGCAGGGAGAAGGCAGTCTACGTGTTCGACCGTTTGAGGGAGTACGTCCCGCACATGCTCGCGCTCTCGGTCAACTCGCCGTTCTGGCAGGGTGAGATCACGGACATGCAGTCCTCGCGCGTCCTGATCTTCTCCCGCTCCATCCACCGCGCCGGGATGCCGGAACCTCTGGGTTCCTGGGATAACTACGCCAAATACGTGGACTTCGCGCAGCGCTCCGGCGCGATAGACGCCCTGGCGGAGATCTGGTGGGACGTCCGTCCCCACGCGGGACTGGGCACTATCGAGATCCGGGCCTTCGACGCCCAGGTGGCGCCGTGGCGCAGCGGGGCCCTCGTCACCCTCTCGGCGGCGTTGTGCGATCTCCTGTCAGACGAGTACAAGTCGAACGACCGGCGTGAGATCCGGCCGAGCCGCGAGATCGAAGAGAACAAGTGGAGCGCCCAACGCCACGGCCTGGAAGGCGAATTCGCCGACCACGACACGCACGAGACGGTTAAGACCCGCGAGGCCATCGCACACTTGCTCACCACGCTGGAAGACCGCACGGCGCGGGACCTCTCCGGCGCGTGGCGCATCCTGGATGAGCCCACCGAAGCTGACCGGCAATTAGAAGTGTGGCGAGAGACGGGCTCCACGATGGAAGTCGTCCGCGACATCGCTAACCGGACGCGGGCTTCGGTCTACGGCTCGGAAGGCGAGTGAGTTCCGGGCTGTTACTTGCCGAGCAGCCGCACGCGAAGTTGCTTCTGCAACTGACTCGCCAATAAGCCCCGCACCCGCTTGTTCTTGAGGCCGACTTTGAGGCCGACGGTCAGGAGGTGGCGCCCGGTGGGGCTCTTCAGCACCTTCAGGGCGATGGTGGCTTTGCTCACGGTACTCCTTCTCTCCTACGCGGCCTTTTCGAGTTCGCGGCGGAGCTTTCTGCTCAGGAGGTCGAGCAGCGCCTGCTCTTCCCTGGTGAGGTCTCCCTGCTCCGCGGCAATGACCTCTTCCATGCGCTCTCCATAATAGGCTACCACGGAGCCTTCCATGTAGTGGTCCAGGACGCGCGGGCTGATGTACGAGGCGCGGGCGATGTCTCTGGTGTTACCCAGCCGGTTGGCGACGGCGTCCACGGCCTCCAGCACGTTCTTCCGGGTCTGTTTGGGCTCGCCCGCAGCCCCGAGCTCCGCCAGGGTGACGGCCGCGATCAAAGTTCCGGCCCACGTGCGGAAGTCTTTGGGCGTGAACTCCTCGCCTACGACCTCCTTGACGTAAGCGTTGAGGTCCCGCGACTTGACATCCTTTATCCCATCGGAACCATCGCGGTACTTGAAGATCTCATAACCCGGGAAGGAGACGCATTCTTCGACGACCCCGCGCAGCCGGGCGTCGACGACGCACTTGCGCTGATGCTGGCCCCACTTGCCGGTGTAATCGAAGATCATGGCGTCACCGTCTATACGCAGGTGCTTGCGCCGGAGGGTGGATATGCCGTAGGTCTTGTTCTGCCTGGCGTACCGCTCGTCGCCCACCCGAAAGTACGCTGCATTCATCAGCCGGGTCATGGTAGCGAGTACCTTCTCCCGATCCAACTTCGCGCGGCGCAGGTGATCGCTGGTGATCTTGCGCATCCGCGGCAGGGCGTCAGCGAAGCGCAGCACCCGCTCGAACTTCTCGCGCTCCTTCTGTTCCCGGTATCGGGGGTTGTAGAGGTACTGGAGTTTGCCGGAGGAGTCGTGGCCGACGGCCTGTACCTTCGCGCTTGGACCGCGCGCGATCCGCACGCCCCCGTAGGCCGGCGGAATCTTCAGTCCCTCGATGCGCTCCAGCACCTTCTCCTCGCGCACCTTCTCGCCGGAGTCCGGGTAGCGGTAGAAGAAGCCGCTTTCCCTGGAACCCAGCCTCCTGATGCCCGTCTCGAACAACACGTGCTTGCCCATCTCCCGATTATCCGGGGCTCAAGCGGAAAGCAGTGCGATATCGTTCACCGGAAGAAAGGTGCGCCGGGAAAATGGCCCCTCTCGCGGCATCCCTCAAGTAGTGCGATCTATCTCCGTGTGGTAGCGGGCGCCGGCCCGCCCACCGAGGAAACCGCCGAGGAGCTCGATGAGGAGCACGCCGAGGGCTATGCCCGCGCCCACGAGTCCTAGGCCCATGAGGCCCTGAAAAGCGGGGGCCACGCTATCCCGCACGAGGCTCTGAAGCTGTTCGATCAAATTCCCGGGAAGGAAGCCGCCGAACAGGCCGCCGACCACCGTCAAAAGCAACATAATGATGATCCCCCACACGACTGTCATGGCCCCGTTGCGTCCCCCATCGAAGCGCGCCAGCCGCCCGGCCACGTAGCCCCCGAAGAAATACGTCAGGAACAGCAAGACTGCTACCACGACTAGGCCAGTGATGACGGCTGGCCCGAACCCTCCGCTGCTGAAGTCCAGGGAAAACCCAAGGGGTACGAGCACCAACCCCGCGACTGCCGAGAACAACGCCCCGACCACGACCGAGAAGATGAACCCGAGGAAGCTGGCGAGCCAGTCCACGCCGCCGTACATGTCCCGCAGCCGCTCCTCGCGCTCCTCGGCCTCCTCGAAATATCCCCGCGGATACACCGACTCCCGGGTGTCTCCCGCGCTGGGGGTCCTTATGACGCGCGTCTCCTTGTCTTCGTCCTGGGATGGCGGAGGAGCTTGCGAACCCCGCGACTGCGACGCCCGGCGCAGCCGGCGGGACGGCTCCCGCTCCTCCGGCGCCTCCTGCCCTGACGGTTGCCGGGATGGGATCTGGCGCGTCGCGTCGCTTTCTTGCGAGGGCTCACTCCGGGTCTCCGCCCTGGTCTCGGCGTCGTCGCCCAGGGGCCCCGTCCGCCGGCGTTCTTCACGTCTGTCCTCCGGCCTGTCGGTCATCTCTCCCCTTTGCGGTCGCCAACTCTTCAGGATTTCCGGCAATTCTACCCTGCCAGGACGGTAAGCTCACCCACGGTGCGTTCTGCCGTCGAATACGGTAATCTTGTCATACGTGCTTCATCCGGGACGCGATGAGCCGTTCTTTTTAGACGCTAGGCCAAAAATCGTGGCCCGTTCTCTTGCCTGACTTGTACGCCGGGCCGTATCCAGCGGGGATGAGCCTCCATATCATGGCGCGTGTTGTTGTCTTTCTATCCGGTCCACCACGAGGGACATGGATGAGAAGCGAGAAGGAGGCCAGGTTTGGCTGAGTTGAACCGTGACGAGATCATCAGGCAGGCGGAGGAGAACAACGTACAGTTCATCCGCCTGTGGTTCACGGACGTTTTGGGGACGCTCAAGAGCTTCGCGATCACGGTCGAGGAGCTAGAGGATGCACTGGATGGGGGATGGGCTTCGACGGGTCCTCCATCACGGGCTACCAGGATATCGAGGAATCGGACATGATCGCCATGCCCGACCCCTCTACGTTCCAGATCATCCCCTGGAGCCCGGAGGACGCCCCGACGGCGCGTATGATCTGCGACGTAAGGACCCCCGACGGCGACCCCTACGTGGGCGACCCGCGACACGTCCTCAGAAGGGCGCTGGAGCGCGCCAACGAGATGGGGTTCGACAAGTTTTATTGCGGGCCCGAGCTCGAGTTTTTCTACTTCAAGGACTCCAAGGGCACTGAGCCTCTGGACTACGGTGGGTACTTCGACCTGACGACCCTGGACGCGGCGACTACCCTGCGGCGCGAGACGGTGCAATCGCTCCAGCAGCTCGGCATCAAGGTCGAGTACTCCCACCACGAGGTCGGCATCAGCCAGCAC
>Ga0136619_10000697_pt1 | contig 12846 bp, 11 predicted proteins | sample AntDrymUQ3532106_2_FD_104807 | JGI IMG/M metagenome (GOLD analysis project Ga0136619, IMG submission 104807) | Polar desert sand microbial communities from Dry Valleys, Antarctica - metaG UQ353 (21.06) | ecosystem: Environmental > Terrestrial > Soil > Desert | place: Antarctica: Dry Valley...
CGACGTGTCAGCCGCAGGCGGGTAGCGGAACGTGACGTTCTCCAGCTGCACCCGACCGGACGGCGCCACGAGGTCAATGGCACCCGGCCGTTCGGTGATCGCCTCAGGGGCATCGAGCACCTCGAACACCCGCTCGAAGCTGACGAGTGACGTCATCAGGTCGACGCGGGCGTTCGTCAGGCCGGTCAGCGGCTGGTAGATGCGCGTGACCAGTGCGGCCAGCGCCACGAGCGTGCCGGACGTGATCGAGCCCGACACGACGAGGTGGCCGCCGACGCCGTAGATGACCGCCGTGCCGACGGCCGCCACGAGCCCGAGGGCGACGAGAAAGATGCGCCCGTACAGCGCCGCACGGATTCCGGTGTCGCGCACACCGGCGGCCTCGGTGCGGAACGCCCGGTTCTCGCGTTCGGGGCTGCCGAACAGCTTGACAAGGAGGGCGCCGGCGACGTTGAAGCGTTCGGTCATCTGCGTGCTCATCGCCGCGTTGTGGCCCATCTGCTGGCGAGCGATGTCCTGCAGGCGTCGGCCGACCCGCCGAGCTGGCAGCACGAACACCGGGAGCACGACGAGCGCCATGAGCGTCAGGCGCCACTCGAGGGCGACCATGGCAATGAAGGTGGTGATGAGCACGACGACGTTGCTGATGACGCTGCCCAGTGTGGAGGTCACGGCCGTCTGTGCCCCGACGACGTCGGTGTTGAGGCGGGCCGTGATGGCTCCCGTCGGGGTTCGGGTGAAGAAAGCGACCGGCATCCGCTGCACCTTCTCGAACAGCGCGCCGCGCAGGTCATAGATCAGGCCTTCACCCACGGTTGCGCTGCACCAGCGCTGCACGATGGCCAAGATGGCGTCGCCTACAGCGGCGGCGACGGCGATGGCGGCGAGCAGCGTCACGAGCCCCCGATTGCCCTCTGGGATCGCCTCGTCGAGGATCTGGCGCACGATCAGGGGTGGCACGAGACCGAGCAGGGCGGCCCCGAAGATCGCCACGATGAAGACAGCGATCATTCGTCGGTACGGTCTGGCGAACTCCCACACGCGCCGCACGGTCCCCCGGTCGAACCGGGCGCCGTCGAGCATCTCGGTGTCCCGAGTTCGAAGGTGGTGAGGACCCATCCGCACCTGTCCAGGCTACGAACCCAAAAACGCGACGAGACGTCCTACGATCTGGCCGTGACCGCCCGACCGCTCCAGAGATTTCTTCGGGCGTTGCCAGCTGCGGTGCCGGTGATGCTCGTAGCTGCCTGCGGCGAGACGGGTGGGGTGAGTACGAGAGAAGCGTCGCCGATCGATGCCAGCAAGCCCCCGGTCACAGGGGACTCGACGGCCGCGACGCCGCCGGAGGACGACCCGTTGTCCTCGTACGACTTCGAGATCGAGTGGTCGTCGCAGGAGGAGGGCACCGAGACCGGGACGCTGGAGGTGCCCGTCGACTACGACGATCCTGAGGGACCGTCGTTCCGGCTGCACGTCGTTCGACACCTGGCGGCGGACCAGGACCAGAAGATCGGATCGCTGCTGGTGAACCCCGGGGGCCCCGGGTTCGGCGGCTCGGACTACGCCCTGTTCGCCGAGAGTGTGTACGGCGAGCCATTGCTCAGGCGCTTCGACATCGTCGGTTGGGACCCGCGGGGCACCGGGCTCAGCGAGCCGGCGATCGACTGCATCGACGAGTACGACCGGTTCTTCGCAGAGCCCGACATCACCCCAGAAACCGACGACGAACGCCAGGTGCGGGTCGATCTGGCGGAGGATTTCGCCAAGAGTTGCGTCGAAGAGAACGACGGCTACTACGAGCACGTCGGGACGAACAACTCGGCCCACGACATGGAGGCGCTGCGCCTTGCCCTCGGGGAAGAGCAGATCTCCTACTTCGGGTTCAGTTACGGCTCGGAGTTGGGTGCCACGTGGGCGACGCTGTTTCCCGAGTCGGTGAGGGCGGCCGTGTTCGACGGTGCGGCCGATCCCACCGCCGATCTGGACGAGGGAGGGCTCCAGCAGCTCGCCGGCTTCGAGGCGTCGCTCTCCAGCTTCCTCGCCGATTGCAGCAAGCGCACGGCATGCCCGTTCCACAACGACGGCAACGCCGAGGGGGCCTACGACGAGCTGCTCCGGCAGCTCGACGAGAAGCCGATCCCAACTCGGGGCGATCGACCCGACGCCAACCATGGCGTCGCCATCCAGGCGACGATCACGGCGTTGTACAGCGCCAGCCTGTGGCCGCAGTTGGCCCAGGCGTTGGCCGATGCTCAGGACGGAGACGGCGCCGGGCTGATCGACCTGTTCGACTCCTACTTCCAACGCTCACCTGACGGCACCTGGGGTGACGAACTCGAGGCCTTTCAAACCATCGTGTGCATGGACTCGGCCGACCGCAAGTCGGTCGAGGAGGAGGACGCCCAGGCCCCCGAGTACCAGGCCGTCGCTCCCCGGCTGGCACCCGGGGACGCCGGCGACTACTTCTGCACGTTCTTCCCCCAGTCGACCGACCCTCGCGTCGAGATCACAGGGCAGGACGCCGGTCCGACGCTCGTCATCGGCACCACCGGCGATCCGGCGACCCCGCTGTCGAGTACCGAGGTGATGGCCGAGTCGCTGGAGGAGGGGGTGCTGTTGGTGGTCGACGCCGACGAGCACACCGGGTACTCGGCCAGCGAGTGCGCCAAGGACGTCGTGCATCGCTACCTGATTGACCTCAAAGTGCCCGACGAGGGCACCGAGTGCTGAGGCTCGCCGCCGGCTGTTGGCGCCACCCTGGCGGAAGGAGTGGGATTCGAACCCACGGAGACCCAAAGGACCTCAACGGCTTTCGAGGCCGTCCCATTCGTCCGCTCTGGCATCCTTCCGTCGCAGGAGGCTACCTGCAGCTGACGTCAGGTCGTGGTGGAGGAGTCGGGAGGCGGAGCGTCGACGGCAGTCGAGGGATCGGGTGAGCCAAGAGACTCCTCGCCGAGTGCGTCACGCATGCGGTCCTGCCACGAGGCCGGCACGTTGGCGTAGACGAGGCGGGCGCCGGCGAAGCGCCGGAGCTCATCGAACACGGCCTCGGTGTTCACTCGGCCGAGCAGCACGGCCACGATCGTGGTGCCGGGGGCGACTGCCTGGCGGAACCAGTCGACCCACTCGTCGGGGATGCCATGGTCGATCACCTTGGCCGTGATGGCGCCGGCGCCAGCGCCAGCCGCGGTGCCGGCCAACCAGCCAACGGGACCGCCAAGGATCAACCCGAACAAACCGGCCCACACGGCCCCCGACACGGCCGTGGTGGACGTCTGCAGGTCCCGGGTCTCGCGCACCATCACCTTGCCGTCCTTGTTGCTGACGACGAACACCGCATCGCGCAGGTCGAGCTCGTGCCGCGAAGCCAGGCGTGTCGCCGCTGTCAGGAACTCCTGAGCGCGGAACGTGTCTTCGAAGGCGATGCCGACGAGCGTCTCGGTCTGCTCGTCGCCGGGGGCTGCGTGGTCGGTCATCGTTCCAGTGTTTCACGGCGGACTGGCTGGACACGCTGGAGGAAGCCGACGATCCCGTCGTTGAACGTGTCGTTGCGGTCGCCGGCCACCATGTGACCGGCCCCTGCCACGTCGACGAACTCGGCATGGGGGACAAGATCGAGGAACCGCCTCGCCCCTCGCTCGGAGAGCAGATCGCTGTTCCGCCCCCGCACGAGCAGCGTCGGCACGCTCAGCGAAGCGGCGTCGCGCTCCAGGCGCTGACGGTGCAGGATCGTGCGCGGCTCATCGACCTTGGGGTCACGCATGATGCGAGGATCCCAGTGCCACCGCCAACGCCCGTCGTCCCCCTGGCGCACGTTCTTGCGCAGCCCGGACAGGTCGCTCGGGCGTGGCCGGTGCGGGTTGTAGGCGGCGACCGCGTCGGCCACCTCCTCCAGCGAGGCGAACCCGTTCGGGCGTGCGCGCATGAACTGTCCGATCCTGGCGATGCCCTCGAGCTCTAGGTGGATGGCCACGTCGACGAGTACGAGCGCCGATGCCACTGCGGACTGATCGGGCATCTCGGCGATGGCCACCAGTGAGCTGAGACCACCGAGCGAGGCACCCACGAAGGCGGGAGGAGCACCCATCCACGCAGCAACCCGACGCAGATCCTCGGCGTGGTCGGCGAGGTCGTAGCGCCCCTCGGGCGACCACGAGCTGTCGCCATGGCCGCGCAAGTCGACAGTGACCGCCTGGTAGCCGCTCGTGCCGAGCCACCGCGCCGTGCCGCCCCACGAATGGCGGGTCTGACCGCCGCCGTGGGCCAGCAGCACACCCGGCGCCTCCTCGTCCCCGTACGCATCGAGCACGAGCGTGACGTCATCCCCAGGAACCTCGACGCCTTCTGGCATGCCCTCGGGACGGTAGTCAGCGACGGCGTTCGGCGAAGAAGGAGCGCAGCAACGCCGCCGATTCAGCAGCCATCACGTCGGCCACCACGTCGAGGCGATGATTGAGCCGGGCGTCGGTGACGATCGTGTAGAGCGAGTGCACGGCGCCGGCCTTGGGGTCGCGGGCCGCGTACACGAGCGCTTGTACGCGGGCGTTGACGAGCGCTCCGGCGCACATGACGCACGGCTCCAACGTGACCACGACGGTGCAACCGTCGAGGCGCCAGCTGCCGAGCACCTGGGAGGCGTCGCGCATCGCCAGCAGTTCGGCGTGCGCCGTGGGATCGCCCGAGAGCTCGCGCTCGTTGTGGCGGGCGGCGATGATCTTTCCACGGCAGACGACGACGGCACCGACCGGCACGTCCCCGTGTGAGACGGCGGTGCGTGCCTCCTCGAGCGCCTGGCTCATCGGGATCTCCCACTCGACGGACACGGCGGAGGGAGTGGGATTCGAACCCACGGTGAGTCTCCCCACACACGCTTTCCAAGCGTGCCGATTCGGCCACTCTCGCACCCCTCCTGGGTGCAGGCAGGGTAGCCCGGCGGTAACGTGATCGGCACCCCGTCGGCGAGGGGACCCGATCAATCATCGGGTGGCTTCGCCGGGTGGTGAGGTGACGGTTGGGTCCTGTGCAATCGACGCCCGTGAACCAGGTCAGGACCGGGAGGTAGCAGCCTTCAGCGGCATCGTCGGTGTGCCGCAGATCGCCTGGCCGTCACCTCAGCGCCCGGCGAGCATGGACGCCACGGTCGCGGCCTCGTCGGCCAGCTGAGGCAGCTCGAGGCGCTCCGCCCACCTGGCGAACTCGGGCGTCGGGCCGGTCCAGCGCCAGTCGTCCACCGATCCGACATCAACGTCGGTCTCCACCGTGGCGATGCGGCGGAACAGCAGCGCCTCGGACCAGTTGTCGCGAAGCGCCACCGCCAACGTGGCAGGGCTGCGAAGCCCGGCAACGTCCCAGTCGCGCACCGAATCGGGGATCGACTCCAGGTGCTCCCAGCGCGCCAGCACGGCCGACGCCGACTTGGCACCCCAGCCCGGCAGACCAGGGAAGCCGTCGGCGCTGTCGCCCACGAGGCCGAGGTAATCGGGGATCGACGAGGGTCCGATGCCGAACTTGGCCCGGATCGCTTCTTCGTCGAGGAACAGCCGGTTGCGGCGGTCGTACTGCACGACCCGGGTCCCGCGCACGCATTGGCCGAGGTCCTTGTCGGCCGTCACGATGACCGCCCGCTCGACGCGCCGGTCGGCGTCTGCGATGGCGGCGGCAGCGGCCAGCGCATCGTCGGCCTCGTGCTCGACCATCGCCCACGTCGTGACCCCCATGGCGACCAGCGCCTCCTCGACCATCGGGATCTGCGCCAACAGTTCCGGCGGCATGCCGGCGCTCGTCTTGTAGCCGGGCCACAGGTCGTTGCGGAAGCTCTCGATGACGTGGTCACTGGCCACTCCGACATGGGTAGCTCCGTCGGAGAACAACGCCAGCGTGGACCGCAGCACACCGATGGACGCAGCAAATTGCTTGGCGTCGGACCGGCGCGCGGCACGGCCATAGGCCTGGCGGAACAGCTCGTACGTGCCGTCGACGAGGTGGACCTGCACCGTCAGTCCGTGCTCTTGGCCAGCGAGGGAATGATGCGGTTCCACACCGAGCCGTTCTCGAAACCGAACGCCCACAGTGACACGCCGCGGAAGTCTGCCTCGCGAGCGATCTCGAGCCGCAGCTGGGCGCCGGTGCCCTCCACGTAGTGCACCTCACGGGTCTGCTTGCAGGACTGGCCGCCGCCGCGCAGCTTGACGCGATACGTGAACGAGTACTCGCCCGTGTTCTCGTTGTACACGGGCTTGGCCTTGCGCTTCTCGATCAGTGCGTCGAGCGTGCGGATGTTGACCGTGGTGCGCCCGATGCTGGGATCGTTCTCCGGGCACGTGCCCTCGACGCCGATTGGCCAGTTGTAGCCGTAGAGGGGCAGTCCCAGCACCAGCTTCGACGGGTCGCCGCTGGCCTCGGCCGTGCCCTGCACAGCGCGCTCCACCCACCGGAGCGGGGCGACCGGCCCTGGCTCGTCGGTGGAGTAGTCGTAAGCCAGCACCCGGATGCGATCGACCATCGGCGTGATGGCGGCGTAGTCGTACACCCAGTAGCCGCTGTCGTCGGTCTGGCCGTCGTCGTACACGGGTGGGATGCTCACGGTGAGTGTCTTGTCGTTGCCGTGCAGCTTGCCCGAGAGCTCGTCGATGAACGCCACCCAGCTCGGCCGCGTCGTGTCCCATGTGCCTTTGCCGTCGGCGAACGCGAACTGCTCGTAGTCGATGTCGACCCCGTCGAACTCGCCCTCCTCGACGAAGGCCACGATGGCGTCCACGTGGCGTCGGCGCTGGTCGTCGTTCGACAGGATGTTGGCCATCTCACCCGCCGGCAACTTGTCGATGATCGACGGCACGATTCGGACGCCCTCGAGCCGGGCCGTTCGCAGGAATGCCGCCGTCGCCCTGTCGGGCGAGTTGGGATCCGCCTCGATGGTCTCCACACCCGTGGCCTGGTACCAGAACGGCGAGACTTCGCTGAAGTAGTCGGCGCGCAGGCGCAGCTCGGGGGTGGAGTGTTCGAGTGCCCAGTACGGGGCCCAGCCGTGCAGCTCGAGCAGCTCGGGGGCGGGCTCGATGGCGGTCTCGGAGTCGTCGCGGATCCCGAAGTACCAGAACGCAGCGCCGGCAACGGCCAGGACGACAACGAGCGCACCCACCCGCCGGATGGCGTACCGGGACCCGACTCGAGGCTGGAACGTGCCCGCCGCTGGAGTCGGTTCGCGGTGTGGCGGCGACTGGGGCGGATACTCGGCCCTGCGCCAGGCGTCGGACCCCGGATCTCGCCGTGACCCCTGGCGGGACGGGTCGTGGTCGCTCATTGCTCACCGTGGGTGCTGCGCCCCCACACCCCATCCCCGTGCGCCCCGCTGGCGCTCGGTCGCCCGGTGAGCTCGCTGCGCTCGCTCATCGCCTGAACATTCGTCGCAGCGTCGCGAGGTCCACGGGGGAGAGGGAAGACATGATCACGCGGCCCTGCCGCTGGGGGATGTCCACCAGGTTCGGCACCGCCAGGACCGTACAGCCCGCGGCGTTCGCCGAGTCGGCGCCCGTCGGGGAATCCTCGATGGCGATGCAATCCGCCGGGTCCACACCGAGCAACGAAGCCGCCTTCAGATAGGGCTCCGGATGGGGCTTGCCGTTGGCCACCTGATCGCCGGCGACGACGGCCTGGAACAAGGCTTCGGGCAGCAACGCGACGATGTGATCAACGAGCCGGCGCCACGACATCGTGACAAGTGCGCACGGCACGCCGGCCGTCGCCAACTCGTCCAGCAACCCGAGCGCACCCGGGCGCCAGACCGGGTCGTCGCCGACACCTGAGAGCACGTTGTCGATCAGCCCCTCCACGAGCGGGACGGGCTCCAGGTCCACGCCCCCTACCCGCCGGATGTATCGGGCGGCGTCGAGCAGGTCGCTGCCGACGATGCTTCTGGCGTGGTCGTCAGACCAGGTGCCGCCGTGAGCGCCGACGAGCGCGTACTCCGCCTTGATCCACAGCGGCTCGGTGTCGATCAGCGTGCCGTCGAGATCCCACAGCACCGCCGCCGGTGGGACCGGACGGTCGGGCGGCCTCATTCCTGGACGAGCTCGATCAAGGTGCCGAAGGATCCCTTCGGGTGGATGAACGCCACCGTCGTGCCCCGGCTCCCGGGGCGGGGGACCGGATCGATGGCGGTGGCACCTGCGGCGACCATCGAATGCAACGCCTCGGCGCAGTCATCGACGCGATAGGCGATGTGGTGCAAACCCTCGCCCCGCTTCTCGATGGCCTTGGCGACAGGGGAGTCCGCACTGGTCGGGGTCAGCAGCTGGATGTAGCTCTCGGCCACCTTCAGCAGCGCCTCCTCGACGCCATCGCTCTCCACGATCTCGCGGTGATCCACCGTGGCGCCGAAGGCCCGCTGATAGTAGGCGACGGCCGCTTCGAGGTCGCGTACGGCGATGGCGACGTGGTCGATCTCGGTCAACAACATCCACCCATTCTCGCAGGACCCGGCCGTCCTCCCGTTTCGGTCACCGATTCGGTTCCCCGTGGAACGCGATTCGGTGACCGAACGGGAGGGGGTGGGTCAGTCGAGGACGGGCTGGAGCTGGTAGCCGATCACCTCGACGGCGTCGCCGTACTGCTCGTCGAGGCTCGCCTCGAACTCGGGGTCGGGAGCGAGGAGGACGACCTCGACGACGTTCCGTTCAACTGCCACGCCCGTGGCGTCGATGTCGCCGCGGTTGTCGAAGTAGAGGTCCTGGGAACGCTCGATGAGCTCGGCCTCGGTGTAGCGCACCGGGACAATGCAAAGCGGACCGTCGTAGACCGCTCGGATCGCCGTCTCAGCGTCGTCGACATCGCCGGTGACGGCGACGTTGAGCACGAACGGTTCGCGAGCGAACCAGATCCCACCCAGGCCGTCGACGATGGCCGTGCCCTCCTCGCCTGGCTCCGGGTCGATGTCGTTTGCCGCGTTCGCCAGATCCTCCTCGGTGGCCGCTGGCCAACCGCCCTCGGGTTCGTCACACGGCGTGGAGTCGTCGCGCTCCGGTTCCTCGGGGAAGTCGCTGTCCTTCACCGGGCGAGCCGGCTCCGTCAGCGTGAACGTGTTGGCATCGCGGTCGTACGTGCCGACGACGACGTAGTCGCCCCACCGTGCCGTCGTTGGTTCCTCCGCATCCTCGCCGCCCTCGTACGTCACGTCATCCCAGTTCCAGTTGGTGATGTCGATCCCCCCGCACTGCGGCGGGTATGAGTCGCCCGAGCCGAAGCAGAGCTGCGGTCCGTGGCTGTCGTCCTCGAGCACGAACCCGGCCGCCCGGTACTCGCTGTCCTCCGTGCCGGCTTCGGTCGTGCCGGGTTCTGCTGTGCCGGGATTCGTCGGCGCCGGCGTGCTCGGTGGTACGGAGCCGGGGCCAGGGTCGGGATCCTCGCCGGGGGCGATCGCGACGAGACCCGTGACTGTGACTTGTACGGCATCGCCGTACCGCTCCGAGAGCCGGCGCTCCAGTTCGGCGTTCGAGGCGACCAGCTCCACGATGACCTGGCCGGTGACGACGTCAGGGAAAATTCCTGTCATCTCCTCCGGCCAAGTCGTCGTGATCTGGTCCTGAATTCGCACCAGCTCGGCGTAAGTCCGTTCGCTCGGGATCAGGCATAGTGGACCGTCGTAGAACTCGCGGATGTCGGCGTCGGCAGCGGCGGCGTCGCCGACGATGCGGACGTTGAGAACGCGCGGGTTCGAGCCCAACCAGAGACCTCCGAACCCGTCGATCGTCTGGTCGCCGCGGGTCGTGCCCGTCGGATCATCGGGTACCTGACGGACCTGGAGGCGCGAAGCCGCCTCGGATACCTGCGGCTCGCTGACCTGCGGCCAGCCGCCAGGTGGCTCGTCACATGGGGTGGGGAACTCGGCGTCGTCCGATGCCTGCGTGTAGTCGCCGGGCTGCGCCTCGCGTGCTGGCTGAGACAGCGTGAACGTCTGCGCCTCTCGGTCGTAGGTGCCGACGACCACATACTCACCCCAGCGAGTGCCGCTAGCCCGCTCCGATGCCAGCCCCTGCCAGTCCCAGTTCGTGATATCGAGACCGCCGCACTGGGGTGGATACGAGTCGAGGATCACTCCGAGGCACAGTTGCGGGCCATGGTCCTGGCTCTCCAGCACCGTCGCCGTCGCGCGATAGATCTGATCGTCGCCCCCGACTGTCGGCGGCACTGAGCCGTCGGGCGTCCCGGCGACCACAGTGCGTGGGTCGAGCGGTGCCAGCTCGGGCGAGTCCTCGCTGTCGAAGGTCGCCACGAAGATGCCGGCTGCCGTCAGGCCGACGAGAGCTGCGGCGGCGACACCGGTCAGCCAGGCACGCTTGCGCCCCGCTGACGGCGTCACCGTGACGTCGCCGAGTCCAGGCGGGTCGGCATCGATGCCATCGGTGGCGGCGTCGAGCCCGGCACGCAGCCGGGCGATCAGGGGATCGTGTTCGTCGTTCATCGGTCGGTCTCCAGTTCGGCGCGCAGTTGGTCGAGTCCTCGCTTGGCGTGAGACCGCACGGTCGATCGCTGGCAGCCGAGTGACTCGGCGATCGAGGTCTCGTCCCAGTCGGCCCAGTACCGCAGCACGAGGACTGCTCGTTGATCGTGTGGTAGGCGTGCGAGTGCTGCCAACAGCTCCGGATCGATGCCGGTGGCGACATCGGCCGATGACTCTTCGCGGTCGGCGTTCGTGCGCTCGCGCCACTTGCGCCGTGCCGAGGAGCGATGCGACTCGCGAGCCAGGTTGACGACCGTGCGGCGCAGGTAGCCCTCGGGATTGTCGAGCAGTGCGAAGCGTGACTGGATGCGAATGAACGCGTCCTGGGCGAGCTCCTCGCCCCGGGCGCGGTCGCCAACCAACGCCGTCGCCCATCGCGCCGCGTCGTGCCACCGTTGCCGGTAGAAGTCGGCGAACGGCTCGGCTTCTGAGCCGTCAGGACTCGGGGTCATCTCGGCCATCATGTGCCTTCCCACACCCCACCTGATGCCACCGGTGTCCTGCCCCGTTGCAGACACGGTCCTCTCCTTCTGTGTCACGACAAACGACCGAAGTCGGCGTTTGTCGTGACACAGAACGCGCGGCGGGGTGCGGGATGGGGGACGTGGATCAGTCGGTCAGGTGGCGAGGTGGCGGAAGACGGTGATCTTGTCCTCGCCGATCTGCGCCCGACGTTCGGCATCGTCGATGCCGAGACCCTCCTCGGGGGCCAGGCACAGCACGCCGACCTTGCCCTCGGCCTCGTTGCGTTGCACGGCGACCGCCGCCGCGCCGGTCTGCTCCAGCGGGTACACGCGGCTGAGCAGCGGCTGGATCTTGCCGTCGGCGATGAGCTGGTTGGCCGCCCATGCCTCCTTGTAGTTGGCGAAGTGCGACGCCACGATCCGTTTCAGCTTCATCCACAGATGACGGTTGTCGTACTCGATCATGTAACCGCTCGTGGCGGCACACGTGACGATCTTGCCGCCGCGGCCGGCGACGAACACCGACGCGCCGAACGTCTGACGGCCGGGATGCTCGAACACGGTGTCGACGTCGCGCCCGATCAGGCTGCGGATGTCCTTGCCGAGCCTTCGCCACTCCGACTCGTCCTGTGTGTGTTCATCGGACCAGAAGCGGTAGCCGGCCGCCTGGCGGTCGATCACGTGCTCGCAGCCCAGGGCCCGCAGCAACTCGGCGCGCTCCGGCGACGACACGACCCCGACGGGGATGCCGCCGCCGTTCAGCACGTACTGCACGGCATAGCCGCCGATGCCTCCGGTGGCGCCCCAGATGAGCACGGCCTCGCCCTGGCGCAGATCGCCGGCGTGGGCACTGACGATCATGCGGTACGACGTGGAGTTGCACAGCGCGTTGCACGCCGCCTCCTCCCACGAAAGATGGGCCGGCTTGGGCATCAGCTGGTTGGCCTTCACGACGGTGAGGTCGGCCAGCCCGCCGAAGTTCGTCTCGAAGCCCCAGATGCGCTGGTTGGCGGCCAGCATCGAGTCGTCATGCGCAGAGGCGTCCTGATCGTCCACGTGGTTGCAATGGATGGTGACGCGGTCACCCGGCTTCCAGTTGCGCACGGCGCTGCCGACACGCACGACGACGCCCGATCCGTCGGAGCCGACGACGTGGTGATCAAGGGCATGGCGGGCGCCCCACACGCTCTCACGCCCGAGCCGATCCAGGAACCCGAACGTCGGCAGCGGTTCGAAGATCGACGTCCAGACGGTGTTGAAGTTGATGGCCGACGCCATGACGGCGACGTACGCCTCGTCGGGCGCCAGCTCCGGAGTGGCAACGTCACTGACGTGGAGGCTCTTCGTAGGGTCCTTCTCCTCGGAAGCCACACCCTCGAAAATCTCGGTCTCGTCGCGGCGCACGTAGGCGGCGCGGTAGCTCTGTGGGATCGGCATGGCGGCGAGATCATCGCCCGACGCACCGGACTGGATGGCGTCCAAGAAGTGCTCCATCGCTACGATGTTACCGATCGGTAGGACGGCGTCCGAAACGGTGCGATACGGTTCGCTCATGACTCGCTCCTACATCGTTGCCGGCGCCCGGACTCCGATCGGGAAGATGAGCGGGGCCTTCTCCTCGCTGTCCGCCGCCGACCTCGGTGGCTGGGCCATCGGCGCTGCCCTCGAGCGCGCAGGCGTGGACCCCGAGGACGTCGATCACGTGATCGTCGGACAGGTGCTGATGGCCGGGCAGGGTCAGGTGCCGTCGCGCCAGGCCGCCGTGAAAGCCGGAATCCCGATGCGGGTTCCTGCTGTCAACGTCAACAAGGTGTGTTTGTCGGGCCTGAACGCGATCTACCTGGCCAACCAGATGATCGTCGCCGGCGAAGCCGACATTGTCGTCGC
>Ga0136619_10000699_pt1 | contig 12808 bp, 12 predicted proteins | sample AntDrymUQ3532106_2_FD_104807 | JGI IMG/M metagenome (GOLD analysis project Ga0136619, IMG submission 104807) | Polar desert sand microbial communities from Dry Valleys, Antarctica - metaG UQ353 (21.06) | ecosystem: Environmental > Terrestrial > Soil > Desert | place: Antarctica: Dry Valley...
GGCGGCGGCCATGAGGTCGGCCTCCTCGAACCACGTCGGCGCCAACCGCGCCCGCACAGCACGTCGGACGCGCACGACCTCAGCGGCGCGAGTGCCGGTGGCAGCCAACGTGTCGAGGCTCGCCGGGCGCAGCTCGGACAGCTCGCGGTAGGAGTTGACCAAGGCCTCCTCGGTGGACGGGTGCTCCCGCACGGGCGCGAAGATGCCGGGATCCGCGGCCAGCACCCGCCGGACGGCGGCGGCGATCACCGCCGTCGATACCGGCCGGCGTCCCCCCGCGGCCAAGCGCGGCGCCCCGAGCAGCTCGGCGAGGCGGTAGACGGTGAGCAGGTTGAGCCCGGCGATACCGACGCCACGGTTGGTGATCGACCCCAGCTCGCCGCTGGCCAGCAGCCGGCGAGTCGACACACCGACGTAGTTGCTTGGCACGACGACCGTCACCGGCTGCAGCGGGTCGTCGGCCTTGGCGGCGACGATCCGGTCGCGCAACAAGCACAGCGCCGGTCGGCCGTACGGCGTGGTGTGCAGCGTGATCTTCCCCATGGCCGCCGATCCTATGGGGGCCCTGTGACACCTCGGCGGGCTGGCTCCCGTTCCCCGCCGCTTACAAGCCGTACGAATCACGCCGGCTGCGCTGAGAAGGCGTTAATCGCCGGGGAGGCCGTCGCCTTCGAGTCATGGTCGATCGGACGTGGATCGCGATGACGTAGTGACCAGCCCCCACGCCTTCTCGTAGCGACCTCTAAAGGAGCGGGCGTGGCAGCCATTCCCACCGCCGTCAAGCGCACGGTCATCGGACGTGCGCGGGCGAGTCGTGAGCTCAAGCACCAGCTGCTACCCAAGTGGATGGCGCTGCCGGTGTTCTCGTCGGACCCGATGTCCTCGGTGGCCTACGCCACCCAGGAGATGATGCTGGTCCTGGCGCTGGCGGGGCCGGCGCCTTCTCGCTCGTCTGCCCGCTGGCGGTGGCCGTTGCGCTGCTGCTCGTCACGGTGATCGTCAGCTACCGCCAGACCGTGCGCGCGTACCCCCACGGGGGCGGCGCCTACATCGTGGCCCGCGAGAACCTCGGCGACCTGCCCGGACTGACGGCCGCGAGCGCCCTGCTGATCGACTATGTCCTGACGGTGTCGGTGTCGATCGCGGCCGGTGTCGCCGCCATCACGTCCGCCGCGCCGGGGGTGGCCGAGTACGGGCTGCTGATGGCGCAGGGCTTCGTGGCACTGGTCACGATCGCCAACCTGCGAGGCGTCAAGGAGGCTGGACTCCTGTTCGCCCTGCCGACCTACGCGTTCGTGGTCACGATGTACGTGCTCGTGGTCTCCGGGCTCGTCCAATGCCTCGGCGGCTGCCCACAGGCCCCGACGGCCGGCACGGAGCTGGAGGTCGAAAGCGCGCTCACGCTGTTTGTGATCCTGCGTGCCTTCTCCTCGGGCGCGACGGCGCTGACCGGCGTCGAGGCCATCACCAACGGTGTGCCGGCGTTTCGCTACCCCCAGAGTCGCAACGCTGCCACGACTCTCGGAATCATGGGCTGCATCGCGGTGACGCTGTTCTTGGGCATCAGCTACCTGGCGACGGCCACCAACGTCGTGGCGTTTGAAGGCATGCCCCGGACGGTCACCGCCCAGATAGCCCTCGCCGTGTTCGGCAGCGGCTTCGGGTTCTACGCGGTGCAGGTGGTCACCGCGTTGATCCTGATCCTGGCGGCGAACACCGCGTATGCCGACTTCCCGCGACTGTCGTCGGTCCTAACGGGCGACCGATTCCTGCCGCGACAGTTCGCCGCGCTGGGCGATCGGCTGGTGTTCAGCAACGGCGCACTCGTGCTCGCCGTGGCAGCGTCGCTGCTGCTGATCGTCTTCGACGCCGACGTGACCCAGCTCATCCAGCTGTACGTCGTCGGGGTGTTCACCTCCTTCACCCTGTCCCAGGCCGGCATGGTCCGCCACTGGCTGAAGACCCAGGAGCGCAACTGGCGGCGCTCGATGGTCGTCAACGGCATCGGCTCGGCCGTCACCGGCGTCGTGCTGGTGGTGGTCGCCACCACCAAGTTCATCGGGGGCGCGTGGATCGTGATCGTCGCGATCCCCCTCGTGGTGCTGCTCATGTACCGCATCCACCGTCACTACCAACAGGTCAGTCTCGAGCTGCGCGCCGGCGTGGCCGAGCCGGAACTCGGCCGCCCGAACCACGCGGTCGTGCTCCTTGACCGCGTCGACGAGTCCGTGGCTGGAGCTGTCTCGTATATGCACGCGATCGCACCCGCGTCAATGCAGGCGTTCGCGGTGCTGCCTGACAATGACGTTGAGGCCCGCTGGGCCGAGCTGACGCGCGACGTGCCGCTGCGGATCCTTCGGGGGACGAACAGTCGCGATGTCCTCGACGCGGTCCGGGAGGCCCTGTCACAAGAGCGGGACAAACACCCAGGCGCCTTCACGACAGCGATCGTCGCCGAGACCCGCTCGCAGTCGTGGGTAGAGCTGCTGCGCCACCACCGCCTTGCCCTGCGGCTGAAGGCGGGGCTACTGGCCGAGCGCGACCTCGTCGTGACCAACATCCTCGCGCCCAGCGGCCCGGGGCCGTACACCGTGGAGGAGCCGGTCGAGCACCACGTCGTCGTGCTCGTCTCCGGTGTACACAATGCCACCATGCGTGCGCTGGCCTACGCCGAGCGGCTGGCCCCCACGTCGTTGCGCGCGCTATCGATCAACCTGAGCACAGAAAACTCGTCGCGGATCCTTTACGAATGGGCCGACTGGGACCTGCGGATCCCGCTGGAGCTGCTCGACAGCCCCTTCCGCAGCATCGAGGACTCCGTGCGCGCCTACGTGCGTGACTTCGCCCCAGACGGCCGCCGCGTCGTCGTCACCGCCGTGCTGCCCGAGTTCATCGTGCCGCACTGGTACCACCGGCCCCTGCACAACCAGACCGCGCTGCTCGTCAAGGGTGCGCTGCTGTTCGAGCGCGGGGTGGTCGTGACCAGCGTGCCTTACCCCCTCCATGGCACCGTAGCCGCACAGGACGCTGCCCCACCACCCCGGCGCGGCCACTCCCGACGCTAGGGGTGGTGAAGGGGAGCTGAATGGACCAAGCGGCTCCCGGGTGCGTACCGGCGCGTTTCGCCTAGGCTACGGTCCGTGGCGGCGCGCGCGGATCACGTCAACCCGCTCGGCTGGGCAATCCTGCTGCTTGCCGCCACCCTCCCGGCGGCCGCGGGCCAGACGACGACCGGCGCCGCCGGCGAGGGCCTGAGCGCCGGCGCGGCGATCCTGCTCGGCCTCGTCGAAGGCCTCACCGAGTGGCTGCCAATCAGTTCCACGGGTCACCTCACGGTCACCCAAAAGCTGCTCGGCATCGACGGCGACGCCGCGGACAGCTATGCGATCGCGATTCAAGCTGGGGCGATCCTGGCGGTGCTTGGCCTCTACCGCCAGCGCTTCGCGGCGATGCTGCGCGGCGTGCGGGGCGACGACCCCGCCGGCAGGCGCACGCTGGTCGCGGTCATGGTCGCGTGCCTGCCCGCGGCGATCGTCGGCCTCGTGCTGTCCGACGTCATCAAGCAGCGCCTGTTCGGCCCCTGGCCCGTCGTCGTGGCCTGGTTCGTCGGCGGCGTCGCGATCCTGGCAGTGGCGCGGCACCGCCGCGGCCTCGCCCCGGAGGCTGGCGCCCCGCTCACGGCGCTGGGGTGGCGTGGCGCCCTCATCATCGGGCTCGCCCAGACCCTGGCGCTGTGGCCGGGCGTGAGCCGCAGCCTGGTGACGATCCTCGCCGCCACCGCGATCGGCTTGACCGTTCCCGCCGCGGTCGAATTCAGCTTCCTGCTCGGTTTCGTGACGCTGGGCGGGGCGACCCTGTACGAAACCCTGCTGTCGGGTGACGAGATGGTCGCCGCGTTCGGCGTGGCCACGCCCCTGCTCGGCCTCGCCGTCGCCTTCGTCGCCGCGGTGGCGGCGATGCGCTGGATGGTCAGCTACCTCAGCCGCCGAGGCCTCGGGATCTTCGGTTGGTACCGGATCGGCATCGCCACGGTCGTGGCAGGACTGCTGATCACCGGCGTGCTGTAGATCCCGGCCGACCATGTGACCCGACCGCGCCAACACACCAGAGACCTCGTCATCACCGGCGCGCGCTGCGCCAAGGTGGCGGATGCGCTCGAGGGAGAAGGACACTAGGCGCATGGCCCGTGGCCGACTGCGCATCTACCTGGGCGCCGCACCTGGCGTCGGCAAGACCTACGCCATGCTCAACGAGGGCTGGCGACGCCACACGCGCGGTACCGACGTCGTGGTCGGCTTCCTGGAGACCCACGGGCGCAAGCTGACGGCCGAGCAGTTGCGCGACCTCGAGGTCCTCGCGCGCAGGCGGCTGACGCACCACGAGGCGCTGTTCGAGGAGATGGACGTCGACGCGATCCTCGCCCGCGCCCCGCAGGTCGCCCTCGTCGACGAGCTGGCCCACAGCAACGTCCAGGGCGCGCGCAACGCCAACCGCTGGCAGGACGTCGAGGAGTTGCTCGAAGCCGGCATCGACGTGGTCTCGACCCTGAACATCCAGCACCTGGAGTCGCTGAACGACGTGGTCGAGCGGATCACCGGCGTTAAGCAGCATGAGACGATCCCCGACGCGGTGGTACGTGCCGCCGAGCAGGTCGAGCTGGTCGACATGACGCCCGAGGCGGTGCGGCGGCGGATGGCGCACGGCAACATCTACGCCCCGGAGAAGGTCGACGCCTCGCTGGCGAACTATTTCCGCCCCGGCAACCTCGGTGCACTGCGAGAGCTTGCCCTGCTGTGGGTCGCCGACCGTGTCGACGCCGCGCTGCACGACTACATGGCCGCCCACGGCATCGCCGAGCCCTGGGAGACCCGCGAGCGGGTCATGGTCGCGCTGACCGGCGGGCCCGGCAGGGAGGACCTCATCCGCCGTGCGGCCCGCATGGCGACCCGGACCAAGAGCGAGCTGCTCGGTGTGCACGTGCGCCCCCATGGGCTCGCCGCCACGGAGCCGGCCTTCCTCGACCGGCACCGCACGCTGCTCGAACAGCTCGGTGGCGAGTTCCGCGAGGTCGTCGGCGACGACGTGGCCAGGGCGCTGTTCGCGGTCGCGCGCGCCGAGCACGTCACCCAGCTGGTGCTCGGTACCAGCCGCCGCAGCCGCTGGACAGAGTTCCTGCGTGGCTCGGTGGTCAACAGCGTGATCCGCGGCTCGGGCAGCATCGACGTGCACGTCATCTCCACGCCGACCGACGACGCGCCCAAGCCGAGTCTGCCGCGCCGCCGGCTGGCGGCCGTCTCACCTCGGCGTCGCACAGCTGGCTTCCTGCTCGCAGCCGTTGGCCTGCCGCTGCTCAGCGTTGTCTTGATCGGCCTGCCAGACGAGATCGCGCTGTCCAGCGTCCTGCTGCTCTACCTATCGTTGACGGTCGGCATTGCCGCAGTCGGAGGGCTGCTGCCGGGCCTCATCAGTGCCGTCGGCGCCTCGCTGCTCGGCAACTACTACTTCACCCCGCCGCTGCACACCTGGACCATAGACGCGCCGGAGAACGTCCTTGCGCTGATCGTCCTCGTCGTCGTCGCCGCCGTGGTCTCGACCCTTGTTGATCTCGCTGCTCGCCGTGACGCCGAGGCCACCCGCGCCAGCACCGAGTCCGCGGCCCTCGCCCGGCTGGCCGGCACCCTGCTCGACAGCCCTGACCCACTTCCCCGCCTCGTGCAGGACCTGCGCACCACCTTCCAACTGGACGCCGCCGCCATCCTGCGTCACCACGACGACGGAACCTGGTCGGTCGAAGCCGCCGCCGGTACACCCGTTCCCGCCGCTCCCACCGACGGCAGCGACGCGCTGGAGCTGTCGGCCGACACCACGCTGGTGGTCGACGGCCCACGGACGCCAGCCGACGACCGGCGCGTCCTGGCCGCCTTCGCCGCGCAGCTCGCCGTCGCGGTTTCCAACCGCAGCCTGCAGGCCGAGGCCGCCTCGGCGAGTCACCTGGCGGAGGGAAACCGGCTGCGCACGGCCCTGCTCGCCGCAGTCTCCCACGACCTGCGCACGCCGCTGGCATCGATCAAGGCATCGGCGACGAGCCTGCTGCAGACCGACGTCGACTGGACACCTGACGCGACCAGAGAGTTCGTCGAGGCCATCGTCGTCGACGCCGACCGGCTCAACACCCTCGTCGGCAACCTGCTGGACATGAGCCGCCTGCAGACCGACACGATCGCCCCCACCAGTCGCCCGGTCGGGCTCGAGGAGGTGCGTCCCGGCGGCGCTGACTGGCCTGAGCCATCCCGACCGCCGGGTCGACGTGGACGTGCCAGAGTCGCTGCCACGAGTCATGGCCGACCCGGCGCTGCTCGAACGCGTCGTCGCCAATCTCGTTGACAACGCGCTGGCCTGGTCGCCGCCCGACCAGCCGGTTCGGGTCTGCGGCGGCGCGGTGAACCAACGGGTCGACCTGCGCCATCGTCGACCGCGGCCCCGGCGTCGGGCGGGATGACCGCGAGCGCATCTTCCAGCCGTTCCAGCGACTCGGCGACGCCGCCAACGGCACCGGCGTCGGCTTGGGCCTGGCGGTCGCACGCGGCTTCACCGAGGCGATGCACGGGCAACTGACTGTGGAGGACACCCCCCGGCGGCGGCACCACCATGGTCATCAGTTTGCAGGCGGTCAGCGGATGACCGCGGCCGCCATCCCGACCCGCGTGCTCGTCGTCGACGACGAACCGCAGATCCGCCGCGCGCTCGACGTCAACCTGCGCATCCGCGGCTACGGCGTCGACCTCGCCGGGACGGGAGAAGACGCGCTACGGCTCGCCGCCAGCCTCCACCCCGACGTCGTCATCCTCGACCTTGGTCTGCCCGGCATCGACGGTGTCGAGGTCATTCACGGGCTGCGGCCTGGACCGACGTTCCGATCATCGTCCTGTCGGTCCGGGAGGCCGAGGTCGAGAAGGTCGCCGCGCTGGACGCCGGCGCCGACGACTACGTGACCAAACCGTTCGGCATGGCCGAGCTGCTGGCGCGCGTCCGCGCCGCCGTTCGCCGCAACGCGGCCACCGACCCGAGGAACCCGTCGTCGAGACCGCCGCCTTCCGCGTCGACCTCGCCGCAAAACGGGTCACGACCGCCGACGGCGAGATCCGCCTCACGCCGACCGAATGGCAGATCGTCGAAGTGCTCGTCAGAAACGAAGGCCGGCTGGTTGCCCAACGCCAGCTGCTGCGGGAAGTCTGGGGCCCCCAGTACGAGCACGAAACCAACTACCTGCGCGTCCACCTCGCCCACATCCGCCGCAAGCTCGAGCCGATCCCCGCCCAGCCCCGCTACTTCCGCACCGAGCCCGGCATGGGCTACCGCTTCACCCGGGAGGCAGACGATTGAGCGATGGGCGGAGCGCAGACCACGTCATCGACTACATCCGCGACGACTTCGCCGACGACGAAGACCGCTACGACGTGCTCATCGAGGCGGGCAAAATCAAGCCTGCCATCGACCGGACTTATCCCCTCTGCGACCTCCCACGGCCATCCGCTACGTGGTGGAAGGCCACGCCCGAGGCAAGATCGTCATCACGATCTGAGCACGCCAAACGGTCACCGGCCAAGCGCGGTGGCCCGCACAGGAAGATACGGGGTCCCCGCATGACCTGGCATCCACGGCATCTGGCCCAGCAGACCGGACGCACCTTCGTCGTGACCGGCGCCAACAGCGGCATCGGCCTGGAAGCGGCCCGCGACCTCGTCGGACGCGGCGGCCACGTCGTGTTGGCGGTGCGGGACACCGCCAAGGGCGAGAAGGCCGCGGCGAGCCTCGCGGGGCCCGGCTCGACGAGCGTCGTGCAGCTCGACCTGGCCGACCTCGACAAGGTCACGGGCTGCGCCACGACACTGCTCGACCGCCACGACAACTTCGCCGCCCTGGTCTGCAACGCCGGCGTCATGGGCGGGCCGTTGCTGCTCACCCCGCAGGGCTTCGAGCGGCAGATGGCCACCAACCACCTGGGTCACGCCGCGCTGGTCGCGGCATTGTGGCCGCTGCTGCACGCGAGCGCCTCGCGCGTCATCCTGGTGTCGAGCGGCGAGGCACGCGACGGGCAGCTGTCGCCGCAGACGACCCGGGAGCAGCTACTCAACCCAACGCCGTACGACGGTCAGCAGGTCTACCGGAACACCAAGCAGGCCAACCTGCTGTTCGCGCAGGAGCTGCACCGCCGCTGCGGCAAGGCCGGTTCGCCGGTCAGTGCCGTCGCCGTGCACCCAGGCGCCGCCGCGACCAATCTGTTCGCCCGCCAGCTCGAGCGAGCCGGTCGCGACCGGCTGGCCGCTGTCAGCAAGGTCGTCACCAGGGTGCTGCTCGCATCGGCCGCCGCCGGCGCGCTGCCCACGCTGCGGGCGCTCGACCACAGCACGCCGAGCGGCGCCTTCGTTGCTCCCTCCGGGTTCGCCCATCTCCGCGGGCGGCCGGAACTGCTCGACGTCTACGCCTCCGCCAAGGACCCGGCGACGGCCGCGCGCCTGTGGGAGCTCACCGAACAGGTGCTTGGCAGGCCGCTGCCGGTCTGACCGTGGTCGACACCGCCCTCGACGGCGTGGCCACGCTGGTCGGCCTCGTCGGGGGGTGCCGCCCGCGCTGCCCGGCACGCTACTGATCCCGGCAGCCGGGATCGCGTGGGCGGTGCTCGTCGCGGAGAACCGCACCTGGCCTGGGTCGTGGGTCGGCGTCATGGCCGTGCTCTTCGAAAACCCAATAGCCGTAGTTGATATCCGTTATCATTTCTCTTAGTGTTAGTGGACCCACTGTCCGAGGAGTTCCACCGTGCGCCGCTGGCTTCCGCCGCTCGTTCTGCTGTCATTGCTCGGCGCCGCATGTGGCAGCGGCGATGCGACAGCGAACTCCGCTGCCAGAGCTCCGGCCGGCGTCGAGGACACCGGTGGCGGCGACCTGCAGGCTGTCGTCGCGGTGTACCCGCTGGCCTGGGTTGCCGCGCAGGTTGCTCCCGCGAGCCAGGTGAACCTGCTCAACCAGGGCTCGCAGGAGGCGCACGACCTCGACATCAGCCCGCCACAGCGAGCCGCGATCGAGACAGCCGACGTGGTGTTGTATACGGGTGATATCGACTACCAGCCGCAAGTGGAGGAGGCGATCCCCGCCACGCAGGGGCAGGTTGTGAATGCCGCCGAGGTGGCCGGCGAGGACGCCCTGCTGGCTGGGTCGGCCGACGCCCATGCCCACGAGAACGAGGATGGCGCCCACGCCGATGAGGAGGGCGAGGCACACAGCGACGAAGCAGGCAACGTCGATCCGCACCTGTGGTTCGACCCAGCAATCATGGCCGAGGTCGCCGCCGCTGCCGGCGAGGCGTTCGCAGCCGCCGACCCTGACAACGCCGAGACCTACCGACAGAACGCCGCAGCCGTCAGCGACGAGATGGCGGCGTTGGGCGAGGACCTGGACGCGCTACTGGGCGGGGACTGCCGCTTCGACGAGGCCATCGTCAGCCACGCCGCCTACGCCTACTTGCTCGAGGCCCACGACAAGACCCAGCACGCCGTGACCAACGTCAGCGCCGAGGGTGATGCCGCGGCGGGCGAGCTCGCCGAGATCGTGGGCGAGATCGAGGAGGAGGGCTTCACCCACGTCCTCGCCGAACCGGTCGAGGGACGCGAAGGCGCCGAGGCGGTGGCGACGGAGGCAGGCGTGGAGTTACTCGAGATCTCCCCGCTCGACGCGGTCACCGACGACCAGGCCGCTGCTGGGCTACCCGACCTGGTCCGCGCGCAGGCCGAGGCGTTCTCGACCGCGCTCGGGTGCGCATGACGGCGATGGCGGACCCAAGCGCCCTGGAGTTCGACCAGGTCACCTTCGGCTACGGTCGCCTGCCCGTCCTACGGGAGGCGTCCCTGCGGATCGCCGAAGGCGAGTTCGTCGCCGTGGTCGGTCCCAACGGATCGGGCAAGACTACGCTCATGCGCCTGGGCCTCGGCTTGCTGCAGCCCTCCCACGGCGTCGTGCGGCTGTTCGGCGCGGACGTCAGCCGTTTTCGTGACCGCTGGCGGCTCGGCTACGTGCCCCAGCGTGCCAGCGCCGCCACCTCCCTGCCGGTCAGCGTCGCAGAGGTGGTGCGCACCGGACTGGCGGGCCAGCTCCGTCCAGGTCGGCGCGGCACGCGCCGGCACCGCGAGCGACTCGAGCACGTGCTGGATCTCATGGGTCTAACCGCGGTGCGGCGCCAGCGGCTGAGTGAGCTCTCAGGCGGCCAGCAGCAGCGTGCACTCATCGCCCGCGCCCTGGTGACCGGACCGCGACTGCTTGTGCTCGACGAGCCAACCACCGGCGTGGACGCCGAGGCCCGCGCGATCCTGCGCGAGTCCCTGGAGCACCTCGTCACGGTCGAGGGCATCGCCGTCGTCTACGTCAGCCACGACCCCGAGGGCTTCGCCGGCATGGCCGACCGAGTCGTCGAGGTCCGCGCCGGCCGTCTGGTCCGGGTTGATCCCCAAGCCCCCGCACCCACCAGCCAGAGCGTGTGATGGAGATCCTGCAGTTCGGGTTCATGCAACGCGCGCTCGTCGCCGCCACCGTCATCGCGGCCGTCGCACCACTGGTCGGCGCCTTCATCGTGCAACGCGGGCAGTCGCTGATCGGTGACGGGATGGGCCACATGGCCTTCGCCGGTGTGGGGCTGGCGTTCCTGGTGGGGCTCAACCCGCTGGTCGGCGCACTGGCGTTGACCGCGGTCGCCGCGGTCGCGCTCGCCCGGCTGACACGGGTGGGCGTCGGCGGTGACCTGTCCCTGGCACTGATCTTCTACGGCGGCATCGCCGCCGGCTTCTTCTTCTCCTCACGCGCGGGCGGGGGCCAGAACCAGGTGCTCAGCTTCCTGTTCGGCAGCCCGCTCAACCTCGGCTGGGACGAGGTGGCGGCGGTCACCGCGCTGGCCGGCGCCGTGGTCGTGATCGTGATCGCGCTGTATCCCCAGCTGGTGGCGCTGGCGTTCGACGAGGCCGCCGCCCGCGTCGCGGGGGTGCCCACGCAGGGGTTGGTCCTTGCCCTGACCGTCGTTGTCGCGCTGGTCGTGGTCGCCGGTATGTCCTCCATCGGGCTGCTGCTGATCTCGGCGATGATGGTCATTCCCGTCGCGACGGCAGCGCAGGTCACCGCCAGCTACCGCGCGACGCTACTGCTCGCCTCAGCGATCGGCGCGGCCAGCGCCGTGATCGGCCTGCTCGTCGCGTTCTACGCCAACGCCCCGACCGGCGCAGCCATCGTGCTCGTCGCGCTCGGCGCCTACTGCGCTACCGCCTTGACCAGGTTGCTCGCCCGCGGCCTTCAGCGGGCGGCCTCCTGACGATCGATGTGCAGCCGGCGAGGCCTCAGCGGCAGTCGGCGCAGATGCCGAAGATGTCGGCGCGATGCCCCGTCACCTCATAGCCCCGGCGCGTTGCGACCTGGCCGACCCAGCGCTCGACCTCTTGGGCGGTGATCTCCTCGACCTTGTTGCAGGTCTCGCACACGAGATGATGGTGATGACCGTCTCCGCAGAGGCGAAACGCCTGCTCCCCGTCGCGGGTGAACACGTCGAGCAAGCCCGAGTCCGACAGCGCTGACAGGGTGCGATAGATGGTGGTCAGCCCGATCGGCTCGCCGGCCTGGCGCAACTCCATGTGCAAGTCCTGCGCTGTGACCGCATCGGGACGCTCCCGCAGCGCCTCAAGGACCGTCAGCCGCTGTCGGGTGGCACGCAGCCCAGCGTCATGCAGCGCCTGACCACCGACCGGTTCCATCGCTTGACGTTCCTCCGCTGGGCTCGAAGAGACGGGGAAAGGGCATCCCACGATCTGCCGCCATCGTACCGAGGCCTCGCAGCCACCGATCACGTCGCGCGGCCTAAGGGTGGGCAGGAACGCGGGTGCGCTCACCATCGCCGACGGCATCGAGACGCCGGCCGAGGCCGTGCGTGCCGCCGGCGTCGCCTCCGGGCAGGGCCACTTACCAGCACCTACGTGTTCTCCACGGCGACTCCGGGTAGGCCAGCCGGACGTCCGGTACAGGTACGAACCTGAATGGAGATGCGTGCATGGATACGCCGCTCATCATCACCATCGTCGTGGTCGCCATCCTCGTCCTAGTCGTGCTGGCGGTCGTCGTACCACGCCTACGGCGTAAGCAAGAGGCGAAGAAGCAAGAGCAGGCGCGTGATCACCTCCAGGAGGCGGAGTTGCGCTCCACGCGTGCGGACAAGGAGCGCGCTGCCGCAGAAGAGCAAGTGGCTGGTGCGCGTCGTGAGCAAGCGGAGGCGCAGGAGAGGGCAGCCCAGGCCGAAAGAGAGGCGAACGAAAAGCTCGAAAGCTCAGCGCGTGAACGGGCGGAAGCGGATCAGCTGCATGAGCGCGCGCAACAGCTGGCACCGAACATGACGACGGAGGACAACCGCGACGGACGCCACCCCCCGGAGAGGCGCTAGCCCACGGCTGGCGCGCCGCGGTCACCTCGGGAGGGCGAGACCCGTCACGGCTGCTTCAGATCGGCGGTTGCGGGTCGTACTGGATGTAGCGCCGCAGCGCGCGCGCCCGGTCCAGAGAGTGGAGCCTGGCAATCAGGTGGAGCGCCATGTCGATGCCGGCGGAAACCCCCGCGGCGGTGATCACGCGCCCGTTGTCGATGAACCGCTCTTCGCCACGCACCTGTATCCCCTCGCCTAGGGCTGCCAGTTCATCGAGAGCAGCCCAGTGAGTTGTCGCCGCTGCGCCGTCGAGCAGTCCAGCATCGGCAAGCACCAGCGCACCCGTGCACACGCTCGTCATCA
>Ga0136619_10000704_pt1 | contig 12783 bp, 6 predicted proteins | sample AntDrymUQ3532106_2_FD_104807 | JGI IMG/M metagenome (GOLD analysis project Ga0136619, IMG submission 104807) | Polar desert sand microbial communities from Dry Valleys, Antarctica - metaG UQ353 (21.06) | ecosystem: Environmental > Terrestrial > Soil > Desert | place: Antarctica: Dry Valley...
CTACGCCTTCGTCAGCGACAACAGCGGCACGCTCCAGCAGTGGGAGCTCTTCGAGAGCGCCGGCAAGGTCGACGCGAGGAAGGTGCGGACGATCCGGCTCGGCAGCACAACCGAGGGCTGCGTCGCCGACGACGAGACCGGCGAACTCTACATCTCGGAGGAGGACGTCGGTATCTGGAAGTACGGCGCAGAGCCCACCGACGGTGCGACGACCGCGGACCGTACGAAGCTCGACGGCCTGACGAGCGCCGGCGGCAGCCTCACCAACGACATCGAGGGCCTGTCGATCTACTACGGCGCCGGCGGCACCGGCTACCTGCTCGCCGCGAGCCAGGGGTCGAGCGACTACGTGGTCTACGACCGCCAGTCTGGTGAGTACGTGACGCGCTTCTCGGTGGTCGACGGAGCGGTCGACGGGTCCTCCTACACCGACGGCATCGACGTGACGAACTTCCCGCTCGGAGGCGCGTTCCCCGAAGGTGCCTTCGTTGCCCAGGACAACGAGAACACGGCCCCGCGGGGGAACCAGAACTTCAAGGTCGTCCCCTGGGGTCGGATCGCCCGCGCGGGCAGCCCGACTCTAAGGCTCGACTCGAGCTGGGACCCGCGCCAGGTCGGCGCGCCGACCGGCGGGGGAGGCGGCGGCGGCTCGGGCCCGACCGCCTACTACGTCGACGCTACCGGCGGCGACGACGCGAACGCCGGCACCTCGGAGGCCGCGGCGTGGAAGACGCTCGACAAGGCGAGCGCCGCGGCCCTCTCGCCCGGAGACCGCGTGCTGCTCAAGCGGGACGGGACCTGGACCGGGGAGCTCGCGCTGGGCGACAGCGGGACCGAGCAGGCCCCGATCGAGGTCGGCGCGTACGGCACCGGAGCGGCGCCGAAGATCACCGGAGGCAGCGACTGCGTCGACCTGACCGGGTCGTTCATCACGGTCAAGGACCTCCACGTCGACGACTGCGGCTACGCCGGGATCAGCCTGCGCGGCGACGACAACCGCATCGAGGGGGTACGGATGACGAAGAACATCGCCGGGGTCTACGTGCGCTCAGGCGCCTCGCGCAACAAGATCCTCGACAGCGACCTGATCGACAACAACAAGATGTCCGACAGCGAGTGTGGTGGGCCGGGCGACTCGGGAGCGTTCGGCATCCTCCTGCATGGCGACAACACCGAGATCGCGCGCAACGAGATATCGGGCAGCGATGCCCCCTCGTGCGAGTACGGGCGCGACGGCGGTGCGGTCGAGGTCTTCGGCGGCTCCGACAACAACGTCCACCACAACCTTGCCGTCGACAACGACATCTTCACCGAGCTGGGCGAGGCCGGCTCGGCGGACAACACCTTCGCCTACAACGTCGTGCGCTCGTCGCTCGCCGACTCGCGCTTCCTCGTCACCCGCGGCGCCGAAGGCACCCGCGGCCCGGTGCTCGCCACGAAGGCCTACAACAACAGCGTCCGCCTCACCGGCGCGACGAGCCAGGGCTTCGTCTGCCACGAGGGCTGCTCGAGCGCCATCCTGCGGATGCGCAACAACGTCGTTGAGGCGGTCGAGAAGGGGGGCTTCGCCGACGGCGCCTTCGACGAGGACCATGATCTGTTCTTCGGAGCACCGACCCAGTTCACGCTCGGGGCCAACAGCCTCGAGGCCGATCCGCAGTTCGTGGCGCCAGGAAACGGAGATCTGCGGCTTCAGTCCTCGAGCCCGGCGGTGGACGCCGGGGTCAGCTTGAGCGACTACAGCTCCGACTTCAACGGTCAGGCGGTGCCGCGTGATGGGGATGGGGACGGCACCGCGGAGACCGACATGGGGGCTTTCGAGCGAGGGCCTTGAGGTAGTTCCACGGAGGAGGAAGCCAGCGCCGCAAGTTACGGTGGCCGCGACGCGTTGAATGGCTACGAGGGCATCCCCGTTGCCCCTTCCAGCCGTGACCGCGCACCCTGAGCCACCCCCGTCAGCCCCTATTCGACGAGGCCGTGTCGGGACTCTCGCCGTCGCTCTCACGCTCGTTGCGCTGGCCCTACCGCCGGCCACCGCCCAAGCCGCCCAGCAGCTCGCGCTCGAGCCGGCCGCTGGGCCGCCCGGGACCAGCACCGCGGTCTCCGGCCGGGGCTTTCCGGCCAACGCCCGAGTCGTGATCTCCGCCGGTCGCCAGACGCTCGCGACCCCTCGGGCGAGCTCCCGAGGGACGTTCGAGCTCCGAAAGAGAATCCCGTCCGCCGGGCCCGGACCGCTCGCGCTCACGGCGCGCGCCAATCGCGCGAGCGTGACCGCGACCTTCACGGTCGGCCCGGCGCCGCCCGTTCCCAATGGCATGGTCGCCTCGAGCACGGGTGCACGGCAGCGATGGAGCCAGGCGGGGACCTATCCGAACCGGGCTCTGAACCTCCGTGGAGCGGGCTTCCGGCCGCGACGCCCGCTCGAGGTCCGGGTCGACGGCGCGAAGGCGGCGTCGCTTCGGTCGGATGCGCGCGGCGGCGTGTCCGCGAGGGTTCCGCTCCGACTCGGCCTCGTCGGCCGCCACGGGGCCACCGTGCGTGAAGACCGACTGACGCTGGCCTTCGGATTCACGCTCAGCGCTCCTCCTCCGAACCGCCCGCCGAGCGCCGCCCTGCGCGCCTCACCCAGCACTCCGCTGACCGGCGAACAGGTTGCCTTCGACGCGAGCGCCTCCTCCGACCCCGACGGCCGGATCGTCGCCTACGCCTGGGACCTCGACGACGATGGCGAGTTCGACGACGGAACGGGACTGACCGCCACGCGCGCCTTCGACTCGTCGGGCCCGCGCGTCGCTAGGGTGCGCGTGACCGACGACGACGGAGCGAGCGCCGTCGGGGAAACGACCCTAGCGGTCGGCAACCGTCCGCCCGGCGCAGCCTTCGGCGCAACGCCGGCGAGTCCGCTCACCGGCGAGGACGTGTCCTTCGACGCGAGTGGCTCCTCCGACCCCGACGGCGAGATCGCCGCCTACGCCTGGGACCTCGACGGCGACGGCGAGTTCGACGACGCGAGCGGCGCCGCCGTGTCGAGAGCGTTCGCCGACTCGGGCCCGCGTACCGTCTCGTTGCGGGTGACCGACGACGAGGGCGCCACGGCCGAGCGTAGCGAGGCGATCGACGTCGGCAACCGCGTTCCCGCGGCGGGCTTCGCCGTCTCGCCGGCATCGCCGGCGGCTGGCGAGCAGGTGACCTTCGACGCGGCGAGCTCCTCCGACCCCGACGGCGAGATCGCCGCCTACGCCTGGGACCTCGATGGCGACGGCGAGTTCGACGACGCTACCGGAGCGACGGCATCCAAGGCGTTCGACAGTCCCGGCGAGCATCCCGTCCGCCTGCGCGTGACCGACGACGACGGGGCCGCGGGCTCGAAGGACGCCACGATCACCGTGGCGCCCCGCAACGAGCCTCCCACCGCCGCGTTCAACACAACGCCGTCGAGTCCCCTCACCGGCGAGGAGACCACCCTCGACGCGAGCGCCTCCTCCGACCCCGACGGCAGCATCGCCGCCTACGCCTGGGACCTCGACGGCGACGGCGAGTTCGACGACGCCGAGGGCTCGAGCGCCACGACCTCCTTCGCCGACTCCGGCTCGCGAACGGTGCGCCTGCGGGTGACCGACGACGACGGCGCCACGGCCGAGCAGGGCGAGGACCTCACCGTCCGCAACCGCCCGCCGAGCGCCGAGCTCGCCGTCTCGCCGAGCTCGGCTCTGACCGGCGAGGACGTGTCCTTCGACGCGAGCGGATCCTCCGACCCGGACGGCGAAATCGCGTCCTTCGCCTGGGATCTCGACCGCGACGGGGAGTTCGACGACGCCGACGGTCCACGGGCCACGAAGAAGTACGCGAGCGAGGGCGCTCACCGCGTCGGCGTCCGGGTGACCGACGACGACGGCGACGACGACGAGTACGCGCGCACGGTCGAGGTCAAGGACCCGGTCATCGCCGCCGCCGGAGACATCGCCTGCGAGCCGCCCCCCGACGGGTCGACCTACAACTTCAACAACGGCCTCGGCCGCGACAAGGTCTGCCGGCAGGAGTGGACGGCGCGGCTGATCGAGCAGATCGACCCCGACGCCGCGCTGATGCTCGGCGACACCCAGTACGAGACGGCCACCGAGTCGAAGCTCGCGGCCTCCTACGACAAGAGCTGGGGTCGCTTCCTGAGCAAGACCTGGGCGACTGCGGGAGGCAGCCACGATCTCTACGGCGGCGGCGCCTTCTACGACTACTTCGGCCAGCGTGCGGGCCCGACCCCTTACTCCTCGTACTCGGTCGACATCGGCGCGTGGCACGTCATCTCTCTCAACAGCAACTGCTCGAACCCGAACGTCGGTGGCTGCGGGCCCGGCTCGCCCTCGTACGAGTGGCTCAAGCGGGACCTCGCCGAGAATCGCGACAAGTGCACGCTGGCCTTCTTCCACGAGCCGCGCTGGTCGAGCGGGAAGTACACCAACGAGACGAAGGTCGCTCCGTACGTGCGCGCCCTCTACGACGGTGGCACCGACGTGATGCTCCAGGGTCACGACCACGACTACGAGCGCTTCGCCCCGCAGGACCCCGACGGGAACGCGGACCCTGACTACGGGCTCGAGAGCTTCGTGGTCGGCACCGGCGGCAAGTCGGTGGACGGGTTCGCCACGACGCCGCCGCCGATAACGGCGACGCCGAACAGCGAGGCCTTCAACCGCAAGACCTTCGGGGTCCTGAAGATGACGCTGCGCTCCGACGGCTACGCGTACGACTTCGTCCCCGACCCGGAGCAGTCGATCCCCGCGGGACAGAGCGAGCGCTTCACCGATTCGGGGTCGCGCGGTTGTCACGACGCGCCTTCGTCGCCCTGACCGGGACGGTCGCGGCCGCGTGAGCGAGGGTCGGGGCCGCGAATACGGCGGGCAAGTTTCGACCGGCCGTGCCCGTTGTATAGGTGAGTGATGCCCTCACAACTTCGAACCGTCTGCCTTCTGGTGCTCGTGCTGAGCGCCACGGCGCTCTCAGCTGGGCGGGCGGAAGCCGCCGCACAGCTCCACGCGACGCCGCAGAACGCCTTTGCGCCTTTGGCATCGGGGACGGGGTGATCGGCCACGACGAGTTCATCGAGGACAAGGTCGCGCTCTACCGCAAGTACCGGCTCGGTTACGCCTGGTGGGAGTACCGCTCGAGCGCCCCGTTCTCCGCGGTGGCAAGTGACGGCGGGTGGAAGTCGTTCGTCGACCGCCTCGTCCCGGATCGCACTCCGCCCGACACGACCCTGAGCGCGGCCCCGGAGGAGGACGCGGCGGTGAGCTCACGCTCGGCGAGCTTCGCGTTCGAGGCCGACGAGCCCGCCGCCACCTTCGAGTGCCGCATCGACGCGGCCCCGTTCGCGCCCTGCGACTCGCCGGCGACGCTGTCGGACCTCTCCGAGGGGTGCACGTCTTCGAGGTGCGCGCGGTCGACGCGTGGGGCAACGCCGACCCGACGCCGGTGCGCCGGCGCTGGGCGGTCGACCTCACGGCGCCGCAGACGGCGATCGACGCGGGGCCGAGCGGCCTGACCGCGGGTCGCTCGGCAACGTTCGACTTCTCCTCGGACGAGCCCGATGCCGCCTTCGAGTGCAGCCTCGACGACGCCGCCTTCGAGGCGTGCGGCTCGCCTCACGAGCTCCGCGAGGTGGCGGAGGGCGATCAGACCCTCGCGGTACGAGCCGTCGACCGCGCCGGCAACGCAGACCCCACGCCCGAGCGCAGGAGCTGGACCGTCGACGCCACGGCTCCCGACACCACGATCACCTCCGCGCCGAATCCGGCGACCCGCAGCTCCCAGGCCGGCTTCGCCTTCTCCTCCGACGACCCGGCTGCGTCCTTCCGGTGCCGCGTCGACGCCGGCGAGCTCGAGCCCTGCGCATCCCCTCGGGTGCTCGCCGACGTCTCCGAGGGGGAGCACGTCTTCGAGGTGGTCGCCGTCGATCCCGCCGGAAACGCCGATCCCTCTCCCGCCCGGCATCGCTGGACCGTCGACACGACGCCTCCGAAGACCACGATCACCTCCGCGCCCGCCGCGCTGGTCAAGACCAACTCCGCCTCGTTCGGCTTCTCTGCGAACGAGCCGCAGGCCACCTTCAAGTGCCGCCGCGACGCGGGCGCGTGGAGCGCGTGCACATCGCCGAAGCGCTACGCGTCGCTGACGGAGGGCCCGCACACCTTCGAGGTCCGTGCGACCGACGCGGCCGGAAACGTCGACACCGCTCCACCGCAGCGGACCTGGACCATCGACCTCACGCCGCCCAGCATCGAGCTCTCGGCGCCCTCCTCGGGAACCACCTACACCCGCGACCAGACCGTGGCGGTCGCCGCCACGGCCGCCGACCCGAACGGCGTGACCAAGGTCGACTTCTACGACAACGGAAGCCTCGTCCGCAGCGACACCACGAGTCCTTTCGGACTGAGCTGGACCGTCAACAGCTCCCGGGCCGGAACGCACCGATGGACGGCGAAGGCCTCCGACGGGGCGCGCAACTCAGCGAGCTCCGGAGAGTCCAAGGTAGAGGTGAACGTCGTCGCGGCCAGCCGTGAGACCGAGCCGGTGACCAACGACGGGGACGCGGCCGACGACCCGGCGATCTGGGTCGACCGCGACGATCCCGGTCGCAGCACCGTCATCGCCACCGACAAGTTCGGCGGCCTCGCCGTCCACGACCTCTCCGGGCGCCGCCTGCACTTCTACGCCGACAGCCGGCCGAACAACGTCGACGTGCGCAACGACGTCCTCCTCGGCGGAGAGCGGGTCGATCTCGTCGTGACGAGCGATCGCGCCAACAGCAGCCTGCGCGTGTACAAGGTCGACCCGGTCACGCGAGGGCTCGAGCACGTGTCGGCCCGAACCCTCTTCGCCGGCGACCGGCTCTACGGCCTCTGCATGTACAAGAGCCGGACGAATGCGGATCAGTACGTCTTCACGACCGACGACCTGGGGCTCGTACGCCAATGGCAGCTCGTCGCCGATGGCGACCGGGTCGATGCCCGTGAGGTGCGCAGCTTCCGCGTGCCGACCGAGCCCGTCGAAGACTCCCAGGACCAGCTGACCGAGGGCTGCGTCGCCGACGACGAGACGGGCGCGTTCTACGTTGCCGAGGAGGACGTGGGCATCTGGCGCTACGGAGCAGAGCCCGGGGCGGGCGAGGAACGCACCCGCGTGGACTCGACCGGGCAGGGCGGCCACCTCACCGCCGACGTGGAGGGCCTCGCGCTCTACCGCGCCGCCGACGGCCGCGGCTACCTGCTGGCCTCGAGCCAGGGCGACAACAGCTTCAGCGTATACGAGCGGGGAGCCGGCAACGCGTTCGTCACGCGGTTCGGGATCGGTGCGGCCGAGGTCGACCAGGTCGGTGCGACCGACGGCATCGACGTGACGAATATGGCGCTCGGGGACGCCTTTCCGAACGGGCTGTTCATCGCCCACGACGGCTACAACCCGATCTCGCCGAGCGCTCACCGGCAGAACTTCAAGCTCGTGCCGTGGGAGCGGGTGGCGCGCTCGATGAGCCGACCGCTGACGGTCGACCCCGGCTGGGACCCGCGCCGCGGGGATTGACAGAAACCACGCCTCCACACGTTGCTTGTGACAGAGAACCGAGATCCCACGGCACCCGGCCGTGAGACGACGCCCGCCAACGCAGACGGAGAGCCCATGTCTCGATTGACCACACTCAGCCGCATTCGCCGCGGCGACCCACCTCGTCCCGCCGCTGCGAGCGGCCAGCGATCCGGCCTTCCGTCGAGGCGCCGGGGGCTGGCCGTCGCCGCTCTCTCGTCCGTCCTCGTGGCCCGGAGGTTCTGACACGCTGATCGGCCGCGGCGGTCAGGACGGCCTCCACGGCAACGACGGCGCCGACGTGATCGACAGCGTCGACGGTGCACCGGACGCGGTGTTCTGCGGCGCCGGCCAGGACTCGGTCGCGAGCGACGCGGTCGAGCTCCTGCGCCTCAGCTGCGAAACCCGCAGCTGAGCCCAGAGGGGCGAGCGGCGGGCCGGCGCATGAGCTCCCTCGGGAAGCTCCGGCTCGCCGCCCACGCCGCTCTTGCGGTGGTGGCGGTGGCGGCATCGCCCGAGACGGCCGGAGCGTCGACCACGAGCGGCGCGACGCCCACCATCCGCCTCTCGCCCTACTCGGGGCCGTCCACGAGCACGGTCAGGATCGCCGGCGACGGCTTCGGAGCTCGCGAGCGGGTCGAGATCGGCCTGGACGGCGAGAAGATCGGGACGACCGGCACTCTCTCGAGCGGGTCGCTCTCTCCGGTCGCCGTCCGTATCCCGGCGGGCACCCAGCCCGGTCAGAAACAGGTGTCGGCCGAGGGCGAAGAGAGCGGCCGGGTGGCGCGGCGGGCGTTCGTCGTCCGGACCGACTGGTCGCAGATGGGCTTCAACGCCCGCCGGACCTCGTTCAACCCGTTCGAGGACACGATCGGCCGAGCAAACGCCGGCGACCTCAGCAGCGCGTGGACCCGGCACGACTGCCTCATAAGCTGGTCGTACTCGGGCGGCGCGGCGCCCACTGTGGCGCGCGGCCTGGTCTGGGTAGGAGCGATCGACGACATCTGCGCCTTCGACGCGCGCAGCGGCGCCCTCCGCCACAAGATCGAGACGCCGTGGGGGGCGGCGTCGAGCTACTCGTCCCCGGTGGCCGCGACCGTCGCCGGATCGCACCGGCTGTTCGTCGGCGCGCCGAGCGGGCTGCACGCCTACTCGGCCCCGACCGGACAGCTGCTCTGGCAGCTTCCGACCGACGGCTACGCCGATGCCTCACCGGCGATCGAGGGCGGAGTGGTCTACGTCGGCTCCGAGGGTGGGATCGTGTACGCCGTCGACGCTCAATCGGGGCAGGTGCGGTGGAAGCGCGAGACCGGGGACCGGTCGAGTCGGCGGTGGCGGTGCGCCGTGGGAAGGCCTACCTCGCGTCCGACGGACGCCTCCAGGCCTTCGACACGGACGACGGCGATCGCGTCTTCTCGAAGGACATCGACGGCTCGTTGTGGAACGGCTCGTCGCCGGTCGCCGTGTGGAGTGCGTCGCGCTCCAACGGCCTCGTGTACGTCGCCAACGGGCGCTCGGACGGTCACACGCTGCATGCGCTCGACGCGGATACCGGCGAGAGGGCATGGGCGAGGTCCTTTTCCCGGACGAATCGCCGACCGGCGACTCCAAGGTCGCGGTCGCGAACGGCGTCGTCTACTACCAGACCGATCGCCGACTGCACGCGCTGAGCGGCGCGACGGGCAGTGCGCGCCGGCGTTGGAGCGCTCCGGTGAGCGGCGTGAAGAACGCCGCCCCCACGGTGGCCAACGGGGTCGTCTACGCGGGTCGCCAGGCTTTCGACGCCGCGACCGGCCGGCGTCTATGGGGGACGGAAGGTGGGAGCTCTCCGGCCGTCGTAGCGGACGGGCGGGTGTACGCCTCGGGCGTCAACAACGAGTTGACGGCTTTTCGCGCGGCCGATCGTTGACGGGGGCGGCCGGCATCCGCCCTTCGACGAGGCGGGTGAAAGGAAACCGCGACGGGAGCCGTTCGTTGGGATGGTCGCCGCGAGCCGCCACGCCCCCGGCGGCCCACCACGATGAGCCTGCTCGAGCGAGCTCCCCGCTGGGAGTCCGAGGACTCCACGGACCCGCGGCATCCAGCACCGGAGTTTCCTCCAAGACAGAGGCGCCGCCGCCTCTGGCTCGCCGTTGTGGCCGCGGTCATCGTGCTCTCCGCGGTCTGGGTCGCGCTCCGGCCCGGTCCGCCGAGCCCCGCGCCCACCACCACCTTCTACGTCGACATCACCAACGGAACCGATCGCGCCAGCGGCGAGGCTCCGGGCTCGGCCTGGCGGTCGCTGGCCCGGGCGACCGCGGGCCTCGAGCCCGGGGACCGGCTCCTCCTGCGCCGAGGCGGGCGCTGGCTCGAGCCGCTGCGGGTGAGCCGGAGCGGCACCGAAGACAGGCCAATCGTGATCGGCGCCTACGGTCGGGGCGCGCGGCCGGAGGTGCGCGGGCCCGAGAGCTGCGTCGACCTCGGAGGGTCTTTTTTCACGGTTCGCGACCTCGAGCTCGGCCCGTGCGTATGGGCGGGAGTGCGGATATCCGGCAGCTCGAACCGCGTCGCCGGCAACGTGATCATGGGCAACGCCGCGGGGATCGTCGTGCGCCGCGGGGCGATCGCCAACTCCCTGGTTGGCAACCAGCTCATGCGCAACAACCGCATGTCGGTGCTGACCAAGAGGCCGAGCAACGACGACTCGGGCGCCTTTGGGATCCTGCTGCAGGGGGACCGAACGGAGGTGGCCCACAACACGATCTCTGGCTCCGATGCCTTCTCCTTCGACTACCGCCGGGACGGCTCGGCGATCGAGGTGTTCGGCGCCCGCGGAAGCCGGATCCACCGCAACGTCGCGCTCGAGAACAACACGTTCTCAGAGCTCGGGGACCGGCGCTCGGCCGACAACGTTTACTCGTTCAACCTCGTCAGGTCGTCGCTTCCCGGTGGCCACGGGCTGACGACGCGCGGCGCGGAGTCGCGATACGGGCCCGTGCGCGGGACGCGCCTCGAGCACACGACGATCCAGCTGACGGGCGAGCAGAGCGAGGGCTTCGTCTGCCACGGCGGCTGCAATCAGGGCCTGCTTCGCATGCGCAACAACATCGTCCAGGCCGTCCAGAAGGTCGGCTTCGCCGACGGCTCGTTCGACGAGGACCACAACCTGTACTGGGGTGGCGAGCGACGCTTCCAAGCCGGTCCGCACAGCCGGGTGGCCGAGCCGCGCTTCGTCGACGCCTTCGCTGGTGATCTTCGCCTCGGGCTCGGAAGCCCGGCTGTGGACATGGGCGCTCCGCTCGGGCCGCGCGCCGACCTCGACGGGCGGCGGCCTCCGCTGGATGGCGACGGGGACGGAGCGGCGCGTCCGGACGCCGGAGCGTTCGAGCGCCGCTCGACGCGGTGAGCGGCGAGTGCCGGTCCGTCGGGCTGATGCCGGTCGCCCGCGATCCCCGCCGTGTCGATGCGTTGGCTATCGATCGCAGCGTAGTCGCCCGGTCTGCGGAGGGAGCAACGGCCTCATCCCGAGCGTCGAGACTCGCGACGTGTTCCGGCTCCTCCGTCAGATCGAACGGTCGTCCGAGGGTCGTAGTGCCCTAGGACCCGTCGGCCACCGCGAGGAAGTCTCCCGGCAGGCCTAGCCGACGGCAAAGTGGCGCGGGAACGCCCGGCGGATCGCCACCACGGCGCTGGCGCCAGAGCTCTCGCGGCGGGAGCCCGGATCGACGATCGCCCGCCAGAGGCTCCCCAACGCCGCCGCGGGGCTCTCCGAAGCCCCGTCCTCGCCGTCGGGGTCGGGCTGGCCGTTGTGGCGGGCCATGAGCGCACGGGCGCACGCGACGCACGAGCACTCTGGGATCGTCACTCCCGTATGGGTGCACGTTTCGATGCAGCGGTGTGCCATGCCGTTTCTCCTTGTCCCGGCCGCCCCGCCGAGGAAGCGTTGACAGCGCGGCCGGATCGATCGTTCTGGTCACCCAACGTCTGAGAACCCGCTCGACTTGCGCACGCCCCTGAAACCTTGCGCCTCGCTCGGGTGCGAGCGTCGACGCGGACACGCTTGAAACGGCCGCAGGCGCGTCCGTACGCGTTCGCGGAAGAAGCGCTCTCACCCACACGTTGCTACGAGAAGGCAACCGACCTCCGCCTCGAGGAGCAATCGTGATACGTGCCGCAACCACCACTCCGTCCGGGCCGCGCTTCGCGGCGCCGCCTCCTCTAGGGCGCACCCGGCGTCTGCTCTTCGCGGCCGCTCTAACGGCAGTGCTCCTCGCGGTGCTCACCGCGGGTCCGGCCTCGGCCGCCACCGTCGGCTTCCAGGGACCGAGCTACAGCGGTGCCTCCAGCGAGCCCACCGGCTCGAAGCCCCAGAGCAAGCTGTGGGTCACCCCCGACCGGATCTGGTGGGCGAACATGTGGAACAGCCTCACCGGCCGCTACGAGATCCACCGCCTCGATCGCTCAACCCGCAAGTGGGTCCCGACGGGCACGGCGACCGACGCGCGGGGCAATTCCAAGGCCGACGCGATGTGGGACGGCCAGCATCTCTACCTCGCGACCGCCGGCCCCTCGGCAAGCGCGAGCGGCGACAGCGCGCGCCTGCTGCGCTACACCTACGACCCCGCCAGCCGCACCTACGCCCTCGACCCGGGCTTCCCCCACACCCTCACGGCCGGCGGCATGCTCGCAGTGGTCATGGAGAAGGACACCACGGGCCGCCTGTGGATCACCTACACGCGCGCCGGCAAGGTCTACGTCTCCCACAGCACGACGAGCGACACGACATGGACGGCTCCCTACGTCCTGCCGGTCGCCGGCGCGGCCAACCTCTTGGGCGAGGACATCTCGGCCGTCGTGTCCTTCAACGGCAAGATCGGCGTGATGTGGAGCAACCAGGTAGACGGCGCGATGTACTTCGCCTCGCACCTCGACGGTCAGCCCGACGGCGCGTGGACGGCTGGGGCGGCGATCAAGGAACCCGAGATCGCCGACGACCACATCAACCTCAAGTCGCTTCAGGCCGACGAACGCGGCCAGGTCTACGCGGCGACGAAGACGTCCCTGAACACCGCCACGGCTCCGCTGACCCTCCTGCTCGTGCTCGACAAAAACGGCAACTGGCAGCGGCACACCTTTGGCCGCGTGCAGGACGATCACACCCGTCCCATGGTCACGATCGACCGCGGCAACGACACGGTCTACGTGATGGCCTCCTCACCGTGCTGCGGCGGA
>Ga0136619_10000705_pt1 | contig 12780 bp, 14 predicted proteins | sample AntDrymUQ3532106_2_FD_104807 | JGI IMG/M metagenome (GOLD analysis project Ga0136619, IMG submission 104807) | Polar desert sand microbial communities from Dry Valleys, Antarctica - metaG UQ353 (21.06) | ecosystem: Environmental > Terrestrial > Soil > Desert | place: Antarctica: Dry Valley...
GATAGGGCTCCAATAAGGGCTCCTGACGCGGTGCGTCGCTCAACGTCTCGTTAGGGCCTTGAAGAGGGCTGCTGCTGCTTGCTGTACTCAAGGGTCCGGACGGGTCGATCGAACCGGCCGCTCCGTCACCGCCGGTTCGTACAAGCTGCGAGGTGGACAGTCACGGCACCCTGCCACAGGTGATATGGTTCGCATGTCGGCGGCTGGCGCCTCATGGCCGATTCACGCCCAGCTTAGTCGCCGCGTTGCGTGGATCGGAGGTGCCCATGACGCTTGTCGTCCTCCAGCTCCGGCTTGGCTCCGGACGCGTCCCCTCGGCTGCAGGGCTTTGGGATCGGCCACCCGCGTACCGCCAGTGCTCGGGTCGGGACGATTTCCCGCGGCGGATCCGACCGATCACAGGAATCCGTTTCCCTCTCGCTCGCAGCCTGCGCACGACAAACCCGATGAAAGCCTGCGCCAGGGGTCTTTCGGTTCACCCTCGGTCGCCACGAGCGGATTCCTACCAACGACGGCGGATGAAGTCCGGCCGGAGGCGCATGCGGGGATCAGGGTCGTGGTCGCGACGGGGACCTGGGCGACGCGCTCGGCTATTTCGCGACCCGCTATGCCGACGCGGTCGCGCTGCGGGCAGGCCAGGCGGCCGGCACCATCGCGGCTGCCAGCCGACCACTAGAGACAACCCATCTGGAGGTTTGCACCATGAGCAAGTCCCGACCGGCCGTCGTACGTCCTGAGGAGGCTATCGCCGGGCCAACGACGCCCGGCATGGAACTGCGCCATCACTTCGATCCTGCCGGCCGCTGGGTTGGCTGGACCGGCTGGATTCGGAATGATGCGGGCGACGTGAGTGGCTGGCATCACCATGCCGCCAATGAAACGTACGTCTACGTCATCCGTGGCTCGGTGACGATCGAATTCGGCCCGGGCGGAGCCGAACGCGTCGAGGCGCGCGCCGGCGACTTCTTCCTCGTTCCGTCCCAGACGATCCACCGCGAGACGACAGGCCCGGATGCCGACCTCGATGCCTTCGTCCTTCGCGTTGGCGGCGAGCCAGAGCAGGTCAATGTGGACGGTCCGGAAGGAGTGGGCCGATGACGGCCCAGCTTCGCGTGCTCGTCGAACAGCCCACGAAGGGCAAGCGCTGGGTCGCCGTCGCGGCGGACTGGCCGGGACTGGAACGGGGTGGCAAGACGGAGGACGAGGCGGTCGAGAAGCTCGCCCGCTACGTGCCGCGATACGTCCCGGTCGCGAAGCGCGTCCGGCTGGGCTCGGAGCTCGCGACCCAGACCGACCCCGACATCATCGGCCGGTACCCGGGGGTCGGCTCGACCGACTTTTGGGGCATCTCGTTCGCGCCCTCGCCGCTCGACCGCGAGCCGTTCGACGCGCCGACCTTCGACCGCCAGGTGCGGCTGCTGCGCGCGGCATGGGCCGAGTTCGACGAGACGGCCGCCCGCGTCTCGGCGGAGCTCCGGCCGGGTGTCCGGGGCGGCGGCCGCTCCCGCGACCAGATCGTTCGGCATGTCTTGGCGACCGAGGGTGGCGACTTCTCGAAGCGCGTGAGGGCGAAGTCCGAGCTGGAGGACCTGCTGACGCCGCGCGGCCTCGCCCATCACCGCGACCGCTTCGTCGAGGCGATGCGCGCTTGGTACGCGGAGGGCAAGCCGCTCGGCAACTGGACGATCCCGTACCTGCTCCGCCACACGGCATATCACGTGCTCGACCACACCTGGGAGATGCAGGACCGGGACCTGACGGACGCCTCCGCCGGATGACCGTTACGGCGCGAAACAGCGCCGGCGTTGTGGTGGGAAAGTACGCGGTCCCAGGGGCACGTTGCCGTTGCGCCGAGTCCTACTGCATGACCGCAGGTCAATCCACGGGCGATCGCCGTCTGCCGACTTCCTCCACGATTTCTCCGTCCGGCAGCCGGAAGCGGCCGTCCTGCACCTCAGCCTTCCGCTGGCTCTGGACCCTCGGCGCCGACCTCCTCCGGCTCGCCGCCGACGCGGAGGACGAATGCCTCGAGGTCGGCATCCCGGCTGGTCGTTTCACGGTGGATCGTCCGGGACGGAACGACGAAGAAGTCGCCGGCGCGCACCGAGCTCGTCGAGGCCGGACCGATGGCGTCCGGCCTACTGAGCGGCGAGTTCCAGGGCGCCGACGACTTCCACTTCGGCGAGGGCCGGGCCGTCATTGTCGAGCAGCCGGATGGGACGCTGGTGCTGCGTTTCGAGGCGTTCAGCGTCCTGAACGGCCCCGACCTGCACGTCTACCTGTCGCCCAGCCCGAGCGGCTACTCCGATGCTGCGATCGACCTCGGCAAGCTCAAGGCCACGGATGGCAGCTTCAGTTACGAGCTGCCGACCGGAACCGAGCTCTCGTCGCTCGCCAGCGTCGTGATCTGGTGCGAGCCGTTCGCCGTGCAGTTCGCGCATGCCGAACTCGAGGCGCCGTAGCCCCGCGGCCGGCGGCCGGAGATACCAGGCGTCGGGCCGTCATCGGTCCTTCACACGCCGCTCATACTCTTGCGCGATGGCCACCGTACTCCTCGTCGATGACGATCCCAAGATCCGTGACCTGCTCCGCCTGTACGTGGAGCGAGATGGGCATCGCGCCCTCTTCGCCGCGGACGGCGAGGCGGCACTGGAGATGGCCCTTCGTGACCGTCCCGACCTCATCCTGCTCGACGTCATGCTCCCGGGCATCGACGGCTTCGAAGTTTGCCGTCGGATCCGTGACACGTCGGACGTGCCGATCCTGCTGCTCACGGCCCGCAGCGGCGAGGGGGACACCGTGGTTGGGCTCGATATCGGCGCTGACGATTACGTGGTGAAGCCATTCTCGCCGCGCGAGCTGATGGCGCGGGTCCGCGCGCATCTCCGCAGACGCCGCGTCGAAGCCGACCAGGAGGAGCCGCTCCTCGTGGCCGGCCCGCTGCAGATCGATTCAAACGCGGTCGAAGCGCGACTCGCCGGAGAACGGCTCGAGCTGACGCCGTTCGAGTTCCGAATCCTGCATGGCCTGATGCGACGCCCGGGCCGCGCCCTCAGTCGCGACCAGCTGATCGACACGATCCATGGTGATTCCGACCCCGGGATCATCGACCGAACGATCGACGTCCACCTGGGCCGCCTTCGGCGGAAGCTCGGGGACGACGCCACGCGGCCGCGGTTCATCGCGACCGTGCGCACCGTCGGCTACAAGTTCGTGGCGCCCGTCGAGCGGCGCGGGCAGCCGGCGGCATCGGCGTAGGTGGAGATGGCCTGATGGCGAGCCTGCGGCTTCGGCTGATCGGCCTATGGGTGCTGCTTGCGCTCGTCGTGGCCGTGACCATGTTCCTCGCGGTGGAGCGCTTCAGCTCCGAACAAGTGATGAAGCTTGCCATGGCGGCAGGCTCCTCCGCGGACGAGGCGCAGGCCATGTTCGACGAATATGTCGGCCAGGTGCTCATCCTCGGTGCTGCGGTCGGCCTGATGCTCGGAGCGCTTGCCGCCTGGTGGCTGCTGCGACGTCTCCTGCGCCCGCTCGAGCGCCTGACCGATGCCACGCGCGCGATCGCCGCCGGCGACCTGGCCGCGCGCGTGCCGGCTGCGCCGGATCCGGAGCTCCAGCGTCTGGCCGAAGCGTTCAACCAGATGGCCGCCAGCCTCGAGCGCGTCGAGCAGTTGCGTCGCGCCCTGGTCGAGGACGTCGCACACGAGCTGCGCACGCCGCTGACCAGCCTGCAGGGCTACACCGAGGCGATGGCCGACGGCGTGGTCGAGCCGACCCCCGACATGCTGCGCACCGTCAACGAGGAGATCGTCCGCCTCACCCGGCTGGTGGCGGGCCTCGACGAGTTGGCGCGTGGCGAGCGTGGCGAGCGTGAGCAGGCCCGAGCAGAGGTTGACCTCGAAGCGATCGTCCAGCGCGCCGTGCAGATCCAGTCGCCCGAGCTTGCCAGCCGGCGCATCAGCGTTCGCGTCGAAGACGTATCTTCGTTGCCGGTCCTGCTCGCGGAGCCGGACGCCATCGGCCAGGTCATCGCGAACCTGATGCAGAATGCGGCGCGCTACACCGATGACGGCGGCGAGATCGTCGTCCGCCTTGGTGAAGCGGCAGGATGGATCCGCTGCGCGATCCAGAACACCGGGACCGAGATCCCGGCCGCCGACCTCCCGTTCATATGGGAGCGTCTGTATCGGGTCGACCCGTCGCGAACGCGAGCGAGCGGGGGGGCCGGCATCGGCCTCGCCATCGTCCGACAGGTAATCGAGGCTCACGGCGGAAAGGTTGGCGCGTCGTCAGGTGGCGGGCGCACCGAGATCTGGTTCCAACTGCCGGTAGCCGCCCGTTGATGGCACCTGACCGATGAACCGATTCGTACCGGGAGGCGGCCTCGCCCTGGTGATCGTGATCGCCGCGTGCAGCGTCACCGATGCGCCGAGCGAGACTGATGCGCCGAGCGGCACGCCCGAGCCGAGCGCCGCCGTTGCACCGAGCGTCGCTGCTACACCGAGCGCCCGCAATGTGCCGAGCGCGACCGCCTCGCCGGTGATCGTCGATCCACTGCTCGCCTACGAGCTGGTCGATGTGCGCTCGGGCGAGGTGTTCACCCTCGCTGAGCTCGCCACGGAGGGACCCGTCCTCCTGGAGAGCATGGCGATCTGGTGCACCACCTGCCTGCAACAGCAGCGGCAGGTGGCCGAGGCCCACGAGCTCGCCGACTTCCATTCGGTTGGCATTGACGTGGACCCCAACGAGCGACCCGACGACCTGGCCGATTACGCCGAGCGCGAAGGATTCGATTGGCGCTTCGCGATGGCCGACGCGGAGCTGATCGACCTCCTGGCCGACCGTTTCGGGTTCGCGGTCTCCAACCCGCCGTCGACACCGACCTTCGTTGTCTCGACGGATGGCATCCGGGCCCTCGAGTTCGGGAGGGTGCGAAGCCCGATCGAACTCGTGGACGAGCTCGGCGGCTGACGCCGCATCCGCGTTGGAGGTCTACCTCGGGGCGCTGTTGGCGGGGATCGGCGCGACGGTGACGCCGTGCGTCCTGCCGCTCTATCCGGCCTTCCTTGCCTATCTCACCGGGGGTACCGGCGGCGTGACTGTCGCGGGGGCCGCGGTCAAGGCGGCGCCGGGACAGAGCAGCCCGGTGCTGGCGGCCCTCCTCGTCTGGGTGGGCGTGGTGACCGGCATGCTGGCGATCGGCGCGGTCGTCGCCGCGATTGCCGTTCCGCTCGGCCAGGTGAACCGGGCCATCCTGCCCATCGCCGACCTCGTGCTCATCGGTCTCGGCATCCTCCTCCTGGTGGGTATCAACCCGTTTACCCGGCTGCCCCAGCCATCGCCATCGGCCCTCGGCGGTCGCGGGCCGCTGGTCGGCGCCTTCGGGTACGGGCTCCTGTTCGCACCCATCGCGATCCCGTGCAGCGGACCCTTCATCGTCGGCATCTTCGCGTTCAGCCTGACCATCGGAGATGCCGTTGGCCGGCTGCTGTTCTTCGTCGTGTTCGGCATCGGCTTCGGGCTGCCCCTCTTTCTGCTCGGCACCATCGGCCACGTGCGCGGCGCGCAGCTGGCGCGCGCGATCGTCCGCTACGAGCGACCGATTCAGCTCGTTCTGGGCATCGCCCTCATTGCGGTCGGGAGCTGGGACCTGACGATCAACGCATCGCTCATCCTGGGATAGCGACGAGCGAAGCTCTACCATCGTCGCGTGAGCTCTTGCGTTCCGTATCGGGGCCGGCGCATGACACTGGCCGCCCGGCGGTCCGCATCGGCGCGCTTCCTCGACGTGATGCGGCGGCGGCGATCGATCCGAGACTTCTCCACCCGGCCGGTGCCGCGCGAGCTTGTGGTAAACGCGGTGCGCGCCGCCGCCCTCGCGCCGAGCGGCGCCAACCAGCAGCCGTGGAGATTCGTGCTCATCGGCGACGCGCCAGAGCTGCGCCGCCGCATCCGCGAAGCAGCCGAGGCCGAGGAGCGCGCCAACTACGAGCACCGCATGAGCCCGGAGTGGCTCGCCGCCCTGGAGCCGCTCCAGACCGACTGGCGCAAGCCACACCTCACCGATGCACCATGGCTGATCGTCGTCCTCGAGCAGCCGTACGGCGTCCGCATCGAGCCGGACGGGACGCGCCACAAGGTCAAGCACTACTACGTTCGCGAGTCCGTCGGGATCGCGGTCGGCATCCTCATCGCATCACTGACCCACGCCGGCCTCGCGACGCTCACCCACACGCCGAGTCCGATGGGCTTCCTCGCGAAGATGCTGGGGCGGGCCGCGAACGAGCGTCCGTTTGTCGTCATCCCGGTCGGTTACCCGGCGGGGGGCGCCACAGTGCCGCGGATCAGGCGAAAGCGTCTAGCAGATGTCCTCGTCGAGGTTCTGGATCGGTCGGATGAGGGTCTCGGGCGCGAACCACGCACCGGGTGAGCCATTACCGTAAGCGGCCCATCACCGGTCGAGCGGTGTCCACACCAGCGTCTCCGGATGAAATTGGCTCCACGCGAACCAGAACGCCTCGTGCGCCGGCAGCTCTTCTCCGCCGCGGAGCTGCGCGCGGAGCCCACCCGCATCCGCCACCAGCTCGACCACGCCCAGGACGACCTCGCGCCCGGCAGCCATGGACGAGGTCGCCTGCTCGACTGGGAAGGCGACGGGCTGCCCATCGGGGTCCACCGCCCCGACGACCCTGGCCTGGGCGGGCAATCGTAGGTCGGCCTGGCCGATCGGGAAGATCGGCCCATCATCATCACGGCCGCCGAGCGGGTCCTCGGGGTAGCTGCGCCCGATCCCGCCATCCCGGGCCACGATCATGGTATCGGGGTGGGCGACCTTCCACTCTCCCCAGCTGCTCACGACGACGCTGGTCTGTTCGAGCACCAGGCCGATCTCCTCCAGCGGCCCTGAGATTGCCCGTCCAACAAAGGTGTCGAACACCGAGCCGGTGACGAGGTCGAACATCACCTTGTTCGAGCGGGACAAGAGCCCCGAGGTCCTCAAGACGGGCGTCTCGACGCCCTCGGGCACCGCATCGGTCAGGTAGGCCTGTGGGGATCCGCACAGGGTGCAATACGGCATGCCGATGCGCCGCCCGCCGATGGTGACGTTGACCATCTCGTGCACCTCCATGATGTTCTTCGGGAAGGCCACCGCCTCGTCGCCGACCACTACGCCGAACACGATGCGGTCGTCGGCGTACCAGTCGCCCTCGGCGGCGGGAGTGAGGGCGGGGTCGTCCAGGGCGGGGATGCAGCCGCGAGGACAGGGACGACGATCTCCAAGCTCCCGATCGTCGATGAAGACACCGCCCCACGAGACGAGGCGCCAGTCGATCGCCGAGTCAGAGTCCGCGAAGAATGGCTCCCATGCTGGCTCGACGGCCAGGAAGAGCGCTGCCTTTCGCTCCTGGTAGTTTGGCGGCGCGGGCAGGTCCCACGCGATCAGCAGGTTCGTGACCGCCAGCCACGCCACCGTCTCGAACCGATCGTCGCCGCGCAGATCGACACCGGTAAGATCGGCGAAGGCTTGGACGAGCGCCTCCGCCTCGGTCCCAGCCTGGATGAATCTGAGGAGGTCCGAGATGATCCACGCCAACCTGGCGTCATCGGACCCGGCGAGCATGCCGAGCGCATCCCGATCGAGTGCGCCCGCGAGGATCGTCGAGACGAGGCGGTCGAGCGCCTCGCTGACGGACGGATCGAGCGGCCCATCCGGGACGGCCGGCGGATCAGGCCAAGGCAGGTCGACCGTTGAGGTCGCGGAGGCCTCCCCCTGGCTTTCGAGCGGCGAGGGCGGCTGGCGGTCGCCACTGGGCGCGCCAGGCTGATCTGTCGCCGTGCACGCGCTCGTGAAGACAAGGATCAACACGAGCGCGGTTCTCCCGCGCATGATGCAGATTCTGGGTGCCGAACATGACGAGAACATGACGGCCCTGGCGCCTGCTCCCGTCCTCGCAGCGCTCCAACATCGGGAGCCCGCACCTTCTCACCAGGGTTGATAACCGCGTCATGGGTGACGGCCGCATGCAGCCTAACGACGCATGAGACGGTGGCCGGCGGCACAAGCCTGCCGGCCACCGGTGGCGTGGGTCAGCCGACGCGGGTGATCGTCACCAGCGTGACCGGATCGGTCCAGCCATGGACCGCCGGCAGAAGATCGGCTCCGCCCGCGATGCCGGGGTGGTGGTGGATGACGCCGCCTTCGGCCAGGGCCGGATCACTCATCCCGGTGCCAGGCTCACCCGACGAGACGCCCATCAGCGGCTGGCAGGGAGGCACGATGTCGGCGAAGTCCTCGGTGTTGACTTCGGTGCCGGCGTCGTAGCTGGCGGTGGCGACGCTCAGCGAGTCGCCGACCTGGTTCGGCAGGCGCAGCCGGTCGATGCCGGTGAACCCGTCGTTGGTGCAGATCAGCATCGACGCATAGGAGAGGAAGCGGGCTCCAGGATCGGCGTCGATGGTCAGCGTCACCTCGTCGCTGAGGGCGCCGGACATCGGCGACCCGGGCGGCACCAGCGGCTTTGGCGCTCCAGCGGCCACGAAGTGCGAGACCTTCGGGTCCGCCTCGAGCGCTGCGATGAGCGGGCCGAGATTCCCGTTCTCGGCGATCTCCTTGACCCCGAAGCTGGCCGGCTGCCCGACGCTGAAGATGCCGGTGCCGCCGCTATGCGTGGCGATCAGCGGCGGGGTGAGTGGCTGGCCACCGGTGACCAGCTGGATGCTGACCTCGTAGGTGCGGGTCGACCCGGCGGCGGCCGGAACGGCCAGCGCCAGGGTGAGTCCGGCCGTCGCGGCGATGGCGACGGACCGTCGCAAGAGCTTCTGCATCGGTGTTTCTCCTGGTACAAGCTGGAAGGCACGAAGGCGCGGTTGGGCGCCAACGAAGGCCAGCATCACAGTCGAACGTGACGAGCCGATGGCGGTTCGATGACGGAACGATGAAGTTCAGCCCTCGCTCGTTGCTACGGCTGCCAGACACGGGTGTCCGGCCGAAAGACCGCCCAGGCGAACCAGAAGGGCGAATCGGCGACGAGAAGCTGGAGTTGGGTGCCTTCAAGCTCGCCGGCCGTGGCGCGGCCCTCGAACGTCCAAGCCGATCCCGTCTCGACGTCCCGCATCAGGCCAGCGTCGGTCTCGAACGTGAGGGTGCGCCCGTCGACCTCGCGGCTGAATGCGTTGGCGGCACCCACAATCTCGCCGCCAGCCACGGTCGGGCCGCCCAGGCCCGAGGCTGCTCCGTCGGCCCAGACGACGACGATCGGCTCGCCGCCGACCTCATCGTTGAGCACCGGGTGTTCGGCCAGGAATGGGAACGGATACGCGGCAGCTTCGTCGCCGACGACGAGACCCAGGATGCGCACCTTTGGCGACAGGCGCCCATCGATGAGGCTCTTGTCCCCGAGCAAAAACGGGTCGGAGTCGGCGACGTCGTAGCCGGGATACGGGTTGCGGTCGTAGTCGCGGGGATGGCCCGTGTCGCGGGACAGGACGGCACCGTCGGGGTGCGCCTCGACGAATTGGCTCCAGCTAATGAGCTGGACCGGCAGGAACTCGAGCTGCGTGCCGGTCAGCTCACCGACGATCGCGCGGCCGGTCGCCTGCTGCCACCAGCTCTCGGTCTGGCGGTCGTACATGACCAGGTCCGAGTGGCGCAGGTTGCCGGTGGTGCCGAAGTCGAGGACGCGGCCATCGAGGGTGCGATCAAAGGCGATGGCGGTGTGACACAGGGGGCAGAAGGTGATCGTCACCGGTGTATCGGCCACGACGTCGTTGACGATCTCGTGCCAGATGAGGATCTGGATCGGGTAGGCGCGCCAGTCGTCACCGATGCCGACGGCGATGACCGGCTCGCGCTCGACCAGCCAGTCGGCGCGATCGACCGGCAGGAACTTGGGCTCGTCGATGGCAGGGATGCCGTCTTTGCCCGGACCGCCGCCGATGATCTCGTCCAGCGGGACGTCATACCGTGTGAAGTCGGTCGACCACCCAGCAGTCGTGACGCGCAGGCCATCGTCTGGAGCGCCGGAGGTCGGGCTCGCGGCCGGAGCCGAGGGCGCGGAGGTCCGTGGGGTGCCCGCCGGCCCGGTGCATGCCACGGTCAACAGGGCGAGGGCGGGCAGCAGGACCGGCAATCGTCGCATGACACGCCGTAGTTTGGTCGGCCACGCGCCGGACGTCTGTGGCCTGGCTGACTCGGCGGCACCTGCGCTCGAGGTCGTGGTGCATGATGACCGCGTGTTGAGACGCCTCTTCGAACGCGACGGAGGAATGCCGGTCGAGATCCCGACCGGCGCGCCGCTGACGGACGCCGAGATGAAGGCCGGCCTGCTGCGCGAGGTCGACCTGTTCGCGGGGCTCAGCCTGGACCAGCTCCGGGAGATCAGCCGGACGCTGCCGATGACGACCTGCCACACCGGGGGTCTGGTCACCTCGCCCGACGACGACGGCGAGCGGCTGTTCATCGTCAAGCGCGGTCGCGTGCGGCTCTACCGGCTCACGCCCGACGGGAAGCAGCTGACACTCGACATCCTCGATAAGGGCCGCGTGGTTGGTCGGATGTCATGGCTGGGGCAAGAGCTGAACGAGGTCTACGCGGAGGCGATCGAGGATGCGGTGGTGTGCAGCTTCACCCCAGACGAGCTGCGGCGACTGATCGACCGCTTCCCGGGCATCGGCCTGAACATGATCCGCTACCTGTCGGACCGGCTGGCCGCCTCGGAGCGCGAGCGGGAGGTGATGGCCTTTCGCTCGGTGGAGCAGCGCCTGGCGACCCGGCTCGTGGAGCTAGCCGAGCGGTTCGGCCAGCCAGATGCTGGCGGCGTGGCGATCGACGCGCGCCTGACTCAGCAGGAGCTGGCCGACATGATCGGGACATCGCGCGAAACGCTGGCGACGACTGTGTCCTCGCTGCGCGAGCGTGGGATGCTCGAGATGCAGAACCAGCGGGTCCTGATTCGCGACATGGACCGGCTGCGCGAGCTGGCTGGATCGTAGGCCCGGAGGCGGCGTCAGGCCCGGCGTGTGGGCCGGATTACATCGTTCGACGGAGCGGCCGCCGATCATCTGCGCCATGACCATCCCGATCCGAGCCATGCGCTCGCGCTGGCAGCTCCCCGGTCTCCCGACCTCCCCGACGCCGGTGCCGTCGGTTGACCGCGACACGATGCTGGCCGCCGACCACATCGCCACCGAGCGCCTGCGCCTGGGGCTGCTGCAGATGATGGAGAACGCCGGCCGCGAGCTGGCCGACCTCACCCGCCTGGCGCTGGGCGGAAGCCTGGCCGGGCGCAGCGTGTTGGTCCTGGCCGGCACCGGCAACAACGCCGGCGGCGGGCTGGTCGCGGCACGGCGCCTGGCCGGCTGGGGCGCGGACGTATGCGTGGCATTCGCCCGACCGATTCTCTGGCTGCGCCCCGGACCGTGCGCCCAGGTCGAGCCGCTGCTGGCCGCCGGGGTGCGGACGGCGGTGGCCGGACACGACCGCTCGCATCCCGAACTGGCCGGCGAGGTCGTGCGTGCCGATGCGGTGATCGATGCGCTCATCGGCTACAGCCTGCGCGGCGCCCCGGACGCCGCCTACCAGCCGCTGATCGGTCTGGCGGCGCTGGGTGATGGGCCGGTCATCAGCCTCGACATCCCGTCCGGCATCGATGCGTCTACCGGGGAGCGGGGCGGCGTTGCGGTGTCTGCCGACATCACCCTGGCCCTCGCCCTCCCCAAGCACGGGACCGCGGCGGGCGAGGGCCGGCGCTTCGCGGGGACCCGCTACCTGGCCGACATCGGCATCCCGGCCTCGGTGTTTGCCGAGCTCGGTGTGCGCGACGTGCCGCGCTTTCCGGACGGCGCTCTTGTGCGCCTCGACTGAGCCAGGCTCACGTGCAGCGCGTCCTGCTCGTCGATCCCGATCACGGGGCGCGCTCGCAGATGGCCGAGGCGCTGCTCCGCAATGCCACGGTGCTCATCCCCGGCGTCATCGGCGACCAGTACGACATCGCGTCCGCCGGCACCGACCCGGCGGGCTCGCTCGATGGCGTCGCGGACGTCCTGCGTGAGATCGGGGTCGGGTTCGAGCCGGCGCGGCGCGCTCTCGTCACGGCGCTGCGGCCGCCGCCCGACCTGCTGATCGTGGTGTGCGAGGAGGACTGCGGCAGCTGCCCCTACGTGCCGGGCGCCCGGCACGTCGTGCGCTGGCCGCAGCCGGACCCCGACGGGGTGCCCGCCGACGAGCGAATCGGGGTGCTGCGCCACATCCGCGAGGACCTCGGACTCCGCGCCGCGATGCTGGTCAATCTCGGAGGCCTGCCCCGCCGCTGACCGTCAGCCCGCTTACGGCCATCTGGCTGAGGACGCTCAAAACTGACATCCACGACGCGAGCCAACCGACAAAACGTGGAGGTGAGTTGATGCTGGACTCGATGTACACCCGACGAGCCGTCATTCGCCTGCTGGGACTCGGCGTCGGCGGCGCCATCCTGGCCGCCTGTACGCCGGCCGGCCGCGGCTCGCCGAGCGCCATCGCCAGCCGGTCGCCCACCGCGAGTGGGATCATCACCTCTCCGAGCCCCACCCAGGACAGCGCCGCCACGGCGCTGGTCTCTGACGTCCTCGACTTCGAGCTGCGCGGCCCGTTCGAGTGGAACGGCGGCTCGGTGACCATGCGGCTACACGATGCATTGGTTGACGGCGAGCATGCCTACTTCGTGCGCACCGACACCAGCGACGCCGCATTCGCCGAGCAGGAGGGGCTCGTCTTCGTCCCGCTCCTCGCCGCCGCCGGCAGCC
>Ga0136619_10000707_pt1 | contig 12771 bp, 10 predicted proteins | sample AntDrymUQ3532106_2_FD_104807 | JGI IMG/M metagenome (GOLD analysis project Ga0136619, IMG submission 104807) | Polar desert sand microbial communities from Dry Valleys, Antarctica - metaG UQ353 (21.06) | ecosystem: Environmental > Terrestrial > Soil > Desert | place: Antarctica: Dry Valley...
ACCCGGATACCGGCGACGGTCGCGACCTCACGCCCGATCTCGACCTGTGGCCGGGCTCGCCGACCTGGGCCGAAGACGGCAGCGGGGTCTACTTCACCGCCACCGAGCGAGGGCATCATCCGGTCTTCCGGGTCGAGGTGGAGTCCGGGGCCGTAACTCGGCTGACCTCCGGCGGGTACTACTCCGACCTCCAAGTGGCCGCGGACGGGTCGGCGGTCTACGCGCTGCGCGCTGCGTACGACTCACCGTTTCTGCCGGTCCGACTCGACCCCTCTCGGGTCGATCAGGAGGCCGTCATCCTGCGCAGCCCCGGCACGATCGACCAGCTCCCCGGCACGCTGCAGCGGGTCGAGGCCAAGGCCGATGACGGCACGACGATCCAGTCCTGGCTGGTCCTGCCCCAGGGCGCCGGCCCGGACTCGCCTGCGCCGCTTCTGCTTTGGATCCACGGCGGCCCGCTGATGAGCTGGAATGCCTGGTCCTGGCGGTGGTGCCCGTGGCTGATGGCCGCCCGCGGCTACGCCGTACTGCTGCCCGATCCGGCGCTGTCGGACGGGTACGGCCAGGACTTCGTACGGCGCGGCTGGGGGCAGTGGGGCGGTACCCCGTACACCGACCTGATGGCAGCCACCGATGCCACCCTCGAGCGTCCCGACATCGATCAGACCCGCAGCGCGGCGATGGGTGGTTCCTTCGGCGGCTACATGGCCAACTGGATCGCTACCCACACCGACCGATTCGACGCGATCGTGACCCATGCCTCGTTGTGGCACCTCGACGGGTTCTCCGGTGCGACGGATGCCTCGTACTACTGGGAGAAGGAGTTCGGTGACCCGCTCACTCACCCGGAGCGCTACGACGCCAACTCTCCGCACAAGTTCGCCGACGACATCGAAACGCCGATGCTGGTCATTCACGGCGACAAGGACTACCGCGTGCCGATCGGTGAGGGTCTGCGCCTGTGGTATGACCTGCGCAAACGCGGGATCGAGTCGAAGTTTCTGTATTTCCCCGACGAGAACCACTGGGTGCTCACCCCTGGGAACGCGGCGGTCTGGTACGAGACGGTGTTCGCCTTCCTTGCCCAGCATGTCCTGCGCCAACCATGGCAGCGGCCCGACCTCCTCTAGACCGTGCAGGCGCTCGACGCGGTCACTCGATCGGCAGAACCCGCATTCAGCCCGCTTCCTCGGCCGGATAGCCGAGCATCTCCCGGACCGTGACGGGCGGGAGTGCGTGGTCCAGCGCCGTGCGCACCAGTTGGGCAAGGGGATAGCCCGGATCGCTGTCCAAAGCCCGGTCCAGTGCCACATTGGCCAATGCGCCGTCCCCGCGCGCCCAGGAACTCAAGGCCAGCAAGGTCGCCGGTGCCGCGTCCAATGGTGGCGGCAAACGACGGAGCAACTCGATCCACAGCGACTCTGCCGCCGAAGCTGTCTCCTGCAGGCAATGGCCGGCGACTCGATCCCGAAGGGGGCGATCGATCAGCGCGACGGAGATCCGAGCGGCATCCCGATGTGTCAGGCACCGCGGCGCACAGGCAGCTAGTCCGCTCACCCGCCGGTCGATGAAGTCTTCGATCCGCTCTCGGTAGGCCTCCGAGGCACCCTTGCTGGACGCCTCGGCCAACTCCCGGCACACATGGTCCAGGGCCCGCTCGGTAGCCGAGATCGATTCCGGATCGGGAGCGATCATCTCGATCAATGCCGAGCGACTGTCCCTGACCACGGAGCCGGAATAGGCCGCGTACGCGGCGAGCTCGCCGGATGGCGCCGGCACCGCCGTACCCTCCGCAGGGCAGCAGTGCGGGTCCGGACACAGGTAGGACCGCCAGCGCCCCGCACGGACCAGGACGATGTCACTGACCTCCATCCCGCCCTCGAACAACGCCTCGTCGAGGTTGGCGACCAAGTCCACATACGGACCCAGTCCCTCGCCGTCCGGGCATTCGGTCATCACCATCGCGAGACATTCCGCAGCCCCGTCGCGTCGCAGCGCCTCGACCAACGGCTCCAACTCAGCCACCGAGGGCGCGTAGTCAGCCCCGTCCGGAGGAAGGTCGGCACGCATCGTGATGCCGAGCCGGGACCGAGGTCCGCTCAGCCCGACCAGGACCAGCGACTGCTCGGGCGGGAATCCGAGGAGGTGCGGTACGGCGGCGATCAGGCTTCCGGGACCGCTGAGACGGAGTTTCGGGGTGCTTTCCATGCCGGTGAGCGTCCTTGCCCGAGCGACCGCCATGGGCCCGAGACCGGCAGTTGTGGATAACCAAACGTCCGTCCGGGCGGGACGCTGTGGACTGCCGGCGGGTTCGGTGACCGCCGGCCGGCCACGCTAGGGTGACCAGATGACCGCGCCTTCTCGCTGCGGCCAAGTCGTGCTGGGCCAGCTGGGTACGTCGACGGAAGCGACCGCCATATCCTCGAGGATCAGCCGATGGACGCAGGTTGTAGCAAATCAAGAATATCCGCCTGGCGTGCCGAGGCGGTAGTCATGCCCGGGCGGTGATGGCTCCCAGATATCCAGCGATCAGGGCCTTACCGACCTCTTCGATCAGCGCATCCTCGGGCAGGAACCGGTCGGAATGCAGGCCGGGTCGGGCCGGATCGTTGTCATCACCTGTGCCCACGAAGATCATCAATCCCCGGGTCCGGTGGCAGTAGTGCGAGAAGTCGTCGGCACCGAATGACCGGAAGCTGTCATCCACGATTGCTCCCGTCCGCCGCAGCCAGCCGGCCGCCGCGCCGGCCAGATCGGGGTCGTTGACCAGTACGGGTTCAGACGGAGTGACCTGAAGGGTTGCCGTACACCCGTGGGCCAGGGCGGTATGCGTCACGACCTGTTCCATCGCGGCCAGCAACTCGATGCGATCGGAGTCCCGCATGACACGAAAGCTGCCCTGTGCGCGTGCTCGCCCCGGGACCACGTTGCTCGTCGTTCCGGCATGCACCTGAGTGATGCTGAGAACGGTCCCCACCGTCGGATCCACCCGACGGCTGGCCAGTTGCTGCAGGCTGATCACCATCTGGCACAACGCGAGCACCGGATCACGAACCCGGTGCGGATATCCGGCGTGTCCGCCGATGCCCTCGACGAGGATGTCCACGACGTCGGTTCCGGCATTGGTGGGCCCGGGGGTCACGCCGAGCACACCCCCAGGCAACTGTGGTTGAACGTGCGCGGCGATCACGGCGTCGAGATCGTCCAGCAACCCGGAATCTGCCACATCCGCCCCACCCGAAGGCGCCACCTCCTCGCGTGGCTGCAGGACCGCGACGATCGGCCGCGGCAAGGGAATGCGAACCGCGGCCCGGCACACCGCGACGAGAGCCGCCATGTGTACGTCGTGACCGCAGGCGTGCATGACATCGCCTTTTGCCGACCATTCGACGCCAGTCCGCTCCACGATCGGCAGTGCGTCGAGCTCGGCACGAAGCCCGATTGCCTGGCCATTCCCACCGAAGCGCACCCAGCGACCGGTGCCGGCGACGACGTCGACGGTTCCGGCGGGAAGCTCCTCGACCATGGCCTCGGCCGTGTCCTGCTCGTTCCCCGACACACGCGGATCGCCATGCAACCGGTGTCGGAGCTGGATGGCGGCGGGCAGCTCCCCAACCAGCCCGGCCAGCAGCGCAGCGTGCAACTGGTCCAGGTCGGCCGCGCTCAGAGTCACGCCGGGTCCAGTCGGTAGGCCCGAATCGCATTGCCGGCGAGGATCATTCCTGCGGTGCGCTCGGCATCGAGCTCCGTCCAGCTGCCGTCGACCACGCCGTTGCGCAGGACACCGGCCAAACCACGGCGAAACAGCAGCGTCCCAAGGTGATACAGCTCCGGCAATCCGAACGCGTCGGAGGAGAACAGGACCTTGCCGAACGGCGCCAGCTCCAGAAGTTCCTCGATCACCCGTCCCGAGCTTGCCCCGAGATTGTGCGTGGCCAGTCCCAGGTCGAGAAACACGTGGCTGAAGACCTGGGCGAGATAGCCGGCGTAGCGGTGGAAGGGGTAGTTGTGCAACAACATGATCGGGACGCCGCGGCTCTGGGTCGCCCGCAGCAGCGGTGTCAGCAGCAGCGGATTGCCGTCGCGCAGATCGGTGTCGGAATCTCCGAGGCCAACGTGGAACTGCACCGGCTTGCCCAATTCGATGCCGGCCCAGACCAGAAAGCTGTGCAGCACCCGATCCTGGCAGCGGGGGGGAGCACCGGCGTCCAGCGCAGCGAGCCAGCGACCCGCCGCGGCGGAGACCTCCGCGTCTGTGGGCTGCTCGCCCGGAAGCTCCAGGCCCGCACGGTAGGCAGCGATGGACTTCACGCCCACCGCGTTCGCAGTCCGTTGCGCCAGTCGTTCGCGTACCGCTGCGGCGAAGCCTGAGGCATCCACCCCTTCGCCGATCACCTGCTCGGCCACCTGCTCCAAGCGGACGACTTCGAGGGAGACCCCGTCGACGGTGGCGGCCATCTCCGTCGGGTCGAGGATGGGCTCCGGTACGAACCCGGTGTCAACGATGTACGTGCCGGTTCCCGCCTCACGCAGGAACCGCCGAGTCACCTCCGCGTGTCCGAGCTCGGTACGGCGCTGCAGGTACGCCTCGGGTTGCGCATGTGGTTCCAGGCCGAGAACCGGTGCGCACCAGCGGCGTACAGCGAAGCCGATCTGGGAATCGAACAGCGTCGGATTTAGCGGGCCCGGCTCGTCTGCCTCGGTCAGCATGGACTCGAACTCGGCGCGGTTGACATCGCGGCGCAGCACCCCGTGGCAGTGGTGGTCCACGACGAGAATCTCGTCCACCGTCGATTGCAGACTCAACCCGCGCCCTGTCCGGTCGCGTCGAGCGCGGAGTTGAGATCGGCCAGCAGGGCCTCGGCCGGTTCGAGTCCGCAGGACAACCGAATCATCCCATCGTCGATCCGTGCTGCCGTCAGCTCCTCTCGGGTCAGTGAGAAGTGTGAGGAGTTGAACGGAGTGCTTACCAACGACTCAACACCACCCAGACTCGTTGCCTCGCATGCCACCTCGAGCCGGCGCATGACAGCAAGTGCCCGCGCGTTGCCGCCGTTCACGGTGAAAGTCACCATCGCTCCCCCGCGACCGGCACGCATGGTCCGCTCGGCTACCGCGCGTCTCGGGTATGAGGCGAGCCCCGGGTACCGGACGGCGCTGATGTCGGCTCGCTGCTCGAGCGCCGAGGCCACGGTCAGCGCAGTCGCCGTCGAGCGGGCCATCCGTACGTCGAAGGTCTGCAGCCCCCGCCAGACCAGGTACGCGGCGTGCGGATCGAGGCACGCCCCGAAGGTGATGATCCGACGCTGCACCTCACGTACCAGTTCGAAGCCGCCGACAACCGCGCCCGCGATGGCATCGCAGTGGCAAAAGTGTTGTCCACGACCAGCACGGCTCCGGCATCGTGCGCCAAGCCGGCCAGGGCGGACAGATCTGTGATCTCCAATTGTGGGTTGGACAGCGTCTCGGCATAGACCACACGAGTGTCCGCCGCCGAAATTGCCGCTTCCCAGGCGCCAAGATCGGCAGAGTCCACCGTGACGACGTCGATCCCCAGTCCAGGCAGGTCTCGGCTGAGCAGGTCATGGGTGTCGCCATAGACCTGCTCCGCGGAGACCACTCGGTCACCGGCTCGCAGCAGCGAGATCAGAGTGGTCGCGATCGCTCCCATGCCGGAGGCAGCCATGAACCCGGCTTCAGCCCCTTCCAGGGCGGCGACCGCCTCGGCTACGACATCGACTGTCGGATTGCGGAACCGGCCGTACCAGTGCTCATCGAGCCCACCTGCCTGGACGTCTTTGTACGACTCGTCGTCCAAGAAGTAGGTCACCGACTGGTAGATCGGCGGCACCACCGGCCGGGTACGGGGGGTGTAGCGAAGCGCGGCTCGCGGACGGGAGGTCGGCGGAGGTGGCGGCTCAGCCACGGACACCGGCGCCCGGGCGATGCGGCGACGTATCGGCCCCGCCGTGCTCATCCTGCGCGAAGCCCTCGGCCGAAGTCAGATTCGCACCGATCCGACGCGCCAGACCCGGCGCGGCAACGACGACGAGAATTGCGAGCAACAACCAGACGCCGGCCACGATCGGGAACCAACGCGCAGCACCCTCGGTCGGGTAGGGAATCACGTTGCGGTAGATCGTGTAGCCCAGGACCACCAATGCGGCGATCGGAATGACGATCTGCCACGCCGGGACAGACATCTTCTTCTGGACGAACACCAAGCGGATCGCCCCGATCGTGGTCAGCACGTAGATGACCAACAGGAGCAGGGTGCCGATAGTGGCCGACCACAGGAACGTGTCGAACGGCTCGGCGCCGAAAAAGATGGTCACCACGATGATCACCGCCATCAGAGCGGCAACGGCCACGGCAGCGTTTGCCGGCGTGCCGGCGGCCGAGGTTCGGCCGAGTCCCTTGTCCCCACTCGCATCACGGGCCAAGGCGAACAACAGCCGCGAGGCCCCCACTATGCAGGCCAGGCAGCACCCGAACGCGCTGATCGCGGCACCGAGGGTCACCGCATCACCCACCCAGCTGCCCAGGTAGCTGGTGCCGATGTCTCCAAGCAGCGACTCCGACTCGCCGAAGGCCGCAACCCCGTCGGCGTCGGTGCCGAAGGCCATCATCTCGACCGCCGTCACAACCACGAAGTAGATCCCGCCGAAGATCGCCGTGCCCAGGATCGCGCGGGGGATGTCCCGACGCGGGTTCCGGACCTCCTCCCCCAAGGTGGCAGCGGCCTCGAGCCGGCGAAGGACAGGAAGCCGAACACGATCCCTAGGAAGATCGCCGACACGTCGGAACCCGGCTCCGGGACGAAGACGCTGAGGTCGAAACTCGCGTCATTCGGCGCACTGCCGGACAGGATGCGCACGAGCACGACCGCTGTGATCACCAGGATCAAGCTGACCGTGACGGCCTCGACAATGAGCAGGACGCTGGTCCCCCGCTTGGCCGGAACGACGGTCAGAAACAGCGCCAGGAGGATGGCGATCCCGGCCAGCAGGAACGGCGCCCAGGTCGGCGCCGAGTGCCACACCCCGATGTCCTGCAGGAAAGCCGTACCGAAGATTCCGCTCGCCATGCCGGTCACGACCCCGTAAAAGGCGTAGGTGCCCATCAGACCGAAGCCGGACACGAAGCCGGTTCGTGGGCCGAGGGAGGCACCCACAAAGGCGTACACCGATCCGGCATGGTGGTAGTACTGGCACAGCCGGACGAACCCGTATGCCACCAGCAGCACCCCGACCGCAGCCAGGAAGAAAGCCAACGGTACGGCTCGGCCGACCTGCAAGGCGGTGCCCTGCGGGTTGATGTTGGCGGCCATGCTGGGGGCCATCAGGGCCACCGACAGGCCGACGGCCTGCCAGACCGACAACGACCGGCGCAAGCCAGGACTGCTGGTAGCGGGAGATTCTGGCGCAGACATGGGTCCCTTCGACAGACGCACGGCGTGGCCGCCAGTCTGTCCGGTGCCGCAGTGATTGGTAAGCCCTAGGGTCTGCCCCAGACGCCTCAGAACGGGAGTGCCGGCCATGGACAGCCAGGAGCGCAGTGCACGGGAGCAGGAGGCCAGCGAGCGCATCGGCGAACTCGAGGACGCCGGAGTTGTCGCCGTGGCCCTCACCTACGTCGACAACTCCGGGATCACCCGAGTCAAGACCGTGCCCGTGGCCAAGCTGCCGGCCGCGGCGATGTGGGGCGTCGGCATGTCGCCGGTCTTCGACGCGTTCCGGCTCGACGACATGATTCTCTCGGGCACCTATGCGGGGTCTCCAGTCGGTGACCTCCGCCTGCATCCCGACCTTGCTCGGCTCACCGTGCTGGCCGGTCAACCCGGCTGGGCCTGGGCGCCGGTGGATCGGTATGGCCAGGAGGGGGTCGCCCATCCACAGTGCTCGCGGTTGTTGGCGAGCAGCATGGTCGACGATCTGGCCGTCGCCGGACTGAGGGCCCGGATGGCTTTCGAGGTGGAATGGGCAGTCAGTGTCGGTGATGGAGACGACTTCCTGCCCGCCTGTCAGGGCCCTGCCTACGGCATGATCCGAGTCAGCGAACTGTCCGAGTATTCGGTGGATCTGCTCGCTGCCCTGGCCTCCCAGGGTGTCGCACTGGATCAGTTCCATCCCGAATACGGCGCCGGTCAACTGGAGATCTCGGTAGCCGCCGAAAGCCCGGTCGACGCGGCGGACACCTTCGTGCTGGTGCGGGAGACCATCCGCGCGGTCTCTCTTCGCCACGGCCTACGGGTCTCTTTCTCGCCCAAGGTCCTGGTCGAGGGGGTGGGCAACGGCGCGCACGTACACCTGTCGTTGTGGTCGGACGAGATGAATGTGATGACCGGCGGCGACGGGGAGTTCGGCCTCTCGGCTACCGCCGTCTCCTTCAGCGCCGGCATCCTCGACCGGCTCCCGGCCCTTCTCGCCGTCGGCGCCCCGAGCGTCGCCTCCTACCTGCGGTTGATTCCGTCGCACTGGGCCGGCGCCTTTGCCTGTTGGGGTTTGGAGAACCGCGAGACCGCACTTCGGTTCGTCACCGGTCCGGCCGGCAATCGGCAGCAGTCGGCCAATCTCGAGGTCAAATGCTTTGACGCGACAGCGAATCCGTACCTCGTCGTCGCTGGAATCCTGGCCGCGGGGATGGCTGGATTGGCCGAGGAGGCGTCGCTTCCGGCGCCGATGGATGGCGACCCGGCGGTGCTGTCCTCGCAAGCACGTGCATCGGCCGGCATAGCGGCACTGCCCTCCTCGCTGGAGGAAGCGGTCGCCGCCTTCGAGAAGGACCGCGCTCTGCAAACCGCCTTCGGTGTGGAACTGGCGACCACTCTCGCCGAGTTACGTCGCTTTGAAGTCGAGCTGTTCGCCGGGGCGTCCCCGGCGGAAATCGCGAGTCTGACCCGCTGGAAGCACTGACCCTTCCGCCGGTCAGGCCTTCGGGTCAGTCGCGGTGAATCGGCTCGCGACCCATCGGTTGCTGCACGGGCTCGACCTCGGGAGCAGCCGGAATCGGCAGCGTCGCCGGCGCATCGACGGCGATGGTGAACTCCTTCCCGTGGTGGCTGCTGGTGAACGCCTTGCCGTTGACGAGGTGGTAGGTGGCCGAGTTCCTGCCGACCTTGACAGTGATGGCCCGTCCCTCGACCAGGATCCGGAACGCCAGGCAGGTCAGCTTAGGAGGCAGCCTCGGCGCGAAGGTCACCCAGCCGTTGTGGTCCCGCATCCCGCCGAAGCCACAGACGGCGACCGTCCACGCGCCGGCCAACGCGGCCAGGTGCAGACCTTGCACGCTGTTGCCGTGCAGGTTGTAGAGGTCGGTGAAGACTGTCTCGGCCCAGTAGTCGTAGGCGAGGTCCAGATGCCCGACCTCGGCTGCGAGAACTGCCTGCTGAGCAGCTGACAGGGACGAGTCACGCACCGTACGTGCCTCGTAGTAAGCGAAGTTCCGAGCCTTCTGCTCCGCGGTGAACGCATCGCCGCGCAGGAACATCGCCATGACGAGGTCCGCCTGCTTGATGACCTGTTTGCGATAGATCTCGAAGTACGGCGCATGCAGCAGCAGCGGATAGTGCTCGGCGGGCGTGTCCGCGAAGTCCCATTCGTCGTGCTCGGTGAATGCCTCGGACTGTTGGTGGACCTGGAGGCGTTCGTCGTACGGGATCACCATGGCTTGCGCGGCCCGGTTCCAGGACGCGGCTTCGGCCTCGTCCACTTCGAGCCGATCAGCCACCTCGACCTGGCGTCCGACGGCCTTGGCCGCTTCGCGGAGATTCCGTTGTGCCATCAGGTTGGTGAACGTGTTGTTATCGGTGATCGCGGAGTACTCATCAGGTCCGGTGACACCGTCGATCCGGAACCCATCGTCAGAAGCGAAGTGGCCCAACGACATCCACAACCGGGCGGTTTCGACCAAGATCTCGGCGCCGTAGTCACGGTCGAAGTTCAGGTCTCGGGTGGCGCCGTAGTACCGGGCGACCGCATCTGCGATGTCGGCGTTGATGTGGAAGGCGGCCGTGCCCGCCGGCCAATAGCCCGAGCACTCGGCGCCATTGATCGTGCGCCACGGGAAGGCCGCCCCCTTCTGGCCCAATTCGGCTGCGCGGGCGCGAGCCCGATCCAGGGTGGAGTGTCGCCAGATCAGCGCATCGCGGGCCGACTCGGGCGCGGTGTAGGTGAGGACCGGAAGGACGTAGGTCTCGGTGTCCCAGAAGGTGTGCCCGTCATAGCCTGGACCGGTGAGCCCCTTTGCGGGGATCGCCCGACGTTCGGCCCGTACGGCGGCCTGCAGGACGTGGAACATCGCGACCCGGACCGCCTGCTGCATCTCGTCGTCGCCCTCGACTTCCACGTCGGCGGCGGCCCAGTGGTCGTCGAGGAACTTTCGCTGTTCGGTGACCAGGACGTCCCATCCGGACAGCTTCGAGGTGGCCAGCGCGCCCTCCACCTGATCACGAAGTGCATGTGCCGAGCGTCGGCTGGACCAGCCGTAGGCGAGGTACTTCACCAGGCGCAGTTTCGATCCCACAGGCAACCGCGCCGACACCGTGAACCGGGCGACATCGCTGTTGACATCGATGGCGGTGGTCGAACGGTCCGGGACCTCCAGTTCGTGATCCATCCCGACGGCCATCCGCAGCCGGCTGCGCTGGGTGATGTGGCCGAGCACGGCACGGGCCTGCTTGGCGCCGGACAACTCCCCGATCAGCGGGGCGACGCGGGCCGCCGAGCGGGGATCCGTACTCGGCGCCCCACCCGCCTCTTCGTTGGCCAGCAGGTCGGACTGGATCGCGACGTAGAGGTCGCCCTCGTCATCGATCGGCTCGACCTCATAACAGATTGCGGCGATCGAGCGCCTGGTCAGGGACACCAGCCGCTGCGAGCGCACACGGACCGAACGGCCGTTGGGCGAGCGCCAATCGGTGTGCTGGTGCAGGATTCCTGACCGCAGATCCAGGGTCCGATGATGATCGAGAACCTCGCCATAGGTGAGGTCCAACGGGGAGTCTCCCACCAACAGCCGGATCAGCTTGCCGTCAGCGACGTTGACCACCGTCTGTCCGGACTCCGGGAATCCGTATCCCGCCTCGGCGTGCGGCAGCACCCGCTCCTCGTACAGGCCGTTGAGGTAACTGCCCGGAAGACGCCGTGGCTCCCCCTCGTCGAGCGCGCCGCGCAAGCCGATGTGACCGTTGGACAGCGCGAAGAGCGATTCGAGGCTGCCCTGACGTGCGGCATCGAATCCGAACTGGGACAGCTTCCAGGGGTCGGTCGCCGAGGTGTAGCGGATCTCGTCGGCAAAGGTCATGAGCGACCGCCGGACGTGCGGATGGCAGCGAGCGCCAGCGAGTGAGGACCGGAGGGGACGGTGGGCGCGGGAAGCAAGGTCATGCGTGATCACCAGGCGCCGACGATGCTTCGAGGAGCTCAGCGAGGTCATCAACGACGATGTCGGCTCCGTGCTCGCGCAGGGCCGCGGCCTGCCCGACCCGATTCACCCCGATCACGAACCCGAACCCGCCCGCCCGCCCGGCCTGAACGCCCGAGATCGCATCCTCGAAGACCGCGGCTTGGGACGCCTCGACGCCAAGTGCCCTGGCCCCGGCCAGGAATGGATCCGGGGCCGGTTTGCCCCTCAGGTTCTCCCGCTCGGCCACGATCCCATCGATGCGCGCCTCACAGAACTCGGTGAAACCGCCGGCCTCGATGACCTGCTCGCCGTTAGCCGACGCGGTCACCGCCGCGATCCGCAGGCCCGCTGCGCGGACGGCCACCAGGTAGCGCAGGGACCCCGGGTACGGCGTGACCCCGTGCTCGGCCAACTCAGCGAGGACGAGGACGTTCTTGCGGTTGGCGACACCCTCGACCGTCGCTGCATCGACCGGGTCCGACGGACTCCCCTCAGGCAAGGTGATGCCGCGGGAGGCAAGGAAGTCGCGTACGCCGTTCTTGCGGGGCTTGCCGTCGACATGCGCGTTGTAGTCGGCGTCGGTGAACGGCGCGAACTGCTCCGGGGTCAGACGAGGATACTCCTGGAGGAAGGCATCGAAGGTCCTCCGCCAGGCCGCGCGGTGCACGATCGCGGTCTCGGTGAGCACTCCGTCGACATCGAACAGACAGGCCCGAATTCCCGCGGGCAGACCCAACATGGCGCAGACGCTAGCGGGATACCGACCGGTAGTGCACAGGGCACGGTGCAACCAATGAGACAAAGCTGTACCGGACCGGAAACCGGGTTGCCCGGCCTCGTAGGGGACGATGGGATGAGGCACGACCAACCGAACACGATCCGACCACGATCCGCGGACCGCTTCGACGGGACCGCCCGAGAGGAGCCCGCCATGGCCGCAAAGAAAACGGTCGCGAAGCGAACTGCGCCGAAGTCGAGTCAGGCCGCATCCGCACCCGGCAACTCCGAGCAATCACCAGGGGTCGACGACGAGACCCGGAATGCGTTTCGTCAGGCGCTGGAGGCAAAGAACTCCAAGGCCGCCGAACGCTCCGGGGAGGAACATCTCAACGGAACGGGAATGACGTTGCACCCCAACGACAAACAACAGCGCACGCATCGCCGCAAGTCAGGCTGACCGCCCGACGTCTAATCGGCTTCGCTCGAGCGTTCTGACTCGCGTACGCCGTACGCGCAGGAGAGGCGCCCACGTCTCCGGCTGGTCGACAATGATGGCCGGATCTGATGGGCTGTGAACCGGAGGCGATGAGAACGACATGACCAAATCCATCAAGCAAGGGGCCAAGCAGGCCAGCAGTGCGGGGC
>Ga0136619_10000709_pt1 | contig 12747 bp, 10 predicted proteins | sample AntDrymUQ3532106_2_FD_104807 | JGI IMG/M metagenome (GOLD analysis project Ga0136619, IMG submission 104807) | Polar desert sand microbial communities from Dry Valleys, Antarctica - metaG UQ353 (21.06) | ecosystem: Environmental > Terrestrial > Soil > Desert | place: Antarctica: Dry Valley...
AATCGGATCGACGAGCCACACGCGCCCGCCCTCGAGGAGGGCATGCGATGTGCGCGCCTTGGGAGCGGGCTCGATCCAGCCCAGACCGAACTCGGTCTCGTCGACAGGGCGAACCGTCAAGCCACACCGAGCTGCTCGAACGCGCGCTCAAATGTCTCCTCCGGCTGTGCGCCGAGCACGAGCAGGCGACGGTCGAGGAAGAAGGCGGGCACGGCGTTGGCGCCGATCGAGACGGCCTGCTGCGTCGACGCTGCCACCCGCTCCGCGTAGCGGTCGCCCCCGAGCACGTCCTCGACCTCGCCTTCAGGCAGCTCCAGCTCGGCCGCGAGGGCGCGCAGAACCTCAGTGTCGCCGATGTTCTGTGACTCATCCCAGTAGGCATCCATCAGCCGGTCGTGCGTCGCCTCGTGACCGCCGAGGTCACGGGCGAGCTCCGTCAGCCGCAGCGCGCTGCGCGTGTTCGGGACGATCGCAGGGTGGGGGTTGTAGCCCAACCCGCGCGCGCCGAAGAACGCGCGCACGCGGTCTGTCATGCCGTCCCCGTAACGCGCGAGCAGCTGCTCCCGCGGCAGGCCCTCCGGCGGGTATTCCGGATGCAGGTCGAATGGGAGCCAGACGACCTCGGCGCCGAACCGGCGCCGGAGCCACGCGACCGTGGGCTGGGCCGCGCGACAGAACGGTCAGATGTAGTCGCTCCAAATCGCGATGTGCGGAGGCGTCACAGCTTCAGGCTAGACGAGTGATTCGCGAAATAGGTAGCGAAACCGGCCATGAGGCGCGACAATAGCCACGGGAAGGTCGGGTTCGTTGTGGCGGTCGCGCTGTTCGCACCACCTCCACCGCGCTTGCAAAAGGGCCGGACTCGGCCCGTCTGTGCGGGGCAACGGGCTGCGTCACCACCCGTGTGGTTGACGTCGTGAACGTTCTGGCCCTGTGGACTTCGGGATTCGGCGCGAGGGCAGAACCTGCGTCCGCCCCCTTCTTTACCGTCGATCTGACTTCCAGCCGTGGCACGAAAGAGAATGGTCTTTCCTCTACGTACCTTCGGCTCGCGCCGTCAAGGTCGTTCGGGCTGATTTCAGCGGTGGTGTCTACGGTGTCCAGGCGATGAACGCCTGGGTGTCGCCCTCAGACGATGTATTGGCGGTGTACGAGAGGGAGACGGCTGATATTTCGCCCTACGCCGGTAACGACGGGTGGGTCGTAAAGAAAGAGGACGAACGTGACCTGCCCTGGGTGGCGATCGTTCTGCTCATTGCCCTCGCTGCGGCGGCCCTGCTCATCTCGCGCCGATTCGTTACGGGGCGTTCGGCGCGGCTCGCCTACGAGTGAGCGCAAGCGGGTCGTCTTCGACCACGTGAAGCTGACGGTTCGAGATGCGGCAGAAAGCCTTCGTTTCTACGAGACCGTGCTCGAGACGCTTTGCATCCCCGCGCTGTGGAAGCACGAGACCGGCGCCCAGTTCGCCAACCTCGTCTTCAGCTCGAAGGGCGAGCCCGGCGGCCCGATCCATCTCGCCTTCGTGGCCGGGTCGCGCGACGAGGTGGATGGATTCCATCGTGCCGGCGTCGCGGCGGGGTTCGAGGACAACGGGCAGCCCGGCGTGCGCGAGGACTACAGCTCCGAGGAGGGCGGCCGTTACTACGCCGCGTTCCTGCTCGACCCGGATGGCAACAACGTCGAGGCCGTCCGCCGCGAGTTCTGAGCCGGTCTCAGGACTCGCGGGCGAGCAGGTCGTCGACCGTCTCTCGGCGCGTGATCACCCGCGCGTTGCCGTCACTGACGAGCACCGCCGCCGGCCGCGGCACGCTGTTGTAGTTCGAGCTCATCGCCAGTGTGTAGGCGCCTGTTGCAGGCACTGCGAGTAGGTCGTTCCGCCTCGGTTCCGGCAGCGAGGCGCGCTCGATCAGCACGTCGCCGGACTCGCAGTGCTTGCCGGCGATCGCATAGTCCCCGGTCGCGTTCTCCTCGGCGCGGTTCGCGAGGAGCGCCGAGTACCGGGCTGCATAGAGCTGCGGCCTGGGGTTGTCGGACATACCGCCGTCGATCGCCACCCATGAGCGATCCCCGGCGCGCTTGACGGTGCCCACGCGATAGAGCGTGAAGGCGGCAGGCCCCACGAGCGCACGTCCGGGCTCGACGATCAGGCGCGGCTGCGGAAGAGTACGTGCCGACCACTCGTGCGCAACGGCCCCCACGACGGCCCGAGCGAGCTCTTCGGGCCGGGGGTCAGGCTCATCGAGGTGCTGACGGATGCCGAAGCCGCCGCCGACATCGATCACGCTGGGCGTCCAGCCGAGCTCGTCTCGGCAGCGCTCCGCGAACTCGGCGAGCCGTTGGATGGCGAGCAGGTGCGCTCGCGCATCGGCCAGCTGCGATCCGACGTGAACGTGGAGTCCCTCCACTGCGAGCCCCACGGCCTGCGCGCCGCGAACGGCCTCCAGGGCGGCATCGGGATCGAGTCCGAACTTGGAGCCGCGGTGGCCGGTCCGGATCGCCTCGTGTGTTTCTGCGTCAACCCCGGGAGTGACGCGGACGAGCACGCGCTCGACGCCGGCAGCCGCGGCGCGCTCGGGCTCGTCGGGAGCATCGAGCACCACGAGTGCGTCCAGCTCGGCAGCCGCGCCGAGCTCGTCCTCCGACTTGTTGTTCCCGTGCACGACGAGGTGCTCGCCGGACAATCCCGCCGCGCGAGCAAAGCCGAGCTCCCCGAGCGTCGAGACGTCGGCGCCGACGCCTTCCTCGTCGAGCAGGCGCAGCAGCGTGACGTTCGCGAACGCCTTTGTGCCGTAGACGACGAGCGCCCCGCCGACGGCCTGTCGGAAGAGCCGCGCACGTCGCCGCACCGTCTGCTCGCAGTAGACGACGAGCGGCGTGCCGTAGCGCTCTGCCAGCTCGGTCGCGCGAAGCCCTCCGACTGCCAGCTCCCCCGATTCGATCCTGGCCGTGTGCGGGAACAGTGCTAGCATGCGGGCAGTGAAGCAGCTTCTTTCCTAGAGCAGGGAGCCACCGCGGCGTCGCCGCGGCAGCTTCCGACGGGCCTCTCCAAGCGAGAGGCTTTTTTGTACCCGGAGACGGTAATGGAACGATACGACCCGCAGCAGATCGAGCCGAAGTGGCAGCGCGTCTGGGAGGACGAGCAGGCGTTCGCGGTGCCGAATCCCGCCCCTGGGTCGACGAAGGACGAAGGCAAGACCTACGTCCTCGAGATGCTGCCGTACCCCTCCGGCGACCTCCACATGGGCCATGTACGCAACTACATGCTGGGCGACATCGTGTCGCACTTCCGCCGCCGGAACGGCTTCGCGGTCATGCGGCCGATGGGCTACGACGCGTTCGGCCTGCCCGCCGAGAACGCAGCCATCACGCGCGGCGAGCACCCGCGTGAGGTGACCCCGCAGAACATCGCCGCGATCAGGAGCCAGATGCGGCGCATGGGTTGGGCGATCGACTGGGACCGCGAGGTCTCGACCCACGAGCCCGAGTACTACCGGTGGACGCAGTGGCTCTTCCTGCGCTTCTACGAGCACGGCCTCGCCTACCGCAAGGAGGCACCGGTCAAGTGGTGCCCCAGAGACCAGACGGTGCTCGCGAACGAGCAGGTCATCGACGGGCGTTGCGAGCGCTGTGGCAGCGAGGTTGAGGCGAAGAGCCTGACCCAGTGGTTCTTCAAGATCACCGACTACGCCGACGTCCTGCTCGACGAGATGTCGCTGCTCGAAGCGTGGCCGGAGCGAGTGCTGACGATGCAGCGCAACTGGATCGGCCGCTCGGAAGGCGCGCGCGTCGTGTTCGAGGTCGACGGCTCGGACGAGGAGATTCCCGTGTTCACCACCCGGCCCGACACGCTCTTCGGGGCCACGTTCTTCGTGCTCGCTCCCGAGCACCCGCTCGTCCAGACCCTGACGGACTCGGCGGAGGTCCGGGAGTACGTGCGCCGCACCTCCGCCCGGTCTTCCGTCGAGCGCGTCGCGAAGGACAAGGACGGCGTCTTCACGGGCCGCTTCGCCGTGAATCCCGTCAACGGCGAGCGCATTCCGATCTGGGTGGCCGACTACGTGCTGATGGAGTACGGGACCGGCGCGATCATGGCCGTACCAGCCCACGACGAACGAGATCACTCCTTCGCCGTGCGCTATGGCCTCGAGATCCGAACGGTCGTGCGTCCCGCCGAGGGGGAGCCGCCGGAGGAGGGCGCCTTCTCCGCCCACAGCGAGGCCGAGGTCCTGGTGAACTCGGGTGAGTTCGACGGCCTGCCGGCGCCGGAGGCAAAGCGCGCGATCACGGCGTGGCTGGTCGAGCGTGGGCTCGGAGAGGAGACGATCGGCTACCGGCTGCGCGACTGGCTCGTCTCCCGCCAGCGCTACTGGGGCTGCCCGATCCCGATCGTCCACTGCGACACGTGCGGTGAGGTTCCGGTGCCCGACGAGGAGCTCCCCGTCGTCCTGCCCGACGTCGAGGACTACCTGCCGAAAGGCCGCTCACCGCTCGCTGCGGCGGAGGACTGGGTGAACGTGACGTGTCCGTCGTGCGTAGGCCCGGCGCGGCGCGAGACCGACACGATGGATACTTTCGTCGACTCGTCGTGGTACTTCGTCCGCTACTGCGACCCGCACAACGACCGGGCGCCGTTCTCGCGCGAGGTCGCGGACTACTGGTTGCCCGTCAACCAGTACATCGGCGGCGTCGAGCACGCGGTTCTGCACCTGCTGTACGCACGTTTCTTCACGAAGGTGATGAACGACCTGGGGCTCGTTGGCTTCCGGGAGCCGTTCGCGCGGCTCTTCACCCAGGGGATGCTCTATTACCGCGGCGCCAAGATGTCGAAGTCGAAGGGCAACGCGATCTCGCCCGACGAGTACGTCGAGCGGCACGGTGCGGACGCGGTGCGGATGTACCTGCTGTTCATCGGACCGGTGGAGCAGGACGCCGAGTGGCAGGACACTGGCTTCGAGGGGATCGTGCGTTTCCTGCAGCGGCTGTGGCGGATCGTCCACGAACAGGCGGAAATGCCCCGCGTGACGTCGCCCACTGGGCCGTTGGCGCAGAGGGCGCACGCGGCGATCGCGAAGGTGACCGACGACATCGGCCGGCGTTTCGCGCTGAATACGCCGATCGCCGCGGTCATGGAGCTCGTGAACGAGATCTCGCGAACACCGGAGGATGACGGCGCCCGCTTCGCCGCCGAGACGGCAGTCTCGCTCATCCAGCCGTACGCGCCTCACGTCGCCGAGGAGCTGTGGGGTGTCCTGGGACAGGAGCGTTTGTGGCAGCAGCCCTGGCCCGTAGCGGACGAGTCCATGCTCGAGCGCGAGACCCTCGAGGTCGTCTTCCAGGTGAACGGCAAGCTGCGCGACCGGTTGCACGTGCCTGCGGCGCTTCCGGAGGACGAGCTCGTGGCGCTGGCGCGCGCGTCGGAGCGGGTGCGCGCCCACCTGAACGGCGTCGAGCCGCGGAAGACGATCGTCGTCGCGGGCAAGCTCGTCAACTTCGTCGTGTAGCGCGCGGCGGCCCCTCAAAGCGGCACGCTTCTGGCACGAAGCTGTCACACACGTGTGACGGTTCGCCCGGCACGGTTGCGTCATGCCCTCCCTGCCCATCTCCCGGCGTCAGGCGCTCGTGGTGGCGCTCGGCTTGCTCGCACTACTTGCCGTCGCCGGCCGCACACTGGTGGGTACCGGTGCGTCTGCTTCGATGCCCCGCGAGCAGCTCGTCGTCCAGACCCCCGCCGCCATGCCCAGGCTCGTCGTCCACGTCACTGGCGCCGTTAGAGAGCCGGGGCTGTACAGGCTGAAGGAGGGCAGCAGGGTCGCCGATGCCGTTGCGCGCGCGGGCGGAGCAACGGCGAAGGCTGACACGGCCGCGGTCAATCTCGCCGCGCCGCTCGCCGACGGGATACAGGTACTGGTACCGAGTCGGGTCGCCGGCGCGGCGGGTGCGGCCGCGGGCACAAGTGCGAGTACCGGCGCGCGGATCAGCCTGAGTAGCGCGAGCGCGGTGGAGCTGGACGCCCTACCGGGAGTGGGTCCCGTGACCGCGCAGAAGATCGTCGACTACCGTGCCGCCCACGGCGGCTTCAGCTCGGTCGACGACCTTGACGCGATTTCAGGGATCGGCCCGGCGCGACTCGAGCAGCTGCGGGATCTGGTGACGCCGTGATCGAACGTACCTGGCCCACGCTGGCGATTGTCGCAGGCTGCGCCGGCATGGCGCTCGCGAACGCCGTCCGCGCGCCGGACGGCGTCGTTGCGCTGCTTGCCGGAGCTGCTCTTGGCACCGTCCTTGTCCGCCCGGCCGCGCGGGCTGTGCTCTTGGCGGTGGTGGTCGTGCTCGTCGGGTGGTGGTGGGGAACCGCACGCCTCGATGCGTTCGAACGGAGCCTGCTCGCAGCCGAAGTCGAAACGAGCGCTGCCGCGGAGGTGATCGTCACCGGCCCGGCCCGTCACACCGAGTTCGCGATTCGCGTCCCGGCGGAGGTTCGGCGTTTCGGAAGCCTCGCTGTGCGGGAGCGTGTTCTGCTCGAGCTTCCGGTCGGTCGCTCTCCGCCGCAGGGAGCGATTCTGTCTTTGCGCGCGACGGCGGTCGCACCGCGCGGTTCCAAGGGCGGGGCAAACGACTTCGACGAGCGTGGCTGGCTCGCGCGCCGCGGGGTACACGTGATCCTGCGCGGCGGCGACTGGAAGGTCGTCGGCAGGCGCGGTGGGGTCGGCGGGTTCTCGGATCGGCTGCGCGAGCATCTCTCGCAGGCGATCGGAGCAGGGCTCACCGGAGAACGGCGCGCGGTCCTGGCCGGGATCGTGTTGGGGGAGGACGAAGGGCTCTCGGAGGAGCTCCGCGATAGCTTCAAGACGTCCGGCTTGTTCCACCTCCTAGCAGTGTCGGGCCAGAACATCGCCTTCCTGGCCGGGGCAATACTCGGCCTGGCCTGGCTGCTGGCGGTCCCGCGGTTCGCGGCCCAGATCGCAGCGCTCGGTGCCATCGCCGGCTACGTCCTCGCCGTCGGCTGGCAGCCATCTGTCGTGCGCGCCGGGATCGCGGGAGCGCTTGCGTCCCTCGCCTGGCTCCTATCGCGTCCGACGGACCGCTGGCACTTCATGGCGCTGGGAGCCGCGGCGCTGCTCGCCTGGACGCCCGCCTCGCTCCTCGAGCCCGGTTTCCAGCTCTCGTTCGCGGCGGTCGCCGCCATCTTCCTGCTCGTCCCCCGCGTCGACCGTGCGCTCGAGGGTTACCCGCTCCCACGGGTGGTCAGGCTCGGGCTCGCCGTTTCGGCCGCGTGCGGCGCAGCGACCGCGCCGATCCTCTGGCTGCAGTTCGGCGAGGTGCCGCTGTACTCCCTGCTCGCTAACGTCCTCGCGAGCACCGCGGTTGCGCCGCTGCTGGGCATCGCCCTGGTGGGTGCGCTGATCGAGCCGGTGCTGCCGTCGGCAGCCCTGGCGCTCGCATGGGTCAACGGCTGGATCGCGGCCTACATCACTGCGTGCGCGCGGCTCGTCGCCCAGCTGCCTTACGCCCGTGTCGGTTCCGGCGTCGCGGTCGCCGTGCTTCTCGCCGCCCCGGTGGCGGTCGTGCTGCTGCGCCGCCTCCCACCCTGGCGACGTCCGCTCGCCACCGCCTGCGCCGCTGCAGTCGTGCCGCTGCTGCTCGCTTGGCAGCTCTGGCCTGAGCGAGCGCTGCCGCCGCCGGTTGGGCTGCGGATCACGTTCCTCGACGTAGGACAGGGCGACGGAATCCTGCTGCAGGTTCCGCAGGGCGCCGTGCTCGTCGATCAAGGGCCGCCGGAGGCGCACGTCGCGGAGCAGCTGCGTGACCTTGGTGTCCGCCGCCTCAGCGCGCTCGTCCTCACGCACCCCCAGCGAGATCACGTGGGCGGCGCAGAGGAGGTACTGCGCCGGCTTGCGGTTGACCGGGTCCTGGACCCTGATCTGGCCGTCTCGAGCCCGTTCCACCGGGACGCGCTCGCGGCGGCCGCCGTCCGCGACGTTCCCGTGGTGCTCGCTCGCGCCGGCTCGTCATGGCAGCTGGGGCGCCTGCGTCTGCGGGTGCTCTGGCCGGATCGCCGGGGCCTCGCGAGCGAAGACCCGAACCGGCTGCCGGTCGTGCTCCTCGCGAGCTACGGCACAACCGATGCGCTCCTGACCGCCGACGCCGAGACGGAGGTGACGGGACGACTCCTCTCACGCCGCGTCGAGATCTTGAAGGTGGCACATCACGGCTCCGAGGATCCGGGGCTGGAATGGGAGCTGCGCGAGCTTCGGCCCACGGTGGCGGTGATCTCGTGCGGCCGCCGAAACGACTACGGCCATCCACGGGCAGAGACGCTCGCGGCCCTGCGAACTGTTTCCCAGCTGAGCCTTTACCGCACCGATCTGGACGGTCGTGTCGTCGTCGAATCCGACGGACGGCGCATCTCGGTGCGTACGGAGCGTTGAGTAGGCTGGATGCATGGTCGACGCAGCGCTCAAGCCCGTCTACCTCCTCACCGGAACTGACCGTCCCAAGATCCGGCGGGCGCTGCAACGCCTACGCGCGCGAGTGGGGGAGAACGCGATCGAGCATCTGGACGCACCACCTGCGACGGGCGCCGATGCCATCGCCGCGTGCAATTCGCTCGGCTTCTTCTCCGCCGACGCACGGCTCGTCGTGGTCGAGTCGGTCGACAGGTGGAAGGCCGCGGACGTAAAGGCGATTGCCGCCTATGTCGAGAGCCCGGCACCGGGGACCGTGCTTGCGCTCGTCGCCGACGAGATCAAGGCCGATTCAGCGCTCGGGAAGGCCGTCGCCAAGGTAGGCCAGGTGCTGGCCTACTCGGTCGTCAAGAGACACCTCTCGCAGTGGGTTGCCGAGCAGTTCAAGCTCGCGGGCGCGCGTGCCGAACCCGAGGCCTGCCTGGCGCTCGTCCAGCTCGTCGGCGAGGATCTCCATCAGCTCGCGAACGAGGTCGACAAGCTGGCGACGTGGGCTGGTGGCGAGCCGATCGGGGAACACGAGGTCGAGAGCCTCGTCGCCGCTGTCGCCGAGACGCCCACCTTCACCCTGACCGACGCGTGGGCGCAGCGCGACTCCGCGCGCACGCTCGAGGCGAGCGAGACGATCTTCGAGCGGGAGGGTAGGCCACGGCGCGACACGGCTCCTCGCCTCGCCGGAGCGCTCGGGAATCATGTGGGCCGGGTGCGGCAGTGTCAGCGCCTCGCCGTCGATGGAGTGCGTCCCCGCGACGCAGCGGGCCGGCTGCGCATGCATCCGTTCTACGCAGAGAAGGTCTTCGCGCAGGCGGGCAACTTCTCCGAGGACGAACTGCGCGATGCCGTCGTCAGGCTCGCCGAGCTCGATCTTGCGTTGAAGGGAAAGAGCCGACTGCAGCCGGACCTGGAGCTCCAGCGCGCGCTGGTCGACCTCAGCCGCGAGAGCTAGAGACCGAGGCTAGGAGCTGGACGAGCCGACGAGGCGGGCGGCGCGCGCCTTCTTGCGCGAAGCCGTGTTCTTGTGCAACGCCCCATGCGCAGCAGCCTTGTCGATCAGGCGCACGAGCTCACGGTGCTCGGCGGCGAGCCTCTCGGCGTCACCGTCGGCCGCGGCCGCCTCGAGGCGCTTCGTCAGCGTCTTCACGGTCGAGCGGTAGCGAAGGTTCTCGCTGCGCTGCCGGTCGGCAATGCGGACACGCTTGATCTGTTGCTGGATGTTCGGCATGTGCGAAGAAAGGCCCGCACTCGGCGGGCGGCGGCCATCCTAGCAAAGCGGGCGGCGGCGGCTGACGCCGTTCCTATACTCGCCGCGTGGAGAAGCGAGCCAATGCGCGCAGGCTCGCATGGTCGACCGCGATCTTCTCGGCTGCGACAGGCCTTTCCCGGGTGCTCGGGCTGCTGCGCGAGATCGTCGCCGCGAACTATTTCGGGGCTCGCGGCCCGATCAACGCCTTCACGGTGGCGTTCCAGATCCCGAACCTCGTTCGGGCTCTCGTCGCCGACGCAGCCCTCTCCTCGGCGTTCGTCCCCGTCTTCAGCGAGTTGCTCGAGAAAGGGGAGAAGGCACGAGCCTGGCGTGTCGCCTCGACCGTCTTCTGGCTCTTCCTGCTGATCGTCGGCGGGGTCACGGCCTTGTTCGTGCTGGCGGCGCCCCTGCTGATGCCCCCGCTGACCGACGCGTACGACGACCTGACCATCAGGCTCTCGCAGATCCTCTTTCCGATCGTTGTCTTGATCGGCCTGTTCGGGGTCGTGACGGGAATCCTGAACAGCTACGACCGCTTTTCCATTCCGGCGCTGACCCCGGTGTTCTGGAACCTCGCGATCATTCTCGGGCTCGTGCTCGGCGTCCCGCGGGCCGACTCCGAGAGCGGCAAGCTGTACGTCTACGCCGGCTCGATCGTCGTGGGAACGGTGATCCAGCTCCTCCTACCGCTGCCGTGGTTACGCGGCCTCGACGGGCGCCTTCGCCTCGCGCTCGATGTCCGCGACCCGGCCGTCAAGCAAGTCTTCAAGCTGATGGGCCCGGTCATGCTCGGTCTCGGGCTGATCAACGTGAACGCCGTCATCGGAACGATCGTCGCGGCCAGATTGATTGACCCCACGATCGCGCCGAACGCGATCGACAAGGCGTTTCGCGTCTACATGCTGCCGCAGGGCATGTTCTCCGTTGCGGTCGCGACAATCCTCTACCCGTCGCTCGCCCGCCTCGCGGCCCGGGGTGACATGAGTGGGTTCCGCAGCACCGTGAGTTCCGGCCTCCGCCAGATTAATTTCCTGCTCGTCCCGGCGGCGGTCGTCTCGATCGTCCTCGCAGAGCCGATCGTGCGGCTCCTGTACGAACGCGGCGCCTTCGACCCCGAGGAGACGAGGGTTGTCGCGGCCGCGCTCGCCGCCTTCTCAATCGGGCTCGCCTTCAACGGGATGATGTTGATGCTGAACCGCGGCTTCTTCAGCCTGCAGTCGCCATGGGTACCGACGCTCGTTGCGGGCGCGGTCGTCGTGCTCAACACCGCGCTCTACTTCGCCTTCTATCGCCTCGGCGCCTGGGGCGTTCCCCTTGCGATCTCCCTTGCGAACATCGCGGGCGTCGCGTTGCTCGTCGTGGCATTCCGCCGCCGCCTCGGCCGCCTCGACCTGACCGGGACGATGCGCTCCTTCATCCGGGTTGCGGCCGCGTCCGCGGCCCTCGCGGCTGTCTCCTTCGCCGTTTGGTGGGCACTCGATCGTGCGCTCGGAAGAGGGCTTGCTGGGCAAGCGCTCTCGCTCGGTGCCGGTCTGGCGGTCGGTGGGTGCGTCTACCTCGGTGCCTGCCGGGTGCTCGGGGTGCGCGAAGTCACAACGCTACTATCGCTGCGAGACCGCTTCCGACGGGGTTGATCACGCATGGACCAAGCACACATCCGCAACTTCTCGATCATCGCGCACATCGACCACGGCAAGTCGACTCTGGCCGACCGCATCCTGCAGCTCACCGACACGGTGGCGGACCGCGACATGAAGGAGCAGCTGCTCGACTCGATGGATCTCGAGCGCGAGCGCGGAATCACCATCAAGGCTCAGGCAGTGCGCGTGCTCTGGAAGGGGCAACAACTCAACTTGATCGACACGCCCGGTCACGTGGACTTCACCTACGAGGTCTCGCGGTCGTTGCAGGCGTGTGAGGGCGCCCTCCTCGTCGTCGATGCGGCACAGGGAATCGAGGCGCAGACGCTCGCGAACGCCTACCTCGCGATCGAGAACGACCTCGAGATCGTGCCGATCGTGAACAAGATCGATCTGCCGCAGGCCGACCCCGACGGCGCCGCCGCCGAGGTGGCCCAGCTGGTCGGCGTGGATCACGGCGATGTGCTGCGCATCTCGGCGAAGACGGGTGAGGGTGTGGACGCCGTGCTCGACGCCGTGGTCGACCGGATCCCGCCGCCGAGCGGCGATCTGGGCGCGCCGGCGCGCGCCCTCGTCTTCGACTCATCCTACGATCAGTACCGCGGCGTCGTTGCGTTTGTGCGCGTCGTCGACGGCTGCTTCGCGACACACGATCCTCTCCGTGCGATGGCGCAGCGGACGAGGTTCGAGGCGGAGGAGCTCGGCTTCCTCTCGCCCGAGCGCCGGCCCGTGCCGATGCTCCAGGCGGGTGAGGTTGGTTACGTGATCACCGGTCTCAAGGACGTCTCGAAGCTTCGCGTCGGTGACACGCTGACCTCCGAGAGGCGACCCGCTGCGGAACCCCTGCCGGGGTACAAGGAAGTCAAGCCGATGGTCTTCGCCGGCCTGTTTCCGACCGACTCGGACGAATATCCGGAGTTGCGCGACGCGCTCGAGCGCCTGAAGCTGAACGACGCCGCGCTCTTCTACGAGCCGGAGACCTCGCAGGCGCTCGGGTTCGGCTTCCGCTGCGGCTTTCTCGGCCTGCTGCACATGGAGATCGTCCGCGAGCGGCTCGAGCGGGAGTTCGATCTCGACCTGCTCGTGACTGCCCCGAACGTCGCCTACCGCGTGCGAGAGCGCCCGGACAGCGAGTGGATCGAGGTTCATAACCCCGCCGACATGCCGCGTGAGCACGAAGCGGTCGAGGAGCCGTACATCAAGGCGTCGGTGATCGTCCCGAAGGAGTACGTGGGGGCGGTGATGGAGCTGTGCAACGAGCGGCGCGGGCGCTTCGACCACCTCGAATACCTCTCAGAGGAGCGTGTCCACCTGATCTACGAGCTGCCGCTTGGCGAGATCGTGCTCGATTTCTACGACCAGCTGAAGTCGCGCACGCGCGGCTACGCGAGCTTCGACT
>Ga0136619_10000710_pt1 | contig 12747 bp, 14 predicted proteins | sample AntDrymUQ3532106_2_FD_104807 | JGI IMG/M metagenome (GOLD analysis project Ga0136619, IMG submission 104807) | Polar desert sand microbial communities from Dry Valleys, Antarctica - metaG UQ353 (21.06) | ecosystem: Environmental > Terrestrial > Soil > Desert | place: Antarctica: Dry Valley...
GAAGCGGGCGGCCCGGGGTGGACAGATGAGGACGAGCCCGAAGGCCGCGTGACCGGCTTCAACCTCAACACCGGTCCTTGATTCGAGTCACACCCCGGACCACCGCTCACGCTACGCCCACCACCACTCCGGTGTCACCACCGGAGCACCTCAGCCTGCCCGGCGAAATCCCGCCGGAAGACCGTCTTGACAGAGAGAGGCTTCGCTACAAGCTCGGCAACGCGATCGGGAACCTGGCGGACCGCACGATCACCTTCGCGTCGCTGGTGATGGGCGGCGTCATGGACGAGTGCACCAACTTCAAGCCGCTGCTCGGGCACGCCGGTGGCTACACCGCCTTCGGCATCGCCCGCATGGACAAGACCGCCGGCGCCCTGGCGCCCGACCGCGCCGAGGACGGCGAGATGCGACCGCCGTTCGGGCGCGGCGAGGGGGAGTACAACCTGCAGCGCCCGCCGAGCGAGTACCTCGACAGGTTCTATTACGACTGCTGCACGTACGACGAGGACGCGCTGCGGTTCCTCATCAACAAGGTCGGCAGCGACCGGGTCATGCTCGGCACCGACTATCCGGCGCCCATGTACCTCGACGATCCCGTCAACTGGATCAACGGCCTGGACAGCCTGACCGACGCCGAGAAGCAGCAGATCCTGTCGGGCAACGCCTCCACGCTGCTCGGTCTGTAACAGATTCTCGGGCCAGATGCCGATTTAGTGCTGGTCGGAAGACGGCGTGACATCGACGACATGGGTAAAGCGATACACCACCAGGCTCGCGATCGGCTCCCCGAAGGCCGGCATAGCAGGGCTGAATCCCACACCGAATCTGTACGCTCGTCCTCCCGCCCGCAAGCCCTCCTTCATCCACGACACCGTCGTCGTCGTCCGATCCGTCTGGGTTAGATGGAAGTCGCCTGGCTCCATGCTTGGGCGACCCCCACCGTCTACACGTCGGATTCCTGGCTGCAACAGTGCGTCGCCCCCCGTGGCCCTGTACTCAATCGTGAACGTCATTACGATATCGACCCGGTCATGGGACCTGGGCGTCCGTAACCGCAAGAAGCTTGCGGATCCAGCACAGTCATCATCCTCACACCGGTAGCGCGCCGGCTTGGGAAATCTGTGAGCCTTCGACCTCCGCACCCACTCACCATTGGCCACGCCCGGTCCAATCGGCGCTCCGGAGGCGCTTGGCGTGCCTGCTCGAGCGGGCGTCGGCCCCTCGCTGAGGCGAGGCCCCGAGCCAACACACCCAACCAGCAGCAGGATGGCCCATGACATAGCAGCGATCTTCGCTTTCTTCGCCAAGCCCATTGTCCTCTACTTCTGATCTCGCCGGGATAGCGCCCCGTCACCAACTAGAGTCGGGCCTCCGGAGCCTGGATAGGCGGCATTGAAGGTGTGCTTGTCGTGTTGCTCAAGGCTTTTCCAGCCGTCACCGCTTTGGTTCGGGTTAGCGCACATGGTGTGATATGGCCCGCTACCAGAACACTCGTCGCTGCTGGCGCTGAAGTGTCCTACCCATCCTGACATATGGCCGAACTCATGAAGCGCCACGCCACGGAAACTGATTTCGTTGCTCCCCGAAGCGTCGGTGCCATAATGCCAGTTCTCCTCGCGGTCATACTGAATGCTACTGACCCTGATTCGATCCGGATCACTCTCTAGGAAATGGCATGTATACTCACGCGCCAGCGTTCCACCTGGCCCGTCGATGTCTGCCCAATAGAGAAAGTTCTCTTGATATGTCAGTTCAACGCAATTCCCGTAGCCGACACCCTGAGCAGTACCGTCAGCGTAAAGAGACAACTCACCATCGAGGGAGTTCCATTTTGCCGACTGTTCCCTGATGTTATCCTTTAGATGATCTGGAATGCTAAGGCTGAACTGGTAGGGAACTGAAAGGTCAATCTTCCACTTTCGTGGGTAGTAGCTGCTGGCAGAGTGTCCATAGGCAAGACCAGTAAAGATAGACGACACGAAGCAGCCTACGGAAAAGAGGAGGGCGGCGCAAAATATTCTACCCGCGCTACTTGCCATGAGTTTCACCACTAGTGGCGCATACGGCCCAGTACCTAACGTCCCGCCCAGCCCCCCGGAAATCAACAAGCATGATTCCCGTGCGTCGGGAAATTCCGTCAATGACCTGGACTCTCTCAAACGCGGCGGCGGCCGGGTCAATGCCGCTTAGTTGATAGGAATCTGGATCCACGTCGATCCCCGCCGTCGCGGCGAACGCGCGCACCGCCGCGACCGGGGTTATGGACCGTGACTCGCCGGGGCGCAGAGGGGCGAAAGTCATCGTATGGAGGGAAGTGGGAGAGTCGGCTGGACAATGCAGGGCATCAACTGCAGCCCCCGGTTCCCAGACAGGAGTGGCCTCGCGAGCGGGAGCCATGCCCGAGACGGCGCCGACGAGCATGCCGAGCGCAAGCGGAACCGCCGACCAGAGTCGAATCGCGCGGCTCATGCCGCTCCTCAAGTGGCGCCTCAAGACTACGGCTGAACGAGCGTCGTCCCGCCGAAGGCGAACCGAAGTACAGCTCAGCCGGCTGCACATGTCAATGGGGCGAGGCCCTTTGTCATGACACCATGGTGCGGTCTCCCCCACGCCGGTGTCGCCCTGGAGGAGGATGGGACCCCTTGGAGGGGGGTTTTCGCCACGAGCAGGGGACCACCGGTTCGCCAGTGATGGGACCGGCTGGGGTTGCCGGGGGGTTTCGGTCGCCTGAACGGTTCAGTTCGCGTCCTGTATCGCTTACGAGCGGGAGGACGCATGGCGTACCGGGAGGTGTTCGTGACAGAGTTTCGTGGGGTGCTGCGGCTGTGGGTGCAGGGAGAGAGCTTGCGCTCGATCGCCGCGCTCGCGTCGCCTGATCGCAGGACCGTCCGCCGCTACGTGGAGGCTGCCCGGGCCGTGGGCTTGTCCGCGAGGGCCGTGAGGTGCAGCTGACCGATGCGCTGATCGGCGCGGTGGTGGAGGCGGTCCGTCCGTCACGCCCGCGCGGCCGCGGCCAGGCGTGGGAGCGGCTGGACGCCGAACGCGTCCAGATCAAGAAGTGGCTGGATGCGGAGCTGACGGTGGTCAAGGTCGGTGATCTGCTGGCCCGCCGCGGCGTGGTGGTGCCGGAGCGGACGTTGCACCTGTTGGCTGATCCCGTATAGGGCGGCCAGCTCGGCTTGGGTCCATCGCTGCGACAGGTCGGCGTAGGCCAGGGCGATCGACTGGTTGCGCACCAGAGCGGCGGACGGTTTGCGCAGGGCGCCGAGCCGTTGCTGTCGGTCGGTGTCCACGTCGAGGCAGGGTACGCAAGCTGAGGCGCGGCGGGAACCCACGTTGACAGCTGTCGCCGCTGAGCCTTGACGCGAACGTGGCCGCGAGCATCGATCCTTCGGCCGCCCCCTTTATGGGCGGTGCGGTCGGGCGGGTCGGGTCGGTGCCGTGGCGTCGTCAGGTCATTCGCGGCGGGCGTCGGAGGTTGTGTCGGTGGCGGCGCGGGCCTAGCGGTCGGCGGTGGCCAGCACCTGGTCGGCGTATCAGCCGGCGTGGTTGTAGGCGAGAACGGCGTCGCGCAGCGGGTGCGGGTGGGCGGCGCCGTTGGCGCACAGGTAGCCCGCGGAGGCGTAGACGGCGTCGTGGAAGTTGTGCGGGTCGGTGGTGTTGTCGCCGTTGCCGTCGACACCGTAGGCCCCGCCCGGTGGTGGGATGAACGCAATGGGCCGACGGCCCGGTCCCAGACGGTGTCGGCGTCCCATTGTCCGTGGTCGGTGTCGGTGATGGCTTGGGTGCCGTTGGTCCCGTCGAGTGGGATGCCCACGATCGGCGGGTTCAGGTCGCCGTTGGCGTCCAGCGTCGCGCCGTTGAAGCGGGCCTGGTCGGACTCGACTTTGGCGACGGCGGCGACCACGGTCCACGACAGTCCTGGGCAGCGGTCGGGGGCGGCGGCGTGCGGTCACGCGTGACAACCAGCCCATCACCGCCGTGGCGGTGCGGTCGGCCACGACATGCAGCAGCCGGCCGGTGGCGGTGTCGACCAGCCCGACACATACGTCGTGTGGCAGTGACGGTTGGTGCGAAGAAACGCCGTCTCGTCCATCCCGAGCGCGGTCACACCGTGCAGGCGCGCCGGATCGTCGACCAGCGGCTGGCCGTGACGCCACACCGAGCGCAACACGGTGTGCCAGCCCACCCCCGAGGTCAGGCGCGACCGCGGCGACGGACTCGCCGTCACGACCGACGCGGCGGCACGCCCACCGGCGGGCCCGTTCGGTCAGCGCCGCCCGCTTGCCGATCGCGGCGTGCCTCTCGGTCCACGTCACCACCGCACACGCGGACCCACGGCAGCGCCAGCGCCGCTTGCGCCACCGCAGCCGTACCGGCCGGTCGAACGCCGCCACATCACCCACCACGTCGACACGTTCGTGCGCGTGTGCTCGCACTGTCCCGTGTCGAGTAATTGAGACAGATTCTTTGCATTTCAGGTTGCAGCGCCGGGCTGACGTGCCCGGCTCGGCCGTCAGGATGAGATTCGGGGATCGAGAACCCGCGTCCATGGCCGCGTCGACGTCCAACTCCAATTCGCACATATCGACGAGTCACGGCGGCGTGCCGGGCGCCGCAGCCCGGCCTTCATCACTTCGGCGAGACGCGGTTCAGCGTGCCTTCCTCGTGGCCGCTCCCATGATCATCCGCGCCTGCTGAGCAGACCTGAGATGCGAAGCCTCTCTGTGTCAAGGAGATAGAGGAGGGCGTCGTGTACCCGCCGACTTGACAGCCAAACAGACAGCCTACTGTCTGGTCAGATGTGGATGGCCGTGGACCCGACAGGACGATGGCCCGCATCGATCCGAGAGCGCCGGACACACCTGGACGCCCTTGGACGACTGAACTAGAACTTCAAAACCGATGAGGCGGCCTCCGGTCGTCTGGCGGGTTCGATTCCCGTCCGCCTCCGCAAAACGCCATGGCCAGCGCATTCACACTGTCGCTGCGCCGAGGGTCGGCGGGAACCGGTCACCGCTGACAGCCAACTGTGCAGCCAAGACAAGACGGCCGCCTCAGTCAACTGGAGCGGTGTCCCTAGCCGGGTTCAGGATGCCCTCCATGACGGCGGCGGCCCCCTGGTGCAACGCCGGTGACACATGGCTGTAGGTGTCGAGGGTGATGGCGACCCCAGAGTGACCGAGCATCTCCGATACAACCTTGGGATGTATGCCTTGTTCGAGCAGCAGCGTCGCAGCGGTGTGGTCTGGTCGCGGTGGGCTACGCGGTTGTCGTCGCGGTGGGCCATGGGGTCGGGACGTTGCTGCCTCGGTAGCGGTAGTAGCGCACCGGCACCGAGGCTGGGTCGAACAGCGTCTGGTCCCCATCGGTGGGCCGCCAGCCTGGCAGGTAGCGGCGTCGAAGCTGCTTCCAGTTGGCGCGGGGGTGTTTGCGGCGCAGCCACAGGATCACCCGTTGCCATGAGTAGGCATGCAGGTAGCCCAAGGTGGCCTTGCACGCGCCGTGCCGGAAGTAGTTGGTCCATCCCCGCAGCACCAGGTTGAGTCGGCGCAGCAGGTCCGCGAGCGGTTTGTCTCGGTCTTCGCGGCTGTAGGTCTTCACCTTCGCCTTGATCGCCGCAACGGCGTTCTTGGACGGATAGGTGTAGACGAACCGCCTGTTCGTGCCTCGCTTGCGGTGCCGCTGGATGCGGTAGCCGAGAAACACGAGGCCCTCGTCGATGTGGGTGATGTGGGTCTTGGCCTGCGACAGCTCCAACCCCATCGGCGCCAGGATCTGCGCGATCTGGTCGCGCAGGTCCTCGGCGTCGGCGCGGTCACCGTGGACGGTGACGACGAAGTCGTCGGCGTAACGGGTCAACCGGTAGTTCGGCTGGCCGTGTTGCCGTCGTTTCTTGCGCCGATACGGCGTTGCCATCGTCGTCGTCCACATCGTGTTGAAGTGCTCGTCGAGCACGCTCAGCGCGATGTTGGACAGCAGCGGGGACAAGATGCCGCCTTGGGGTGTGCCGGTCGTGGTGTCTTTCAATCCGGCGTCCTTGGTGAGCACGCCGGCTTTGAGAAACGCCTTGACCAGCGCCAGCACGCGTTTGTCGCCGACACGCTGTCGCACGCGGTCCATCAGGGCCGTGTGGTCGATCGTGTCGAAGCACGCCGTGATGTCGCCTTCCACGACCCAGGAGTATCCGTGGGCTGCGTAGTGGCGCACCTCGGCGATCGCGTCATGGGCTGACCGCCCGGGGCGGAAGCCGTGAGAACACGGCTTGAAGTCCGCCTCGAAGATCGGCTCGAGCACCAACTTCAGGGCCGCCTGCACGGTGCGGTCAGCGGCCGTTGGGATACCCAACGACCGCAGCTTGCCGCCCCGCTTGGGGATGCGATGCTCACGCACCGGCAGCGGGCGGAACCGACCGGCTTTGAGCTCGGCTCGCAGCGCGGTCAGGAACTGCCGCTCATCCGCCGCCAGGTCGCGGGGACGAACCCCGTCGACACCGGCGGTGCGAGCGCCCTTGTTGCCCTTGACCCGGCTCCAGGCGACCACCAGGAACGCCGGGTCACACACGAGGTTGAACAGGTCATCGAAGCGCCGTGACGCATCCTCGTCGGCCCATCGATGCAGCTTGGTCTGAATCCCCAGTACCCGACCGGTCGCTGCGGACAGCGACGGCAACGGCGCGCCGGTATTCACCGGCGACCTCCTGGCCTTCCAGCACCTCGGCTGCGACCTTGCTGCCTTCCTTCGCCATGTGACCGGCTTTCCCGGCCTCGGACTACTACGAAGGCTCCGCCCCGCCACGCGACCACCAGCCGACGGTGGGCCTGCCCCCACACCCCGGCATGGCGTGCCGGTGCGCAGGGGCGGTCACGGACGGTTCCCACGTTCACCATGTCCCGGTCGACAGGATCGGTGCCCAGCTCTGCCCCGGCAGCATCGTCACGCCTACGCCGCAGGCCTTCAGCGTGACCTCCCAGCCGGTCTACGTTTCCCGGCATCGGAGTCGCCTCCTCATCAGTGAAGTCGGCGCGCACTGCATCCCGGCCCATATCCGCCAGATTTGAGCCGGTTCCACGCTTACGGAGCTTCAACCGCTGGTTCACTTGCGTTACACCTGTCTGTCTCGCTTGCCGGACCCGGCCCGTCTGGCAGTCCCAGGCCGTCCCGTCGTTGTCAGAGCTGCTCCTGCCCTCCCCTGCACCTCCAGGATCAGGCTGCTCTCAGCTTCACCGGACTGCTGCGACAGCCCGGAGGCGGGTCCTTACAACCCACCCGGATACATGGCGCCTCGTGGCGCACCCGCAGGTCATGGAAGCGGATGCGTCGAACGCCTGACCGTTCGAGCAGAGGTCGGAAGGACTTCCTGTGGAGGTCGGTTGGGGCGACCGCCGTGCCCTTGCCTGTGCTGAAGACCAAGTCGTGGTCTTGCCATGCCGGCCCCATGGCGATGCGCTGTTGCGCTTGGACGGCTCGGTGCTGCCGCAGGGTCGTGACCGCCGTGGGCGTCAAGGCAAGAGTGCGGCGCGATGTGGAGGTCTTCGTATCGGCGATCGCGAGTCTTCCCTCCAGGTCCCGGTGAAGGCTGCCCACAACGCTCGCCGTCCCCGGCCTCAAGATTCACGTTTCGCCAGCGGAGCGCCAGGAGTTCACCCTTCCTTGCACCAGTGGAGACGGCGAGGACGTACAGCGCCTCAAAGCGGTCCCCACGAGCAGCCGACAGCAGTTGTTCAACCTCCTCAGCCGTGAGGCACGCCATCGGATGGCAATCGAGACCGACACCGCACGGACGCCAAACGCCGAGGTCAAGCAGCGTTATGGGCCAACGACCTGCAGCAACGCGGTCGCGTTGATCTCCGACGAGGGGAGTGCTTGTAAAGCGAAGGTCAGGGGTTCGACTCCCCTCCCCGGCTCTCCCCCTCTGACCATGGCTTTTGCCCATTCCGGGTGTTGTTCTGAGGCTGACTCACACCAGCTCACCGCATCTCGTGACGGGCTCGTGACGGGACTGCTCGGATCTCCGGGCGGGATCGGGACTGTTCCGGGTATCCCACGCTGCTGCCCGGCGGGTGTGGCGTGATGGCTGACGAGGCGCTTTCCGGGGCTGGCCGCGTGCGCCAGGCGCGGGACGTGATGGCGTTCGGTCAGGAGCTCGGCCGGGTGCTGTCCGACGGGCGGATCGTCGCTGCTGTTCCTACCGGTGATCGTGCCGTTCGGTAAAGTACGGCGAGAGCGCCAGCCCGGGTCATGCTGGATGCGATCGCGGGAATCTCACCTCCAACAGGGGGTGGAGAGCGAACAGCCACAGACGGGCCTCGTCGGGCGCGTAGAAGGCGGCGAGTTATCCGACCAACCATTCAAGGTCCGAAAGGCCTCGTCGGTAGCGAGTGCGGGCGATCCTCGAATGGTCGGTCGGACAATCGAGGAACCCGAGCGGGCCGGTCAGCGAAAGGATTGCGCCTCCCGTCGACGGGGATAGGTGTCGCAACAACGAAAGGGTCGCCGATGCCCGTGTTCATGATCGAAAGGCAGTACGCCGAGGATCTCGAGGTCAACGCCCAGGCGGCCGACGGGATCAACCGGATCAACGACGAAGAGGGCGTGCGCTGGCTGTACTCCTTCCTGTCGATCGACAAGCGCAAGACCTACTGCCTGTACGACGCCCCGTCCCCTGAGGCCATCCGCAGTGCGGCTACGCGAGCTGGTCTGCCGGCCGACGTGATCGTCGAGGTCGGTGCCAAAGTCGCCTCCAACGGGTCCTTGCAACCCGTCTGACCGGAGACTTCGGGGCCGCGCACGGCGTCGTCACCTCCTACGTCCTCTGGTCACGCCCGTACATCGCGGCCTGTGTGCGATTCTCGGAGCCGGTCTTCGCCAGAATGCTGCGCACGTGGTTGGCCGCGGTGTTCTCGCTGATCATGAGCCGCCCGGCGATGCCGCGGTTACTGAGCCCCTCGCCGAGCAGCCCCAGAACCTCAAGCTCGCGAGCCGTGAGTCCATCCCACCGGGTGGAGCGGCCGCTGTACGAGGGGGCCAACATCCGCAGGACGCGCGCCAAACCGAGCGCTTCGGCGATCTCTCGCGCGCGTGCGGCCAGCTCCTCAACGCCTGGGGCGGTCGAGCCGCAGTGGCGCAGGTGGCTCACATGCAGGGCCAGCGTATGGGCCTGGTGCACCGGCGCGCTCATGCGGATGTCCATCTCGAGCGCAGACGCGAAGTGCTCCTCCGGCGATCCCTGGCCTAGCAGCGAATCGAGTGAGCCGAGGTAGCGGTCGGCGCTGCCGAAGAGCCCGTCGAAGGCACCCAGGACAAGGTTGAGCCCGGCGTACTCGCCGAGCAGCGGGCGGAGCCGTCGCGCTGCCTCGGCATCATCAAGCCACAGCGCTGCCTCCGCGAGCAGGGCGAGCACGCCTGGCCACTGCGCGGTGTCCGACTGCCCGGCGAGGGCGTTGTCCAGCGACCAGCGCAGCAGCCGCGCCGCGGGACCCGCCATCCGCAGCTCGGTGTAAAGCCCCAGCAGGCCGGGAGCCCAGTGCTCGGTCGGCCGCTCGTCACCGCTGACGAGCCCGCGGATCTGCTCGAGTGCGCCAGTTTCCCTGCGCACCATGAACATCTGGACGCCGTACGGTCCCTCGGTGTCGTCCGTGCCGAGGGACTCGCCCAGCGCGAGCAGTTCCGTGCAGGTCCGTTCCGCGGCCACGAGGTCGCCGTTCACGAACTGCCGGCCGTAGGTGATGGCGGTGGCCGAGTAGTCCCAGGCCGCGTGCCCGGTCAGCCGCGCCGCGCGGGCGAGGTCGACCTGAGCGACGTCGATACCGCGCGGGTCGCCGCACAGGTAGGACAGGATCGCCCGGTTGTACGCCGCAACGGCGAGGTGATGCATCCCGCCCGTGCGGTGCGCGAGCTGCGACAGCTCGATGGCCCGGTGGCGTTTGGTTTCCGTGGCCCGAGGCGTCAGGCCCCAGCCCAGGGACGCCTCGAGGGTGTCGGCCAGCAGGTCGTCGTCTCCAATCGCCCTGGCGTACTCAATCGCCGCGTCGCACAACGGGTCGCCGCCGTCCGATGCTCCGCTGTAAGCGAGCGCGCGGCCGAGGCCGGCGAGCGCACGCACGTACGTCGGATCCGTCGGGTCCGGATCGGCCCCCTCCATCTCGGCGCTGAGCAGCTCAGCCGCGCGGTGCCCAGCATGGCCGGTGCGCCAAGAGGCAACCTCGTAGCCGATGGCGGCGTGGATGCGCATCCGCGGTACGCCGCAGGTTGCCACGAGCTCGTAGATCTCACGCGCTCGGTTGAAGCCACTGCCCAGCACGTGGCTGCGAGCTGCCGCAAGGCGGAGGTGGTCCTGCTGCTCCGAAGCTGTCGACAGCGAGGCTGCTCGCTCGAACAGCCCGGCCGCATCCCGATGCGCCAAGGAGCGATCGGCGAGCTGCGCGGACCGGATGAGGTAGTGGACGGCGCGGTCCGCGTGACCCAGGGCCTGCGCACTGGCGTAGTGGTGGGCCAGCCGCTGCACCAGGTCCTCGGTCTGCGGGATCCGCTGCTCGAGCACCGCAGCGACGCGGGCGTGCTCGGCGGCCCGTCGAGACGACCGCATGAGGTCCAGTACGGTCTGGCGGGCGACGGAGTGGAGGAAGCGGAACGTCCCCTCCGCACCGGGCAGGGGAGAGACCAGACCGAGCCCGACCGCCTCGTCGAGCGCGGCGAAGGTCTCCTCCGGCGCACACCCCGCGGCGGCGCACACCGTCGCCACGTCGAAGTCGTCGCCGATGACCGCCGCGAGCTCGACCGTACGGCGTTGCGGCGGTGCCAGGCGGTCCAAGCGGCTGTGGATCGTGTCCCGAACGGACGCGGGCGCGGAGAAGCTGCCGGTTCGGAGCGCCGACAGGCCGCCGCGAGCAGACAGATCGCGCCACAGCTCACGAAGGAAGAACGGATTGCCACCGGTCTGGTTCCTGAGCAAGGCCGCGCCCGGACGGGCTCGCGTGACCGTCAGGCCGCCTTCGCGCATCAAGTACTGGGTGATCTCCTCGGTGTCCAGCCCGTCCAGGTCGAGCCGGCGCACTCCATCCAGGCGATACAGCGCGGAGATGGCGTGCACCAGTGAGTCCGAACGGTCTGCCGCGGTCGTGCGGTGCGTGACCAGCAGAAGGATTTCTGACTCGGCGGTGTGCTCGACCACATAGGTGAGCAGTTCCAGGGACGCCGAACCGGCGAGGTGGAGATCCTCCAGCACTAAGACCAGGGGGCGCTGCCCGGCGAGTGCTCGCAATGCCTTGGCAGCGGCGTCGTAGAGGACGCGCTGGTACTGGCGCTCGGGCACAGCGCCCTCGGGTTCGCTTCGCCGGCCGAGCAGCGTCATCAGCTGGTCCACCACCTGCGAAGCGTCGGCATCGGGGACCTGCAAGATTCCGTCCTGGCCTGACACGGCCGGGAGCAGGGTCTCGATGGGCTCCACAAAAGGCTGGTACGGCGCGCCGAACTCCGCGACACAGATGCCCAGCAGGACCGTGGCGCCGTGCCGGTGCAGGACGGTCGAGGCTTCGGCGACAAGGCGCGACTTACCCGCCCCGGGCTCTCCGCCGACGAACACCACCTGCCGGGCACCCTGGCTCACGGCCGCCCAAGCCTCTTCCAGTGCGGTCAATTCGCGGCGTCGTCCCACGAAGGCGGGCAACGCTGTCCCGGCCCAGCGCGCCGGCAGCGGCGGTGGTGTCCAAGTGACCACCACTCGACGCTAGTCGCCCGCACAGCAGCGGTCGATGGTCAATTCCGATCAGATGCCGCGGCGGCAGAAGTTGGGCACTTTCGGTCATGTGCATGCCCCTACCTCGTCTTAGCGTCCTAAAGGACCGCGACCCTCCCGTCGCGGGCAACGTGACGAAAGCGAGGATGGCCATGATCGGTCGCATCTCTCAAAGTGGGACGGGAGCGTCATGCGCTCCCTAACCCGAGGCGTGCTCGCCCTGTTGCTCGGGGTGGCGGTGCTGGCCCCTGCCACCGGTTCAGCCAACGTCCGGCCGGCGTCCGCGCCGGCCCCGTACAGGTCGGCGGCAAAGGCCGTCACTGCCTGGAATGCCAACGCCGGAAAGGCGGCCATCGCCGCCTGCATTGCCCCCGTGGACAACCCGCTGCACGAGTCGCACCTCTATGCGATGATGCACGTGGCGATCCACGACGCGGTGAACGCCATTCACCGTCGCTCGCGGCCCTACGCCTTCTTCGGCCGCGCTCAAGCGGGCGCCTCGGCTAAAGCCGCCGTGGCCGCGGCTGCACGAGGCACGCTAGTGCCCGTTCTTGGTCAGCTCACCGCGCCCTTCGGTCAGGAATGCATCGACAGGGGAATCGCCAGTGTCGAGGCCGACTACGCTGCCGCGATCGCCGCGATTCCCGCCGGCCCAGGCAGGTGGCGCGGCGTTGCCGTCGGCAAGGCCGCCGCAGCCGCGATCGTGGCTCGGCGGGCCGGCGACGGCGCGGACACGCCGCTGCTGGACTTCGATTACCCGCAGGGCAGAGCGCCGGGCGAGTACCGCTTCACGCCGGACCGGCCCTTTGCCTTCGCCCCCGGCTGGGGCGACGTGACGCCGTTCGTGCTCAGGCGCAGCTCGCGATTTCGACCGGGACCGCCCTATGCCATCACCGGCAAGAAGTATGCTGCCGACGTCCGCGAGGTGAAGGCCCTGGGGGGCGACGGCCAGACCACTCCCAGCGCACGGACACCCGACCAAACGCAGATTGCCTACTTCTGGCTCGAGA